>Ga0123337_10002857_pt1 | contig 19123 bp, 5 predicted proteins | sample frozenSSSSmetaG_FD_89792 | JGI IMG/M metagenome (GOLD analysis project Ga0123337, IMG submission 89792) | Glacier valley bacterial and archeal communities from Borup Fiord, Nunavut, Canada, to study Microbial Dark Matter (Phase II) -... | ecosystem: Environmental > Aquatic > Freshwater > Ice >... | reverse complement strand
CTTCGGGGGGATTGGGGGGAGTGCTAATATAGCGGAACGAGCGGGACTAAGCAGGAAAACGGCGGAGGCGTCAAGCCTCCAATGGCGACAGGAATTCTTACCATGTAAATTTCATGCACCTGATTCAAGGCGTGAACAGGGGTGGCGGCATGGGCCGGAATTTTAAAAAATCCCTGTGGCACGCCGATGCGCCAGCAACGGGATGTGGACATCCAGGACAGGACGAAAGACAGGGAAAACATGATTCGGGGGGGAGGATCAGGGCGGGGCGAGCCAGCCATGAAATTTGTTAAGAAATGCCATGCCGGTGAGAAATCACCTGCCTTAGGGAGGTTGCCACGAATCTCCATTTCGGATATTACGCGATCACGTAGTGCCCGAAATTCCAGCCGCGGCATCTGTCAATCCGCGGCCGTTTCCGGTTCCTGGCCGATGCGGTAGAACATCGCGGCCCGGCGGGCTGGGGTGGTGGCGGCGTTCAAGGTTTCCAAAAATTCAAGAGGTCCGGCACCGTGCATGATGCGCTTTTCGACAACCTCCCAGATGATCAGATCCGTCGAGCGTTCCAGCACGTAGGTGCCGGGGGAAACGACGTCCATGCGGATGGCGAGGTTTCCAGGTTCTCCTGTTAGCGATGGCGTGGGCATCGGGAATGGCGTTGGGAATGGCGACGGGGTGGCGACCGCCGGCGAAGTGACCACGCTGACTTCTACTACGGACGTAGGAGTTGCAAGTGGCGATGGCGGGCCGGTCACGCGGACGTTGTCGAGCAGGAGGTCGAGCGCGTAGGTAGATGATGATTGATCGCGGAAGGTCAACGTTGCCGAAGCACTGTCGGCGGTGAAGGTGAATGTCTGCGGCAGCCAGCGGTTGCTTCCGCCGCCGAGGCCGTTGAGAGTGATGCTGCGGTTGAGCAGGCCGGCCCTGCCGCTGACCGAGACCAGCAGCGTCTGGGAACTTGTGTTGTAGGACAGCACGCCGGCATCGAAGGCCAGCGTGTAGTTTTGACCCGCGGTGGTGGCGAAGGATTGGGACAGCGCGGCGTTGGGCGATGTGTTCCCGGCGTTGAACGAAACAAGCTTCGTGCCAGCCGTCGCCGCATAGGGTGCGGCGGAAGCGATGGATTGGTTTCCCGAAGTGGTCCAGCCGGTGAACCCGGACTCGAAGCTGCCATTGACCAAGACTCCGGTGGCGGCAACGGCGTTCACACTGATCCCTACCGTCACGACGTTTGAGTTCAACAGGCCGTCGTTCGCACGGTAGCTGAAGGAATCGGCTCCTGTGAAATTTGCGGCAGGCGTGTAGGTGAAGCTTCCGTTGGAGTTCAATGCGAGGCTGCCTTTGCCCGGTCCTGAATTGAGCACCGCGGTGAGCGCGTTGGCCTGTGCATCGGTGTCGTTGGCGAGCACCCCGTTCGCGGCGACCACCAGCGCGGTGTTCTTGGCCGTCGTGTAGGAATCCGCCACGGCGACCGGTGCGGTGTTGGCGGCGACGGTGCCGCCGCCGGTCACCCGGACGTTGTCGAGAAGCAGGTCGAGCGAATGGGTCGAAGCCGATTGATCGCGGAAGGTGAGGGTGGTGGTGGCGCTGTCGGCGGTGAAGCTGAAATTCTGGCGCACCCAGCGGGTTCCACCGTTTCCGGGACCTGTCAGCGAGACCACTTGTGAAAGCCGCGGGCCGGTCCCGTTCACGCTCACCTGGAGGCGTTGCTCGCTGGTGGTGTAAGCCAGCACCCCTGCGTCGAAGGTGAGCGAGTAGGAAACCCCCGCCGTCGTCGCGAAAGTCTGTGAGATCACTCCGTTAGGGGCTGAGTTTCCCGCGTTGAAAACGACGAGCCGGGTGCCGTCCGTCGCCGCATAGGCACCGGCGGATTGGATCGCTTGGTTTCCCGAGCGGGTCCATCCCGTGAAGTCGGATTCGAAGCTTCCGTTTGTCAGAAGCTGGCTTCCTGTCACGGGCGGTGGCACCGTCACTCCGGCAGTGATGGCGTTGAACCAGAAATTTCCCATTTGGTTGTAGCCCGCCCGCGCCGGGTGGGTGCCGTCGCCGGGCTGGAAGAAGTTGTTAGCCGGATTCGGATCGGTGTAAACGAGGCCGGCGCCCATGTCCGTCAGCATGATCTTGCGGCCGAGATTGGCATGTTGCTGGACGAGGGAGCGGACCTGCGCGTTGTAAGCATCGACGATGACCTTCCATTCCGCCGGCGTGTGGCCGTCGCGGGTGTCGATGATCGGGATGATCGTGGCGACATAGACTTTCCGGGCGGGCGCGCCGGCGGTGATCCGGTCGATGAGCGAGCTGAGGTTGTTGATCGCAGTGCTGATCGGGACATGCTGGATCATGTCGTTCGTCCCGAGATGGATGAGCACCACATCGGGGTTGACGCCGAGCCACCCTGATAGATTGCCGAGCGCCTGGTCGGTCCGGATGCCCGGGTAGCCGTTGTGGTCGGGATCGCTTCCGGGGGCGGCATTGAGAGTGCTGTTTCCGACGAAATCATAGCGGATACCCGCAGCGGCGAGGCGGATGCCGAGTTGTTTGCGGTAGCCGCCGGAAATGCTTCCGTTGGGATGGTTGATGCCGTTGAATCCGTAGGTGATCGAGTCACCCAGCGGCATGACTTTCAATGGCGTGGTCTGCGCATCGGCAGGGTCAAGTGTCAGCAGCAGACCGATGACGGTGAGCAGGCGGTACGTGTGCGGGGCAACGTGCGGACTTGGAGGAAGCGTTTTCATGGCGAAATGCTCTGTTGGAATTTCTGGAAGCCATGGAGGGAGTGATGGAGTCTGCCGGCCATACTCGCAGGTGCCGTGCCGCACCCCGTTTCCGCGGCGGGAGCATGTGTTCTCAATGATCTGTGAAAAATCGAGCGGTGATGAAGCTCCTGGCGGTGAGGGCACAATGCAGCGAATTCGTGCAAAGCGCCTGAGATGGCCCGCCTTTTTGGCTTACTCCGCCACCAGCCTGAGTCCGATTCGATAGAACATCGCTGCCACAGGCGCTGGGACGGCGCCCGGTTCCTGCGGATCGCGGAATTCGACCGTTGCTCCGGCTGCGACCGTCATTTCACTGATGGATTGCCACGTGACAAGATCGTCCGAGCGCTCCAATACGTAAGTCCCCGTCGCGGTCGCCGTGAGGCTCACCGTGATGTCCCCGGGTGTCCCAGATAGAGTTGCGGGCCCCAGCGGTCCCGGCGTGGGATTCGTCTCGTCGTCGGGAGGTCCGGTCACGCGCACGTGGTCGAGCAGAAGGTCCAGATTCTCGGTCGTGGCGGATTGGTCGCGGAAGGTGAGGGTGGCGGTCGTGCCGTCGGCTACGAAGGTGAACGTCCGGGTTTGCCAGTTGACCGTGCCGTTCCCGGAACCGGTGACCGAGACCACCTGCGATAGCAGGGTGCCCGAGCCGGTGACAGTGACCAGGAGATTCTGTTGGTTCTGATTGAAGGCCAGCACACCCACATCAAACGTCAGGGTGTGAATGGCTCCCGGAGTGGTCGGGAAGGTTTGGGTCAGGACGCCGTTAGGGGGCAGGTTGGAGCCGTTGAAACTGACTCCGCTCGATCCGTGGGTCGCGAGATTCTGAATCGTGTGGTTGCCGCTCATCGTCCAGCCGCTGTAGCTGGATTCGAAACTGCCGTTGACCAGCAGCTCGGGACCCGTGGGAGCGGGTGGGGCACCGGTGATCCTCAGGGCGATGTCCTCGCTGTAGGTGGGGGAAACCAAGGTGCGCGGACCGCCCGCATGGACGAACTCCGTGATGGAAGCCGCTACTGCACCGGTCTTGGTGTCGATCCATTGTCCGCTGTAGGTTCCGGCGGGAAGGTTGATCGCGAGGTCGGCCTGGCTGCCGCCGCGCAGATAGAGGGCATATGCCTTTCCATAGGCTCCGAGCGCCCGGGCGGCGCCACCCGATGGAACGCCGCCTGTCACGAAGCCGGACTGGGGCACCAGGCTGGTGAGCGGCAGGCCTTCGAGCACTCCGCGCAGCACGCCTAACTGACGGCGGATAGCCACGCCGCCACCGCCCGGAGCGGATTGGGTGGCGGTGCCGTTTTCCGCGCTGGTGGTGAATGAGAAATCGAGGTGATCGAAGAGCCCTCCGCCGGCGAGCATGAATTCCCACGCTTCCCGGCGGTAGGTGAAATCCGCTTGTCCGGCGAACCCGGTCTCGTCGTCGCCCAGCGCGACGTTCAAACCGTAATTCTGTGTGGCGGCATTCGGGTAGGCATAGTGGAAATTGAAGATGGAGACCGACGGATGGGGGTTCGTCACGACGCCCTGATAGTTGAAAACATTCTGCGCGATCAGATGGCGGAAGGGGAGCTCGGCCTCGGCGGCCGCCAGTTCGTTGATGATGGCGGCTTCCCATGCCGGCGGCACGCTTCCGTTATAGGGTTCGTTGCAGACTTCATAGATCACGTTGTCGTAGCCGTTGAGTTCGGCGGCGCACTTGCGGGCGAGTGCCTTCTGATAGGGAAGCAGGTCGCCGGTGGGGCTGTAACAAGCGAGACGCCCGCCGGAACCCACTCCGTTGATGTGGTTGGCACCGTTCATCGGCGAGAGGTTCCACAGCGAGTCATCATAGATCGCGCTGAAAAAAGTGAGTTCCACGACGATGCCGCGCTGGCCCGCCTGGCTCACGAGATCCCTCAACCGGTTGAAGTAGGCGGGATCCCATTGCGTCAGGTCGAACCGGTTGCCGCCGTCCGCCGCTCCGGCGACCGCTGTGCGTTTCCATGGCGCCAGCGAGCGGGCCGTGGGCGGGGCGAGCGTGTTGCTCTGGATGCCGAACGAGCCGGCGGTTTCCCGATAGGTGCCGCTGAAAACTCTGACGAGGTTGAGGCCGCGGGCGCGGGTTTCCTCCAGATAAGGAATGTAGTCGAAGTCGAGATTGATCAACGCTCCGTAGTGCTCGCTGGATCCCATCAGGACCACGGGTGCCTGTCGGAACAGAAAGTAGTGCCGGTTGTCCGGATGCAGTTTGATGGGTTCCTGCGCCGGCGCGGTGGCCATCGCGAGGATGGCGCAAAGGGCGGCGGTCAGCCAGGTCCGCAGTTTGATAGAGATGGGATAAGGATATGTTTTCATGCTTCTTCCTCGTTGCGTCACTTCCGAGGGGGAGGAATGATCGGATGGAATGGGATTGCCGAATTCACGTACTGCCATTTGCAAAGTCAGTGAATCCACTAGGGGAATCGCAGATGCTGTGCCGTCTCCCGCCGCTGCTCGAACGCCAGTGACTTCAACGGCATATGGGAATCACTCCCGAAGGCGCATTTCCCCGAGTCACCGCAGAATGCAGTGAATCCGTGCAAAGGGCATGACCGCAGCGACGGGAAAATTATTCCATCGCCCCGCGCCGTGGAGCGGTTCATGGTGGCGGCGTTTCCGATGATCGAACGCCTGTTCCAAGTCCGCGCCAAAGGGAGCACGCCGGCCCGCGAGGTCGTCGCCGGGCTCACCACCTTTGCTGCCATGGCCTACATCCTGGTGGTGAATCCAGCGATTCTATCAGACGCCGGGATGCCGCGCGCCGCGCTCGTCACCGCGACCGCACTGGGGGCGGCCATCGCCACGCTGCTGATGGCCTTGCTCGCAAACCTGCCGCTGGCACTCGCTCCGGGCATGGGCATCAACGCGTTTTTCGCCTACGCGGTCTGCATCGGCATGGGCGTGCCGTGGCAGAGCGCGCTGGCGCTGGTATTTGTCAACGGCATCATTTTCCTGCTGCTTTCGCTCACCGGCGTGCGGGAGAAAATCGTCGCGGCCATTCCCCTGTCGCTCAAGGCGGCGATCTGCGCCGGTGTCGGGCTGTTCATTGCCTTCATCGGTCTGAAAAACGGCGGACTGGTCGTCGCCCATCCCGCGACGTTCGTCACTTTGGGAAATCTGACGAGCCCGCCGGTCGCGTTGTTTGCGGTCGGCATTCTGGTGGCCTGCATCCTCGTCGCGCGCCGCACCCCGGCGGCGATCCTGATTTCCATCGCACTCATCTCGCTGGCTGGTTTTTTCATTCCGGATGGCAGCGGTGGCACGATCACCCGCTTGCCGGAATCGGTGTTTTCGCTGCCCGCGTCCATTTCCCCGTTGTTTCTGAAACTGGATTTCTCTTTCCTGCTGCATGAACCGGTCAAGGCGCTGCCGGTCATTCTCACGCTGCTCCTTGTCGATCTTTTCGACAATCTGGGCACTCTCATCGGGGTGACCAAACGCGCGGGTCTGATGAATGCCGATGGGAGTGTTCCCGGACTTTCCAAGGCCCTCGTGGCGGACTCACTCGCCGCGATCCTTTCCTCGTTGTTAGGCACTTCCACCGTCGTCAGCTACATCGAGAGCGCCACCGGCGTGCAGGCCGGCGGGCGGACCGGGCTCACAGGAGTCACCGTGGCCGTGTTGTTCCTGCTCGCGCTGTTTTTCACCCCCGTCCTGCTCGCTATTCCCGCCGTCGCCGTGGCTCCGGCGCTGGTGGTCGTGGGCATCCTGATGTTCGAGAGTGTGGCGGAAATCGACCTCAGCCGTTTTGAAACCGCCGCGCCCGCCATCCTCACGTTGGCCACCATGCCGATGACTTTCAGCATCAGCACCGGCATGGGCATCGGCCTCATCGCCGCCGTCGCGATCAGCCTGGGCACCGGGAAAGTCCGCGGGAACATCACCCCATTCACCTGCGGACTCGCCGTCGTGTTCATCCTCCATTTCATGGAACCCCTAATCTTCAAGGCGCTGGATCGGTGAGGCTCGCGGACCGTGGATCATTCGAATCTTGGCAAGGCCGGACGAATCGCTATTTTCGGGGACGATGATTTTGAGTTTCAAGCACTTCCGCAGCACTCCACTTGTTCCGCATTCATGAAAAACCTTCTCCTTCTTCCGGTCCACCTCCTGTCCATTTTCACCACGGCGAAATCATTCCGCAATCCGGTCATCGGCAGCAGGCTGCTGAACCGCCTCGGCCTGCACGTCGGCAGGATGATCGCCGCTCACGCGATCTATCAGCTGCGGCAGTTCCTGTTGTTCTCTTCCATCGCCAAGGAGGACCGGGAGACTTTCGACAGGGATGGTTTCCTGATCAAAAACAACTTCCTGCCGGCGGATCAATACGAAGCCCTGATGCGGCAGATCCGTGAATACGACGGCTGCGCGCGGGAAGTGAAGGAAGGAGACACGCTCACCCGGCGCCTGCTGCTCAGCGATGAGGTCAGCGGAAATTTTCCGGCCTATCGGGACCTGACGGACAACCCCGAATACACGCGGTTGTTAGCCTACACATCGGCGATGAATGAATACCCGTCCACCTTCCTGGAGAGGATCATCCATGGCGCGATCGACGGTGCGCCGGATCCCCAGAAAGCGCTGCACAAGGATACCTTCCATCCCACCATGAAGGCTTGGTTGTTTCTTGAGGATGTGAAACCCGCGAACGGCCCGTTTCATTACATCCCGGGATCACACCGGCTGTCCTGGACGCGCATCAAATGGGAATACCACGAGAGCATCCGGCGGAGCACGCCGACCGAGGACAAACGCCACTCCCTGGGTGGCGCCTTCCGCCCAACCGCGGACGATGCGAAGGCCCTGGGACTGGCAGAGCCGATCGCCCTGCTGGTGAAGAAGAACACGCTCGTCATCGCGGACACCATGGGTTTCCACAAGCGGGGCCATGCCGATCCGGGGCAGCAGAGAATCGCCATCTGGGTCAACAGCCGGGTCAATCCGTTCAATCCCATTCCCGGATTCCACAGCCGTTTTCTCGGCTCGGTCCGCGACGGGATCTACGAACGATACCTCGCCTATCTGGACAAGAAGGCGGCGCGCGAAAACAAGACCGCCAGAGCGGCGCTGGTGAAATTCTGGGACCAGCGCGAACCCGAAAAGCCGGCGAGAAAAGTGGAAATGGCCGACTCCGCCGCGGGGTGACGGGTGCGGGTCATCTGCTCAAGGAAGGAGGAAGAAATCCGACCCGATAGAACATCGATCGGCTGTTGGTTCCCGGTGTGTCGTGAAACTCGATTTGTTCTCCGGCGGCGGCCTGTTTTCCACGGACCCGCTCCCATCTAACGAGATCTTCGGAGCGCTCCAAACTGTAGGTCCCGGCCGCAGCGGCGGTCACGCTGACGGTGGTGTTTTCCGGCGTGACGGTGATCGATGGCGTGCCGGGCGGCTGCACGGGTGGAATGACGATGGTTTGTGGCGCGGGGACAAAAGATTCGGCAGCATGGATTTCCACCGGAGCGGCCATCGCGAGCGGCTGGGCGGTGATGCGGACGTTGTCCAACAGGAGATCGAGATTGGAGGTGGTGGCGGACTGGTCGCGGAAGGTCAGCGTGGCGGAAGCGCTGTCGGCGATGAAGGTGAACGTCTGGGGCTGCCAGCGGCTGGTTCCGCTGCCGGTGCCGAGCAGGGTGATGGCCCGCGTGAGCAGGCCGGCGGTGCCATTGACCGTGACTTGCAGGGTTTGTGAGGCGGAGTTGAAGGCGAGCACACCGGCGTCGAAGGCGAGCGTGTAGGATCGTCCGGCGGTGGTGGCGAAAGATTGGGAAAGTGCGCCGTTAGGAGTTTGGTTGCCGCCGTTGAAGGCGACGATTTTCGAGCCATCCGTGGCGGCGTAAAGGGAGGCGGACTGGATGCCCTGGTTGCCGGTAGTGATCCAGCCGCTGAATCCCGATTCAAAGCTGCCGTTGACGAGGGTGGTGGCGACGGGCGTGGTGACACTCAGGGTGACGGTCGCGATGTTGGAATCCAGCCGCCCGTCATTGGCATGATAGGTGAAGGAATCCGCTCCCGTGTAGCCGGTGGCAGGGGTGTAGGTGAAACCTCCGTTAGGCGCGAGCGTGACCGTGCCGTGGCCCGGACCGGTGTTGATTACGGCGGTGAGGGGGTCGGACTGGGCATCGCTGTCGTTTCCTAACACACCTGCGGCGGGAACCACGAGGGCGATGTCCCGCCCGGTGGTGTAGCTGTCGGCGGCGGCGGTGGGCGCGGTGTTGGGCAGGCTGGCCGCCGCTGTCAGGCGGACGTTGTCGAGTGTGAGGTCGAGCCCGTTTGTGGAGGTGGACTGGTCGCGGAAAGTGAGCACGGTGGTGGAGCTGTTGGCGACGAAGGTGAAACTCTGGGGAACCCAGCGGTTGGTGCCGTTGCCCGCACCGTTGAGGGTGATCGTGCGGGAAAGCAGGCTGCCGGTGCCGGTGGCGCTGACTTGGAGCGTCTGGGAGTTGGTATTGAAGGAGAGTGTTCCCGCATCGAAGGCGAGCGAGTAGGTCTGCCCCGCCGCGGTGGCGAAGGATTGGGAAAGGACGGCGTTGGGAGTGGAATTTCCCGAATTGAAGCCGACGAGTTTGGTGCCGTCCGTGGCCGTGTAGAGCGAGGTGGATTGGATGCCCTGGTTGCCGCTGGTGGTCCAGCCGGTGAAGCCCGCTTCGAAGCTGCCGTTGATCAGGGTGCCGGGGATGATCTCGCTGACGGTGATGCTGACGGTGGCGGTATTGGAAGTGCGATCACCGTCGTTCGCGAGGTAGCTGAAGGAATCCGAACCGGTGAAGCCTGCGGCGGGTGTGTAGGTGAAGCCGCCGTCCGTGCGCAGGGTGAGCGTGCCGTTTGCCGGGCCCGCAACGAGAACCGCGGTGAGCGGGGTGGACTCGGCGTCGGTGTCATTGGTTAGGACGCCGGTTGCGGGGACCGTTAGCGCGGTGTCCTTGCTGGTGCTGTAGGAATCCGCGGTTGCGGCAGGGGCGGTGTTGGGAGGCGGTGGATTGACGGTCAGGCTGACGGTGGCGATGTTGGAATTCAGCAGGCCGTCGTTGGCGCGGTAGCTGAATGAGTCGAGGCCTTCGTATCCCGTGGCGGGTGAGTAGGTGAAGCCGCCGTTCGCATTCAAAACGAGAGTGCCGTAGCTGGGGCCGGCGGCCAGCAGGGCCGTCAGTGCGTTCGATTCCGCGTCGCTGTCGTTGGCGAGCACTCCCTTGGGCGGAATGACGAGTGCCGTTCCGCGAATGGCCTGATAGGAATCTGCCGCCGCGAAGGGCGCGGTGTTGGTGAGGCCTGTGACACGCACGTTGTCGAGCTCCATGTCGAGGTTGACGGTGGAGGGCGATTGATCGCGAAAGGCGAGCGTTGCGGTCGGTCCGTCGGCGACGAAGTTGAAACTGTGAGGCAGCCAGCGGTTCGTTCCGTTACCGGCGCCGGTGATGGTGAGAGTGCGGGTGAGCAGGCTGGTGGTGCCGGACACCGTCACTTGCACCGTCTGCGTGCTGGTGTTGAAGGCGAGCACTCCGAGATCGAATGCGAGCGTGTAGGTTTGTCCGGCGATGGTGCCGAACGATTGGGAAATCACCGCGTTCGGGGTCTGGTTGGCACTGTTGAATGCCACGAGTTTTGCTCCTTCAGTCGCCGCATAGGGACTGGCGGATTGGATGCCGAGATTTCCGCTGGATGTCCATCCGGTGAAGCCTGCTTCGAAGCTGCCGTTGACGAGTCCCAGTGGAACGGGAGGGCGCACGGTCAGGTTCACCGCGACTGTGGTGGAATCACGGAATCCGTTGCGGGCGTGATAGGTGAAGGCGTCCGGTCCGGAATAACCGGTGGCGGGAGTGTAGGTGAAACTGCCGTCTGCATTCAGGACGAGAGCGCCGTTTGCCGGGGATGAATCGAGCACGGCGGTGAGCGGGCGGGACCGGGGATCGCTGTCGTTGGCAAGGACGCCGGTGGCGGGAACCACGAGAGACGTGTTGGTGTCGGTGAGATAGGTATCCGTCACCGCGACAGGCGCCGGGACGACTTCGGTAATGCTCAGTGTCACGGTGACGGTGTTGGAGTCCAGCACGCCGTTGCGGGCGTGATAGGTGAACGAGTCGCTGCCGAAATAGTTCGCCGCCGGGGTATAGGTGAGGCCGCCATTGGGATCGAGGCTGAGCGTGCCGTGTGAAGGGCCGGAATTGAGAACGGCGGCAAGCGGGCGGGAGCGGGGATCGATGTCATTGGCGAGAACACCCGCGGCGGGAACGACGAGCGGGGTGTTTTCCTGGGTCTGATAGGAATCGGCTGCGGCGACTGGCGCGGGAACGACTTCGGTGACGGTCAGGTCCACGGTGACAGTGGCGGAATCCAGTACGCCGTTGCGAGCATGATAGGTGAAAGAGTCCGGTCCGAAATAATCGTTTTCCGGCGCGTAGGTGAAGCTGCCATCGGCATTCAGGTCGAGCGTGCCGTGCGAAGGGCCGGCGTCGAGCACGGCAGTGAGGGGGCGGGACCTCGGGTCCGCATCGTTGGCGAGAACTCCACTTGTTGGAACGACGAGCGTGGTGTTTTCCGGCGTCGAATAGGAATCGGCGGTGGCTGCGGGTGGCGGGACGATTTCGCTGACTGTGAGGGTGACGGTTTCGATTCCGGAAATGGAGCTGCCGTTTTCCGCCCGGTAGGTGAATGAGTCGTCCCCGTAGAATCCGGGGGCCGGAATGTATTGGAAACCGCCGTCCGCATCGAGCGTGAGGGTGCCGTGTGCCGGGGCGAGTTCCGGCAGCGCGGTCAGCGGATGGGAGCGCGGATCGCTGTCGTTCGCGAGCACGCCGGCGGCGGGCACGACGAGCGGAACGCCTTCGCTGGTGACGTAGGAATCCGCTGTGGTGATCGGTGGTGGTATGACTTCATTGACGGTGATGGTGACGGTGGCGCTTGCGGAGGCGAGAGTGCCGTTGTGAGCCTGATAGGTGAAGGTGTCGGCTCCGAAAAAGCCTGTGGCGGGCGTGTAGATGAAAGCTCCATCGGCATCCACGGTGACGGTGCCGCTGCCGGGAGCCAGGTCCAGCAAGGCGGTGAGCGGCCGGGATCGCGGATCGGTGTCGTTGGTGAGCAAGCCTGCTGCGGGAATGACGAGCACCGCATCCTCATCCGTCGAATATTCGTCAGCCACGGCCACCGGTGGAGGAATCACCTCGGTGATGGTCAGACTCACGGTGGTGATGTTGGAATCCGAGGTTCCGTTGTGGGCATGATAGGTGAAGGAGTCGCTGCCGAAATAGCTTCCTGATGGAGAATAGGAGAATCCGCCGTCGGGATCGAGTGTCAGGCTGCCGTGGGCCGGGCTCGCATCAAGCACGGCGGTGAGCGGCGCGGAGTTCGCGTCGGTGTCGTTGGCCAGCACTCCCGCGGCGGGGGCGATGGCGAGGGTGCCGCCTTCCGGAATCGAATAGGAATCGGCGAGAGCGATGGATTTCGGTTGGACTCCATCCACCGTCAGGGTGAGCTCGACGGTGACGGCTGCCGAATCACGCGAGCCGTTGTTAGCGTGATAGGTGAAGAAGTCGGTTCCGAAAAAGTTTTCCGCAGGGGTGTAGGTGAAACCTCCGTCGGCATCCAGATCGAGGACTCCGTGGACGGGGCCTTGATCGAGCACCGCCGTCAGTGGTCGGGAGCGGGGATCGGTGTCGTTGGCGAGCACCCCGGCGGCAGGAACGACCAGCGGGGTGTTCTGATCGGTGGAATAGGCGTCGCTAGCCGCGACCGGTGCCGGGATGACCTCATTGACGGTGATCGTGACGGTGGCGATGCCGGAATCCAGCACGCCATTGTTGGCATGATAGATGAAGGAGTCGGTTCCGAAAAATCCGATGGAAGGGGTGTAGGTGAAGCTTCCATCAGAATTCAGGATCACGCTGCCGTGCGCCGGATCCGCTTCGAGCACTGCGGTGAGCGGGCGGGATCTCGCATCACTGTCATTGGCAAGGACGCCGGCGGCAGGAACCGTGAGCGCGGCGTTTTCACTGGTCGAAAACGAATCCGCCAACGCGACGGGCACGGGGATGACCTCGTTGACAGTGAGGCTGACGGTCGCGGCAGGCGATGCCGAACTGCCGTTGTGGGAGCGGTAGGTGAAGGAGTCCGTTCCGTAGAAACCGGCCGCAGGGGTGTAGGAGAAGCCGCCGTTTGTCTCCAGCAGAAGTGTGCCGTGGGCCGGACCCGAATCGAGCAGCGCGGTAAGCGGGCGGGAGTTGGGGTCGCTATCATTTCCCAACAGGCCGGGCGCTGTCACCACGAGCGGGGAGCCCTCGTTCGTGACGTGGAAATCGGCGGCGGCCGCGGGTGGCGGGACGACTTCGGTGACAACGAGGGTGACGGTCGCGGGGGGCGAGCCGAGCACGCCGTTGTGGGCCTGATAGGTGAACGAGTCGGTTCCGAAATAGTCCACCGCGGGGGTGTAGATGAAAGTTCCGTCAGGGCTCAGTTCAAGGGCGCCGTGGGCCGGGGCCGCAGCGAGCGTGGCGGTGAGCGGGCGGCCTCTCAAATCGCTGTCGTTTGATAGAACTCCGATGGTCGGAACTTCGAGTGCGGTGTTCTGGTCGATCACATAGGAGTCCGCAACGGCTACGGGGGCGGGCACCACTTCTCGAACTGTTAACGTGACGGTGGCGCTGTTCGAATCCGCCGTGCCGTCGTTGGCGCGATAGGTGAAGGAATCGGTGCCGAAAAAGCCGGTGGCGGATGTGTAGGTGAAACCACCGCCCGCATTCAAGGTGAGCGAGCCGTGAGCGGGTCCCGCGACGAGAGAGGCGGCGAGCGGGTGGGAATCCGCGTCGGAGTCGTTCGCGAGCACCCCGGCGGATAGAACGACCAGCGGGCTGTTTTCATTCGTCGAATAGGCATCCGCCACCGCGAACGGGGAGCTGTTCGGAATGGTGGGCGGCGGACCGGTGACGCGCACGTTGTCGAGCACGAGATCGAGATTGAACGTTGCGGTGGATAGATCGCGGAAAGACAGCGTGGTGGTGCTGCGGTCGGCGACGAAGGTGAAGCTCTGGGCCAGCCAGCGATTCGATCCTCCGCCGAGGCCGGCGATGGTGATCGTGCGGTTGAGTAGATTGAGAGTGCCGGTGGCGGTCACCTGCATCGACTGCGAATTGGTATTGAAAGAGAGGACTCCGGTATCGAACGCCAGTGTGTAGGTGGCTCCGGCGATGGTAGCGAACGTTTGGGAAAGCACGCCGTTAGGAGTCAGGTTGGCACCGTTGAAGCCTACCAGTTTGGTTCCATCCGTGGCTGCGTAAGGCGAGCCGGATTGGATGCCCTGATTGCCGGTGGTCGTCCACCCGCTGTAGCCCGATTCGAAACTGCCGTTCACGAATCCGCCGGGACGGACGGTGATCAGGAATCCATCGGTGCTCTCCATGCCATTGCCATCCGTCACCTTGAGTTGGATCAAATGGCTGCCGACGGCCAGGTTGACGGTGGGATTGATGCCGCTGGCGAGGGCGAGTCCGTTTTTCAGCCAGCTGTAGGTCTGGATCGGCGCATCGCCGGGTGCGCTGGCGCCCGCGTTCAGGGAAACGGTTTCTGAACCACTATTGTCCTGATCGGCGATCTGAATGTCGGTTCCTGCATTGGCGGTGGGACCTGTGGCGGGGCCGGCGCTGAGGGCAATCCAGTTGATAGAGCCGGCCGTGCCCGCGGGACTGGTGGCGGAAACGGTCAGCCGCAGGATGTGCGGACCGGCACTCAGTTGGACGTCCGGGACGGTGATGGTCTGCCAGATCTGACTGCCACCGGTCTGCGGGATATCAATGGGGCCGCTGATGTTGATGCCATCCGCCTCCAGATGGACGCGGCCGCCGGCTGCGACGCTGGCGACGCGGAGTTCGAGAACGTGCTTGCCGGTCCGGGTGGCGTTGATGGTGTATTCAAGCCACTCGCCGGTCTGCATTTCAAAAACCTGATAGCCACCGCCGGCATCGGTAGCTGCGGCGATGTCGACATTCTCCGACGGGCGGAACTGGCCGCCTTCGTTTCCTGTCGTCAGGTCGTGCCAGGTGATCCCCTCGCCACCGAGGTCGAAGTTCTCGGCTTCGATCCTGCCGGGGATGGTCCATGCGACGCCGCCGTAGGGTAGGTTGTCGAGAGTGGCGGTGACTGCGAATTCCGCGCTGGCGATGGATTCATTGCCATTGAGGTCAACGGCGGTGATGGCGTAGTGCCAAGTGGCCCCGGCTGCCGCGGTGGTGTCGGAAAAATCCGTGCGGTTTCCCGCTACCACGGCAAGGCGATGGGCGGCGTCGGTCGGAAAGTCGGCGCTGGCTGAACGATAGACCCGGTAGTTTCCGAGATCGGCTGCTGCGACCGGATTCCACGTCAGATGGATCGTCCCGGCGGCATTGGATGTGGCGGCAAGTCCCGTGGGACCGGGCGGCGGTGTGAGGTCGCCCGCGCCGGTGCGGTCGATCCGCAGGGCGACATCCTCCTGATAGGTCACCGCCGCCAGCGTGCGTGCGCCGCCGGTGTGGGTGAACTCTTCGGTGCGAAGGACGGTGAGATCGGAAGGGCGGGTCCACACCGCACGCCATGAGCCTGATGGCAGGGTGACGGTGGGGGTGATGAGATGGTTGGAGCCGTCGATCGGACTGTAACTGAGCCCTCCCGGCGGGTCGTGCTGGCCGTGATGGAAATAGGCGACGTATTGTTGCCCCTGGCTGGCCATTGCCTGAAGCGTGGCTCCCGGCGGAATGCCGCCGGTGACCCATGACAGGTCGCGGCGGAGAGTGACGAGGTGGAGCTGGTCCATGTAGCTGCCGATGTCGCGCACGCTCTTGCGGAAACTGTTTCCAAGCGCGGTGTCTCCCGTTTCATCCTGAGCGGAGTAAACAAAATGCGGCACGTCGAGGCCGTTGTAGATGGCGCCGCCGCCGAGCAGGAACATCCAGGATTCCAGGCGCGTCTGGAGCGGGGTGGCCGTGTCGGTTTCATCAAGGGAGAGGATGCGGCCACGCTGATAGTGATCACGCAGCAGCGCCTCGGCTCCGACGACCGCAGGGTCGGGCCCCTGCACGGTGACGGCGAGCGGATAGTGCTCGTTGATCACGTCGAAGCCGGGTGACATGGCATCCGCCTGTTGGGGGAAATTGTGGGCGACGAGGTGTTGGTGAGGGAGGGTGGCTTCGGTGTCGCGGATGATCTGGAGCATGCGGTTTTGAAACGCGACTTCCTCGGCGTCCCTGATTCCGGGCTCGTTCCAGAACGGCTCATTGAGGATCTCGAAGTAAATGTTGTCGAATTCATTGAGCTCGCGGACGATCCGTCTCACCGCCGCCTCCTGGGCTGCCATCAGGTTCGCATCCGTCCCGCGCAGGGCGTCGTAGCGGCTGGCAGGTCCGCGACCTTGCACGTTGTTGGCGGGGTTGAACGGGCTGACCTGCCAATCGAAGTTGGTGTAGGGCGTGCAGAACAAGGTGATTTCCGCGACCACTCCGCGCTCGCTGCATGACTTGGCGAAAGTCCTGAGGCGGGTGAAATATTCTTCGTTCCAAGTGGTGAAATCCCATTTTCCCAAGCCGTCCAGCGCCGGGCCGGTGGTGCCGCTGCGCTGCCACGGCTGCATGAACCGCGCCGGGGGCGGGGCCAGCGGAGTGGCCGGGAATACGCTGCCGTCATGACGAAATCCGACGAGAAACGCACGGGTCAGGTTCATGCCGTCCCGCTGCAGGGTGTCGAGATAGGGGACGAAATCGAAGCTGGAATTGATCACCGAGCTGTAGTGCTCGGCGAATGTCCTCAGCACCGTGGGCCGTCCGCGGAACTCGAGGATGTAGGGATTCTGCGGATGGGAGCGGAGGGCGGTCCAGGTGTCCAGCGTTTCAATTACAGGCTCCGGCAGGTTGATCAGCCGGATGTGGTCGAGCAGCAGGCCGGTGCTGTTTCCCATGGTCGAGCGGTCGGAGAAAACGACGGTGGTGTTCGGCCCATCCGCGACGAACACCAAGCTCTGCGGGTTCCAGTCAATGCCGCCGCCGCTCGCCCCGGTGACGGAAATCGTTTGCGAAGCGAGATCCACGCCGCTCCTGATCTTTACCTCGAGGTTCTGCCCGGACGCGTCGTCGGCCCCCGCCGCATCGAACGCCAGTTCGTAGGTGGATCCGGCGATAGTCGGGAAATCCTGGGTCAGCACGCCGTCCGCCGCCGATTCCTGCGGGTGGAAGGCGACGAGTTTCGTGCCGTCGGTGGCGGAGTAGGGCTGAGCGGACTTGATCGCCACCTGTCCGCTCGACGCCCAGCCGGTGAGCCCCAGCTCAAAGCTGCCATTGACGATCGGATCGGAAAGCGTGGAGGCGATCGCTTTGAACCAGATCGTCCCCATCTGGTTATAACCGGACTGCCCCGGATGGATGCCGTCACCAGTCAGGAAAAACCTTTTTGTGGGATCCGGATCGTCGAGAACGATCAACGCATTCATGTCCACCAGGAAAACCTTTTCGCCGAGAGCGGCGTGCTGCTGGACCATGTTCCGCAGGCGGGTGTTGAGATCGGTTGCTTCTGCATTCAATTGGGCCGCCGTCCGTCCGCCCCAGCCTTGGACGAACGGAATGAGGGTCGATACATACAGCCTCCGGTTTGGAGCGGAAGCGGCGATCTGGTCGATCAGCGTGTCGAGATTTCCGGCGGCGGTGGTGACCGGAATGTTTTGAAGGATGTCGTTGGTGCCCAAGTGCATCAGCACGATGTCCGGAGCCAGCGCGAGCGAGGCAGGCAGGCTTGCGAGCATTTGGTCGGTGCGGAATCCGTTGAAAGCGCTGTGGTCCGGATCCATCCCCGATGCCGCGTTGTCGGCCTGGGTGCCGACGAAATCGTAAGCCACTCCGACGGTGTTCAGCCGGCTTCCGAGTTCCTTGCGATAGCCACCGGGGATGTCGCCGTTGGGGTAGTTGATGTCGTTGTTGCCGCGCGTGATCGAGTCACCCAGTGGCAGGACCTTCAGCGCGGGAGTCTGCGCCAATGCCGCTGGCATCGCGAGTAGAGCTGACAGCAGGAACAGGCGGATGCGTCCGCCTGGAAATTGAAAAACCGGTCTCATGTGCTATCGGGGGAAAAAACCTTCGGCCGCTTGTGTCGAGGAGGGGCGGCATGAAGCCACATGGGGGAGATTCAATTCCAGCCAACCATCGTTTTCCGCGTCCGGTCGGAGTTGAAAATCGGATGAGAATTAGCCATCGAAAATTCACCCGGGCAAGGAACAATTACCTCCGATAGGGCCTTCACAAACTGCAAACTGGCGATCGTTAGCCGGTCGCCGCCGGGATGGAGGGTCAAAAGGGCTAACCGTCAGACACTTGCCGTCAACGGAATTTGCAGACCGCACTCCGCATATCCTATGGGAATCCTGAATTTTTTCTGCCCGCCTTCAGGGACGGGCGGGCAAAATGCATTTGACGCGTCCAGCGTTGTGCTCACTCGTTCGAAACGGCCCGGCGCATGCCGATGCGATAGAACACCGCCGGCTTGCTGACGGCGGGCGTGTCGTGGAACTCGACCGGATCACCGGCAGCGACTTTTTCCTTTTCGCTGAGCCGCTCCCAAGTCACAAGATCCATGGAGCGTTCAAGGCTGTAGGTTCCGGGGAATGCAGCGGTCAGTCGAAGGGTGGTGCTTTCCGGCGTGCCTGTCATCGTCGCCGTGCCCGGGGGCACGACGGGGGTGACCACGATGGCCTGGGGAATCGGGACAATAACCTCGGGCGCACGGATCTCCTCCGCCGCAGCCATTGCGAGGGGCGGTGCGGTGATGCGCACGTTGTCCAGCAGGAGGTCCAGGTTGGCGGAAGTGACAGATTGGTCGCGGAATGTGAGCGTCGCGGAAGGCCCATCCGCGATGAAGGTGAAACTCTGTGCCTGCCAGCGGCTGGTTCCACTGCCGGTGCCAAACAGGGTGATGGTCCGGGTGAGAAGGCTCGCGTTGCCATTGATGGTCACCTGCAGCGTTTGCGAAGCGGAGCTGAAGGCGAGCACGCCCGCGTCGAAGGCAATCGTGTAGGTTCGTCCGGCGGTGGTGGCGAAGGACTGGGAAAGAACTCCGTTAGGTGCCAGGTTACCGCCGTTGAATGCGACGACTTTCGTTCCATTTGTTGCGGCGTAGAGAGCGGCGGACTGGATGCCTTGGTTGCCGGTGGAGTTCCAGCCGGTGTATCCCGATTCGAAGCTGCCGTTGACCAGTGTGGTGGCGACGTGGGCGGTCACGATGATGGTGACGGTTGTGGTGTTGGAATCCAGACGCCCGTCGTTCGCATGATAGGTGAAGGAATCCGTTCCCGTGTATCCGGTGGCCGGGGTGTAGGTGAAACCACCGCCGGGCACTGAAGTGAGCGTGCCGTT
>Ga0123337_10002854_pt1 | contig 19133 bp, 14 predicted proteins | sample frozenSSSSmetaG_FD_89792 | JGI IMG/M metagenome (GOLD analysis project Ga0123337, IMG submission 89792) | Glacier valley bacterial and archeal communities from Borup Fiord, Nunavut, Canada, to study Microbial Dark Matter (Phase II) -... | ecosystem: Environmental > Aquatic > Freshwater > Ice >... | reverse complement strand
TGAATTATTTACTGCCATCTACCGGTCACAGAGAGATGGAAAACCTGTAAAGTTTCCATTGCAGCCGGAGTATGGAAGGGAGGATATGGATGGAAGATTGTAGAAAATAAGAAATAAGAAATAAGAAAATAAAAGGTACAAAGAATATTAACGAGTTACATAGTGTATTGCAATTGATCGCTAAGCAATCCGTGTAATCCGTTTTAATCCGTGTAATCTTTCTCAAATAAGGAAAAGCAAAGAACTAATGTTTCCGACAATCCGACAATCCGACAGTTGCATATTTCTTGTTAATCGATGGAACTTTAGGAATAAAAAAAATTAAATAAATCACCAGTAAAGATTGACTGTCAAGGATTAAGAGATCTGGGAAATTGAATATTTACAATTAATAGGAATGTGGCAGAGCTATTTTTAAATCTTAAAAAAGTTAATTTTTCATAAGAGACAGGGCCTTAATAGCGATCTCAACTTCGAAAACTAAATCTGGCCAAGAGCTTGTTAATTCCTCTTAGGACAGCAAATAGATATAATATGTATATCTTGTGTGAAAAAAGGATTGGTGTATAGGGACATATGTGATATTTATTCCAATCTCACACTGGAGAAGTAAAAATGAAGCATAAGGATACTTTCAAACCGTTCATTCAGATGTAATGCCAAATGCCATAATGCCAAACACCAATTTGCATTTTAAGGTGTTTAACCATGGAATCCCTTTTCAGTGTTTGAACTACCAAATAAAGGGATTGGCATTATGGCATTTGGCATTTGGTGGGTGGGCGGTTAGGCATCTGAAATTTTACAAAACTGGTTAAAGTTTCTGCACGTTCCGCATGTTCCGCACGTTCCGCATGCCTTGTATTTTAATCCTTTTCGGTTCAATTTAGTATGTGATATAAAGAGAAGGAGTAAAAAGAGAGGCGTGCGGAACGTGCGGAACATGCGGAAACTTAGAGCAACCAGTTCAATTACTTGTTTTTACAGGGTGTATTCTAAATATTATCGACCTCTATCGTAGGTTAATATTTACTAATTGTCGGAGTTGTCAATATTGTCGGTTTGGTAGGGGCAGACCTGTGTGTCTGCCCTGATGTAGAAAACATAGGAGATGGCGCATCATTAGCACCTCACTTGTATTTCAACTTCCTTCAGATTCGCAGTCGCCCACGACACAATTGATTGTGGTTAATGATTAACAACTACAGTTCCCCAAAATGGGGTTGTAACGTTTGGCCATTCGCCTTCTACTGCGCACAACAAAAAAAGCCACTCACAAGGTTGGAAAATATTCAATAGCTTCATATACTACCTTGGACCTATTATCCATCTGAAAGCTGCATCAACAAAGCAAATGAGGAATACAGTTTTGAGGACTGGGGAAGTTGCCGCGAGGCAACTGATAGGTTGTTTAGAGCAATCGTAAGAGATGGTCTAAATAGAAAAACGGATTGAAAATCCTAAGTTAAGAAGTTCAGATTGCAAATCTGCACTAGCGGGTGCAAATCTGCACTAGCGGGTTATGACGAAGATAAAACTTGAACCCAAATGGGTGGCACAGCTTCAACCTTTTTATCAAATATATTACCTAAGTAATTGAAGGTAAGCTATTTGATAATGAATACCAGATATGTCACTTTTCTTTTCTCTACCGAATTATTTAAAAACTGTTGTACAACAGTTAAATTTATTTGTTTGTTTAAACGATTAAGCAGTTATTTGTATTATAAAGTTATAAGTTTTCATATTTGAATTTAAAGTAATGTCCAAAAGAACTTCATTAAAAGATATAGCTAAAAACGTTGGGGTTTCAACAGCACTTGTTTCGTATGTAATAAGTGGGAGAGAAAAAGAAAAAAGAGTTGGAGCAGAGTTGGTGGCAAAGATTAAAGAAGTTGCACGTGAAATGAATTATCAGCCTAATCAAATAGCTCAAAGTCTGAGAACCGGAATGACAAATACAATTGGATTAATTGTAGCAGATATTGCGAATCCTTTTTTTGGGAGCCTGGCAAGAATAATAGAAGATGAAGCTAGTAAGTATGGATATACGGTAATAATTGGCAGCTCAGATGAGAACAGCAATAAATCGGAAACTTTAATAGATACTTTTAGAAAAAGACAGGTTGACGGTTTTATTATTGTTCCGGCAGAAGGAACTGAAATGCAAATAAAATTACTTCAAGAAAGCGGTATACCTCTTGTATTAACTGATAGATATTTTGCGGAAGTTAACTGCAATTATGTGGGACTTGATAATTTTAAAGCTACTTATGACGCAATTTCTCATCTAATTGAAAATGGATATAAAAAAATTGGAATAATTGCGTATAAGTCCAGATTAATCCATATGCAGGAAAGGATTGAGGAATATGTGGAGGCTATGAAAGCAAATCAACTTGAAAACGAGATTAGAATTGAGGAGTTATGTTATAACTTTGTAAAAAGTGATATTGAGAAATGTATGAATATGGTAATTGGTAAAGAACAAAAAATTGAAGCCTTGCTTTTTGCTACGAATGCACTAACTATATCTGGACTATATTGTATAAAAAGACTTAATTTAAATGTGCCAGAAGAGCTTGCAATAATTGGATTTGACGGTAATGCAGCCTATGATTTTTACTATACCCCATTGACATATATTGAACAGCCTCTTGAAGAAATTGGGAAGGAATCAGTTAGGGTTTTAGTCGAACAAATAAACGGATCGGATAAAGTTGAACACCTTAAATTACAGTACACATTAATCAAACGTCAGTCGAGCCAGTAATTCAATTTTTTTCTATAATTGCTTAATCGATTAAACAAACAATTTAAACTATAAAAAAAATGAAAAGAATTTTTACCTACATCGTAATTAGTTTAATCGCAGTATTGGAAGTTTCTTCGCAATCCGCGTTTAACGGTCTTGAAATGAATATTGGCAATTTATATCGTCTGTCCAATGCTCAAACTAGGTCCATCAGTCCCGAAAATTTTACGGGTGAAAAGGGAAAAGGGGGCATGGCCAAACTGGAAGACAAATCGAAGCCCAACGTAGCCAATGCCAGTGATGCTGCCCGCGATTTGGGACAGGGCTGGAAAGTGAATCCCTATATCAGGATTCAGCCTGGTGAAACTTTTACAATTGCCGAAATTGAAGGATCAGGTGCCATTCAGCACATCTGGATGACTCCAACGGGTAACTGGCGCTTCTCGATTTTGCGCATCTACTGGGATGACGAGACAGAACCATCGGTTGAATGCCCCGTGGGCGACTTCTTTGGTATGGGATGGAACGAGTATGCGCCCCTTACCTCCCTGGCCGTTTGCGTGAACCCGGGCAGTGCCTTCAACTGCTATTGGAGCATGCCCTTCCGCAAAAAATGCCGAATGACAATGGAGAACATCAACGACAAGGATCCCATGACACTTTATTACCAGATTGATTACACTTTAACCGATGTACCTTCAGATGCAGGTTATTTCCATGCCCAGTTCCGTCGGTCAAATCCAAATTCCACTTCCGACTATACCATTGTTGACAATATCAAAGGAAAGGGCCAGTATGCAGGTGTATACATGGCATGGGGAGTGAACAACAACGGCTGGTGGGGTGAAGGTGAAATCAAGTTCTTCATGGATGGTGATAATAAATTCCCTACGATCTGTGGGACAGGCACCGAGGATTATTTCTGCGGCTCGTACAATTTCGATAGGGAAGGAAAATACAAGGAATTCTGCACACCGTATGCAGGGCTTCATCAGGTGATCCGTCCTGACGGAGCTTACAAAGCTCAACAGCGCTTTGGCCTTTACCGCTGGCATATATTGGATCCGATACGTTTTGAAAAAGATTTGAGAATCACTATCCAGGATTTGGGCTGGAGGCATGGAGGCAGGTATTTACCCCAGCAATCCGACATTTCATCGGTTTGTTTCTGGTACCAGGCAGATCCTCATACCAAATTTCCAAAAATTCCGGCTTGGCAACAACTTGAAGTAAATTAAAATCTGTAAACATATTTTATAGCAAAATATAGCATAATAGAATATATTCAAATGACAAAGAGACTTATAGGACGCCTTCCAAAGGTTGGAATACGTCCGGTAATTATAAAAAACTTTAACCGAATGGTTTATATCATTCTTGTTTTTCTATCGGTCGCATGTGTTCCATCTGGTCGACAAAATAAAAATACAATGGATAATACGAAATCAAAATTTGTGAAAGGAACATATGGTTATGATATAGCTTTTTTCACAAATCAGCAGATTCAAACTATTGAACTGAAAGACAAACAATCGGAAGCCAGTATTCTATTAGTGCCAAGTTATCAGGGAAGGGTTATGACAAGTTCAGCGAATGGTAATGGAGGAAAAAGCTTTGGTTGGATCAATTATAAATTAATTGAATCAGGAAAAGCAAGTAACCAGTTCAATCCCTATGGAGGTGAAGAACGTTTCTGGATGGGTCCTGAAGGAGGACCTTTTTCAATCTATTTTCCGAAAGGAAAAGAGCAGGTTTATAAATACTGGAAGGTTCCTCCAGTATTAGATACTGAAAGTTACGACATTAAGGAACAAAAATCCAATAGTGTAACATTTGTAAAAAAAACAGAATTAAGAAATGCTTTCGGGTTTCTATTTAAAATTGGTATTGAACGAACGGTAACGCTTTTATCAAGGGATACTCTATGGTCCTTGTTCAATGTTGATTTACCTAGCGACATTTTCAATGTAGTTGCCTATCAGTCTGAAAATACAATATCCAATATAGGCAGCAAAGCCTGGACAAAAGATGAAGGATTACTTTCAATCTGGATGTTGGGGATGTTCAACCCATCGCCAACAACAACTGTATTTATACCTTACAAAACCGAAGGCCAGGGACCGATAGTCAACGATGATTATTTTGGCAAAGTACCTTCGGATAGGTTGATTGTTAATCCAGGTACCGTTTTTTTTAAGATTGATGGGAAATATCGTAGTAAGATAGGCCTATCACCGTTACGGGCGAAAAAACTTTGTGGAAGCTATGATTCGGAAATGAACATCCTCACATTAATATGGTGCTCATTGCCCTCGAATGCAAAGGAATACGTGAATTCAAAATGGGGGGAACAGGATGATCCTTACAATGGAGATGCAATCAATGCCTATAATGACGGGCCTGTTGAGGACGGATCTATCATGGGTCCATTCTATGAAATTGAAACTTCTTCACCTGCAGCAGCCCTTCAGCCTGGCAAGTCTATGACTCATTCACAGAGAGTTATGCATATCCAAGGGAGTAAAGTGGATTTAGCAAGAATTGTCAATGAATTTTTTGACCTCAATCTCTATACTATTGAATCAAAGTTTCAATAAATGGTTAGTTAAAAAGCATGAAAAAAAAACCAAATTATACCCAAAGGGATTGTATTGTCTTTTGCCCTTCTAACTTCTTTATTTTTTGCATGGGCATTGCCAAACAACATTACTGACACCATGCTTTCTGCATTTAAACGAATAATGAACCTGACCGACTCTAAAACTGCATGGATACAAGCTTCATGCTATTTATTCGGTTATGGATTTTTTGCCATACAGGCTGAATTAATGCCTATTGGGTTTCGACTATTTCTTTTATGTTAATCGTTTATTATAGTGTAGCAATTAACCCTAAAAAAATCTTAATATAATATAACCCTAAAATAAATTGCCTATGGAAAACAATAAAACATGAAATTCTTTAGCATTATCTTCACTTATAATGCCAAGAAATTAATCCTAATCGTTAACTAATTTAAATAGTATAATTAAAATTAAAACTATGAAATTAAAATCAACAATGTTAAAAACCTTGATTTTTACCTTTATTTTGCTTTTTGGATTGGGGGTATCAAGCCATGTATTAGCACAACAAAAAATCATTCAGGGAACTGTTTTTGACGCCCTAGGTAATCCAATTCCAGGAGCCTCAATTGTGGTTGAAGGGACTACAATTGGTACTGTCACAGATGGTGAAGGCAGTTTTAGAATTCAAGTACCCGGAGATGCCAAAATCTTAAGTGTTTCTTTTGTTGGTATGAAGACAATAAAAATGCCAATTGAGGGAAAGACAATTTTTAAAGTTTCATTGGTAGATGAAACTATTGGAATTGAAGAAGTGATAGCCATTGGATATGGAACCATTAAAAAAGCAGATCTAACTGGCTCAGTTGCTACGGTTTCAGAAGAAGAGATTAGCAAGAATTCCTACTCAAATGTGATGCAGGGGTTGCAAGGGAGAATCCCTGGTGTACTTATTTCTTCTGATGGTAATCCTGTAGGAGATGTAAATATTCAAATCCGGGGACTAACCTCCTTGAGGTCTGCACCCCCCTTAATAATTATTGATGATTTGCCAACTACTATGAATTTGAGAGATATAAATTCAAAAGATATTGAATCCATTCAGGTGTTAAAAGATGCTGCATCGGCAAGTATCTATGGCTCGCGGGCAGCAAGTGGTGTAATCATTATTCAAACAAAAAGAGGCAAATCAGGGGAAGCAAAAGTTACTTATAATGGTTCTTTTGGTGTTTCAAGTTTCATGAATAGAGTTGACATGATGGACACGCAGCAGTATGGTAAGGCATTATGGCAAGCGGCTATTAATAATGGCAGAGATCCAAACCTAGTCACCCAAATTTATGATTATGACTGGCAATACCAGGATGGGAAAGCTGTTCTTAATAAAGTGACTCCTGTTGAATGGCTTAATCCAGAAAAAACACAACGTTCAGCAAATACTGATTGGTTTAAAGAAGGGTCCCAACTTGGTATGCAAAATAACCATCAATTAACGATTTCGAACGGTACGGATAAGGCTAAAACTTTATTTTCACTGAACTACTATGAAAATCAGGGAACCCAGATTCATACCATGTTCCGAAGATTAACATTACGATTAAACTCCGAATACAATCTCATTAACGACCGGTTAACCATTGGAGAAAATATATCGTTAGGAAATATGAAAATGAATAATCAAAATGTAAGCCATTCCTTCCTTACACTTCCGTCCATCATTCCAGTTTATGCAGAAGATGGCAGTTGGGGCGGAACAGCCTATTCATTAGGGATGGATGATTATAATAACCCTGTCAGAATGTTGACCCAAGGGAAAGATAACTATGATCATTTCGATAAAGCAGTTGGAAGTGTATATGCCTCGCTTAAATTAGCTAAAGGATTGAACATTAAAACATTGTATGGTATTGATTATACCACGCATAAATATCGCAAAATTGATTTTACCTGGCGTGAAGCAGGAGGAAAACAAAGTGTGAATAATGGAGTCAATACCAACCGCTCAGAGGATATAACGTCAACATGGTCTAACACCTTGAATTATAAATTAGATGCTGGCAAACATCGGTTGGATGTTCTTGGAGGTATGGAAATTGTAAGATATAATTCTGAATTTATTCGTGGCTATCGCAAGGATATTGAACTTGAGGATTATGATTATGCCTATTTAAGTGCAGCGACAGGAACCCAGGAAGTTTATGGCAATGGGGATGAATGGAGTTTAATGTCCTATTTCTCTAAATTCAATTATGTATATGCTGATAAATACTTATTATCTGCAACCCTTCGTTATGATGGATCTTCCAAATTTGGAGTCAATAATCAATATGGACTTTTCCCCGCAGTTTCTGCTGGATGGAGATTGAGTGAAGAATCTTTTTTAAAAGATAATTCATTGATATCTGATCTGAAATTAAGGGCAAGTTGGGGATTGAACGGCAACTCAAATATTCCTACCAATGCGCTCGTCAATTATTATGATGCTAATTACAATGGAACAGCATATGGTCTCAATGGAAATGAATCAGGAACCTTATATTCTGGTTTTCGAAAAGTCCATACAGGAAATCCCAATTTAAAATGGGAAGCGACTGAGCAATTTGACTTTGGAGTAGATTTTGGTTTATTAGAAGGAGCTATTACAGGGTCATTTGACTATTTTGACAAATTTACAAACGGTATGCTTTATGAACCACCTTACATTGGTGCCATTGGTGAAGGTGGGTACCGATGGTTGAATGCGGCTGACATGTCAAATAATGGATATGAATTTATTTTAACCTTTAATGGAAAAAGAACCAAAGATTTTTCCTATTCTATAACCGGTAACATAAGCTCATTCAAAAATAAAATCGATAACTTACCACAATCTGTAAGATATACCTATGGAGGTAATGGACTGGATGATGATATCTTAGGAAAGCCTCTTAATTCAATTTATGGATTTGTGACCGATGGCCTATTTAAAACTCAAGACGAGGTTGACTCATCACCTGAACAATCAGGTAAAGGACTGGGACGAATCAAATATAAAGATTTAGACAACGACGGAAGGATTACATGGGAACACGACAGGACCTGGATTGGATCCAGTGATCCTGATTTCATTTACGGAGTTAATTTTGATTTTAAATACAAAAATTTTGATTTAAATATGTTCTGGCAGGGGATTGTAGGGAATGAAGTAAGAAATGATTGGAAGGCATACAGCGATTTTTGGGCTGTTTGGACTCAACAAGGCTTCAACCATTCAACTCGTATATTGGATGCCTGGACACCAGAAAACTCAGATTCTGATATTCCGGCTTTATCCATGCAAAACCCTAATGATGAACGTAGGGTATCAACCTATTTCATAGAGTCAGGGTCCTATTTAAAACTTAGGCATCTGGAATTAGGATATACACTTCCAAACAATTTAATATCCAAAACAGGAATTAAGCAGTGTCGTGTTAATTTGAATGCTCAAAATATTGTAAATCTGAAAAAATGGTGGGGAGACAATGCCTTTTCAAGCATTGATCCTGAAAACCCATCGAAAGCAAACGAATATTCCAGTCCTTATGTAAGACCTCAAATATTTATGATCGGTGTTGATATTACATTTTAATTTTAATCTATACTATGAAAAACATAAAGAATAAAATAATCTTATTAGGAATATTAATTGCCTCCATTACGGGGTGTCAGGATGTTCTTGATGTTACTCCCAAAGGGATAATTACTGAAAACCAACTTACATTACCGAAACATGTTGATGGTTTAGTTACCGCTGCATATGCCCAGTATGGAAGAATTGGTCCATTTGAGACTTTTAATCCATGGATTTCAAGTTTAAGATCTGATGATGCCTATAAAGGCGGAGGTGGATTGGATGATCAGCCTGCATGGTATCAGATGGAAGTTTTTTCTTTGGTGAATCCCAATGTTGGCAATAATGATGGAGCCTGGTATCAAGGGTATATTGTCATTTCCCGCATTAATGCTGCCATTAGCGCCATTAACAGAATGGATGAAGAGTCGTATCCATTAAAGACCTCTCGCATTGCTGAAATGCGTTTCCTCAGGGGCTGGATGCATATGAAAATGAAAGAACGTTGGAAATGGATTCCCTATATTGATGAACTTGCAACTTCTGATGATATTTATAAAATTTCCAATCATCCCGACGGAATGGATAACGATTTACCCATCTGGCAAAAAATTTATGATGATTTTAAATTTGCTACTGAGAATTTACCTCCCGTTCAACCTGAAATAGGAAGAGCAAATAAATATGCAGCAAAGGCCTTCCTTGCAAAAACTTTACTCTGGATGGCTTACCCACAGGACAATCAAAATCAGGTTGTAAGCATAGATAAAGCAAAACTTACAGAAGCGCTTGAGCAATGCAATTCAATTATTGAAGAAGGAAATTACAGTTTAGCGAATGATTTTGCCTATAATTTCATGCTGGAATGGGATAATAAATCACCTGAATCGATATGGGAATTGCAATTTACAATTGATGATGGGACACCACGGGGCCAATTAAATGAAGGAAATGGATTAACAGCGCCATGGTGGACCCCCTTTTACAGTTGTTGTGATTTTCACAAGGCTAGTGTCAATATGGTAAATTCTTTCAAGGTTAATGAGAATGGGTTGCCCATCTTTGATTTTTTCAATGACGCAGAAATTACCGATAAGAATGCCTATTTTTCTGAAAATAATTTTGATCCAAGACTTGGACATACCGTTGGGATTCCTGGTTTTCCATGGAAATATCAAGAAATGCCTTACGACAGTGCAGGTACCAGAGTCCCTTCAGATTATGGCTATTTTCATTCAATGAAAGAACAAGTGACTACTGATAGTCCAGGGTTGTTTGATGCTTTTTGGATGTTTAACTCTAAAAATCAACAAGAAGTACGCCTGGCCGAAGTCTTATTATGGAAGGCAGAAATACTGATACAACTTGATCGGCAAAATGAAGCACTTCCGATAATTAATCAGATTCGCGAAAGAGCAGCAAATAGTACTTCAAAGTTGAAACTGAAAAATGGTAATTTTCCAACCACCTATGAAGTGAAAACCTATGTCGATGGAGTCAACATTACTTGGAATAAAACAACTGCATGGGAAGCTTTAATTTGGGAAAAACGACTGGAGTTTGCCATGGAAGGTCGTCGATTCTATGATCTTGTTCGATGGGGAATTGCTGATGAGGTGATGAATGCATATTTTGAAAAGGAAAGAAATCGCCGATATTGGTTGAATGTAGCTTTTTTCACTAAAGGCAGAGATGAATTTCTTCCAATACCTCAAGCTCAAATAAACTGGTCACAAGGTGTTTATAAACAAAACATAGGCTACTAATTTAAAAATTATTCAGATGAAAAGAATTATTTTATTTATATTTATATCGTCATTGTTTATATTCTCAGCTTGCGAATATGAGATAATTGATTCAAAACCTGGGCAATCAATCGACCCTATTTCAAACTTAAATCACTCCATATCAGGGTCCAATTTAACCCTTACGTGGGATCTTCCATCCTCTTATCCGGAGGATATCATTCAGCCAATTTCTGTAATGATTAGAATTACACGTAACGGACAAAACGCGGGAGAACAAGTATTACAAGGGGCTCCTATAAGTTTTACATATGATTCTTACGATCCTGAAAGCACTTACAAGTTTATTGTAAAGGTTAAGGGAGAGGTTGATACTGAAGATCGTAACTTTTCAAATTTGAGATATTCATCTGGAGTTATTCTTGAATTATAACATTTATTCCGGTTGCAAGAAATATAAAAAATTCTTGCAACCGGAATTTTTATATTAATATGTCATCGTCAATTTAATATCAGTAAAACAATTCCTAAAAAAAGTCTTTTCATTAATATTTTAGGTACTATTTAGGTACTTTAATATGTTGTAGTACAATTATATAGCATATAATTGTATTACAATGAATATAAATAATTTATTATTTAAAATTATGATACTTAACACTTTATAAAATTGAGTATAACTACTTTGAAACATTTGTACTTTTGTAATCATCAAATATTGAGTAAGTTAGGATATCTAAATAGTTACTTTTTTTAAATAGTTTTTTAATATGTTAGGAAAATAAAAAATACAGATTAAATGGAAAAGATAAATTTAAAAGGTATAGCCTTAATTGCGGTCATAGGCTTTATGCAAAGCTATTTATCATTTGCAGGCAAAGAAATTATTTCCGAAGGGCATCCAAGTAATGGTTTCTATACAGGAAAAAATATCGACCGTGTAGCTTTTCCAATTGGAGGGATTGGGGCTGGCATGTTCTGCATGGAAGGGACAGGTGCGATCTCGCATCTTTCAGTAAACAACAAGCCTGAAATGTACAACGAGCCATTTGCATTTGCTGCAATTAGCGTTAAAAATGTCCCGAATGGTGCCAAAGTTATAGAGGCTCAGGTGCCATCATGGAAATTATTTGGATCCGGAGGTACGGGAAATGGTAGTTCTGGACGAAATTATGGTTTACCTCGATTTGAAAATGGTAATTTTATGGCACGGTTCCCATTTGCAAGCCTGGAGCTTACAGATAAAGATATTCCTTTGCAAGTTGAAGTTTTGGGGTGGAGTCCATTTATTCCTACTGATGAAGACAATTCGAGTCTCCCAGCGGGAGCCATGGAATACCGGTTTAAAAACAATTCAAATAACTTGGTTGAAGCTATATTTTCATGGAATTCAAGGAATTTTATTGGCGATCGAGGCGGACGGATAACAAAAGCCAGAAATGGTTTTATACTCTTATCTGACGGTAAAAAAATTGACTCGGGAACTGGTTTTTCTGTTTTTGTTGACGACAATAATGCCATTGTCGATCATTGCTGGTTTCGTGGCGGATGGTTCGATCCATTGACTATTCTTTGGAAAACAATTCAAAATGGTGAAACTATAGCTAACCAGCCTGTTGATGGAGAAGCGCCCGGAGCATCCATTTTTGTGCCTTTAAGCTGATGCCTGGTGAAGAAAAAACAATTGCAGTCAATTTCTGCTGGTATCTTCCAGCCTCAGACATTTCAATCGGACAAGCAATAAAATCGGGGCCGGCATTTAGAGGAAAACCTTCGACTGGAACAGCTCCCGGACAAAATAAGGTGTCTGGTTTTATTGGAAATAATCTCATAAATTCTTTTGAACCTTTAGGCGACGGACAAACTGGTATTCTGCAATCGAAATCTTTTAAAATAGACAGACACTATCTCAGCTTTTTAGTTGGAGGAGGAAACATTAAAGAAAAAACTTCGGTAAACCTTGTTGTCGATGGAAAAATTGTTGAAACGGCTGTTGGAAAGCAATCCGAGATTTTGGAGCAGGCAATATGGGATTTAAAACCCTATTCTGGGAAACAGGCACAGATTCAGATTATTGATTTGTGCGTGAATCCTTGGGGGCATGTTTTGGCCGACCAGTTTGTTCTGACAAATAATAAAAATGAAAATCTGAATGCACTTTCTAGTTCTGTTGTGTTGATTGACAATTTTGAAAAAAATGACTTGGGAACATGGACGGAAGTTAAGATTGATGCTGATAAAGAGCAATGCTGTCCCGGGGGGCAATGTGAGGACCTGTATTATAAACCTTGGTATGCCAAGCGTTTTAAGAATTTAGACGAAGTTTCAAAATATTGGACACTTCATTATGCCGACTTAAAGAAAAACAGTGAATTGTTTCGCGATGCTTTTTATGACTCGACCTTACCTTCTGAAGTAATTGAAGCTGTAGCGGCCAACCTAACTATTTTAAAATCGCCCACCGTATTGCGCCAAGCTGACGGAAGATTATGGGGGTGGGAAGGTTGCAGCGATAATGCTGGTTGTTGCGCCGGTAGTTGTACGCATGTTTGGAATTATGCACAGGCTCTTCCTCATTTATTCCCGGTATTAGAACGTACACTTCGAGATACTGAATTTAAAGTTGATCAGAATTTGACTGGACATCAGAGCTTTAGAGCTAACCTGCCTATTTCTGAACCGACACATGACTTCCATGCTGCCGCTGATGGCCAATTGGGTGGAATCATGAAAATATACAGGGATTGGCGAATTAGTGACAATACGGATTGGATGAGAAAACTTTATCCTAATGTTAAAAAAAGCCTTGATTATTGCATTGAGACATGGGATCCTAATCACAATGGTTATTTGGAAGAACCTCACCACAATACTTACGACATTGAATTCTGGGGACCTGATGGGATGTGTAACAGTTTTTATCTTGGCGCATTAACAGCTTTTGTTGAAATGAGTAAAGCTTCAGGGGATCCTTTTGAAACCTACCAAACTTTGCTTTTAAAGGGTAAAAAGTATATGGAAAATAATCTTTATGATGGTGAATATTTTATTCAAAAGATTAAATGGACTGGATTAAAAGCTCCTGATCCGGTAAAGGCACTATCGTTTCATACTGGCTATTCCCCGGAAGCATTAAGTATTTTAAAAGAGGAAGGTCCTAAATACCAATATGGGACAGGTTGTTTATCTGATGGGATTTTGGGTATGTGGATGGCTTCGGTTTGCGGATTGCCTGAGGTTATTGACAACAGTAAGGTTACAAGCCATCTCGTTTCAGTTTATAATTACAACTTAAAAAAGGACTTAACCGATCATGTAAATCCTCAACGACCAAGCTATGCCTGCGGGAATGAAGGTGGTTTATTGCTTTGTACCTGGCCCAAAGGCGGACAACTTTCTATTCCATTTGTTTACAGCAACGAAGTATGGACTGGCATCGAATATCAGGTGGCCAGCCACCTGATGCTTAAAGGCGAGGTTGAAAAAGGGCTGGATATTGTTCGCGAATGTCGGAAAAGATACGATGGCGCAGTGCGAAATCCTTTTAATGAATACGAATGTGGACACTGGTATGCCAGAGCCATGTCAAGTTACGGTATGCTTCAGGGTTTAACAGGTGTACGTTACGATGCTGTTGATAAAACATTGTATATCGATTCGAAAGTCGGAGATTTTAAAAGCTTTATTTCTACTGAAACGGGATTTGGTAATGTTGGTTTCAAAGATGGCAAGCCATTTTTGAATATGGTTTACGGAAATCTGGATGTAAAGAAAGTAAAGGTTTCCGGCGTAGAGAAACATTTATAAAATAGACTTTATAATGTAAACAAAAGTTGAATAGGAAGCCTGAAAGCTTCCTATGGTAAGGTTAAACCAATACTTTTGATTTGCTATGAAAAATAAACATTTAACCCTGGTGCAAAGGAATCAAATCCAGGTATTATTACAAACAAAAACACCGGTTAAAACAGTAGCTCTGCTTCTGGATACAGACAAGAGTACCCTTTACCGTGAGATTAAGAGAAATAAGGGAAAACGGACCTATTCTGCTCCCCTGGCCCAACAGCTTTGTTCAGAGCGAAAGGAAAGGTTCGGGCGTGGTCGTAAGTTCACCACTGCCATGGAGAAGTTCATTGTTGAAATGCTAAACCAAGAGCAATGGTCGCCAAAACAGATTGTTGGGTATTGCAAAAGCAACCATATCCCAATGGTTTCATTCGAGCGGATCTATCAACTTATCAGGCAGGACAAAATGGATGGAGGATTGCTATGGACCCAAACCCGCCATAAGTTAAAGCACCGCAAACGGCCCGTTAGTGGTAAACAGGTAAATATCAAGAATAAAGTCTCCATAGATCTTCGCCCACCTATTGTCGATGCCCAGGAGCGTTATGGAGACTGGGAAATTGATACTATAATAGGAGAAAACCAAAAAGGTGCCATCCTCACTATGACTGAGCGAAAAACAGGCTTCCTTTTGATGGAAAAGATGGAATTTGGAAAACAGGCCCAGGGTCTTGCAAAAGCTGCTATCAGGATGCTGTTTGCCTATAAAAACACCGTCCATACCATCACTTCGGATAACGGATCTGAGTTTGCAGAGCATGAATTAATTGCCAGGAAATTGAAGGCGGATTACTTTTTTGCCCATCCATATTCTTCCTGGGAAAGAGGATTGATTGAATATACCAACAAATTAATCAGGCAATATATCATCAAAGGTACCAATTTTGATCTCTACGATAGTGAATATATCAAGCTGGTACAAAATAAGATAAACCGAAGGCCAAGAGAAAAACTAAATTTTCAGACGCCTTCTAAAATATTTTTCGCTTCTTTGAATTGATTTGTTGCATTTGTAACTTGAATCTACCTTTCAGGTAAATAATCTCCGTAAGAGAAATATAACGTATATTTCCACTTGCCTGAAGTTTTAAAAATTGAAGCTCCATATTCATAATCAGTAATTTTATAAATAGAAAAATATGTTTAATTCTTAACCATTTAATTTCCGATTTTAATTCAAAGTAACCCCATCTGTAAGCACGCTCCGTTCTTTTTTTTCGCAGAACGTTTTTTTTTATACCTCAATGACCAATATTAGCCTGTCTAAATTGTTTGATCAGATCAACTGATAATTTAGTTTTCGATACCAATCAGGTCACAGAAAACAGAGGCCTCTATTAGTTAATTCCGATTTTAACTAAAATGTCATCAGTAAAATCAAACTATTTTTGATGAAAGCAGTAATCAATAATCAGTCTAAATAATAATTACTAAACAAAACGATACAATTAAATATATAATACGCTGGATATTAGATGATAACCCAATATAAAGAACAATTTGCTCTGTATCTTTTATCAAACAGCTTTTTGATTTAATCAAAGAACAAAATGACAAAAGCAATAATTTGAAACACCTTCGGATCAAAAGGTAAATCAATCGGGTACTTTTATGTAACTTATTTCTGATAGTTCCGCTAATAAAACGACGGTGCAAACCCATTTTAGAGATATGTAGTTACGACACTTTAGCCAACAGCAATTGTGTTGTGGGAGTCTGCGAATATCCGATAGGTATCAATGATGCTCAATTTTCCATGTATTACGCATCAGGGTGGCCACACAGGGCCGCCCCTATAAATGGCTTTTACTCAAAGTGGTGCTTCGTTTGAACCCAGATAAAATAAAATAACCACTTTGAAATTCAACCATTCAATATTGAATTAAAAAGATTAATTTTGGTTGAACCTTTTTACTAAAAGAATGATTTTATGAAACTCATTTACCTGCTTTTTTTTATATTCATAAGTATTGTTGGAAATTCTCAAATTGTTATACCCCAAAAAGGGATTGACAGTAAGTTTTCCCTCTTTGTTGCCAATGTTTATTTTGAAATTGATTCAGACAGAGGTGCCCGTATTAAATCTTTCAAACTTAACGAACAGGAATTAATGTACGTTGATTTTAACACCACTGACATGGCAGGCTCCACATTTTGGCCTAGCCCTCAGATTTGGCCATGGCCACCCGCTGTTAATTTAGATAGCAAACCATACAGGACCTCTATTAAGCAAGGCAAAATTGTTTTTTCTGGTAATACCGATCCTAAGTCGATGTTGCGGTTCTACAAAACCATTTATGCAAATGCCATTGATACTTCCATAATTATCGACTATTGTATTAAAAACGAAAAAACAGTTAGTCAAAAATGGGCTCCATGGGAAATTACACGGGTATGGAATAGTGGTCTAACCCTATTTGCAAAAGGCGAGGGTAATGTAACCGGCGACATGACTGGAAGAACAGAAGTAGTAAATGGATATGTTTGGTACGATCAGGACAACACTTCAGGTGGGGCTGGAAATAAATTCTTCAGTGATGGTAAAGGTTGGCTGGCACATGTTGTGGATGGTAACATGCTGTTTATTAAAAAGTTCGATAATGTAGCAATTGGAAAAGCTGCACCCGGTGAGGCAGAAATCGAGGTCTATACTGCAGGTGATAAATCGTATACCGAAATTGAAAATCAAGGCAGCTATGCAACAATTGCCAGTAAAGATTCAGTGATATGGAGGGTAAAATGGTTTGCCCGCAAATTGCCTGTTTCAGTAAATGTTAGCGTTGGCAGTAATACTTTAACGGGTTATATCGAAGCTGTTTTAAAGAGAGAAGCGTCTTCCACCAAAGTGGCATTAACAAATAACTTAATTTTCAAGGTATTTCCTAATCCTGTAGCCAGTTTACTGACCATCGAAAAAGGTTTGACAATGGGCAAGGATATAACTCTGCGTATAATTGATTTACAAGGCAGAATAGTAGTAACACATTCTATAAGCCAAATAAAGAATCAAATTAATGTTGAAAATCTCAAGCAAGGAAACTATATTTATTACTTACAGCAAGGAACCAAAATCCTTTCAAAAGGTCAAATAGCGGTAAAGCATTGATATAAATACTAGTGTTGTGTCAAGGCTGATATGTCGTAATGCTATTTAATATCCTCTGGAGCCATACTCGGAGCGTCATTGCGAGTTACCACCCAATTTATTGGGCACAATGTGCATATGACAGTGAGTGAATTTGCTACTTTAGCCTAAATATTGAAATACCTAAATATGAACATGTTACGCAAATATGTCATTGGTAGGCACGAAGCAATCCCATACACACCTACAGAATTTACCCCGAGTTCTCGGATTGGCGTTAACTTCGTGCGATCTGTTTTGTAAACATCTGATTATTAATAAGTAACTCCAGGCAATTAGTTCCCACACCAGATAGGAAAATATACTGGGATGAATCATTTTGTAGGATTTGAAATCGATATTGCTTATTATACAACTGTTAAACCACCAGGTAATACTGCTTCAAATCTTTGATTATCAGCATGAATGCACACGAAGTTAACGCCAATTCGAGGACTCGGGAGCAACAAAGATCGGCACGCAACTTTAAACCTTAAACTTTGAACTTTAAACTTTTCAAAGTAAAATAGACTTTTCGGAGTGGACTTATGCTTATAATTGTTAATAAAGCACCATGTTTTTTAAGTTTCACAATTCAACCTGTGATTTGTCATAATTAATGCATTCTTTTAAAATCTTTCGACCACCCCTGATCATTCATCCATTCCGCTAACATATACCGACAAAGCTTAGTAGCGAGAATCAGGCATTCGCATAATATCATATTAATAAAAAATTCCACTCACAAAAAAATTCTAAATCAATGCACATTGCATACTTTGAAATGTGTGAATAATATAACTTTTTTCTAAAATTGTGTAATACTTATCGTTAAAAGTGTGTTTATCTTTACAATATAATAATTCATTCACTATTTAAATAAAAATAAGAATGAAAAAAAATAAAAATGACCAACGCAGTCAGCAATCTGATTGCAAGTCGAATCAACCATCAGCAGGAAAAAAAAGAGAAGATCCACAAAGACCTCCCGGGAATCCGTTTCCAAACAAACCAACTACTCCTGAAAAGCCTGATGAAAATCCCGACCCCATCAAACCAAGACCAGGAGAAGACGAACCTAAAAAAAACGACCCGACCCGAATTGATGAACCACCTCCAATTTTTAATAACAAATAATTATGGCAAAATATTCAAAAAAAGCACAGGAAAAAATTGAAGAGGTCATGCATGAATTTAAGCATGGAGAATTAAAATCTGGCAAAGGCGGTAAAGGTGGTATTGTAAAAAGCCGCGAGCAGGCAATTGCCATCGGTATAAGTGAAGCGCGAGAAGCAGGATTAAAAGTTCCGAAGGAAAAAGATTAATCAAAAAGTAATCAAACAATTTCTAAAAACAAATCACTATGGCACTATTAAAAGTTATTGAACTCTTAGCTGAGTCAAAAAAAAGTTGGGAAGATGCAACACAAAATGCAGTTACCGAAGCATCAAAATCCATCCGCAACATACGCTCCGTGTATGTAAAAAATTTAACAGCCGAAGTGGAT
>Ga0123337_10002851_pt1 | contig 19137 bp, 17 predicted proteins | sample frozenSSSSmetaG_FD_89792 | JGI IMG/M metagenome (GOLD analysis project Ga0123337, IMG submission 89792) | Glacier valley bacterial and archeal communities from Borup Fiord, Nunavut, Canada, to study Microbial Dark Matter (Phase II) -... | ecosystem: Environmental > Aquatic > Freshwater > Ice >... | reverse complement strand
CGCGCGTCGATGGCGTAGCGGCGGTCGTGGCCGGGGCGGTCGGTCACGTACGTGATCAGGCGGGCGTAGCTGCCGGCCGGGTCGGGTTGCATCTCGTCGAGCAGGGCGCAGATGGTGTGCACGATGTCGATGTTGGGCTTTTCGTTCCAGCCGCCGATGTTGTAGGTTTCGCCCGGCGTGCCGCGTGCCAGCACTTCGCGAATGGCGGCGCAGTGGTCTTTCACGAACAACCAGTCGCGCACCTGCTGGCCGTCGCCGTACACCGGCAGTGGCTTGCCGGCCAGGGCGTTGACGATCATCAGCGGGATCAGCTTCTCCGGGAAGTGATAGGGCCCGTAGTTGTTCGAGCAGTTGGTGGTGACGACGGGCAAGCCGTAGGTGTGGTGCCACGCGCGCACGAGGTGGTCGCTCGCGGCCTTGCTGGCCGAGTACGGGCTGTTCGGCTCGTAGAGGTGGGTCTCGGTGAACGGGGCGTCACCCTTGCCGAGCGAGCCGTAGACCTCGTCGGTCGACACGTGATGAAAGCGGAACGCGGCCCGGGCCTCGCCGGCCAGCGTGGCCCAGTGCGCGCGGGCGGCTTCGAGCAGCGCGAAGGTGCCGTCGACGTTGGTCTTCATGAACGCCTCGGGGCCGTGGATGCTGCGGTCCACGTGGCTCTCGGCGGCGAAGTGCACGATGGCGCGCGGCTGGTGCTCGGCCATCAGTTGCGCCAGCAGTGCGCGGTCGCAGATGTCGCCGCGCACGAAGGTGTGGCGCGCATCGCCCGCGAGCGTTGCCAGGTTTTCCTGGTTGCCAGCGTAGGTGAGCGCGTCGAGGTTCAGCACCGGCTCGGCGTTCACCGCGAGCCAGTCGAGAACGAAGTTCGCACCGATGAAGCCGGCGCCGCCAGTGACGAGGATCATGGGTAGCAAGGTCCTGTAGATGGGGAAAAGAAGGCGCGGGCTACTTGGCGCGGCCGTAGGTGTCTTCGAAGCGCACGATGTCGTCTTCGCCGAGGTAGCTGCCCGACTGCACTTCGATGATCTCGAGCGGCACCTTGCCCGGGTTGGTGAGCCGGTGCACCGTGCCCAGCGGGATGTAGGTGCTCTGGTTTTCGGTCAGCAGGATCACCTGCTCGCCGTTCGTGACTTCGGCCGTGCCGCTGACCACGATCCAGTGCTCGGCGCGGTGGTGGTGCATCTGCAGGCTCAGGCTCGCGCCGGGCTTGACCATGATGCGCTTGACCTGGAAGCGCGCCCCGGAGTCGATGCTGTCGTACCAGCCCCATGGGCGATGCACCTGGCGGTGCAGCGTTTGCTCGCTGCGGCCCGACGCGTTGAGTTTGCCGACGATCTGCCGGACCTCCTGGCTGCGCGACAGGTCGGCCACCAGCACCGCATCGGGCGTTTCGACGACCACCACGTTGCGCAGGCCCACCACGCCCACCAGCCGGCTGGTGGCGTGCACCAGCGTGTTGTGGCTGTCACTGATGAGCGCGTCACCGACGCTGCTGTTGCCTTCCGTGTCCTTGGGGCTGACCTGCCAGACGGCGTCCCACGCGCCGAGGTCGGACCAGCCGGCGTCGAGTGCGACCATGCGGATGTCGCAGACCGAAGGGCACTTCTCCATCACCGCGTAGTCGACCGATTCGCTCGGGATCGCCGCGAACTCGGCCTTGCCGGGGCGGATGAACGGCGCATCGTCGGTGCGCGCCGCCCAGGCCGCGCGCGAGGTGGTGGCGATGTCGGCGCGGAAGCGTTCGATGGCTGCCAGCCACACCGAAGCGCGCACCACGAACATGCCGCTGTTCCAGAAGTAGTGGCCTTCGTCGAGGTAGCGCTGGGCCGTGACGGCGTCGGGCTTCTCGACGAACTGCGCGACCTTCAACGCGTCGTCGCCCGCGCCGGCTGCGGCGCGGATGTAGCCGAAGCCGGTCTCGGGCCGGTCGGGCGTGATGCCGAGGATGACGATGGCACCGCCTGCGGCCACGCGCACCGCACGTTGCAGCGCAGCGGTAAAGGCGGGCTCGTCGGTGACGGTCTGGTCGGCGGGGCTGACCACGAGCACCGGGTCGGTGCCACCTTCCAGCGCGTGCAGCGCGGCCAGCGTCATGGCGGGTGCGGTGTTGCGGCCCATCGGCTCCAGCAGCACGGTCGGCGGCGCCAGCGCCAGCTCACGGAGCTGATCGAGCACCAGGAAGCGGTGTTCCTCGTTGCCGACGATGCACGGCGCGTTCACCACGATGTCGGCTGCCGCCAGCGCGCCGAGCCGCGTGGCGGCCTGCTGAAACAGGCTGCGGTTGCCCTGCAGGACCAGGAACTGCTTCGGGTGCTGGGCCCGCGATAGCGGCCACAGCCGCGTGCCGCTGCCGCCGGCCATGATGACGGGTTGAACGTGAAGGGAGTTCATGTGCAGGGGTGAGGGTGGGTTCGACGAGGCCGGAGCTTCAAGGCGCGAGGAGCGTGCAAAGCGCGGTCAACCCACCAGCCCGTTCGGGTTCATGCGCTGCCAGCGCCAGGCATCGGCACACATGGTGTCGATGTCGCGCGTGGCCTGCCAACCCAGCAACTCGCGGGCCAGCGTGGCGTCGGCGTACGACGTTGCCACGTCGCCGGGGCGGCGCGGGGCGAAGTCGCACGGAATGCTCTTGCCGCTGACGCGCTCGAAGGCCTTGACCACGTCGAGCACGCTGTAGCCCCTGCCGGTTCCCAGGTTGGCGGTGATCGAGCCCTTGCCGGCCAGCAGGTAACGCAGCGCATCCACATGGCCGGCAGCGAGGTCGAGCACGTGGATGTAATCGCGCACGCCGGTGCCGTCGTGCGTGTCGTAGTCGCGCCCGAACACCTGAAGGCGCTCGCGCTTGCCCACCGCCACCTGCGCCACGAAGGGCAGCAGGTTGTTCGGCGTGCCGCGCGGGTCTTCGCCGATCTGCCCGCTCTCGTGCGCGCCCACGGGGTTGAAGTAGCGCAGCAGGGCCACGGCCCACTGCGGGTCGGCGCGGGCCACGTCGCGCAGGATGTTCTCGCTCATCAGCTTGGTGGCACCGTAGGGGTTCGTCGCCGACAGGGCTGCGTCTTCGCGGATCGGCAACAGTTCTGGCAGGCCGTAGACCGTGGCGCTGGAGCTGAATACCAGCGTCTTGCAGCTGTGCCGAGCCATGGCCTGCGTGAGCGTGAGCAGGCCACCGACGTTGTTGGCGTAGTACGCCAGCGGCTTCTGCGTGCTTTCGCCGACCGCCTTGAAGGCTGCGAAGTGAACCACCGCATCGATGCGTCCCGCCGTGAACAGCGCGTTCACTGCCGCCGCATCGCCCACGTCGGCGCGGGTGAAATCGGGCGTCGTTCCACTCAAGGCCGCAAGCCGCTCCAGCACCTGCGGGGAACTGTTCGAGAAGTCGTCGATGCCGACCACATCGATGCCGGCCGCCAGCAAGGCGAGCCAGGTGTGCGAGCCGATGAAGCCCGCCGCGCCCGTGAGCAGGATGCGCGGCGCGCTCATCGCAACGTGAACTGGGCAATGCAGCTGGCGGTATCGGCGGCGTACGAGAAGCCCGCGAACGTGGCGCTGGCCGACGCGTTGCGCGTCACGTGTGACAGGCTGCAGCCGAAGGTCAGTGCGCGCGAGAACGCGTAGTTCGCACCGAGAGAGAGGCTCTTGGTCTCGTCGGTGCGCTCGTTGTTGCTGCCGTTGCCGGCCACGGTGAACGAATCGACGAGGTTGCTGCGCCGCCACTGCGCGCCGGCGTTGACGCTGATCTTCGCGGTGGCCGCATAGGTGGCGCCGACCGTCAGGCTGTTCGTGGTCTGGCTGCTCTCGGACAAGCCGAGGGCGGTGGTGCCGATGGTCGGGTTCGTGAGGTTGAAGAAGCTCGCGTTGGTGCCGGCGTCACGCGCCAGCGAGGCGTTGAAGCCGAGCTTGGCCGTGGGCGCGTAGGAGGCGCTGAGCGAGCCGGTCAGGCCCGAGAAGTCGCGGCCTCCGACGCGCGAGTTGCTCTGTTTGGTCCAGCTCACGCGGGCACTGGTGGTGGTCAGGGCGCTCGGGCGCCAGTCGGCCAGCAGGTCGATGTTCTGGCCCCGCGCGCTGTTCTCTTCGAACACGCCAGCGGCCACTTGCACACCCTTGGGCGACACGCTGCGCGACACGCGCAAGCCCGCGCCCACGTTGAGCGTGGCGCCGACCCGGTAGTTGCTGCCCAGGCTGAACGAGTCTTGCGATGACTCGGACGCCGCATAAGCCGCCGCCGAGTAGTGCACGCGGCTGTGCGAATAGGCGCTGTTCAGCGTGAGCGCCGCATCGCCGCCCCAGGCAGCACGCGCGGCGAACTGCTCGGTCTGCGCGAGGTTGCGGTCGGTGCTGGGCGTGAGCGTGTTGTTGTTGTCGGCGTTGACGAGCTGTTGCGAGGCCGAGAACGACAGGCCGCCGGAGAGCTTCATGATGGTTGCGAAGTCCCAGCCCAGCGAGGCGTTGTAGCTGGTGTTGTCGAGCGTGGTCTGGTCCTGGTACTTGTTCAGCTGGACGCTGGCATTCGCATAGATGCGCTGGCGGCCGATGGGCTGGTCGAAGCCGCCGACCAGGCCGGTGCTCGAGTAGTTGTCGGACACGCGGTTCGGTGCCCGGTACACGTTCGAGTTATGCGTCAGGCTCTGCGTGACGCCGATGAAGTACGGGCTCTGCTCATCGGCGCGTGCCGCGCCGCATGCTGCTGTGGCAGCCACTGCCACGAGCAGCGTTTGCCAGGGTGCGCGCTGCGCAGGCGTCAAACGATTCATTCGATTTCTCCCCGGGGTCAATAGGCGTGGCGGTCGAAGAACACCAGCCGAATCGTGCGCACGATGATCTGCAGGTCCAGGCCGAGCGACCAGTTGCGCAGGTATTCAAGATCGTATTCGACGCGCGCCTGCATCTTCTCGATCGTGTCGGTTTCGCCACGGTGGCCGTTCACCTGCGCCCAGCCGGTGATGCCGGGTTTGACCTTGTGGCGAACCATGTAGGCCTTGATGATCTGGCGGTACTGTTCGTTGTGGGCCACCGCATGCGGGCGCGGGCCGACGATGCTCATGCGGCCTTGCAGCACATTCAGGAACTGCGGCAACTCGTCGAGCGAGGTGCGGCGGATGAAGGCGCCGAAGCGGGTGATGCGCGGGTCGTGCTTGGTGGCCTGGCGCACCACCGGGCCGTTGTCTTGCGCCGTCATCGAGCGGAACTTGTAGACCACGATCTCGCCGCCGTCCAGGCCGTTGCGCCGTTGCCGGAAGATCACCGGCCCGGGCGAGCTGATCTTCACGCCGATGGCGATGGCCAGCAGCAGCGGCGAGATGATCAGCATGATGACGATGGCCAGCACGACGTCGGACAGGCGCTTCACGAGTTCGTTGGTGCCGGTGAACGGCGTCTCGCAGATGCCCACGACCGGCACACCGTTCATGTCCTGCAGGCGGCCCTGGATAATGCTGATGCCGAACACATCGGGCACGAAGAACAGCGACGCGGTGGTGCCTTGCACTTCTTCGAGCAGCTCGACGATGCGCGGCTGCGACCCCAGCGGCAAGGTGATGTAGACCTCGCGGATGCCGTTCTCGGTGACGAATGCGGCCACGTCCTTCAGGCCGCCGCGGCGCAGCGCGACGGCGTCGCCGTGAACCCGGTCGTCGGTGCGGTCGTCGAAGTAGCCGGCGAAGTCCACGCCCTGGTCGCCGCTCTCGGTGAGGGCTCGCGCCACCTTCACCCCCAGGCCGCCGGCGCCGACCACGATGGCGGCCCTGCGCGCTTCGGGCCGGGCCGCCAGCTTGCGCACGATCAGGCCGCCCAGCCAGACGGCGACCCACTGGAGGACCGGCGTGACGACCAGCCACGTCATCAGCACGTTGTCTTCGAAGTAGTGCAGGCTGCGGGTGGCGTAGCCGCACAGCGCGAGGATCGCGACGAGCGTTACCCAGCTGGAGGCGATGTCGACGCCAGCCGCGATCAGGTTGTCGCGAAAGCGGTTGCGCCCCGGGAAAGTGAGCGCGAAGACGAGCAGGCAAAGGGTCAGCGCGGGCCGGTCCACGAGCTCGCCGAAATACACGGTCGCGAGCAAGAACGTGAGCACCGTGATGCTCGGCTCCAGGAACGCGGCGACCAGCGACGTCACCGACTGCGGTGCGCTGTAGAACGTTCTCTTGTAGGTGCGGTCGTCAAACATCGGTTCGGGTTGTTGTCACGGTTTGGCGCCAGGTGCCATCGAAAAGCCGATGCGAGCCGAAAAGTCTGCGTGTCCAGTGCCATCGTGGGCCCAGACGTGTAACGTGACGCGCGGATTCTCCATCAAAAACCGGACCCGACGAGCCTGCTTCCGAGGGGGGAGACGGGGTCGGCGTGCCTACAATCCGTGCATGTTCCACACTCTCAACTCGCTTCTCGGCTCGGCCGCGATGGAGCGCGCCACCTTGCTGGCCAACCACGTGATCGGCGCCGAGCCGGCGGCCGTGGCACGCCTGAAAGCCCACGCCGGAAGAAGCATCCGGTTGCACTTCGAGGGCTGGCCGCAGGTGCTGCCACCCTGGCCGCCGATGGCGTTCCGGGTCACTGCGGCGGGCCTGCTCGAATGGCGCGGCGATGACGCTGCAACCGGGGACGCAGGCCTTGCGACCGACGCCGACCTGCGCGTGAGCATCGACGCCTCGAACCCCGCGCTGGGCATGGTGCAGGCTCTGACGGGCGAGCGCCCGAAGGTCGACGTGGCTGGCGATGCGGCCTTCGCGGCCGACCTGAACTGGCTCTTCGACAACCTGCGCTGGGACCTGCAGGACGACCTCGAACGCATCGTCGGTGCGGCACCGGCGCGCGAGATCGCGCGGATTGCGGGCGGCGTGGCCGCCGGCTTGCGCCAGGCCGCCCAGGCGCTGGGTGCAGCCGCCAAGCGAGCCGGCGGCGCGGGGTGGGGCAGCACCGGCAAATGAGGCACGTCGCGCGGCTGTTCTTCATCTGCATCACGGTTCTGCGCTACGGGCTCGACGAGCTGGCGCTGTCGAGCTTCCGGCAGCGCTGGGTGCGGCTGCTGGTGCGGGTGATGACGATCGGCCGCACGCTCGATGCCCCGCGCGGCGAGCGCCTGCGCATGGGCCTGGAGCGGCTTGGCCCGATCTTCGTGAAGTTCGGGCAGGTGCTGTCCACGCGCCGCGACCTGCTGCCCGAAGACCTGGCCGACGAATTGGCCAAGCTGCAGGACGACGTGCCGCCGTTCCCCGCCGCGCAGGCGAGGGCGCTGGTCGAGAAAGCGTTCGGCCGGCGCATCGACGAGGTGTTCGCGCGCTTCGACACCGAGCCGGTGGCGAGCGCATCGATCGCGCAAGTCCACTTCGCGCAGCTGAAAGACGGCCGCGAGGTGGCGGTCAAGGTGCTGCGCCCCGGCATGCTCGCGGTGATCGACGACGACCTGTCGCTGATGCGCACGATCGCACGCTGGGTCGAGCGGCTGTCGCCCGACGGCAAGCGCCTGAAACCGCGCGAGGTGGTGGCCGAGTTCGACAACCACCTGCACGATGAGCTCGACCTCGTTCGCGAAGCCGCCAACGCCGCGCAATTGCGCCGCAACATGCAGGGCCTGGGCCTCGTGATGGTGCCCGAGATGGTGTGGGACTTCTGCACCCAGGGCGTGATCGTGATGGAGCGCATGAACGGCGTGCCGATCAGCCAGATCCAGCGCCTGCGCGACGCGGGGGTCGACATCCCGAAGCTCGCGCGCGACGGCGTCACGATCTTCTTCACGCAGGTGTTCCGCGACGGCTTCTTCCATGCCGACATGCACCCCGGCAACATCCAGGTCAGCTTGGCGCCGGAGACCTTCGGCCGCTACATCGCGCTCGACTTCGGCATCGTCGGCACGCTTACCGAAGTCGACAAGGAATACCTGGCCCAGAACTTCATCGCCTTCTTCCGGCGCGACTACAAGCGCGTGGCCGAACTGCACGTGGAGAGCGGCTGGGTGCCGGCGACGACGCGGGTCGACGAGCTCGAAGGCGCGATTCGCGCGGTGTGCGAGCCGCACTTCGACCGGCCGCTGAAAGACATCTCGCTCGGCCAGGTGTTGCTGCGCCTGTTCCAGACCTCGCGCCGCTTCAATGTCGAGATCCAGCCGCAGCTGGTGCTGTTGCAGAAGACGCTGCTCAACGTTGAAGGCCTGGGCCGCCAGCTCGACCCCGAACTCGACCTGTGGAACACCGCCAAGCCGTTTCTCGAACGCTGGATGCACGAGCAGGTGGGCTGGGCCGGCTTCGTCGAGCGGCTCAAGAACGAGGCGCCACGCTACGTGCAGCTGCTGCCCGAGTTGCCGCGCCTGCTGCACCAGGCGCTCAGCCCCAAGCCGGCCGCCGAGCAACGCATGATCGCAGCGCTGCTGTTCGAGCAGCGCCGCACCAACCGGTTGCTGCAGGCCATCGTCTACGCGGCGCTCGGCGCGCTCATCGGCGTGCTGGCCGCGCAACTGGTACTGCACTGGCGCTGAACACCCCGCTGCGACGGGCGCCCGCCGCGCCGTACCACCGTACAATGCGCGGTTGTTTTCAATGAATCAAGAGCCCTGACATGCCTATCTACGCCTACCGCTGCGCTGAATGCGGGCACGCGAAGGATGTGCTTCAAAAGATGTCGGACCCGCTGCTCACGCAGTGCCCTGCGTGCGGCGCGCAAGCCTTCACGAAACAGGTCACCGCCGCCGGCTTCCAGCTCAAGGGCTCGGGCTGGTACGTGACCGATTTCAAAGGCGGCGACAAGCCGGCCGCGCCGGCCAAGGAAGGCGCCGCCGGCGACCCGCCGAAGCCCGACGCCGCTCCGGCCGCCAAGGGCGATGCACCGGCCGCCGCGCCCGCCGCAGCTGCGCCGGCTGTTGCCGGCTCTGCCGCCGGGTCTGCGCCGGCTCCCGCGCCCGCCGCCGCGCCGGCCGCTGGCACCAAGTGAACGAAGTTCGCCCTCCGCCAAGCCCCGCCACGCGCCGAGAACCCACGTGAAAAAGTACCTCATCGCCGGCCTGCTGGTGTGGCTGCCGCTGGCCATCACGATCTGGGTGCTGCAAGCCGCGCTCGGCCTGCTCGACGGCGTGTTCGGTTGGTTCCTGACCGCCACGCAAGCCGTTCTGCCCGGGGGTGCTGCCGGCACCATCGGTCTGCTGCGGCAGATCCCCGGCCTCGGCGTGATCGTGCTGCTCGCCGGGTTGCTGCTGACCGGCGTGTTCGCCGCCAACATCGTGGGCCAGTGGTGGCTCAACCAGGGCGGGCGGCTGCTCGCCAAGATCCCCATCGTCAAGTCGATCTACAGCTCGGTCAAGCAGGTGTCCGACACCTTGTTCTCCAGCAGCGGCAACGCGTTTCGCGAAGCCGTGCTGGTGCAGTACCCGCGCCAGGGCAGTTGGACCATCGCCTTCGTCACCGGCAAGCCGGGCGGCGAGGCCGCCATTCACCTGAGCGGCGACTACGTCAGCGTTTACGTGCCCACCACGCCGAACCCGACGTCAGGCTTCTTCCTGATGGTGCCGCGCGCCGACGTGATCGTGCTGCGCATGAGCGTGGACGAAGCGCTGAAGTACGTGATTTCGATGGGCGTGGTGGCGCCGCCCATGCACCCGATAAACGCCGCACTGGCCATACCCGCCGCCCACGCGGCCGCGCCCGAGACGGTCCGAAATTGACCGGGCTGGGCGGCCCGGCCGCTGCCCAGCGCCACGGCCTGCAACGCAGTGCCGCAGAGCCCCTGAACAACACCTCGACCGCAGGCGCGGCGCGTGCCTGCCCTTACCCAAACACCGTGGAGTGATTTCATGAGAACAACGTATTGCGGCCTTGTCAGTGAAGCGCTGATGGGCCAGACCGTGACGCTGATGGGCTGGGCCCACCGCCGCCGCGACCATGGCGGCGTGATCTTCATCGACCTGCGTGACCGCGAAGGCATCGTGCAAGTCGTGTGCGACCCGGACCGCGCCGACATGTTCAAGGTGGCCGAAGCCGTGCGCAACGAGTTCTGCCTCAAGATCACGGCCAAGGTTCGTGCGCGGCCCGAAGGCACGGTCAACGCCAACATCACCAGCGGCAAGATCGAAGTGCTGTGCCTGGAGATCGAGGTGCTGAACCCCAGCATCACGCCGCCGTTCCAGATCGACGACGACAACCTCTCCGAGACCACCCGCCTCACGCACCGCGTGCTCGACCTGCGCCGCCCGGCCATGCAGCGCAACATGATGCTGCGCTACCGCGTGGCGATGGAGGTGCGCAAGTTCCTCGACGTGAACGGCTTCATCGACATCGAAACCCCGATGCTGACCAAGAGCACGCCCGAAGGCGCGCGCGACTACCTGGTGCCGAGCCGCGTGCACGAAGGCATGTTCTTCGCGCTGCCGCAGAGCCCGCAGCTCTTCAAGCAACTGCTGATGGTGTCCGGCTTCGACCGCTACTACCAGATCGTCAAGTGCTTCCGCGACGAAGACCTGCGTGCCGACCGCCAGCCCGAGTTCACGCAGATCGACATCGAGACCAGCTTCCTCACCGAGGAAGAGATCCGCACGATGTTCGAGGGCATGATCCGCAGCACGTTCGCACATGCCATCGGCACCGAGCTGCCGGCCTTCCCGGTGATGAGCTGGGCCGAGGCGATGCGCCTGTACGGCTCCGACAAGCCCGACTTGCGCGTGAAGCTCGAATTGACCGAGCTCACCGAGGTCATGAAGGACGTCGACTTCAAGGTCTTCTCGGCCCCGGCGCTGATGGCCGACGGCCGCGTCGTGGCACTGCGCATTCCGGGCGGCGCCGAGATGAGCCGCGGCGAGATCGACGCCTACACCGAGTTCGTCAAGATCTATGGTGCCAAGGGCCTGGCCTGGATCAAGGTGAACGACGTGGCGAAGGGCCGCGAAGGGCTGCAGTCGCCGGTGGTCAAGAACCTGCACGACGCCGCACTCGCCGAGATCGTCAAGCGCAGCGGCGCGCAGAACGGCGATCTGCTGTTCTTCGGCGCCGACAAGGCGAAGATCGTGAACGACGCCATCGGCGCGCTGCGCGTGAAGGTCGGCCACAGCGACTTCGGCAAGGCGCGCGGCCTGGTGCAGGGCGTGTGGGAGCCGCTGTGGGTGGTCGACTTCCCGATGTTCGAATACGACGATGCAGCGCAGCGCTGGAACGCGGTGCACCACCCGTTCACCGCGCCGAAAGACGGCCATGAAGACTGGCTCGAGACCGACCCTGGCCGCTGCATCTCGAAGGCCTACGACGTGGTGCTCAACGGCATCGAACTCGGCGGCGGCTCGGTGCGTATCCACCGCGAAGAAGTGCAGAGCAAGGTGTTCCGCGCGCTCAAGATCGACGCCGAGGAAGCGAGTTCCAAGTTCGGCTTTCTGCTCGACGCGCTGCAGTACGGCGCCCCGCCACACGGCGGCATCGCCATCGGCCTGGACCGCTTCGTGATGCTGATGACCGGCGCAGAGAGCCTGCGCGACGTGATCGCCTTCCCGAAGACGCAGCGCGCCCAAGATTTGCTGACGAGCGCGCCGAGCGCGGTGGACGAGAAGCAATTGAAGGAACTGCATATTCGCCTGCGCAACGTGCAGGCGGTGGCGGGCTGATCCTGTTTCGGCGAAGCGGACGTGCGGCGCAGCCGGATCAGGCCGGTCGGCCACTCTGCTCCGTTCATGTCCTCCGGCCTGCGGCCTCCCCCTTGACTTCACTGCGCAGAGAGCCCCACCGACCTGGTCCTGAACCGAGTCGCGATTCGTCGGTCAAGAACTCAAGTGACGAAGGCCGAGGGCGGCGCAAAGCGCCGTTCGACCAGCCGACAGCGGCGTTCCCAGCTCCACCCAGGCAGGCAGTCGCGAAGCGCGAGGGGCGTGGTCGTGTGGCTAGAATGGCTAATCTAAACGGATTGGGTGCGTCATGAACGTCACTGCCACCGAAGCCAAGAACCGCCTGGGTCAGGTGCTTGAACACGCCCAGCGCGCGCCAGTCTTCATCGACAAGGCCGGCAGGCGCCACAGCGTGGTGTTGTCGAGCGAGCGCTATGAAGAGTTGCTCAAGGCCGAGGCGGGCAGGTCGCTGAAGGAGCGCACGCGCGAGTTCAACGAGAAATACAAAGACTGGATTGCCGAACAGAACGCACGGTTCGAGAAACACGGGCTCTGGAACGAAGAGTTCCGGCGCTGGTGACTCGAATGGCGCAATGGGACGTCTACGTCAATCCGAGTGCGCGCATGCGCGGCGAGATTCCTTTCCTCGTTGACCTTCAGAGCGACCTGTTGAGCGGGCTTGAAACGCGCCTGGTGTCGCCGCTGGCGCTTACTCGCGTGACGGCCACAGCGTTGCCGCGAAGTCTGTGCCCCGGCTTCACGGTCGACGGCGTCGCGGTAGTGTTGCTGCCGCAAGAGTCCGGCCCGATCAGCGCACGTCTGCTCAAGCGCAAGGTGGTGTCGTTGCGCGCGCACGCCAACGAGATCGTGGGTGCGCTCGACGCGGTGAGTGGCGGTATCTGATGGATGACTCCAAACCCTTCAAGACCTTCAAAATTCCCGAGTCGGTTCTGGTGGTCATCCACACCGCCGAGCTCGAGGTGTTGCTGATCGAACGCGCCGACCACCCCGGCTTCTGGCAAAGCGTGACCGGCTCGAAAGACGCCCTCGACGAACCTTCGGCCACGACGGCCGCGCGCGAGGTGGCTGAGGAGACCGGCATCGTGATCGGCTCACCGGGCATCCCGGCGGCGAACCTGCGCGACTGGCAGCTCAACAACGTCTACGAGATCTACCCCGTCTGGCGGCACCGCTACGCGCCGGGTGTCACGCACAACACCGAGCATGTTTTCGGCCTGTGCGTGCCGCGTGATGTGGCCGTGGTGCTGGCGCCGCGCGAGCACCTGCGCCATCAGTGGCTCGACTTCAAGGCGGCGGCCGACCTGTGCTTCTCGCCGTCGAATGCCGAAGCCGTGCTGCAACTGCCGAGGCTCGCACGATGGCGCTGACCCGCCCGGCCCACCTGTCCACCTTGCACCCGAGCCATGTGCTGCGCGTGGCCACCTACAACATCCACAAAGGCGTTCGCGGCATGGGGCCGCGCAAGCGCCTGGAGATCCACAACCTGGGCCTGGGCGTCGAGGCGCTCGACGCCGACCTGGTGTTCCTGCAGGAAGTGCGGCTGCTGAACCGCGCCGAAGCGCGCAAGTTCCCCGACACGGTGGTGGGCTGGCCGCGCATGCCGCAGGCCGACTACCTGGCGCCCGAGGGCTACGAGGTCGCTTACCGCACCAACGCCACCACGCGCCACGGCGAGCATGGCAACGCGCTGCTGTCGCGCTGGCCGCTGGGCGACATCGGCCACCACGATGTGTCGGACCACCGCTTCGAGCAACGCGGCCTGCTGCATGTGCCGGTGCACTGGCAGGGCGAGCGCATCCACGCCATCGTGGCGCACTTCGGCTTGATGCACGCGAGCCGTGTGCGCCAGGTGCAGCGGCTCGCGGCGTTCATCGAGGCCGAGGTGCCGAAGGGCGAACTGCTGATCGTGGCGGGCGACTTCAACGACTGGGGCGACAAGCTCGACGCGCTGATGCACCGCAGCGGCCTGGCGCGCGCCTGGGTCGAGGGTGACCCGCAGACGCGCGGCCACACCTTCCCGTCGCGCTTGCCGGTGTTCTCGATGGACCGCATCTACACGCGCGGGCTGCACTGCGTGTCGACCTCGGTGCCGCGCGGCGCGGCCTGGGCGCGCATGTCGGACCACCTGCCGCTGGTCGCCGAGCTCGCGCTCGACTGATTGCCTCGCGGCCGCTGACGTCACCGCCCTCGATGCGCAGCCTGCGGCCCGACCACCAGCTCACCTTGCTCAAGGGGGCTGTGGCGTTCTTTCCGGCGCTCGCCGCCGCCATCGATGCGGCGCGCACCGAGGTGCGGCTGGAGACCTACATGTTCCACTTCGACTACTCGGCCGTGAGCGTGGCCGAGGCGGTCGAGCGCGCTGCGGCGCGGGGCGTCGCGGTGTACGTGGTCGTTGATGGCGTGGGCACCGGCGAGGTGCCGGCCGAATGGCAGCAGCGCTGGTCGCGGGCCGGTGTGCACTGGCGCGTCTTCAACCCGGCGCAAGGCTGGCGCGTGCTGCTCCCCAAGCGCTGGCGGCGACTGCACCGCAAGCTGTGCGTCGTCGACCGGACCGTGGCGTTCTGCGGCGGCATCAACATGCTCGACGACTACTTCGACCCCAACCACGGCACGCTGGCCGAGCCGCGCTTCGACTTCTCGGTGCGCGTGCAAGGCCCGCTGGTGGCCGACATGCTCGACACCATGCAGCGCTTGTGGTCGCGCCTGCAGGTCGCGCGCGAAGCCGGGCGGCTGAATGTCGGTGCCGCCGTCGAAGCCCTGCGCACGGCGGCGCAGGCCGGCACCGACCTGGCCGACGACACCATGATGAAGACCGGCGACCGGCTGGAGCCCGCCCGCCCGCGCGGCTCGATGGCCACGCTCGTGCTGCGCGACAACGTGCGCTACCGCCGCGCCATCGAAGGCACCTACCGCCTGGCCATCGCACAGGCGAAGAGCGAGATCCTGATCGCCAATGCGTACTTCATCCCTGGCGTGCAGCTGCAGCGCGCCTTGCTGCGTGCGGCCCGGCGCGGTGTGAAGATCACGCTGCTGCTGCAGGGCAAGTACGAGTACTTCATGCAGTTCCACGCCAGCCGCGCGGTCTACGGCCCACTGCTCGCGGCGGGGGTCGAGATCATCGAATACGAAGCGAGCTTCCTGCATGCCAAGGTGGCGGTGATGGATTCCGACAACGGCGCGCTCGCAACGGTCGGCTCGTCCAATCTCGACCCTTTCAGCCTGCTGCTCGCACGCGAGGCGAACCTGTTCATTCGTGATGATGCGTTCGCAGCCGAATTGCGCACCCACCTCATGGACGCCATCGCCCGCCAGGGCCGCCGCGTCGACCCCGGAGCGCACGAGCAGCGCTCGTTCAGGCCACGTGCGCTGGCCTGGGGCGCCTATGGCGCAATGCGTGTGGCGCTGTTCCTCACGGGCAAGCGGTATTGAGCCGGCCTTTGAGCCGGCTGCCTGAATCCACCGTGAAGGGCGCCGACCTGATCGTGCAGCGCCCGGAGGGCCTGTACTGCCCGCCGGGCGACTTCTACATCGACCCGTGGCGCCCGGTGGCGCGCGCCGTCGTCACCCACGCCCATGCCGACCACGCGCGGCGCGGCCATGCGCACTACCTGGCCGCAGCGCCGGCCGAAGGCGTGCTGCGGGCGCGGCTGGGCGAGATCACCTTGCAGACCTTGCCTTACGGCGAGGTCATCGACCACTTCGGCGTGCGCGTGTCTTTGCACCCGGCCGGCCATGTGCTCGGCTCGGCCCAGGTGCGGCTCGAACACGGCGGGCAGGTGTGGGTGGCGTCGGGCGACTACTTCGTGGCCGGCTCCGAGCACGATGCGCGTGAAGACAACGCCACCTGCGCGCCGTTCGAGCCGGTGCGCTGCCACACCTTCATCACCGAAAGCACTTTCGGCCTGCCGATCTACCGCTGGGCGCCGCAGCGCGAGCTCTTCGCCGAGGTCAACGCGTGGTGGCAGGCGAATGCCGATGCGGGCCGCGCGAGCCTGCTGATGGGCTACAGCTTCGGCAAGGCGCAGCGCCTGCTGATGGGCGTGGATGCGGGCATCGGGCCCATCGTCGTGCACGGCGCGGTGGAGCCGCTGAACCGCGCGTACCGCGAGGCCGGTGTGGCCTTGCCACCCACGCTGCTGGTCACCGACGTGACGGAGAAGGCGCTGTTCAAGCGTGCTCTCGTCATTGCACCGCCCTCAATTGCGAACTCGGTGTGGGCGCGCCGCTTCGGCGACGCCAGCGACGCCTTCGCCAGCGGCTGGATGCAGTTGCGCGGTGCGCGGCGGCGCCGCTCGGTGGACCGCGGCTTCGTGCTCAGCGACCATGCCGACTGGCCCGGCCTGCAACGCGCCATCCAGGCGACAGGCGCGTCGCGCGTGATCGTGACGCACGGCTTTGAAGACGTGATGGTGCGCTGGCTGCGCGAGCAGGGCCTGGAAGCCGGCTCGTTCGACACCGAGTACGGCCGCGAAGACGATGCGGTGACATCGGACACGGCGGTCAACGACGAATCCATCGCCGCGCCTGCCGCCGTGCCCATCAACGTGCCCACTCACGAATGAAGCGTTTCGCGCAACTCTTCAACGCGCTCGACGCGAGCACCGCCACCGGCGCGAAGGTCGATGCACTGAAGCGCTACTTCAGCGCTGCCGCGCCGGCCGACGCCGCCTGGGCGGTGTACTTCCTCGCAGGCGGCAAGCCGCGTCAGGTGGTGCCGACCGCGCTGCTGCGGGCGTTGGCCACAGCGCGCGCAGGCATCGCCGAGTGGCTGTTTGAAGCGAGCTACCAGGCCGTCGGCGACCTGGCCGAAACCATTGCCCACATCCTCCCGCCGCCGCAGGCGGTCGGCGATGTCGGCCTGGCCGAATGGGTCGAGCAGCGCCTGCTGCCGCTGCGCGGTATGGCGCCGGCGCAGCAGGCCGTCAACATCGACGCGTACTGGGACGAGCTGGATGCGAGCGGCCGCTTCCTGCTCGTCAAGCTCATCGGCGGCGGCTTTCGCGTGGGCGTGAGCAAGCTGCTGGTGCAGCGCGCGCTCGCCGAAGGCGCGGGCATCGATGCCAAGCTCGTGGCGCAGCGCATGATGGGTTACACCGACGCGAAGCGCGCGCCGGATGCACGGGCCTACCTGAAGCTCGTGACGCAAGAGCCGAGCGCGGCCGGCACGGCCGAGGACATGGGCCAGCCGTACCCGTTCTTCCTGGCGCATGCGCTGCCGCAACCTGCCGAGCTGCCGCTCGCCGAGTTCGACGCCAGGCTCGGTGCGCCCGGCGACTGGCTGATCGAGTGGAAGTACGACGGCATTCGCGCGCAAGTGGTCAAGCGCGCCGGGCAGGTGTGGGTGTGGTCGCGTGGCGAAGAGCTGGTGACCGAGCGCTTCCCCGAGATCGTGGCGCTGGTGCAGGGCCTGCCCGACGGCACCGTGCTCGACGGCGAGATCGTGGTCTGGAAAGACGGCCGGCCGGCTGCCTTCAACCTGCTGCAGCAGCGCATCGCCCGCACCACGCTCACAAAGCGGGTGCTGGCCGACGCACCGGTCACGCTGATCGCCTACGACCTGCTCGAATGGCAGGGCGCCGACCTGCGCGACGTGCCGCAGGCCGAGCGCCGCGCAGTACTCGTTGCAGCGGTGCAGGGGCGCATCGAGGTCTCGCCCGTGGAAGCGCGCGCCACCTGGGCCGAGCTGGCCCTGCTGCGTGAAGAGTCGCGCGAGCGGGGCGTCGAAGGCTTCATGCTCAAGCACGTTGATGCGCGCTACGGCAGCGGCCGCAAGAAGCAGCAAGGCCTGGGCGCGGGCACGTGGTGGAAGTGGAAGGTCGAACCCTTCAGCGTCGACGCCGTGCTGATCTACGCGCAGGCCGGCCACGGCCGCCGCGCGAGCGTCTACACCGACTACACCTTCGCGGTGTGGAGCCGCGCCCCGGCCGACGCCGCCGAGGCGCAGGCGGTCGTCGACGCCATCGCGAAGCGCGAGCCGGCGCAGGCCGGCGCGCTGCAACTGGTCGCGTTCGCCAAGGCGTACTCGGGGTTGACCGACGCAGAGTTCAAGCGCGTCGATGCGGTGATCCGCAAGACCACGCTCGAAAAGTTCGGCCCCGTGCGCAGCGTCAAGCCGACGCTGGTGTTCGAGCTGGGCTTCGAAGGCATCAACCGCAGCCCGCGCCACAAGAGCGGCATTGCGGTGCGCTTCCCGCGCATGCTGCGCATCCGCGACGACAAGCCGCTGCACGAGGCCGACACGCTGCAGGTGCTCGAAGCGCTCTTGTAGGCAAACGGTCAGAATGGCCCGCCCGGCTGCGCTGCACCGCCCGACCTTCGAGGCCCCATGGATCCCGTCATTTCCGTCGTCAACGCCTCGAAGACCTACGCCACCGGTTTTCGCGCGCTCGACCACGTCGATCTGCAAGTACAGCCCGGCGAGATCTTCGCGCTGCTCGGCCCGAACGGCGCCGGCAAGACCACGCTGATCGGCCTGATCTGCGGCATCGTGAAGCTGGGTGAGGGCAGTGTGACCGTGGCCGGCAAGGACATCGTTCGCGACTACCGCGAGGTGCGCTCGCTCATCGGCCTGGTGCCGCAGGAGCTGACCACCGACGCGTTCGAAACCGTGTGGGCCACGGTGTCGTTCAGCCGCGGCCTGTTCGGCAAGGCACCCGACCCGGCGCACATCGAGAAGACGCTGCGCGCGCTGTCGCTGTGGGACAAGAAGGACAGCAAGATCATGACGCTGTCAGGCGGCATGAAGCGCCGCGTGATGATCGCCAAGGCCTTGTCCCACGAGCCGCGTGTGCTGTTCCTCGACGAGCCCACGGCGGGTGTCGACGTGGCGCTGCGCAAGGACATGTGGGCCATGGTGCGCGGCCTGCGCGAAGACGGCGTGACCATCGTGCTGACCACGCATTACATCGAAGAGGCCGAAGACATGGCCGACCGCGTCGGCGTCATCAGCCACGGCAAGATCATCCTCGTCGAAGACAAGGTCACGCTGATGCGCAAGCTCGGCAAGAAGCAGTTGATGCTGGAGTTGCAGCAGCCTCTCGCGCAGATACCGCCAAGCCTGGCGGCCGATGGCCTGAGCCTGAACGCCGACGGCACCCAGCTCACTTATGTGTATGACCCGCGCGGCGTGGAAGGCGCCCACGGCGCGGTGGCGGCGCTGCTCGACGACCTGCAGCGCGCGGGCATCCGGTTGAAGGACCTGCACACCACGCAAAGCTCGCTCGAAGACATCTTCATCGGCCTCGTCCAGGAGAAGGCATGAACACCCACGCGATGGTTGCCATCTACCGTTTCGAGATGGCGCGCACCTGGCGCACCATCACGCAAAGCATCATCTCGCCGGTGCTGTCGACAGCGCTTTACTTCGTGGTGTTCGGCTCGGCTATCGGCTCGCGCATCGAGAGCATCGGCACGGTGAGCTACGGCGCGTTCATCGTGCCCGGCCTGATCATGCTGTCGGTGCTCACGCAGAGCATCTCGAACGCGTCGTTCGGCATCTACTTCCCGAAGTTCACGGGCACGATCTACGAGCTGTTGTCGGCACCGATCTCGCACCT
>Ga0123337_10002850_pt1 | contig 19138 bp, 19 predicted proteins | sample frozenSSSSmetaG_FD_89792 | JGI IMG/M metagenome (GOLD analysis project Ga0123337, IMG submission 89792) | Glacier valley bacterial and archeal communities from Borup Fiord, Nunavut, Canada, to study Microbial Dark Matter (Phase II) -... | ecosystem: Environmental > Aquatic > Freshwater > Ice >... | reverse complement strand
GTTGAACCCCGCCAGCGCGGCGGCGGCCTCAGCCCCTGTTAGCGCGACAGCTTCGCGGAGTCCGGTGAACATTCCTCCGAGCGCGCCGGGGGTGTTGAGGTCGTCGTTAAGGCTGTTCCAGGCAGTCTGGAACGGGCCGAAGTCGGCGCTGGACAGCACCGTGTTAGGTTCGATTTTCGCGGCGAGTTGGCGCGCGCCCTTGGCCAGCTTGGCGAGTGCTTCGCGGGCACCGGCGAGCGAGTCCAGCGTGAAGTTGAGCGGCTTGCGGTAGTGAGCGCCGATCAGGACATAGCGCACTTCCATAGCGGTGTGACCGCGGCCTGCCAGATCTTCGAGCGTGTAGAGATTGCCGAGCGATTTGGACATTTTTCCACCGTCCACAAGCAGGTGGGTGATGTGAAACCAATGCGCGGCGAAATGACCCCCGCAGGCGCATTCGCTTTGGGCGATTTCATTTTCGTGATGTGGAAAAACGAGATCCACACCGCCGGAGTGGAGATCGAAGGAATCGCCGAGGTATTCCCGGATCATTGCCGAGCATTCGAGGTGCCATCCGGGGCGGCCCTCGCCCCATGGGGAAGGCCAGAAGTTCGCCCCGTCCTCTGGCTTGCGGCCTTTCCACAGGACGAAGTCGGACAGGCTGTCTTTTTCGTATTCATCCGAGCTGGAACGGGTGTTCTGGGTCTTGCCAATCTCAAGCTCGCGTTGGTCGAGCCGGGACAGACGGCCGTATCCCGGAAACGAGGAGATCTTGAAATAGACCGAGCCGTCGTCGGAGGCGTAAGCGTGCCCCTTTTCCACAAGCGTCTCGATCATCGCGATCTGCTGCGGGATGTGCTCGACCGCACTGGGCTCGATGTGAGGCGCGAGCAATCCGAGATTTTCGCAATCGGCATGAAACTTTTCAGTCCACCCGCGGGTGAACTGGGCGAGCGATTGGCCGGATTTGATCGAATCCCGAATGGTTTTGTCGTCCACGTCAGTGATGTTCCGGACGTGGAGCGTGCGGGTGCCGCCGGTTTCCAAGGTGCGGCGAAGCACGTCCTGGAGTACGAAGGTGCGGAAGTTCCCAATGTGCGCAGGACCATAAACGGTGGGCCCGCAGCAATAGAAGCGATAGGTGGTACCATCAAGAGGTCGGAGGTCCCGCTCGGTCCGGGTCAGCGTGTCGAAAAGCCGCATGGCGGGGTTTAAGGAGTGGCGGGCCGGGAGCCAAGAGCAAACGCGAGAAGAATTTCCCTCAGCGCTGGCGGCGGAGTACCAGCAGGAGACTGGCGAGCCCCATCAACGAAATGACGCCGGGCTCAGGAACCGCCTCACTCCCGACCTCGACGTAAACCCAGCGCGGCGCGCTGCCCTTGGCGAGGATTTCCACCGGAATCCGCGCGGTAAGACCCGACGGTGGAGCCGCGGTGGTGGAGGAAATCAGCTGGATTTCCGCAGGCGCGGGAATCGGCTCGGGATGGCGTAGCATCCACGCCGCGACCGCCGGCGAGGCCAGAAATATCCCAAGCAAAAGCGATTTCATTTTGAAAAACCCAAGCACGACCGCCAAAGCGTAATAAGTTTTTAAAAATAGTCAAGTTTTACGAAATATTTTATGGATTTAGAGGGTTGGGTTTTTGAGAAATCCGCCCTAGTTTTCCTCCACAAATGCAGCGAGCACATGATGACCGGGTGAAGCAGATCGCCATCGGGGTGAGTATTCTGGTAGTGCTGACGATTGCCGTGCCCGGGGTCTTGATCGGCTGGCGGCTCTTGCCCGGACTCTTGGGCGAGTGGGTGGGAACGATGATAGGCATCATGACGACGCCGTTTTTCATGGAAGGCTCGTTCGCCATCCTAGGCTTGGTGATCGTCATCGCCCTGAACCACTGGCATCAACATAAGGATGGCGATGAATTTGTCTACCTGGAGCAGGTCGCAGGACCAGACGTCCCCAGTGATTTACCCGATCACGCGAAATGGGCGGTCTACCGGGAAAAGCCTTTGACGGGCGAGGATCCCTCCCTGCTGACGCAGGCGGAAGGCGCATTTGCCATCGGCGATTACCCCGCGGCCACGGAATGGATCGGCGCGATGGGCCACGAAGAGCTGAAGCAGGCCCAAACCCTCGAACTGCGGCTCGCGCTGGCCAGAGCGACGGGGAAAAACGAACTTGTCGGAGCCTTGGAAGACGAACTCCGCCACAGGCGGCCGGACTCGCTTTGACTCTTTGAACACTACGCGATAATTACCTTCAATCAGGTGGGTGGAATTTCATTAATCTGAGTGCTGTGAATAGCGACCTTGTGCCCATGAACTCAGCAAATTTTCTTAAAATGGCCCACGGCGACTTGGGTGGATTGCGCGAGCTCGCATTCGACTTTTTCAACGATACCCGCCGACAAATGACGCGCTGGCTGGCCCTGTTGGAGGCGGGCGACTACACGCAGTTGGGGGCGGATTTGCACCGCTGCAAGGGTGCCGCTTCGATTTTCGGACTTGAGCGGATCGTCTCAATCATCAGCACCACGGAGAATCCGGCCGCACTGGAAAGCAATGGCTTCGATCTGGCGGGCTTTGAGTCGGAGCTCAGCGCTGCGGAAGACGCGGTGGTCGCGATGACGGATTGATTTTCACGCATGGCAGCCAAGATCCAGTCTCCCGAAAAAGAGCTTCGTTTTACGCGATCCGGGCAGGCGGGCTTGTATTGGGTGTGCGCCGCGATGCTGGGCTCGGTGGGAATCACCCTGCTGGCCACCGCGATCTATCGAGATATCAACCCGCGGCTGCCGCACCCTGCATGGGCACTGCTGCCGCTGGCTTTCGCAATGATCCTGGCTCGCCTAGCGCTCGGACTAACACGCCACGCCTATCTGATCCTCACCCCGCTGGGGATCGAGATTTTCCCTTTCTTCCGCCCAGCCAAGGGGATGCGGCTGATCCTGTGGCAGGAGGTGGATCATGCGGAAGTGAATGACCAAACGACCCGACTCACTCTCCATCACGACGCGGGAAAGACCTCGGGCATCCATCTCTCGCTCACGCCGATTCGCGCGGATCGGCGGAGCTTGCTTGCCAAAGCGGTCATTGGCCGCGTATCTCCCCGCGACACCAACGGCTAAAACTATTATGCGCCCCCATTCCCGACAAATTCTCACGGTGGAAGAAGCCTTCGGCCAAAACGGCTGGCATTGCGAACTCGTCGAGGGCCGCGATGTCCTCCGCGCCGGCTTCGACGCCCATCACACGCGGGTGGATCTGATCGCCCAAGCTTACCCGCAGCTTAATGCATTGGTCATTGTTTCCGAGTCCCCGCTGACTCTGGATGAAGAGCATTTGCCGCCGGTCCTCGAGCTGCTGGCCCGCGCTAACAAGCAACTCACGCTGGGTGGCTTCGAATACGATCTGGACCGCGAATTTCTAGTTTTCCGAATCACCAATCTTTTCGAGCGGGAAAAATTTGACGGCGACATCATCTCCTCGATGGTCCATTGCGCGATTGCCGAGCTGGACCGGATCATCCCCTACACCGCCATCGTCAGGGACACGCCGGGCGATTTGCTGGATGATCTCGACCTGAGCCGCCTGCTGATGCGGCAGGACTTGATCCCACCGGTGCCGGGGGATGAGGAAGAAGAGTATTAAAGGGGTATCCGTTATCACCAGCGGCTGAGCGGATTGAATGACATGCTTGGCATGAGTTGCTGAATCCTTGCCGCGCGGGCGGCAGAATCCGACAAGCTCGGTCTCGTCATGAGATCACCTCACACCGCCGCCGCCTTGCTTTGGCTCGGCGCGGGATTTTCGGGGTGTGGTTGCGCAGCAGCCACGCCCACCGCTCCCTCAACCCCACCCGCAACCAGCGGGATTCTTGTCGGTAGACTTGCACCGGGCTCGGAATACGGCCGCATCTGGTCGCTGGCGACGCTCTATCAAAGCGACCGGAACCCGCTGATCGAGGAGCTCGCGGTTCTTGGCCAACTCCAGACGCAGTATGCGTATGGATCCGATGCTTCGGGGAACTTCGGCTCGCAGGATTTCCCAGACGCGGCGACATGGGGAAACGCCGAGGTCCGCCGGATGCGCGTCGGACTAAAGGCACGCGTGTTCGGGAAGCTGTCATTTCTCAACCTGACGGATCTCTATCCGGATCTCTCGCCGCGGGTTTACAAACGGACGCCGGAGACCTATCTCACCTACGCCGGGAGCGAGGCTTTCAATCTATCAGTCGGCAAGACCGAGTTGAAGTTCAACCGCGAGCAGGAATATTCCTCGCGGGATCTCCTGCCCTTCGAGCGCACAGCCCTCGGCAACATGCTTTACGGCGGAGAACTCACCGGCGCGTGGGCCTGCGGCAGCGGCATCGCCGGTGGCTGGCTCTATCATGTGGGCCTCTACAGCAACGACCGCGTGGACGAGTGGTCGGACTTGAGCGGCGGCAGCATGATTCTCACCAAGATCGGCTACAACTACACCCGCCAGACGTCGCTCGATCTCGCCGAGGCGAAATTCCAATACCTGCACAACACCGAGCCCGGATACACCGAGTCTGCTTCATGCACGGCATCGCCCTCCTACTCGAACTGCATCTCGATCTCCAACCAACTCGCCTCCGGCCCCTACGGATTGACGACCGAGTTCCTCTGGGCCAAGGGAGCAAAGGGCCGCCCCGATGTCTGCGGGGTCATGGCGATGCCCACGTATTCATTTTCGGACAAGGTGCAAGGCGTCGCCACCTTCGAGTTCGCCGGAAGCCGGGAGGCGAATGGCGTGATCCTGCCGGCGCGCTATGAAGCTCTAGCAGCAGGCGCGGGGGGACAAAAGGGGCGACGCCTACCTCGCGGGATATCTGGGGCTGAACTACTATTTCTACGGCCAGAAACTCAAGCTCATGTCCGGCGTGAAAACCAGCTACCTCGACGGCGGCCCTGGCGGCGGAGACTTCAACGGCTGGACCTGGCTGGCGGGCTGCCGCATCGCCTTCTAGAGCTAACAATTTCCACCTCCCACGCCGGGGAGAGCGGCCGGGTTGACCGCTCTTCCGGATGAGGATCCTCAGCCGGGATAGTCCCCGGAAATGTAGCCTTGCAGTTGCTGGATCGTGTGGCGCTGGGAGTTCATCACCCAGCTGACAAGATCGCCGATGGACACGAGCCCGACGAGGCGACCGTCGTCGACGACGGGAAGATGCCGGATGCGGTTGCCGATCATGAGCTGCATGCACTTTTCAATGCTGTCCTTGCTCTTCACCATGACCGCCGGACGGGTGATGATTTCGCCCACCCGAGTGTCCCGAGAGGTCCGCCCTTGCAGGACCACCTTGCGGCTGTAGTCGCGCTCGGAGAGCACTCCCACGACTTCGTCATTCTCGATGGCGACGAGAGCCCCGATGTTTTTCTCACCCATCTGGCGGATGGCGTCATAGACGGAATCCTCCGGACTCGTGACAGAGATTTCACCGCCCTTGTTGTGTAAGATATCGTAAACTGTTCCGGGTATTTCCATAAGTTTGCTCCTTTTTGAAGTTCTAGTAATCTGCGCAGCCGCGCCCCCGGCGTCAAGATCGCAGCGGGATTAAATTTCAAAATCCTTATTCCTTGCGTGATCAATGCACTCCATGGCTTCATCGGCCCTGTGAAAGCCTACCACGACTTGATGCGCGATGTGCTCGCCCACGGTGAGAAGCGCTCGGACCGCACGGGCACAGGAACGATTTCGGTGTTCGGGCGGCAGACGCGTCACGACTTGCGCGAGGGATTTCCCTGCGTGACGACAAAGAAGCTCCACCTGCGCTCGATCATCCACGAATTGTTGTGGTTTCTCCGCGGGGAAACGAACACCCGCTACCTCAAGGAAAACGGAGTCACCATCTGGGACGAATGGGAAGATGCGGAGGGCGAGCTCGGGCCGATTTATGGCAAGCAATGGCGGGCCTGGCCGACCTCCGAAGGCCGGACAATCGACCAGATCCATCTGCTCATCGATGGATTGTTAGGAAACCCGCATTCGCGGCGTCACATTGTTTCCGCGTGGAACGTCGGCCAAGTTCACCAGATGGCCCTGCCCCCGTGCCACTTGTTGTTTCAATTCTACGTCCACGAAGCTCCGGAAGGCGGGCGCCCCGGGCTGTCGTGCCAGCTCTATCAACGCAGCGCGGACCTGTTTCTCGGCGTCCCCTTCAACATCGCGTCCTACGCCCTGCTCACGAAAATGATCGCCCACGTCTGCGATTACGAGGCGCGGGATTTCGTCCACACCTTTGGCGACCTCCACTTGTATGCGAATCACTTGGACCAAGCTGCGCTCCAGCTTTCGCGCGAGCCACTCCCCTTGCCCACGCTCTGGCTGAATCCAAACGTCAAGGACATCGACACCTTCACCATCGACGACATTCGCTTGGAGAACTACGAATCACACCCTCACATCAAGGCTCCGGTCGCCGTTTAAGCGCATGTTCGGTTACGAAAAACGCAATGACGCGCTGATCTCGAAAGGCGCCTTCGCGCGCCGGCTGGGACATTCGTTTTTGGTCGTTAGCCTGCTAATCGGCTTGTCGCTGGGCGTGGGAATGCTCGGTTACCGGAATCTGGAAAGCCTTTCATGGACGGATTCGTTCCTCAACGCCTCGATGATCCTCGGCGGGATGGGCCCGGTGGATCCGATGAAAACCGAGGGCGGGAAAATCTTCGCCGGAGCCTACGCGCTTTATTCCGGACTCGCGTTCCTGGTGCTGGCCGGCCTGCTGTTCGGCCCGATCGCCCACCGGATTCTTCACAGCTTCCACTACGACGCGGACCAGGAGGACTCGAAATCATGAGTCTGCGACTGACGGCCGTGGTCGCCATGACCCCGGAGCGAGTCATCGGTCGGGCCGGGGGCCTGCCGTGGCACCTGCCAGAAGATCTGGCCTTTTTCAAGCGAACCACCGTCGGCCGGCCGATCGTGATGGGCCGGAAAACCTATGAATCCATCGGCCGCCCCTTGCCGCAGCGGCGGAACATCGTGCTGACCCGCGACCTCAACTGGTCGGCGCCAGGCGTAGAGGTGATTCACCAGCCCGAGGAGCTCGGTAAATTGCCGGAAATCGGCGGCCAGGTGTTTATTATCGGTGGCTCGGAAATCTACGCCGCGTTTCTACCGAAGCTCGATGACTTGCTGGTCAGCTATATTTTCGAGAGCTACGAGGGCGACACGCGATTTCCCGATTTTGAGTCGGAATTCCCCCAATCCGAGGTTTTGGAAAGCCACCCGGCGTTCGAGGTCCGCCGGCATTTCCGGCGGGCTTGAGAAGGTAGGCGAACCGTATTCCCGGGCCCAAGTCGCCACCGAGTTTCGGCTTGCAACTCAAATCTTGCCGTTCTACAAACTCCCCCCACAGCTTCTGACGAAAGAAAGGAGTGGGTCTATCAACCCACTCTTTTGCGTCTCCAGACATCAGCAGCGCCGATTGCAGACACCGCCAGCCATGACCAACGATATCGTCGCCCTCATCGAGTATTACGAAAAAGAAAAAGGAATCGACCGTGATAAGGTCGTTGCCGCGCTGGAGTTCGCCTTCATTTCTGCGTACCGCAAAATGGTTCCCGGAGCCGATGCGATTGAAACTCTGCGTGCCGAAGTGAATACCAAAAAAGGCGAAACCCGCATTTTCGCCGTCCTTACCGTCGTCGCCGATGACGATCACTCGGACAAATTCAACGAAGTCCCCCTTTCGACCGCCGTTAAGAAGAACCCTGAAGCGCAAATTGGCGACACCCAGGAATTCAACGTCACCCCCAAGGATTTCGGCCGCATCGCCGTGCAGACCGCCAAGCAGACGATGATGCAGCGGCTCCGCCAAGCGGAAAAGGAAATGATTTACGAGGAGTTCAAGGACCGCGCCGGTGACGTCGTTTCGGGCACCGTCCGCCGCTTCGAGCGCAACGACGTGATGATCGACCTCGGAAAATTCGAGGGCATCATGCCGAACCGCGAGCGCGTGCAAGGCGAAGATTACAACATCGGCGACCGCATCCGGGCCTACGTCCTCGCGGTTGAAAATGAAGGCCGCGGACCGGAAATTATCCTTTCCCGCAGCCACCCGAACTTCGTACGCCGCTTGTTCGAAGCCGAAGTGAATGAAATTTCCGACCGCACCGTGGAAATCCGCGGCATCGCCCGCGAAGCTGGATTCCGCACCAAAGTCGCCGTCTGGAGCAGCGACCCGAAGGTCGATCCCGTCGGCGCTTGCGTCGGTATGCGCGGCGCCCGCGTCAAAAACATCGTCCGCGAGCTCAATAACGAGAAAGTCGACATCATCCGCTGGAGCGAAGATCCCAAGGAATTCGTCCGCGAGGCACTCAAGCCTGCGGAACTCCGCTCGATCACCGTCGACGAGGAGACCCACACCGTCCATGTCACTGTTGACGAAATCGATCTCAGCAAAGCCATCGGCCGCAAGGGCCAGAACGCCCGACTCTCCTCCCGCCTGATGGGTTGGGATGTCCAAGTCCGCCGCGACGAGTCGAAGGAAGAGCAGTTCAAAGAAAGAATCGGTGGCGCCGCCCACACTCTGGGCGAGCAACTCGGCATCACCGACGAGCTGGCCAACAAGCTCACCCTTGCCGGTGGCTTCAATCCCGAGCTCGTCATCGACATGCCTGCCGACTACATCGCCGCAGCCCTTGAAATCACCGAGGAGGCCGCCGAGGCGATCCTCATCCGCGCCCACGGCATCGTCAGCGGCTCCGCAGCCGTTGCAACTAACGACTAATTTTTCCACCTACTTCTTATTTCCTCTCCATCACTCCCACGAACTCTGCAGACAAGCCGGATGCCCGAAAATAGCGAAAGCTCTCCAAAAAAAACCAAGGTTCTCGATCTTCTCGATACGACGAAGAAACCTTCACGCCGTGAGCGCCAGCGCAAAGAGACCGAGGTCATTCCGCCTGCTCCCAGCGTTCTGGATGCCCAGAAGGCCAATGCTCTCGATCTATTCGCCGAGGACAAGAAGCCGAAAGTGCGCAAGACCGTGCGCACCGGCAAAGCCGTCCTCGGAACCATTTCAAAGATCCTCGACCAAGAGGACGCATCCCTCATCAAGGCTGCGGAAGAAGCCGCCGCTCCTGTGGTCGTGGCGCTCCCACAAGCCCCCGCAGAAAGCGTCGTCCACGAGGAAATCAACGATGATCCAAAGCTCATCGTCATCAAACCCCCGATCCTGATCCCTGATCTGGCAGCCCGTCTCGGGCTCAAGCCGTTCAACATCATGGCGGATCTGATCAAAATCGGCGTCTTCCCGGCTCCGAACCAACCGCTTGAACCGGAGATCGCGGCGAAAATCTGCGAAATTCACGGCTTCGTTTTCGAACGCGAAAAGCGCGACAAGGAGAAGGGCTTTCACAAAGTCGAGGAAGTCATCAAGGAGCCCGAAGTGGTGGTGGAAGAGCCGGTGGATTTGCTCCAATACCGCCCGCCGATCATCACGATCATGGGCCACGTCGACCACGGCAAAACCTCGCTTCTCGACTTCCTTCGCAAGACCAAAATCACTGCTGGCGAGGCCGGTGGCATCACGCAGCACATCGGTGCCTATCAAGTAATCCACAACGACTTGGAAATCACCTTCCTCGACACTCCCGGTCACGCCATTTTCTCCGACATGCGCGCTCGCGGCGCTGACATCACCGACATCGTTGTCATCGTCGTCGCAGCCAATGACGGCATCATGCCGCAAACGATCGAAGCGATCAAACACGCGAAAAAGGCCAAGAAGACCATCATCGTCGCCATCAACAAGTGCGACCTGCCTTCCGCCAACGTGGACCGGGTGAAATCCCAACTCGCCGAGCACGGCCTGCAAACCACCGACTTTGGTGGCGACACCGAGTTTGCCGAAGTCTCCGCGCTCACAGGAAAGGGCATGGACGACCTGCTCGACCTCATGGCTCTCCAGGCCGAAGTTCTCGAGCTCAAGGCCAATCCGAAATCCACCGCCCGCGCTGCCGTCATCGAGGCCCGCGTGGTCCCCGGCCGCGGCACCACCGCCACGGTCATCGTCGAGTCCGGCACCCTCAAGGTCGGCACCCCCTTCATTTGCGGCCCATTTGCTGGAAAAGTCCGCTCGCTCATCAACGACCGCGGCGTCGCGATCAAATCCGCCCACCCCGGGATGCCGGTCGAAGTGATCGGATTTGAAGAACTTCCAAACGTCGGAGATCATCTCACCGAGATGAAAACCGAGCGCGAGGCGAAAGCCCTCGCTGGCGAGCGCCAGGAAGCACAGCGCCTGGTCCGCCTCAAGCCGCAGCATCGCAACCGCATGGAGGACCTCTACTCGATGGTCCGCGACGGCGGTGGCAAGGCCCAGCTCAAGCTGATCCTCAAGTGCGACGTGCAAGGCTCTGTCGAAGCCATCAAGAAGGCCGTGCTGGCGATCACCTCTGACAAGGTCGAGTCCTCGTTCATCACCGCCGCTGCCGGCCCGATCACCGAGTCGGACATTTCCTACGCCGCATCCACCGATGCGATCATCCTTGGATTCAACGTAAAAGTCGAAGCCAAGGCCGTCAAATCCGCCAAGGCTGCCGCTGTGGAAGTGAAACTCTACTCCGTCGTTTACGAACTCATCGATCAGGTCCGCGAGGCCATGCTCGGCTTGCTCGAGCCCCTCACCCGCGAGACCGTCATCGGTCACGCCGAGGTCCGTCAGATCTTCAAGCTCAACCGGGGCCGCGTCGCCGGTTCCTTCGTCACCGACGGCCGGATCCACCGCAAGGCGCACGCCCGCGTCCTCCGGGGTGGCATCCCTGTCTTCGACGGCCGGATGTCCACGCTGCGTCGTTTCAAGGATGAAGTCGAGGAAGTCCGCACCAACTTCGAGTGCGGCATCCGCCTCGGCGAGTTCAACGAATATCAGGAAGGCGACATCATCGAGTGCTACAAACTCGAGAAATACGCGCAAACGCTGTAACGGTAAAAGCTGAAACTCTGAAATGCTGAAAAGCTGAAATTCAGAGTCCGGCCTTCGGAGTTCTATCTTATTTCAGCATTTTAGCGCTTCAGCATCTCAGCATTTACTTCCCCATGTCCCGCCGCCTCGACCGAGTCAACGAACTCCTCCGCCGTGAAATCGGCAACGTCATTCAGAAAGACTATGAATGGCACAACCGACTCGTGACCGTGAGCGATGTCGAGGTCACTCAGGATCTTAAGGAGGGCAAGGTCTGGATCGGCGTGCTCGGCGGTGAAGCGAATTCCGTGATTGTGAAATTGAACAAGGACCACGGCTCGATTCAGTCCAAGGTCATGAAGCGGGTGGTCCTCAAGTCCACCCCCGTCCTCCGTTTCCACCACGACTCGTCCGCCATCCGCGGCGTGGAAATCGTCAACCTCCTCGAAGAGGTGGACAAGCTTCCGAAAGCTCCGGAAGAAGAAGCGCCTTAACGTGCTGCAGGCGAAGACGCCTGCTCTCAAGGGTCCTGTCCATCTCTGTTAGCGGCGGACTCCCTCAGCCACGTGCGTGCGATTGGACGCCTTTCGCTTTCGAGCCGAGGCGCGCCATTCAATCGAATGGCCCCGATTCTGAAATGCTTCGCCCTCTTTGTCTTGGCGGATCATGGCGTGAGCAAGCGCAGGAAAGGCCGGGGGCAGCTGCCGTTAAATCGTTAGAATCCCAGTGGGCTGCATGCGATAGGAGAAGTGTCGGACAATCACCCAAAGAGCGAGGTCACCGGAAGGCCCTTGTCGGCGATTTTGAAGGGCCGCATGGTGGGCGACATCACCACGGTGTCATAAGGAAGTCCGAGCGAGTAAGCGATGGTGGCGTTGAAATCCTGAATGCTGACGAGGCCGTCCTTCACTTTTCCGCCCGAGGCATCGGTCAGTCCGTGCTTCACGCCCCCTTTGACCCCACCGCCGGCGAGCAGGCAGGAGAATGCTTGGGGGTGATGGTCGCGGCCGTCCTTGTGCTCAGTCTGGATTTCGGGCGAGCGCCCGAATTCCGTGGCGACAACGACCAAGGTGTCCTTGAGTTTCCCGGATTTATCGAGATCGGCAATGAGCGCGGCGTAGGCTTGGTCGAACTCTTTGCAACGTCCGGCGACACCGGTGAAATTATCGACGTGGGTGTCCCAGCCTCCGAGCTGAACCTCAACGAAGCGCACGCCGTTTTCCACGAGGCGGCGCGCGAGGAGACAGCCTTGGGCGAAGCGACCGCTGCCATAGAGCGCCCGGGTGGCGGCGGGTTCTTGCGAGAGATCAAAGGCTTTGAGATCCTTCGATTTCATCAGATTGATGGCTTCGCGGTAGAGCTCTTCGTAGGCTTTCACGTCGGCATTTGGGTAACGCCCGTGGAACTGGCTGTTCATCTTGTCGGCCAGCGACAAGCGCCGATCGAAATCCTCGGGAGTCACTGAGTCCGAGCGCCGGGAATCTTGAAGGCCATCGTCAGGGCTGCCGATCAAGGCTGCAGAAAATTTCGCGCCAAAGAAGCCACCGCCGGCCTGCTCGGGCGCACTGTCAACGGCAACAAAGCCGGGGAGCTCCGGATGAATCCGCCCGCCCAGTTTCACCACCCAGGCACCGAGCGAAGGGTGTTTGATGGTGCCGCGTAAATTGTAACTGGTGTGCATCGTGTAGGCACCTTGCTCGTGGGCTCCCTGGGTGGAGTTCATCGAGTTGATGACACAAACCTTGTCCATCACCGAGGCGGTCTTGGGGAGGTAGTGACCGATTTGCAAGCCGTCCACCTTGGTGGCGATGGCCTCGGTTTTTCCCATGACCGCTTTATTCTTTGGTTTCGGATCGAAGGTGTCCAGATGGCTCATGCCACCGGCCATGTAGAGATAGATCACGCTTTTTGCCGTGCCGCCTTTGGCCGCGGCGGCGGGGGCCGCACTGGCAAGGGTGCCGCCTAACATCGGGAACAGATGGACGCCGAGGTAGGCTCGCGCAGCGTTGGACACAAACTGCCGGCGGGTGAGTTCGTCGGCTTTGGGAAATGGATTCATGGTGGGGTGGGTTTTTATTGAAGGAAGAGGAACTCGGAGGACATGACGAGGGCGGAAACGATGTTTCGGTAGCCCGCCACGCCTTGTTTTTTGACTTCGTCGAGCATCCAAGACATTTCTACGTCCGAAGGAGGACGGTTGAGAATAGCGACGTAAAGGCGGCGAATTTTTTCCTTTTCCGAGGTCGCGCCTTCGAGCGATTGATAGAGATGCGCGGACGACTTGTTAACCAACTCGCGCTGGACGAAGCCGTTCATGAGGGAGAGCACCTGACCGACATTCGGCTCGCGGCTGGAGGCATCCACGACTTCACGATCCGAGGCTCCAAACAGATAGAGGAAATGGTCGCGCGGCGCGGGTGACGGCAGCTCCGAGGCGCGGATTTTAGCATCTTTATTGTAAGAACGTGTCGCACTCATGGACATCATCGAGTCGCCGCCCGAGGACGAGCTGGCTTGATTCACCTCGGTCAGAAACTTGGCGAAGTAGGCGCGGACTTCGTTTTCCGATTTCAGGGCGAGCACTTCCTTCGAGAGCTGGGTCATGGTTTTCTTTCCTACCAGAACCGGCTTATTCCGCAGATAGATGCGGTCGTCCAGCGGGCGGACGGGCTGCTTGTCCGGATCCCCGGCGGCTAGGGTAATCAACGAATCCCAGATTTGTTCGGACGAGAGCCGCTCGATTTTACGGCCGTGAAAATCATCGCCACCCTCGACGGTGGACGGGCTCGGGTTGGTGCCAAACTGGAAGGTCCGGGTGAGGAGGAGGATGTGCTGGAACGCGCGGAGGTCGTAGTTTAACTCGACCATGAGTTTCGCGAGGTAGGCCATGAGGGCTGGGGAGTTGGTTTTATCCGCCGCGATGTAGGTATCCACGGGTTCATAAATGCCCTTGCCCATGACCCGCTTCCACATCCGGTTAGCGATGACGGAGGAAAACTGCTCGCCGGTTTTAGATGTCACCCATTCGGCGAGTTTTTCGCGGCCGTCGGACGCCACGCGCCGCTCTGACATCCGCACCATTTGACCGAAAGGCGTGTGGGCGGAAACGACATCGCCGGGCTTGGCATCGCGATACTGATAGTCCGGCGGCAAGGTGATTTGTCCGGAGCCGCCGCCGCCGAGGGACAGGCCGTAAACCCGGTCCCAGAGGATTTGGGCAGCGCTGTATTCCTCGCTCTGCAGTTTGTCCCCTTGTCTCAGCTCGGTCCAGAGGGGGGCCATCTTCTCCTGCCCGAGCGTTTGTTGATCATGGGTGAAGGCTGCAAGCTCGTAGAAATCGTGCCGCTCGGTTTTGCCGAACGGGTCGTCGTGACACTGGGCGCACTCCATGCGGGTGCCGAGAAAGACACGCATCGAGTTCGATAGATTATCGAGGGGCATGCCGGCATCCCGGGTGTAATAGCCGACCGCGGCGGTTTTCGAATCCCACCCATCCCCCGAGGAGGCGAGGAGGCTGTGGGTGAATTCATTCCACGGCATATTGGCAGTCATCGCCGTGCGAACCCAGTGGCGGTAGGGTTCATTCGTTGCGGTGGTGCCGATTCTACGGTCGGTAATACGCAGCAGATCGAAGGCCCAGTTCGTCATGTGACTGGAGAAGCCTTGGGACTTCAGCAGGTAGTCGACGAGCGCCTCCCGCTTCGTGGGATCTTCAATCTCCAAAAATGCGAGTGCTTCTTCTGCTGTCGGGATGCGCCCGACCGACACCAGAAACGCCCGCCGGAGGAATGTGGCGTCGTCGGTGACCTTGGGGACGGATAGATTACGGCTCCGATAGAAGGCAGCGATGTGCTGATCCACCTGTAAGGCCGCGCTCTTCAAGAATTTCGCATCCTCATGCGGATTCGGCTTGTTGGTATCTTGGGCGACAAGTCCTCCCATTGGGGCAAGCAGCGCCAAGGAAGTGGATAAAATACAGCGTTTCATGGAAAGTAACGAACTCCTTTACGAAGTCAATTTCACCTTTCATACACCGCAGAGTGCGCGGATTTCCTGAAGAATCGGAATATCCGCCTCCGCCCAGACGAGTTCTGCGAAATCCCGGGGTAGACACCAGCGGAGTTGCTCGTGTTCCACGGCATGCAAGGTGCCGCCGATGATTTTGCAGCGGTACGGCAGCAAGTGAATCGTCCGCTCCCCGTAGCACCAAATCACCGTCGTCAATGCCAACCCGACTTCCACGCGGACGGCGAGTTCTTCCCATAACTCTCGGGCGAGGGCGGATTCGGGGGATTCACCGGGATCCACTTTCCCGCCGGGGAACTCCCACAGCCCGCCCAGGTGCTTACCCATCGGGCGCAGGCACGCCAGAAACTGACCTTCCGAATTCTCGATCACGCCGCAGACAACCTCCATCATGGTGGGAGAAACTGGACGGCTGGGCTGTCATCCGTCAACCGGTTGGCGATAAAATCTACTCCAGATACGAAAAAGCCGCCGGAGATCCTCCGGCGGCTTTTTGTTGAAAATCTTCAATCAAAAGCTCAGGCGAACGTACCTTCTTCTTTCTTCTCTTCGCCGTCCTTCTTGCACTTGTCGCAAGCAGCGAGGGTACCTTCTTCTTTCTTCTCTTCGCCATCCTTCTTGCACTTGTCGCAAGCGGCGACGGTGCCTTCTTCTTTCTTCTCTTCGCCTTCTTTCTTCTTCTTATCACCTTCGCACTTGCCGCAATGGGCGAGGGTGCCTTCTTCTTTCTTCTCTTCGCCCTTCTTGCACTTGTCGCAATCGCCGGCGAAAGCGGATGGAAGGATCATGAACGAGGCACAAAACGCAGTGAGGAACAGTTTCATAGTTAGTAGTGGTTTATTAGTTGGTTGTTTGTTCGTTTTCGAACGGTAGTTCAAAATACCCAGCATGAGAGACAAACAAGGTGAAATTATTCTGAAAAATTTCAAATTGCGCAAAAACCCGCCGGGGTCAGTCAAATAACTCCGCAGGGAACGAAATGTTTCTGTAAATCTCGAATTTTTTTCACCCGCGGTGACACGCGTGATTGAGCTTGGCCCACGCGGCGTTCTATCCTATTTCCCCGGGCTTTCCCGTGTCCTTTTCCATTCTCGCCACCGATCCTTCAAGCTCCGCGCGCCACGGGCGCTTGATTTTGCCCCACGGTACCGTCGAAACGCCGATCTTCATGCCCGTGGGCACACAGGGAACCGTCAAGACGCTGCACCCGGCAGAAGTCGAGGAGCTCGGCGCCCAAATCATCCTCGGGAACACTTACCATCTCTGGCTGCGGCCGGGCCATGAGTTGATCCGTGACTTGGGCGGACTTCACGGGTTCACCACCTGGCAGAAGCCGATGCTCACCGATTCCGGCGGCTTCCAAGTCTGGTCGCTGGCCAAACTGCGGAAAATTACGGAAGAGGGCGTCCGTTTCCAAAACCACCTCGATGGCTCGAAAATGCTCCTGACCCCAGAGCTCAGCATGGAGATTCAAGGAGCTTTGGGGTCGGACATCGCGATGCTTTTCGACGAATGCCCGCCCTACCCCTGCGACGAGGCTTACGCCGCGAAATCGCTCGCGCTGACCAGCCGCTGGGCCAAGCGCTGCAAGGACTGGGTGGACGCAAACGAACCCCGCTCCGGCACCGGCCGCCAGCAGCACTTCGGTATCGTCCAAGGCTCGGTATTCGCCGATCTCCGCGAGCAATCGGCGCGTGAACTCGTCGCGCTCGACTTCGATGGCTACGCCATCGGCGGCGTGTCGGTCGGCGAGCCGGAGCATGAAATGTTCCGCGCCATCGACAATGCGGTGCCTTTTTTACCCGAAGACAAGCCACGCTACGCCATGGGATTGGGGACTCCGCCGCAAATTCTCGCCATGATCGGGCGCGGGGTGGACATGTTCGACTGCGTCATGCCGACGCGGATCGCCCGTCACGGCATGGCATTCACCCTCGACGGGCCGATCAATATCAAGAACCTGATTCACGCCAAGGATCCGCGGCCCCTTTGCGAGAGCGCCCACCCGCACGTCGCCGGATTCTCCCGCGCCTACCTCCGGCACCTTTTCCGGGCCGGGGAAATCCTCGGTTTGCGGTTGCTTTCCTTCCACAATCTGCATTTCTACCTGTCCCTCGTCGCCGGGGCACGGGAAGCAATCGCTGCCGGAACCTTCTCAACCTACCAAGACTCCTTCGTCCAACGCTATACCCGATCCCACTCCTCATGACATCACTCGACACCGTCTTCTCCGCCGCCCTGCTTGCCCAAACCACCCCTCCTGCCGGCGGACTGCTTGGCAGCCCCTTCGTCATGATGGGCCTGATGGTCGTGATGTTTTATTTCCTGCTCATCCGCCCGCAACAACGCCAGCGCAAGGAATTGGCAGCGCGCATCGCATCGCTCCAGTCCGGCGACAAGGTGGTGACCACCTCCGGCATCCACGGCCTCATTCACAATGTGAAGGAGCATACCGTCGTCATCAAAGTCGCCGAGGGCACCATGCTTGAATTCGACAAGGCCGCTGTCGCGATTGTTCACAAAAAGGATGCTCCCGCTGCAAAGTAAGCATTTTTCATCATTGATTTCTCTCCCGCTTCCGGAACCCCAAACCACCTTTCCACTATGTTTGTCGCCACCGCTTTTTACCAAGATCCGTTGACCCTGTTCCTCATCGGGATGGGCCTGATGATTTTGTTTTTCTGGTATTTTGCCACGGAGATCGAGCGGCGGAAGCGCAATGTCGGCACCGTGCTCACCATCGGCGTTTGTGCACTTTGCTTCGCTGCCGCCTGGCCACCCAAGGAGCGCCTCAAGGGTGGCATCGACATCCTCGGCGGATCCTCGTTCACCCTGCACATCCAACCACGGACGGATGCCGAAGGGAATGCGATGGCGATCACGCCGTCGCAAGTGGACCAAGCCATTTCGGTCATCGAGAAGCGCATCAACGGCATGGGTACGGCGGAGCCAATCATCGCCCGCCAAGGCACCAACGGCATTCTTCTGCAAATGCCCGGCGTAGAGCCTCAGGAGTCCGACCGCATTCGCGCCACTCTCCAAAAGGTCGCCAAGCTTGAACTCCGCGAGGTCAGCCCGCGCGATCAGGAACTCGGAGCCGACCGCAAGACCCTGGCCACCCGGGTGTCCGAGCGGACCGAAATCGTTCCCGGATACCAAGCATTCATCTACAAGCGAAAGGATCAGGAAGGAAAAGAACTCCAAACGCCGATCCTTCTCAGCCGCCGCTCCGCTCTTGGTGGATCGGACATCGCCCTTGCCACCCCATCCCAGCAGCAACCCGATGCGGTTGACATCACGCTGAATGGTCCAGGCACAGACAAAATGATCGCCCTAACGCAAAACATGCGCCCCCAAGTGGACCGCATCGCCATCGTTCTGGACGGCGAAGTGATTAGCGCCCCGGTGGTGAATCAAGTCCCGCTGGGCAAGCAGTTCATCGTCGAAGGACTCCATGAACCCGGCGAGGTCCAAAGCCTTGCCAACTCGTTGATGAACCCGCTTGAAAACGCCTTGGTGGTCGATGAAATGCGCAAGGTCTCCCCCACCCTCGGCTCCGCTGTCGTCAAGCAAGGCCTCGTTGCAGGTGCCCTTGCACTCGCGATGACCTTCCTTTTCGTACTTCTCTATTACCGCATGTCCGGCTTCATCGCCATCATCGGCCTCATCGTCAACACCGTGATGCTGTTCGGAGTCATGGCCATGTTCGGCTTTACGTTCACCCTTCCCGGGATCGCCGGCATGGTGCTCACCATCGGTATGGCCGTGGATGCAAACGTGCTGATTTACGAACGTCTGCGTGAGGAAATCCGGGCTGGCAAGAGCCTTAAAAACGCCATCGAGGCATCTTACGACAAAGCCTTCACCGCGATTTTCGACTCGCACGTCACTTCACTCATCACCGCCGTGATCCTCTTCTGGGTCGGCAGCAGCACGATCAAAGGCTTCGCGATCACGCTCATCATCGGGGTGACCGCCTCGTTGTTCTCGGCGATCTTGGTCACCCGGGTGATCTTCCGCTGGGGCATGGACTTGGGTCTGTTCAAGAAGCTGACCTTCCTGGACCTCATCAAGGCTCACCGCTATGACTTCATGGGCAAGCGCCGGATCTGCATCGGCGTCGCCCTCGCCACGCTGCTCCTTTCCCTCGGAGCCTTCGCCGTCCGCGGCGAACGGGCACTGGGCATCGACTTCACC
>Ga0123337_10002849_pt1 | contig 19139 bp, 16 predicted proteins | sample frozenSSSSmetaG_FD_89792 | JGI IMG/M metagenome (GOLD analysis project Ga0123337, IMG submission 89792) | Glacier valley bacterial and archeal communities from Borup Fiord, Nunavut, Canada, to study Microbial Dark Matter (Phase II) -... | ecosystem: Environmental > Aquatic > Freshwater > Ice >... | reverse complement strand
CGTCGCCGAGAGCATGACGGGCGGGCGTGTGCAGGCGGCGATCACGGCGGTGTCCGGCGCGTCGGGTTATTTTCTCGGTGGCATCACGGCTTACACGCACGAACAGAAAGTAAAACATCTCGGCGTGAAACGCGCGGCGGCGGCCAAGGTGGATTGCGTCTCGGCCGAAGTCGCCGCGCAGATGGCGCGCGGCGCGGCGCGACTTTTTGGCGCCGATGTCGCGGTCGCGACCACCGGTTATGCAGAACCTTCGAAGGAGCGCGGCGTGGACAAGCCGTTCGCGGTTTGGGCGATTGCACGGCGGATCACCTCGCGTCGCTGGCATGTCGTTACCGGGCGAGTAGTGTGTCCGGGCATGAAGCGCGCCGAGGCGCAGGCGGCGGTGACGGATGCAGTGATCGGCGAACTCACGACTTATTTGCGCGGCGTAAACTGATTTTTCCAACATGGCCTTATCTGAATTCTCCGGTTCCTTCGCGCGGCGGCTGGTCCGCTCGATGATCAAGTTTTATTATCCGCGCATCGAGGTGACGGGCGCGGACAACATCCCGCAGGCCGGTCCCGTGCTGCTGGTGGCGAACCATCCGAATTCGCTGATCGATCCCGTGCTGCTCGGCATCGTGGCGCGCCGGCCGGTGCGGTTGATGGCGAAGGCACCGTTGTTTTCCATCCCATTTTTCGGGAAGCTGCTTTATGCGCTCGGGATGGTGCCGGCCTATCGAGGTAGCGACGACCGCAGTCAGGTTTCTAAGAATCTGGAGTCGTTGGCGGAGGCCGCTAAGCAAGTCGCCGCCGGGCATGTGATGGGCATTTTTCCGGAGGGAAAAAGCCACGATCAAAACCATCTCGGGCTAGTGCGTTCGGGTGCGGCGCGGCTCGCGTTGCAGGCGGTCGCGGCGGGCGCGCAGGGATTGAAAATCGTGCCGGTGGGACTGCACTACGAGCAGAAGGAACGGTTTCGCAGCGCGGTGTGGCTCAAGGTCGGCGAGCCGGTGGACGCGGCGGGGTGGCTCGCCCAAAACAACGGCGACGAGCACCTCGCCATGCGGACGCTCACGGCCGAACTCAACACGCGGCTGAAATCGGTGGTGCTGCACCTCGACGAGGCGGAGTTGCAGCCGTTGCTCGACGATCTGGAGGCGCTGCTGCCGTCGGCGGGGTTTAAGCGGAAGAACGCCCTTGCCGGACTGCGCCGTCAGCAGACGGCGGTGGATGCGATCAATTATTTCCATCGCACGGATCGTCCGCGTGCCGAGGCGGCGGCGGCGCGCGTGCGGGCGCACAGCGAGGCGTTGCGCGCGGCGGGCGTGCCGGCGAACGAGGAGGCTCTTTCGTTACGCAGTTGGCGGCTCGCGGGTTCGTTTTTGTTCACGGGCTTCAAGCTCGTCTCGGGCGCGTTGTTCGGCGCGTTTGGCGCGATCATGCACATCGTGCCTTACCTGGTGGTGCGGTTTGGGAGCACCTGGCTGCCCGCGCCGGGCAAGATGACGCTGGCGCTGAACCGCCTGTTGCTGGGAGTGCCGGTCTACGGGGCGTGGTATGCGTTCACGGCCTGGTGGGTGCGCGATTATTTTGTGACGTGGGTATTGGTGACGTGGATTGTGCTCATGCCGGTGAGCGGGCTCGTGGCACTGGACAACGCACGCCGTTGGAAGCGGCTTTTCCCGCGTCTGCTTGCGCAGGCGAAACTGCTTTTCCGTCCGAAGCGCCGGGCGGCGTTGCTTGCCTCGCAGGCCGGGGTCGTGCGGGAGCTCGGCGAGCTGGCGGCGGAGTTCGCCACGGTGTCGCCTCCGGCGGAGACGACCGTGATGGCGGCCACGCGGCGTTATCGTCCGCCGGTGTGGCTGAACGTGACGGTGGGTGCGGCGAGCCTCGCGGTTATCATCGGATTTGGCGCGTGGCTGCTGCGCGACCGGCCGACGGATTTTCTCCGCACGGACACGCCTGATCTGGCGGTGCTGAAGCCGGCGCAACTGGCCGAGCAAATGGCGGCCGACGAACGCGCGTTGGTGGCGGTGATCAACGGACTCGACGGGCTGGAAAAGACGTTCCGTGTGTTCGAGGCCGACATGAAGGCGGGCAAGCGCAGTTATTATAAGCAGGCCGACGACGAGGAAATCCGGCGGATGCTGCTCACCTTCCTCAGCTATCGCACGGCGCTGCTGCGCACGGGTTGGAAATATCAGAGGAACGAGGACATCAAGCCGGAGACGGCGCGACTGCGGGCTTTGCTGCTCCATTACACGGCGGCGGCGGTGACGTATGACTACTCGGTGCGTTTTGTGCGTGCGTTCGACGGGCAGGAGACGGCTATCAAAAAGCTCAATGAGGCCGAGCCTCGCTGGGATTTGCAGCCGGGCACCTACGATCTCATTCGCGCCAACGTCGCCAACGTGGAGAACCGCCACTGGCTGGAAGATGGCTGGAAAAACTATCTAAAAACCCTGCCGGAGTGGAGGGCGGCCGGGTTGATGACGGGCGAGCCTTACGATCAATTTCACGCGTCGATCCAGCTGGCGGCCAAGAACACTGCGGAGCTGCCGCAGGGGTTGTTCGCCTACAAGATAGACACGGCGCTCGCCGATGTGAAGGGCGTGGCGAAGGGCGGCTATTACCGTGCGAGCTCGGCGGTCTCGACGCTCATCGGCGACACGAAGATCCGTGAGCCGCGCCACGGCAAGCCGCTGGTCACGCCCGAGCTGATGGAGCGGCTGCGTCCACTGCTCCAGCCGGGCGACGTCATTGTGGAGCGGAGAAACTGGTTTCTCTCAAACGCGTTTCTACCCGGATACTGGCCGCACTCGGCGTTGTATGTGGGCACGCCGGAGCAGTTGAAGGCGGAGGGACTCGACCAAGACCTGCGCGTCCTGAAGCACTGGGATGAGTTTGCGAAACCCGATGCAAGCGGCCACCAACATGCGATCATCGAGGCGGTGAGCGAGGGTGTGGTATTTTCCACGGTGGAACACTCGATCGGCGAGGCCGACTCGGTGGCGATCCTGCGTCCGAAACTTACGCCGCTTCAAAAACGCGAGGTGATCGCGCGGGCGTTCAGCCACTCGGGGAAGCCCTACGATTTCGACTTCGATTTTTTCAGCGTGGACAAGCTGGTGTGCACCGAACTGGTGTATCGCTCGCTCAACGGGATGATTGATTTCCCGCTCGTAGAAATTCTAGGGACGAAGACGCTGCCGGCGGTGGAGATCGTGCGCTACTGGATCTCGGCTGATGGCGGGCCGCTGCTGGGGTTCGTGGCCTTTCTCGATGGCGACGAGCACACCGGCGAGTGCGTGTGGGCGGGAGCGGGCGAGTTGGCCTCGTCGGTTAACCGGCCGGCGCTGACGTGGTTGCAGAAATGAGTGGAGGCCGCGTCGGGTCGCTCACGCTCCCCGCTACGTTGCGACTCACGTCAGCTCGTTCTGAAACAGCTCCCATATCTCGCCGTTGGGGCCCTCGAAAAAGGCGAGGCGGACAGGCACGGGGCCGGCGCCGTTGGTCGTCTTGATGGTCACGTCCTTCGGTTCGACGGTGATCTTGCAGCCGGCGGCGCGGACCCGGGCGGTGACGGCGTCCAGATCGTTGGTGCGGAGCGCGAGGTGCAGCAGCGCGCCGTTGGGCGAGGGCGTGTAGTTGGGATCTTCGAAGATCTCCAGATAGCTGCCGCCGCCGGTGTCGAACATGCCGGCGCGGTTGCCGTCGGGATAGGCCCAGAGAATTTTTTCGGTGAAGCCGAGGACGCCTTTGTAGAAGGCGAGCGAGGCGTCCCAGGACTTGGACTTGAGGGCGACGTGGTGGAAACCGACGGAGGGCGTGGGGTTGGCCATGAGAGGATTACGGCGAAAGCTGGGTCACGTAATCCATGAGAGGCTTCACCTCGGCAGGGACGGGCTTCACGTAATCACCATAGAGCAGCTCGGGCATGTCGTAGGGGACGGCGTAATAGGCGCGATTGATGGAGTCGCTGCGCGTGAGGTAGCCGGTCTTCACCGTGGCGCCGGCGTAGAGGCCTTTTTTCTTGGAGTAAACGAGGACGGGCGTGTTGAGCAGCTCGCGGTTCCACTTTTCCTTTTCCGCAACGCGGGGGCCGGCGATGGCCTGGGCGTCGACGCCGATGTTGAAACGGCCTTCGAAGAGGAGGCTCGGGGTTTTTTCGTCCATGATGACGTAGACCGACTGCACCGATGAGCCGCCGAGCTGCAAGCCGAGGCTGGCGTCACCAGAGCTGACGAGGACGGGGATGCTCCACTGGCCGTTTGATTTTTTCACCATGATGGTGCCGTAGCCTGCTTGAAAGCCGAGGATGACGCCGGCCTTGAACTGGTTGGCGATGACGATCGCCTTGGCGTTTTGAAGATATTTAGCGGGGATGGCGTTGACCGGGTCGGCTTGGAACTCGCGCAGGATGGCTTCGCAGGTTTCAACGCGCGTCACGAAGGTGTCGTGGTCGGTGTTCGCATCCGCACGAAGGGCGGCGGTGGCCGTGAGTCCCAGGATAAGGCAGAGGAGTTTTTTCATAAAGAGATTCGACGCACTATGGCAAAGCGCGGCCGGATGGAAAGCGCGGAGTCGTGAGCTTCCCTGAAGAGTCACTCCAGTCCGCGTTCGGCCAACTCATCCTCGTCCCAGCCGAAGTAGTGGCCCAGCTCGTGCAGATAAGTAATGCGCACCTCGTCGCAAAACACCTCGCGGTCGCCCTCGGCGAAAGCCCAGAGATTGCCAATGAACAGCAGGATTTGCGGCGGGAGTCCCTGGCTTTCGTCGCTCGGGGTTCCGTGCGAAGGTCCCACGAAAAGACCGAGGATGTCCGGTTCGAATTCGTCGCCCAAGATTTCCTCGGTGGGCCAGTCCTGAAAAGTCACGGGCACGGCGTCGGATGTGTCCCGCAGGGCCGCGGGGAGTTCCTTGCGGGTGGAGGCGACGGTCTGTTCGGCGAGCTTGGTCAGCTGGGCGAGGTTCATGGCCGACATGTAACCTTGTCCGGTGCCCGGCGTCTAGCCGTGTGAGTCTGATAACCTCTACTCCTTAAAATCATGAAATCGTCAAAGCTACTCCTGTCTGTATTCGCGCTGGCTGCTTTCGCGGCTGCGCCTGTTCTCCGCGCCGAAGATGCTCCCGCCCCCTCTGCTCCGGCCGCTGGTGCTGGCGACCACAAAGGCGCCCGTGGTGATCGTCTCAAAGAACTCACCGAAAAGCTGGCTTTGACTGATGATCAGGTCGCTAAGATCAAGCCCATCCTTAAGGATGAGGCGGAGGCTCTGAAGGCCCTCAAGGACGACACCTCGATCGATAAAGAGGCCAAGCGCCCGAAGATGATGGAGATTCGCAAATCACATCAGGATAAAATCCTTGCGATCCTTACGCCCGACCAGCAGGCCAAGCTGAAGGCCATGCGTGAACAGCATAAGCCGTCCAAGCCGACCTCGTAATCGGATTTGATTCTTGGCGAATTCGATCCTTGCCGGCATTTTTTTGGCACCCGGTGCCTCGGCAAGGGTCATACCTTTCTGATCGCCTTGATCAAAACCCCATAACCTCGATGAAATCGTTCAAATTGCTGCTGTCCTTTATCGTGCTTGCCGCTGTTGCGGCGGCTCCCGTTGTTCGTGCCGAAGATGCGCCTGCTGCGTCGTCTTCCGCCGAAGTGAAACTCACACCCGCGCAGGAGACCAAAATCGCCGCACTTCACAAGGAAGAGGCCAAGGCCCTGAAGGCGCTTAAGGCCGATACCAAGATCAAGGACGCCGACAAGAAGACGAAGGCCAAAGCGATCCGGGACGACTACAAGACCCAGATCGACGCCGTTAAGGCCGGCAAGTAAGGCTTACGCCTGAACGTCGGATCGATTTCAAAAGTCTTTACGAGAATGAACCGCCGGTGCCGCGAGGCCCGGCGGTTTTTCGTTTTCGACAACCGCGGGGCGGCCCGCACGCTGGCCAGCCTGTGATGACTTCTCCTCGTGTAATCGTAGTGGGTGGCGGTGCCGCTGGTTTTTTCGCGGCTATCGCCTGCGCCGAGGCCAACCCTTCCGCGCATGTCGTGCTCTATGAGGCGACCGCCCATCCGCTGGCGAAGGTGCGCGTCTCTGGCGGCGGGCGTTGCAACGTTACGCATGCCTGCCCCGAGCCGCGCGAGCTGGTGAAGCGTTATCCGCGTGGCGGGCGCGAGCTGATGGGGCCGTTCAACCGCTTCGGCCCGCGCGACACCATCGCGTGGTTTGCGGCGCGCGGCGTCGAGCTGAAGACTGAGAACGACGGGCGCATGTTTCCCGTGACGGACGATTCCGGCACCATCGTGGACTGCCTGCGATTGGCGGCGGACAAGGCGGGCGTGAAGATTTTCACGAGCATGGGCGTGCGCCAGGTGGAGCGAATGGAAGCGGGCGGGTTTCGGGTCGAATTCACCGACAGCTCAGTGGGAGAGTTTGACCGCATGCTTTTGGCGACGGGCGGTAATAAGAGTTCTGTCGGTTCGATCATCGCGGCGGAACTCGGGCACACCATCGAGGCGCCGGTGCCGTCGCTGTTCACCTTCCACATAGATGATGTGCGCATTCGCGGACTCGAAGGCTTGTCTGTGCTTGATGCGGAGACGTCGGTGCTCGGCTCGCGGCTACGCGAGCGCGGGCCGCTGCTGGTTACGCACTGGGGTATGAGCGGCCCGGCGATCTTGAAACTTTCCGCGTGGGGCGCGCGCGAGCTCGCGGAGTGCGGCTACAAATTCACGCTGAGGGTTTCGTGGGTCGGAGAGCGCACGCCGGCGCAGGTGCATGCCACGCTCGTGGCGGCGCGCGCGGTGAACCTGAAGAAAAAAATCACGACGTGGAATCCGTTCGCGTTGCCCTCGCGTCTTTGGGAGCGGTTGGCGGTAGCCGGAGGCATCGCGCCTGACACGGTGTGGACCTCGGTGTCGAATGCCGCGCTGGAGGCGTTTGCCGCGCAGCTCGCGGCGGGCGAGTTCACGGTCGAGGGCAAGAGCCTGAACAAAGAGGAGTTTGTCACCTGCGGCGGCGTGCGGTTGCGCGAGGTGGACTTCAAGACGATGGAGAGCCGGCTGTGTCCGGGACTGCATTTCGCGGGCGAGTTGCTCGACATCGACGGAGTGACCGGCGGGTTTAATTTTCAGGCCGCGTGGACGACCGGCTGGCTCGCAGGGCAGGCGATGGCGCTTTGAACGTCCAACATCGAACATCCAACGCTTAACGCCCAATTAATGAAGAGGGCGGGACGGGTGATTGCATTGGATGTTGAGAGTTGGGCGTTGGGAGTTGAGCGTTCAGGGCCATGCCTTCCTATTGGCAACTGCTGCTGCTCATCCTTCCCGTCTTCGCGTTGATCGGGATTGGCGCGGTCATGCGCCGGGTGCGGTGGCTCAACGCCGAGGCGGACGCCAGCTTGCTCAAGCTAGTCGTCAACTTTCTCTACCCGTGTCTCATTTTTGAGAACGTGTTGGGTAACGTCGCCCTGCGCCAGCCGGGGAATCTGCTGCTCGCGCCGCTCGTCGGTTTTGCAACGATCGCGATGGGTATCTACCTGTCGTATTATGCGGGCCGGTCGCTGGGGCTCACGCAGGGCGAGGGGCTGCGGACCTTCGCGTTTTCCACGGGCATCTACAACTATGGCTACATGGCGCTCCCGCTCATGGCGGCGTTGTTCGCGGGGCAGCCGGGCAGCGTGGGGGTGATGCTGGTGCACAACGTCGGCTGCGAGGCCGCGATCTGGACGGTGGGTATTTTGATGCTGGCGGGGTTGTCGCTGCGCGAAGGTTGGCGGAAACTTTTCAATGCGCCGGTGGTTGCGCTGATCGCGGCGGTCTTGGGCAACACGCTGGATATCGGTCGTTTTATGCCTTCGGTGGCGACCAACGTCATTCATTTGAGCGCGGCGTGCGCGATTCCGTTGGGCCTGTTGCTGATCGGAGCGACGTTGATGGAATACTTCGAGCGTCCACGTGAGTTGTTCGACGTGCGGGTGACCCTGGCCTCCAGTGTCCTGCGGCTGGGCGTGCTGCCCGTGCTGTTCCTGTTGTTGGCGAAGTTCATCCCGTTCCCCGATGATTTGAAGCGCGTGATGATCGTGCAGGCGGCGATGCCGGCGGGCATCCTGCCGCTGGTGATCGCGAAACACTACGGCGGGCGTCCTCTGACGGCGGTGCAGGTCGTGATCGGCACGACGTTGCTGGGATTGTTTTTGATTCCGCTCTGGCTGCGGCTCGGGCTGGGTTGGATTTTCCCTGCTTGAAAGGGAGGCCGGATTTATAAGCGACATCCCGTTGACGCTTAGGCATGCGAACGGCTTTCTCCCGTGACCATGGACTGGCTCACCGACCCTCAAATCTGGATTTCCCTCTTCACGTTGACCGCGCTCGAGATCGTGCTCGGCATCGACAACATCATCTTCATCTCGATCCTCGCCGGGAAACTGCCCGCCAACCAGCAGGACAAGGCGCGCAAGCTCGGCCTCTCCCTCGCGCTCATCACGCGCATCCTGCTCCTTTGCAGCCTCACCTGGCTGATGAAGCTTACGGCGGTGCTTTTCACGCTGCCGGTGTTGCACGCGGATATGACCGGAAAGGGACTCATCCTCTTCGCCGGCGGTCTGTTCCTGATCGGCAAAAGCGTCATCGAGCTTCACGAAAAACTGGAAAGCCCGGACGGTCACGAGACGGCTGGTGGCAAAGTCACGTCGTTCAGCGCCACGATCGTGCAGATCCTTCTCCTCGACATCGTTTTCTCGCTCGACTCGGTGATCACCGCGGTGGGCATGGCCCAACATCTGCCCGTCATGATCGCGGCGGTGGTTATCGCGCTAGGCGTGATGCTGATGTTTGCCAAGGCGATCAGCGATTTCGTAAACCGTCACCCAACGCTCAAGATGCTCGCGCTGAGCTTCCTTATCCTCATCGGCATGACGCTGGTGGGCGAAGCGCTCGGGCAGCACATCCCGAAGGGTTACATCTACTTCTCCATGGCCTTCGCCTTCGGCGTGGAAATGCTCAACCTGCGCATCCGCTCGAAGGGCAAGGCGGCGAAGCCGGTGGAGCTTCACCAGCCCTATCGCTGACGTGAACCGGCGGAGGGCGCGTCAGGCGATTTTTTTGCCTGTGCGCGCCTCGACCGCCCAGCGGTAGACGTCAACGTATTGCGCGGCACTCTGCTTCCAGCTGAAGTCGCGGGCCATGCCGTTGAGACGCAGGCGGGCGAACTCCGCCGGACGGTCGTAGTAGGTCGCGCAGGCCCAGCCGATCGTGTTGTAGAGGGCGGGCGCGGTGGCGTCTTTGAAGAGAAAGCCGGTGCCCTTTCCCTTGCCCTCGACAAACTGCTCGACCGTGTCGATGAGTCCGCCGGTCGCGCGCACCAGTGGCACCGTGCCGTAGCGCATCGCATACAGTTGGGTGAGTCCGCAAGGTTCGCTGCGGCTGGGCACAAGAAAACAGTCGCTGCCGCCCTGGATGAGATGGGAGAGCTCGTTGTCGTAGCCGATCCAGACGCCGACGCGTCCGGGATAGCGGCTCGCCGCCCAGCGAAACGCGTGCTCCAGCCCCGGATCGCCGGAGCCGAGGATGGCGAACTGCACGTGCATGCGGTCCATGATGTGCGGCAACGCTTCGGCCAGAAGATCGAGACCTTTTTGCGAGGCGAAGCGTGCCACGATGCCGAACACGGCGATGTGCGGGTCCTGCGTAAGGCCAAGCTTTGCCTGTAACGCGGCCTTGGCGGCGGGTTTTCCACGCAGGTCGGCGGCGCTGTAGGGCGCGGGCAGAAAGCGGTCGGCCGCGGGGTTCCACACGTCGGTGTCGATGCCGTTGACGATGCCCACGAGATCGGCGGCGCGGAAACGCAGCACGTCGTCGAGACCCCAGCCGCCCGCGGGCGTCTTGATCTCCTCGGCGTAGGTCGGACTGACGGTGGTGAGCTTGGTCGAGTGATAGAGACCGGCCTTCATCAGGTTGACTGCGCCGACGGATTCCAAGCTGTCCGAGCGGAACTCGGAGTGAGGCAGGCGAGCGAAGTCGATCACGCGGCGGTCGGCGTAGCCCTGGTGTTCGAGATTATGAATCGTGAACACGGACGCGGTTTTCCCGAGAGGAGTATCTTTGAGTGTGGTGTTGAGGAACACGGGGACGAGGCCGGTCGTCCAGTCGTGGCCGTGGACGACGTCGGGCGTCCAGCCGAGTTGCTGGCAGAGCGTGAGGGCGGCGCGGGAGAGGAAGGCGAAGCGGAGGTCGTTGTCGCCGTGCGAGCCGTGGGGGCCGCTGTAAACCTCGGGCCGCGCGAAGAAGCCGTCATGCTCGATCAAATACACCGGAACCTTGGCGCCGGGCAGGGTGGTTTCCCACGTGCGGGCCCAGTGTGCTTCGGTGCCGACGTCCACGCCGAGCGGATCAGGCCGGGCGGTGCGCGGGCTGTGAATGCGCACGGAGCCGTAGGCGGGGCACACGATGCGGACGTCGTGGCCGAGGGCGGCAAGTTCCTTGGGCAGTGCGCCGACCATGTCGGCCAGTCCTCCTACTTTTACAAACGGTTCGACTTCGGGCGTTACGAAGAGAATTTTGAGGGGTGGCACGACTGGGACTTTAGTCAGTGAAGAATCCGCATGCCGAGCGAATTTTGACGGAACGCGGGCACAAAAAACGCGGCAGGTGAGTCCGCCGCGTTTTTCGCGAGATGGCCGGACCGACCGGACGGACGGGGGAGGTCAGACGGCCTTGGGCAGGGGGGCACCGAGATCCACGGCATGCGGGTGATGGCGCTTTTCCTTGAGCTCGCTGTGGCGCTTGCGGAGGAGGCCGTCGAGTTTGTCCATGAGGAGATTGACGGACTTGTAGGCGTCGTCGCTGTCGACGGAAGCGACGAGGTCGGGACCGCCGATTTCAATGTGACCCTTGGCGACGAAGTGGGCCAGGGCGCCCTTGGTCTTGTCGAGATCCACGTCGACGCGGATGCGGTCGATGCGGGGCTCGTGACGAAGAAGGCGGCCCACTTTTTCGTGGATAACGGCCTTCATGGCGTCGGTGAGATTGAGGTGAATACCGCGAAGGATGAGCTTCGCGCCGATAACTTCAGGGGTGATATGTGGCATACGAAGGGAGTAGAACAGACTGGCGAGGATTTGTTGCGTCTTAAATGACGGTAAATTCGCGATTAGTGGGGCGGAGGCTTCGGGGTCCGCGCGTTACGTGCGGGAGTTTTGTTCGCGGTAACGTCCGGGGCTCGTGCGGGTGTGGCGTTTAAACCACACGGTGAAATGCGAGTCGCGGCGGAAGCCGAGACGGTTGGCGAGTTCCTTGAGAGGGAGATCGCTTGTTTCCAGAAAGAGACGGGCGGATTCGAGGCGGCGGCGTTCCCAGTATTGGAGAGGAGTGAAGTTGAATTGTTTTCGGAAAAGCCGGTTGAACTGCACGGCGCTCACGCCGGCGGCGGCGAGAAGGGCGGCCTTAGGGAAGGATTGTCCGAGCGGGGCTTCGTCGAGCATGCGAGCGGCGAGACGGATGCGTTTGTCGCCGGCCTGGCGGGCGGGAATCGAGCCGGTGGCGAGGCGAAGCTCGAACCATGCGTCGAGCCACTCGAAGAAGGCGCGTTGGAAGCGCAGGAAAAGCGGCCAGTCCGCCGGCTGCTTGGCGTAGGTGTGATGGGAGACGGGAAAGTGTTTGGTCACGAGCCGCTCCAGGCGGCGGGCGGTTTGCGCGAGCCGGGGATGCTTGCGGCCTTCGACGACGAGACCTTGCGGAGCGGCGAAGAGATTTTCGCCCGATGGCCATTGGCAGACGAATTTCACGGAGAGCAGTTGGGCGTCATCCGAAAAATCCTGCCGGCTTATCTCGGCGGGCGGGAACAACCATTGGCCGGCACGGGCGGTCAGTGTGCCGGTGGGAGAAGTGAGGGTGACGCTGCCGCGGCGCAGATACCACGCCCAGTTGCCCTCGCGATGGTCGAAGGTGGCGTGACGAGCCTGCTCACGGGGAGGACGGTCGTAGATCCAGACCAGCTCGGTGCGCAGGCAGGACCATTCGTGCAGAGAAAGACGGGGCAGGTCGGGGGGCATCCGATCACGAGGTAAAAGGAAATGATCACGGCAGGCAATGGGGGACGCTTGCGGCTCGTGGAGCGTAGGGGAAGAGTTGGGGATGATTCGTTTCAGGACTGCCGCTCTGTGCGGCCTTATCGCTTTCGCGACAACGACGCTTTTCGCCATGAACACGCCTGCTCCCGTTTCCACCGCCGATGGTTACCGTGGCATTTGGTTTTCCCTCGGTTTCAAGTTTGAATACGGAGACAAGTATTCTGGGGGCTTGGGGACTTACACTTCGAATCATGAGCCCATGGCCGAGTATGCGCCCGCGGTGAACAAGACTTTCTTCACCTATGGCGGCACACCTTCAGCGGACAAACGTGAGCTCGCCATCATGGTGTCCTACTACGACCACGCACGCGGCGTCGTGCCGCGGCCGGTCACGCTCTACTTCGATCCGAAGGTCGATGATCCGCACGACAACGCGAGTCTGCGGCTCGACGGCGAGGGACACATCTGGGTGTTCAAAAGCGGGCGGGGAAACAAGCGTCCCGGAATAATTTTCCGGAGCGTGAAACCTTACGATATCTCGGCCTTCGAGCGGCTGCCTGATCAGGAGTTCACCTACCCGCAGGTGTGGCGGCAGCCGGATGGCGATTGGTTTCTTCTCTTCACGAAATACTTTCCGGGCACCAAAAACGGTCCCGAGCGAAAGCTCTTTTGGAAAACCAGCGCCGACGGTTTTACATGGAGCGAGGATCATCCGCTGGCGGGGTTTGGCGGACACTATCAGACGAGCGGATGTCTCGGCGGGAAGATCGCGACGTTCTTCAATTATCATCCGGAGAGCAATGTCGACCGCCGCACCAACCTTTACTACGCTCAGACGATCGACGGAGGCAAAACGTGGACGACCGCGGGCGGGACGCCAATCACGCTGCCGCTTATGCAGCGCGATAACGCCGCGCTCGTGCTCGATCTGCAGGCGGAGGGGAAGTTCATGTATTCGTGCGATCTCAACTTTGATGCGCGGGGCAATCCGATCCTGCTGTTCGTCGTAAGCCGTGCAGGCGAACCGGGTCCGAAGGGCGATCCGCGCGAGTGGACGGTGTTGCACTGGACCGGTTCGAAGTGGGACCGGCAGGTCGTCACCGTGTCCGACCACAATTATGACATGGGCAGTCTTTACGTGAAGGGTGACGAATGGCGTATCATCGGGCCCACGGGAATCGGCCCTCAAAAATGGGGCACGGGCGGCGAGATCGAAACGTGGACGAGCCGTGATGAAGGCCGCACGTGGACAAAGGCGCGGGCGCTGACGACCGGCAGCGAGTTCAACCACAGTTACGTGCGCCGGCCGCTGAACCTGCATCCGGATTTCGCGGCTTTTTGGGCGGACGGCGATCCGCGTCAACTGACGAGGTCACACCTCTATTTTGCCAATGCCGATGGGACGCGCGTGTGGCGGTTGCCCTATGATATGACGGAGGATTTTGCCAAACCCGAGGACGTGACTCTGAAGACGAAATAAACGCCCGTGTCGCGGTCGGGGTTTAGGCAGGTGTTGAATCTCCGTGCGTGTGCGCATGCTTTTGCCGGTAGACGCGGGGGCTGAAGCCGGTGTGTCTCGAAATGAGTTTTGAAAAGTGTGAGTGATCGGGAAGGCCGCAGCGCACGGCGACGTCGGCAACAGGCAGCTGGGTTTCGGCCAGCAGTTCCAGTGCGAGGCGCATGCGCAAGCGGCCCAAGTATTGGACGGGGGCAACGCCGTAGCGATTGGTGAAAAGGCGATGGAGTGAGGCTCGGTGCAGGCGGATTTGCGCGGTCAGCGAGGTGATGTTGAGGCGTGCGTGCGTGAAATGGGCGTCGAGCCAGTCCTTGGCCGCGGCGGCATCGTCAGCGTCTTGGTTGTCTGGTGGGCGTGAAGTTTGTGGTGCGGAAGCCAGCAGCAGAATTTTGTAGGCGAGGGTGGAAGCGATGAGTTCGCTGTCCGCAGTCGGATCTCGCAGGGCGATGTCCAACTGCTCAAAGAGCGCGGACGGACAGGGGGCGGCGGTCTGCGCACGTCCGAGGGCGTAGTCACGGGTGATGCGTTTGTGACGCTTTCCATCGAAGGTCAGCCAGCGGTAGTCCCAGCCTTCGGGACCAGCTTCGAGGTGGTGAGGTTCGCCGTCGGCGTAGTAGAAGACGGTGCCTGGCTTGATGGGGTGAGTGGTTTTTCCGACGGTGTATTGGCCTTTGCCGGCGACGGACCAAAACACCTGGAGAAAGCGACCGGGTTCGCGGCTTTCCTTCTGGCCCGGGGTGAGCCGATAATGTCCGGCCGAACGCACGTTCAAAGGCAGGGAGCGCGTAGGGGTTGAGTTGAGCCGGTATCGAAGCACGCGACAAAAACACCAATAAATGCGTCAAATATCCATCTTGGAGTGATGATTTATCAGTCAAATATACAAATCATGGAAACCCCGTCCTGGATTACGAGTTACCGGCAGCAGCGTTTTGATCATACGCCCTGGCATTTCAAGCATGAGGCTGACGCCAAAGAAAAGGCGGCGCAAAAACGTCATCAGCGGGCGCTGGCCAAGGCAGCGGCGGTCGAGTTGGGCGAGGATTGTTTTATCGCGCCGTCGGCGTCGATCTCGGGTAAACTGGGCGCTTCGTTGAAACTGGGAGCGCATGGTTTTGTAGCGGCGCATGCTTATGTGACGGACAGGGTTCATCTCGGGGATCACTGTTCGATCAACCCGTTCGCGACGTTGCGCGGCGCGATTCGGGGTGGTGATGGAATCCGTATCGGCGCCTATGCGTGTTTGACGGGGTTCAATCATGGGTTCGCAGACACGGAGCGCCCGATCTGGCAGCAACCGCATACGAGCAAGGGAATCGTGCTCGGTGATGACATTTGGATCGGTGCGCATGTAATGATCGTGGATGGAGTGAAGGTGGGCAGTCACAGCATTCTGGCGGCGGGTGCGGTGGTCGTGAAAGATGTGCCGGACTACGCGATTGTCGGGGGCAATCCGGCGCGTGTGATCCGCATGCGAAAGCGGGCGCTGCTGACGGGTTCGTCGGAGGCGAAACTGGAACACTTCGGCCAAAAAGTCGGCGGACAACTCGACGACGTGCTCAAGGCTTACCAGGCAAAGTCCAAGACCAGCGGCCTGATCTACATTAATCAAACGGGAGAGAAAAAACGCGTGCGTCCGTGGTGCGACGCAGTGGAGGTTGCGGCGATGTTTGGGCGGGTGGCGCCGGGCTATACATCGGCGGAGTGGGTGACGCGCCTGAGTGATTTTCAGGACCGTGAATCCGGAGTGGTGCCAGAGCATATTCTGGAAGATCGGGCACACGAGGAGGCGCCGCCGGCGAATCCGGACGACACCCGCTACTACAACACCATGGCGGTCAGTTATGCGCTGGAGTGTCTCGGCTCAAACCTCGCGCATCCGGTTTCGACCGCGGCCAATATCACGAAGCCTCGCTTGCGCCAAAAGCTGGAGTCGTTGCCGTGGGCCGAACGGGCTTGGCATGCCGGCGACTGGGTGGATTGTTACGCCTCCAGCGTGTTGCCCAACGCGAAATACTTTGGCCAGCGTCCGCCGCTGAAGGAACTCTTCGCCTGGCTAGACAAACAATGCGACCCGATGACCGGACTCTGGGGAAGTCCGACGAAGGAAGCGCGCTGGCAGCAGCCGGTAAACGGTTTCTATCGGCTGACGCGCGGCACCTATGCGCAGTATGGCCGTCCGTTGCCGTATCCGGAGAAGGCGATCGACACGATCCTTGCGCACTCGACCGACAAGGCGTTTTTCAACGGCAAGACGGACGATGCCTGCCACGTGCTTGATGTGGTGCATCCGCTGTGGTTGTGCCGCAGGCAGACCGCGCATCGCCGCGACGAAATCGAGGCGTGGGTGACGAAGCGATTGCCCAAGGCGCTCGCGCATTGGCAGACGGGGAGGGGTTTTGATTTCGTGGCCGCGCGCCGGCTGCCTTCGCTGCAAGGCACCGAAATGTGGTTAAGCATTATCTATCTGATGGCGGACCTACTGGGCAGTTCTGATTGCCTCGGCTACCGCCCGCGCGGCGTGCACCGCACCGAAGTTCCGGGGCGCGGATTGGTAGCGGCAAGCTGACCAACCTGCACTCCCCTGTTCACTAACCGAGGTCAGCGCTTTTTGTTGAGGGCGGCGTTGAACCAGTCGTTGGTGAGCGACTGCTGGGGGCGCGGGGCGGGGGCGGCGGTGGGGGCCGGACGTGACTGGCCGGGGCTGGTGCGCGGGGCGGCGGTGCCGGTCTTGGAACCGAGCTGCGGGGCGCTGCGCATCGAGAGCGCAATACGTCCGCGGGCGAGGTCGATTTCGGTCACGGTGACGCTGACTTTTTGGCCGGGTTTTACGACGGCGGCGGGGTCTTTGACGAAGCTGTCGGCGAGCTGGCTGACGTGGACGAGGCCGTCTTGGTGGACGCCGATGTCCACGAAGGCGCCGAAGGCGGTAACGTTGGTCACGATGCCGGGGAGCTTCATGCCGGGCTTCAGGTCTTCGGGTTTGTTGACGCCGTCTTGAAAACTAAAGGCTTCGAATTTTTCGCGGGGGTCGCGGCCGGGTTTGGCGAGCTCGGCCATGATGTCGGTCAACGTGGGGAGGCCGACGGTGTCGGTGACGTAGGCGGCGAGGTTGATCTTTTTGCGGAGTTTTTCGTCGCGGAGGAGATCGGGCACGGTGCAGCCGAGGTCGGCGGCCATTTTTTCGACGAGTGCGTAGCGTTCGGGGTGGACGGCGGAGGCATCGAGGTCGTGCACGGCGCCTTGGATACGGAGGAAGCCGGCGGCTTGTTCGTAGGCTTTGGGTCCGAGGCCGGTGACGTCGAGGAGCTCGGCGCGGGTTTTGAAGGCGCCTTTTTCGTTGCGGCGGGCGACGATGGCGGCGGCGCTGCGGGCGTTGAGGCCGGAGACTTGGGCGAGGAGTTGCTTGGAGGCGGTGTTGAGCTCGACGCCGACGCCGTTCACGCAGGAGACGACGGTGTCGTCGAGGGAGCGTTTGAGGGCGTTTTGCTCGACGTCGTGCTGGTATTGGCCGACGCCGATACTCTTGGGGTCGAGCTTCACGAGTTCGGCGAGCGGATCCATGAGGCGGCGGCCAATGGAGACGGCGCCGCGCACGGTGAGATCCTGGTCGGGGAATTCTTCGCGGGCGACGTCGCTGGCGGAGTAGATGGACGCGCCGGATTCGTTGACCATCACGATCTGGATGGAGGCGGGGAGCTTGAGGGCGCGAACGAAGGTTTCCGTTTCGCGGCCGCCGGTGCCGTTGCCGATGGCGATGGCCTCGATTTTGAAGAAGTCGATGAAGCCTTTGATTTTTTCAGCGGCCTCGGCTTCGTGACGGTCGGGGTAGATGACGTCGTTGTGGAGGAGTTTCCCTTGGCGATCGAGGAGGACGGTTTTGCAGCCGGTGCGGAAGCCGGGGTCGATGGCCATGACGGCTTTCTGGCCGAGGGGCGCGGCGAGGAGGAGTTCGCGGACGTTGTCGGTGAAGACTTTGATGGCGGCGACGTCGGCCTGCTTTTTGGAATCGAGGCGGAACTCGGTTTCCATCGCAGGGGCGAGGAGGCGCTTGAGGCTGTCCTGCGCGGCGAGGCGGACTTGGCCCGAGCTGTTGAGAGTTGAGGGTTGAGAGTTGAGAGCCGGTTTGACGATGAGGCGTTCGAGTTCGGCGAGGGCGAGGGTTTCGTCCACGGTGATGCGCATCATGAGGAACAGCTCTTTTTCGCCGCGGCGCATGGCGAGGAGGCGGTGCGAGGGGCACTTGGAGAGCGGCTCGGACCACTCGAAGTAGTCTTTGAACTTGGCGGCCTCGGCTTCCTTGCCGGGGATGACTTTCGACGAAATGACGGCGGAGGATTTGTAGAGGACGCGGAGTTTTTCGCGGGCGGTGGCGTCGTCGTTGATGCGCTCGGCGATGATGTCGCGGGCGCCGGCGAGGGCTTCGTCGGGGGTGAGGATTTTGGAGACGACGTTTTTGCCGTCGTCGGCGGTGAACTCGCGTCCGACGTAGGCTTGGGCGGCGGCGGGGACATCGGTGGCCGGATCCTGGAGCCAGAGGAGTTCGGCGAGGGGTTCGAGGCCTTTTTCGCGGGCGATGGTGGCGCGGGTGCGTTTTTTCGGGCGGAAGGGGAGGTAGATGTCCTCGAGGCGCGTGAGGGTCTCGGCGTTGGCGATCTGGGTGGCGAGGGCGTCGGTGAGGAGGTTGCGCTCTTTTAGCGAGGCGAGGATGGAGGCGCGGCGTTCGTCGAGCTGGGCGAGTTGTTCAAGGCGGTCGCGGATGGTCGTGATCTGGACCTCGTCGAGTTCGCCGGTGACCTCCTTGCGGTAGCGGGCGATGAAGGGAACGGTGGCGCCTTCTTTGAGGAGCTGGGCGGTCGCGGCGACCTGGTGGATTTTGACGGTTGAGCCGAGTTCCTTCGCGATGAGGAGGACGTGGTCGGCGTTGGGGAGGGCGGTGGGTTCAGCCATGAAAAGAAGGGTTGAGTGCAACGTGTGCGGCGCGTCGGGCAAGGGGAAAGCGCGCGCTTGCGCAATCGAGGGAGACGGGGTAGCTTTACCTTCCTGTTCTTTGATTGGCTGCACGCCAGTCGTTTCGTGAACCCACTTTGGGGGCGTTCTGGATTCGACCCTTGGTTGGAGTGCGCCGCTGCCCTTCGAGAGTGAAAGTCTCTCGTTAAACCCCTTTCAAAACAAACAAACGGCAACACTGAAGAAATGCCCCTCGCTGCTTAATGCAGTGACGTCCGCCTGGTGACTCCTGCTAACCAACGTGGACGACGACAGCAGGAATAACGCATGGAGCCATCCGCGGGCTTTGCGTCGTATCTTCAACCCGGGGATTGGCTGGCGTCTAAGCGCGGTTGGTCGCGTTACGTCGGCGAGATAAATACCAGCACATAAGGGTAGACGCGGTGTGTGAAGGCCATGGGGACCCGGGTTCAAATCCCGGCGCCTCCACCATTCTGGAAACACAAAGCCCGCGAATGTATCCTTGGGCGATTAAAGTGAGCCTCAAGCTCACTTTTTAAGGTCATTCGTCAGCGCTCAAATTGAGCGCCCGAATGACCGCGCGCCAAGGTCGG
>Ga0123337_10002847_pt1 | contig 19151 bp, 13 predicted proteins | sample frozenSSSSmetaG_FD_89792 | JGI IMG/M metagenome (GOLD analysis project Ga0123337, IMG submission 89792) | Glacier valley bacterial and archeal communities from Borup Fiord, Nunavut, Canada, to study Microbial Dark Matter (Phase II) -... | ecosystem: Environmental > Aquatic > Freshwater > Ice >... | reverse complement strand
TGTCACGTCCTGGAATAATCTTACGAGTTTGAGTTAATAATCCTGGTTTCGTACTTACTGATTTTATATGGTAATCCTGATTTCATCTTTACAAGTTTAGCAAATAATATTACCCCAAAAGAATTTATTATCTTCAGTGAGTTGGAAGAAGCGGAAATAGGCTCTGCTGAGGAGCAACCTAATAGGAATATTTCAACCAGAATAGCATGAGAGACCAGTAGTTCTTCTATTGGTTTCTTTTTTAATATTGCATTTCTGCCATTCCTTAAAAAACCTATTGTCATCCCGCAATAAGTGATACCGGCTTTCTGTTTTTCCATCTTTTACCATTAAAGGCTCTTCCCTCATGCGCCTGATCCGGTGTTAAAAAATCAATACTTGAGTGGGGCCTGATACTATTGTAAATTGAGATTATGCGGGTAATGGACTTTTTCGCTTCCTTAAAGTTTTGATATACTCTCCCCGCATGAAACTCATGTTTCAAAATTCCATTAATACGTTCTGCCAGTGCATTTTCATAGGGGCTTCCTGATTGTGTCATACTGGGAAAAATATTACTATCTGATAACATTTGAATATACAGGGAACAGCAGTATTGAATTCCTCTGTCTGAATGATGGATAAGTGCGTAGCCTTTTAATAACTTTCTGGATGCTGTAGCGTTTGCCAGCGCATTTAGCGGCCCTTCTGCTTCCAATGTAGGGTATAATTCAAACCCTACTATTTTCCTTGAATAAGCATCTGTAATCAGGCTCAAATAACAAAATCCTGATTGCATGCGAATATAGGTGATGTCACTTACCCATAACTGCTCGGGCCCTGTGAGAATAAGTCCTATTGTCAAGTTTGGATATCGCTTTAACCAATGATAGGAATTTGTAGTCTTCACCATACGCTTCCTTCTTCGAATCAAAAGACCGGATATCCGCAGCAAATCAAATAGTAAATCTCTGCCCATCTTTATTCCATGTTCCTGCAATTGGGGTTGAAGTAGATGCAATAGTTTTCTTGTTCCTAACAGCGGTATTTTATCTCTCAAATCTCCAACGAGTTCTATAACAATTGCATTCTCCATGCTAATCTTTTCTTTATGAGCGCTGGCGTCATAGAATGACTGTCTACATACTCCAAACAGTTTACAAATCTCCCTAAGGCTTACCTCGGGATATTTGCAGCGCATTTTCTTTACTGCCTGGAGCCAGCTTTTTTTCTGATTTTAATTTTAAGATTTTTCTCTGCAACTTCAATGATAGTTTGAAGAGCTACCACTTTTAAGTTTGCCCTGTTTAAAGCCTTTTCCAGATCTTTTACTTTGTCGACTAATATTTTATTTGATTCAGATTCTTGCATAACTGGACTGGCGTATTTATAACTCTCCAATGCTAACCTACGAAGAGAATATTTATTAATCCAGTTATACAATGTTCGATGGCAAAATCGATACTTTTTCTGAGCCCCGCGCTTAGATATTAGTCCATCCTGTATCTCCTGGACAATTTTCTTTCGCATCTCTTCGCTGAACTTTTTGTACTTCAATACACGCTTAGCTTTGCTGTTTTTCAACGTCATGTCTTTAGCTTTCGTGTAAGGCTATTTCAGGATGTGACAAATAACAATGTCATACTTCGGTAAATAAAGATGTCATGATCCATCATTAATAATCCAGCTTTACGCGGCCACAAAACAGGCAGCAAGCATGGATAACAAACTCACGGGTAACTAGATCTGAACTTTTTTGTTATTTTAAATCAATCTACTTTCGGATAATTATAACTTCGTTTCCAAATTTAAAGTGCAGCTGCCAAACTTTTTAATTTATCTGGAATTTTGTCGAGAGGCATAACAAAATCAACATAGCCGGAAGCCTGTGCGCTAAGTGGCATAAAGCCAACTTCGGCAGACATGTCCTGAGCAAAGGTTTTTCCTCCGTTTGCCTTGATATGCTTGCAACCCTCAGTACCGTCGCCATCATATCCGGAAAGGATAATGCCAATTGCACGCACGCCCATTGCCTCTGCTAAAGAAACAAAAAATACATCTACCTGCTTGTTCCTACCCGATCGTGGAGAGATTACTTTGAAACTATAGTTTTCAATAAAAAGATCTGAATCCGGAGGAATTAAGTAGACATGATTTGCAAGGATTGGCATCGCCATCAAAGCCACCATTACCGTCATTTTTGTATGACGGGACAGAATTTTAGCTAACTGACTACTGGCTGTGGGATTCATGTGAGAAATAATGACAAAAGCCATACCTGTATCAGACGGCAATGCCTCCAGCAGAACCTTATAAGCGTTAAGTGCACCGGCTGAGCCACCAATGCCAACAATGAATTTAGGGCGCGATGTTCTTATATCTACGGCAGGTAGCTGCTTTTTTTTTCCCATTAAATAACTTTATCGTGTTTGACTAATTTTTGACTTTCGAAATATTTTTACCTATCTTTTTTTCCGTATTGGCTATCAGTGTAGATTCACCATCCATTTGCATCAATTTAATTCCATCATCACTTAAAATCAATTTATGAACATCACTATCATGGCCCGTGCCACGAGACTTAACAATGAAAAGTCCACGAATGCGCTTTTTGCTTACATCTTCTTCTAATTCTCTCACTACTATCCAGGTGTCAATTAAAGAAGATACTCCGATTTCTCCGCTCGTATCATTTTGTGCGGCAGCAGAAACAAGACTTGTAAAAAAGCTGGTGATGCCATTTGATTTTAAAAGATCAATCATACGGGTAATCATTGATCGGATTTCACGTTGGTCACCCTCTCCAATGAGACTTGTCAGGGGATCAATGACAACTGCTTTTGGTTTAAATTCAGCAATGAGTTTATATAAATCGAGTAAATGCATCTCCAAACCAAAGAAAGAAGGCCTCGTAGACACGATCTTTAAGAGTCCTTTTTTTATCATTGGTTCAAAATGAATACCTATTGAACCCATATTTTGAATGAGTTGCCCTGACGATTCTTCATAAGACAAGAAAAGACAACGTTCTCCACGTTTACAACTTGCTACTGCGAATGCAGCAGCTAAGCTTGTTTTGCCGGTGCCTGCCGTACCTGAGGCAAGTACCGTACTGCCTTTGGTATAACCAAGTTTACCCCCCCTGAACATTTTATCCAGCGACGGAATTCCTGTCGAAACTTTTTGAGCTGTACCTGGTTGATCAAGCCCAGCCGAAGTGATGGGAATTACTGAAAGTCCATCTTTATCAATTACGAAAGGATATTCGTTTGTTCCATGTTTTGAACCACGGTATTTAATTACACGAACTCTGCGGATAGCAATTTGTTCATTAACCCTGTTATCCAGTAAAATGATGCAATCGGAAATATATTGCTCCAGACCATGACGGGTATAAGTTTCTTGTACGGGCTCCCCGGTGACAATTGCAGTAACTTGTTTTTCTTGTAGCCACCTGAAAAGTCTTTTTATTTCTAAGCGAAGAATGCCGACATCTGTTATGCCGGCAAAAATAGATTCAATAGAATCTAAAACAACCCGTTTGGCACCAATGGTATCAATAGCTTGTTCCAAACGAACGAATAGCCCTTCAAGGTTAAAGTCTGTCTCCTGAATATCTTTTCGTTCCAAAAGCACATGTTCTATCAAAATTTTTTTTTGTGAAACAAGCCCTTGCAGATCCAGGTTAAGAGAAGCCACGTCCGTATAAAGTTCTTCTTCTGTCTCTTCAAATGACATGAAGACGCCCCGCTCTTTGAATTTGATTGCCCCATTGATTAAAAAATCAAGTCCTAAAAGGGTTTTTCCAGAGCCGGCACCTCCACTGACTAAAGTGGTTCTGTTTTTCGGCAGCCCGCCTTCGGTAATTTCGTCAAACCCTTTAATACCAGTGGGACATTTTTGTAATTGTTTATGCGGAGAGGTACTTTTTTTCTTGGTAGTTTTAAGCATACAATAGTACTTTGTTATTCATTTAAGATTAAGACTTTCACAGAAAATAGAAAAATTTCACACCATAGCTTCACTTTTTAAAAAGGTTAGTATTTGACATAATTGCAATAAATATTAGAGAAATGCAGAATTCATCTAACACATATCCAGAAGGTACAACTTATAGTCCATTAACTTAAAACGTTTATCTAACATCTGAATAGTTAAGATAGCTTTTGCGCAAATAAGAAAGAAGCTGGGTTTCACCACTTTTAGTAAATATTAAATTAAAGATCACAAGCTTTATTGAAAGTCAAAGTAAGTATTGGTGCATATAATAATTTAAGACCGCACATGAGCTGTAGTTTTAACTCCTGAGCAAGCTCATTTTGCTGAAGAACCATTAATTAAACACTGGAAAAACAGGAGAAAAAAAGAGTACAAAACATCAACAATCAGGTCAGTGAAATATAACCCTGAAATACTTTACCCACTAAAATATTTGCTGAGCTGTACACCTAAAAGGTGCTTAGCAAATCTTTAACTGGATAAATCACCTGTACATGTTCTGTTCAATGGTACAAGATTCAACGTATTGACGAAAAACAGTTATTTATACCCTGTTCGAGATTAGATATATTCATAATATGAAAAACGGTACGAGGATATCAGTACGAGACCAGCTACCGAAAGCGACAATTTCTCATTTTTTTTCTACCGAATCCCCCTTTAATGACCCGATACTTAATATTTGCCTATCTTTAAATATGTCCGTTTTTTCTCCGTCATTGTCACTAAATATTTTTCTGGCAGATGACGATTTAGATGATTGCTTGATTTTCAAAGAAGTGTTAGAAGAACTGCCATTATCCTTTAATCTTACGACGGTGCATAACGGAGAGCAGCTCATGCAACTGCTTGACCAAAAAAAAGATCAGCTGCCTGACATGCTTTTCCTGGATCTCAACATGCCCCTAAAAAGCGGCTTTCTATGTTTATCTGAAATAAAGCGAAACGAAAAACTAAAGCAACTTCCGGTAATTGTATATTCCACCTCATTTCAACAAGACGTGGTAAACCAGCTATATTTAAACGGCGCACACCATTATATCTCTAAGCCCAACCAATTCTCCTTACTCAAAAAGATAATTCATGAGGCCATAATTACAACGGCGAAGGAAGGCTTTTTGCAACCCGGGAAATCAGAATTTCTATTGTCGCCATAATCTTATTAGCATGAAATCAAATAAAACAAAATCAAAAGATAGATCTTACCCCGAACCAAAGACGGCGATCACCAAATCCCCTAACACTTTTCCCGTGATAGGCATTGGTGCTTCCGCCGGTGGATTAGATGCTTTTAAAAAGCTCCTCAAAGCCATCCCCGAAAATTCCGGTATGGCATTCGTGCTGGTACAGCATTTAGACCCCACGCATGAAAGCCAGTTGCCCGAGTTGCTGCAAAAGGTTACCCGTATTCCCGTATTGGAAATTACCGATGACATCAAAGTGCAGCCCGATCATGTTTATATTCTCCCCAGCAACAAAATGATGGTAGCAAATGATGGCGTATTGCTACTAACTCCCCGCTCCACCAACAAGAATGAACGCAACATGCCGGTGGACCTTTTCTTTACTTCCCTGGCTGAAGTTCATCAGTCTCATTCGATAGGAGTGGTTTTATCGGGCACGGCCAGCGACGGCACTAAAGGGTTAAAAGCCATTAAAGAGCAAGGAGGCATCACCTTTGCGCAGGATGAGGAATCGGCAGCATACTCAGGCATGCCGAACAGTGCAGTGCAGGCAGGCGTAGTTGACTTTATTCTTCCGCCTGAAGAAATTCCACAAAAGATTTTGGAATTAATTAAGGTTATTAATAGAAAGAACACAGCTGAGGAAACTATTCCTGAGCAGAATGAAGAGGCTTTCCGCCAAATTCTCATGCTCCTCCGCTTGCGTAAGGGAACCGATTTTGCTTACTACAAACAAACCACCATCCGCAGAAGGATACTTCGCAGAATGGCACTGAACAAAGCGGAAGACCCTGCAGGCTATCTGAGTCTGCTCAGAGAAAATAAACCCGAGCAGGATGTTTTATTTCAGGATTTATTAATCCCGGTTACTTCTTTTTTCAGGGATAGCAAAAGTTTTAATAATTTATGCGAAACGGTTTTCCCCCAGCTTTTAAAAAACAAGAAAGAAGGGGATGCCATCCGGATTTGGGTGGCAGGCTGCAGCACCGGGCAAGAGGTTTATTCTATCGCTATATGCCTGAAAGAATTTCTGGGAGAGCACCAAAAACGTATACAAATCTTTGCTACCGACATCAGTGAACCTGCCATAGCAAAAGCGCGATTGGGTGTTTATGCTAAAAACGAAGTGGAAGAATTATCGCCCCAGCGCCTACTAGAATTTTTCACCAAAAACAATGGTAATTATCAGGTCAATAAATCCATTAGGGATACGTGCGTGTTTGCCGTTCATAATTTTTTAAAAGATCCGCCATTTGGCAAACTGGATTTTGTCAGTTGCCGCAATGTGCTTATTTATATGGAGCCTTACCTGCAAAAAAAGGCGCTTACTACTTTTCATTATGCGTTAAATAAAAATGGATTTTTATTGCTTGGCAAATCAGAAACCATCAGCCATGTGCCCGAACTTTTTGGCGCTGCTGTAAAGCAAGATAAAATATTCTGCCGAAAAGATGTTCCCGGTAACTTCATGCACACTGCCAGCCTCCACAGCGAACAGGGTTTGGCTGATTTAAACGTACGTGCTAAAAAAGATACCGAATCCCGGGCAATGGGAACGGGACACACTGACTTTCAAAAGTCGGCTGATGATATTATGCTTCGCCAGTATACCCCCGCCGGTGTGGTCGTGAATGAGGCCATGGATATTGTACATTTTCGTGGTAAAACAGATAACTACCTGGGGCAGTCGCCGGGTAAACCCAGCCATAATTTACTCAAGATGGCTAAAGAAGGTTTGGGTTTTGAACTGCGCAATATTTTGCATAAGGTAAAAAAAGAAAAAGCGCTGGTGATCAAGGAGAATATAGCGGTGCAGGCAAACGGAAGCCTTCGTAATATTACCATAGAAGCCATGCCATTGCCCGATACCATTGAGCCGCACTATCTTGTGTTGTTTCATGAAGGTGTAAAAAGTGAAATGGTAAACGATAAAGGCGAAACGCCAAAGAAGAAAGGCTCACGCCAGGTGTCTGAAGAGTTTTCACGTCTCACTTCTCAGGTTTCCCGTTTGGAAAAAGAGTTGGCACAAAGTCGCGAAGACATGCGCAGCATTACTGAAGACCAGGAAGCGGTGAACGAAGAATTGCAAAGTGCAAACGAAGAACTGTTGAGTGGAAGCGAAGAATTGCAAAGCCTGAACGAGGAAATGGAAACAAGCAAGGAGGAACTGCAAAGCACCAACGAAGAGCTGACGGTAGTCAACCAGGAATTGATTGGCTCGAACGAACAGGTAACAGAAGCAAGGAAGTACGCCGAAACAATTATTGCGACCGTGCGCGAACCACTGGTTGTGCTGGATAAAAATTTACGGATAAAATCGGCTAACCACGCTTTTTATAAAACCTTCCAGATACAGGAAGCCGAAACGGAAGGTAAATTAATGTATGAATTAGGTAACAGACAATGGGATATTCCCGCACTGCGAACATTGCTTGACAATATCCTTCCTGAAAAAGAAAAGTTTGCTGATTTTGAAGTGACACACGACTTTCCTAAAATCGGGAAGCGGATAATGCTGTTGAATGGCCGGGAAATGCAAACGGAAAATGGAGGGAAAAATTTAATTCTGCTGGCTATTGAAGATGTTACGGAGAAAATTATAGCTGAAAGCAGAGCGAGAGCAAGCGACCAGCGTTTTCGAAATTTGGTGGAGCAGGCCACTTACCCTATAGTTATTTTAAAAGGGAAAGAGATGATACTGGAAGTGGCAAATGAGGCGATGCTTGGCATATGGAATATGGGTCAAGAAGCTCTTGGCAAAACATTATTGCAAATTATGCCTGAAATAAAGGGACAGGCTTTTCAGGAATTGCTATCGGATGTTTTCCAAAATGGTCTCACACATCATGGTTACGAAGAAGCCGTCCATTTCAATCGTGAAGATGGAAGCAGGAAAACCATTTATTTCAACTACGTATATCAACCATACCACGAAGATGATGGAACCGTTACCGGAGTGATGGTTTTAGCGACCGATGTTTCAGAACAGGTGATAGCTCGAAAAAAAATGGAAGCGCAGGCATTAATGGTTCAGAACCTGCTGATGACAGCTCCTGGTTTTATTGCGACTCTCACAGGACCAGATCACGTGTATGAATTAGTCAATGATCAATATCAGAGTTTGTTTGGCAAACGCAAAATACAGGGCAAACCTATAATGGTAGCTTTACCTGAATTGGAAGGGCAGGGAATTGATAAACTACTAGATAAAGTATACAGCACCGGTGAGCCCTATGTGGGTGTGGATATTGCTATTACACTGGCCCGTGATGAAAATTTAGTTCCTGAACTAAGATATTTTAATTTCAGTTATCAGCCCATGTATGATGAGAATAAAAACATTTTTTCTATTCTGGTTTTTGGGTATGAAGTGACGGAGCAGGTAATTGCAAAAAACAAAAACCTGGAAAGCCAGCAATTGCGTGCAGCAGAATTGGAGGAAAAAGTGCAACAACGAACCCTTGAGTTAAACAATTTTCATGAATCACTCTTACAAAAAAACGAAGAGCTCCAAAAATTAAATAAGGAGTTGCAATCATTTGCTTATGTGTCAAGTCACGATCTGCAGGAACCGCTCCGTAAAATTCAAACCTTGGCCGGCCGCATTATCGAAAAAGAATTTGAAACATTATCAGACAATGGCAAGGATTATTTCTACCGTATGCAGAATGCCGCCAATCGTATGCAAACACTAATCAAAGATCTGCTTGCCTACTCACAGACAGGCAATAGTGAAAGCGCTTTTGAAAAAGTCAATCTGGGTAAAATTATAGCGGAAGTAGAAAATGAACTGGAAGATACGGTGCTCGAAAAAAAAGCCACCATAGAAGCTATTGGGTTATGCGATGTCAACGTCAATCCGTCGCAGTTTAGCCAGTTGATGCACAACCTTATTGGCAACTCTCTTAAATTTACCTCTTCCGAAAGGCCGATGCGCATCATTATTAAAAGTGAAATTGTGGAAGGCAGCCAGGATATAAACCAAAAATTATCTTCCGGTAAAAAATACTGTCACATCAGTGTTGCCGATAATGGCATAGGTTTTGACCCGCAATATAAAGACCAGATATTTGAAGTATTTCAACGCCTGCATGCCAAGGATAAATATAATGGTACAGGGATTGGACTTGCAATTGTAAAAAAGATTGTTGACAATCACAACGGCATCATCACAGCTTCTGGAAAATTAGATGAGGGGGTTGTATTTGATATTTATATCCCCGCGTAATGAAAGATATTTAATCGGTAAAGATATAAAACAGACTTTAACGTAGTGGCCAAAACTTTGCTTTTGACTCGTAAAACAATAAAATCCAGAACTATGAATGCACACAATAGGATACAGCATCTTTATTTCACTTTTTAAATAGAAAGGTGTTCAGTACCATATGATAAAATAATCCATTCCGTTAACAGATAGAGGTCAAATCATTGGAAAAAGTGGTCAGAATGTGCTGGATTATACGTAGAAATGTCTGAGCAATCGCATCCTCCTATACATTTTTACACCACTGCGCAGCAAGCGAGTTGCTGGTATCCCAGTCAACGATCTTGCGGCTATACACCTCGATGATCGCGATGAAATACATAAATCACTGAGGCATCGGGATATAGGTGACATCGGTAAACCAGACCTGATTGGCGTGTGAGATATTCAGGCCTCTGTATAAACAGGGTTTAATAAATTCTTTCATGCCTTATTTGTTTAAGTTTTTCTACGGTAAATCGTTTGACGACCAACGATCTTTACCAGTCGCCGGATACGTTAGGGACCTACCGGATAATTTCTGGCGATTAAAGAAAACACTAAAGATTCGACGCCTTCGGCAGGATGGACGGTCAGGTGTTTGTCCATGATCTCCATCATTTTAAGTTTGTCCGGTTTTCTAACACCGGGTTGTAATGCAACCGGCTTCTATTGACACTGAGGAGTTCGCATTGCCTGCGGACAGATATTTTCCTTATCCGCGGACTAATTGAGTTAACTCTTCCGCTATCCTCCAAGTTTCTTGAAACTTTTTTAAAAATTCATCCCCCATTTTGAGTTGACCGATCTGCGCCTGCGGCTCCTGGATATCTACGTCAAGCTATTCTGCTCTACCAGATTTTTCAAAAACGGAGCCCACGTTGACCTGTAACCCGGCTTTCCAAGGGAGATCATAACCGGATTGACTCCGAATTTCTTAGCCAGTTCCGCAAGGGTCAACTGGTTCTTTACCGCTTCAAGAAATACTTTTTCTTTAAAGGCGGGTGCGAATTTTCAGCGTGTTTGCTTTTACATTTGAGATTGTTAAATTACGAAAATAATTAACTAACCCAGTAGTCCGGAATTCAGGGAGTATTACAATGCACATCAAAATAATTTGCCAGCAGCCCATTCAAGGGAGTATTTCGTTTTATACCATTTTGAAGCCAATTCGATTTTTTTTTGCATTAATTCAATCACTTTTATTTCCCGGCTGTTAACTAAAAAAAGCGAACTTTCACCTTGTGCAAATTTTAATTCTTCGCTGCGTAATAAAGATTGATAATTACTGAACATGCTTTCTGCAGTTTGCAACTGGCTAACTAAAGTAATTAATTCAGTATAATAACTGCGAATTTTATTTTCTGTTTGCTGGCGTTTATTGATGAATTCCAGATTAGTTTCTTTAATTGTTAATAGAGATTTTCTATACTCACCACGGGCTTCCCTTAAAAATAATGGAATTTTAAAATTTATACCCCATCGGTAATTATTCTGGATAAAGTTGGAACTTAAGTTTTTGAAGGTGTTATAGTCTTTATTCAACCAATTTGCTTTTACTGAAAAATAAGGTAACAGACTTTGACGCTTTAGTTTTCGCTCTATTTCCAGGCTACTCAATTTAAAATCATATACTTTTAAAGTCGGGTTTTGAAGCGTAGATTGCGCTATTTGTTCTTCCACATTGGAAGATAGCGTAGCAACATTAAAGTTCAAAATGTCGGGTAAATAATTATCAGGTAGCTGATACCCCGCATAATTTTCAAACCACAAGTAATTACTCAACTCCAACTTCGATTTGGTTAAATTCAAAAGGGCTTCAGACTGCATCAGTTGATAGGTCTGCAGTTGAGTATATGCTTCTACCGTATCCATCACGGACCGGTCGCCCTGAGTACCTGCAATCCGGATTAACCTCAGTCTGTTATTGGCTATTTCAGTGAACTTTGTATAAGCTGTGTATTGCTGATAACTGGCTACCCAATTCCAGTAAGCCAGGTAAGATTCAAAAAACAAAGTATTCAATATTAATAAGCGTTGCTGTTCACTCTGGCCTCGGAATAACCGTGCCTGTTGTAGTGTGGCACGTCTTTTATCCAAGAGTAACCCTTTGGCCAATGGAATTTCAAGACCAAGATAACTTGTTTTGCCTTTTGTGATTTCTGATGTAATGTAATCGCCGCCGTTATTTTCAATACCGGTTTTGATATTGCCAACCGGCAAAGGAATACTTAACTCCGGGTTGGTATAGAAATAATAGTTTTTACCATCAAAGGTTTTTCTACTTGCGTCAAAGACTATGGCAGGATCAAAAACTCCTTTAGCTGATAGCAATGCTGCATCTGCTTTTTGAATGGTGATGTTTGCTTGCATTGCAACAGGATGATATTGCCTTACCTGCCGGATAAAATCACCTTCAGTGAATATAAAGGTTTTTTGATCCTGTGCATGGATACATCCTATTGTTCTGAAAAGAATTACAAGCCCAACAACAAATATCCTTTCAATAGATTGCACACTATTCATCCTTAATTTTCTTTGTTTCATTTATTGCGGCTTGCTTATAATAATCAGGTGGAAAGCCATTAATGTTTCGCCACAATTCATAATAAATACGAACATCTTTCAATAATGCAATGCCATTTGCCCCACCACCCATTTTTAACTGGACCGGCCATTTTCTATCTTCCGGATTTTCAGCCACCAGGACTCTGAATTTACCGTTACTGTTTACAGATGTTTCTACTGCTGACACTTTTCCGCCAAACGTTCCATAGCTGTTTGCTGGCCATCCACTAAATACAATTGCCGGGAACCCATCAAAAACAAAGCGAACCCTTTGCCCTATATTTATTAATGGCAGGTCCATTGGTTTAATAAACATTTCAACCGCATATTGAATAATGGTGGGTACAATTTCTAACAGCATTTCACCTTCTTTAAGAATCTCACCAATACCCGCCTTTTTTGCTTTTGTTACCTGCCCGTTTTGGGGCGCTTTTATATAATATAATTTATTCCTGGCATCAACGCTGGCATAAGTATTTTGAAGTTTTGCCACATCCGCTTCAGTCGAAGCCGCATTGGAAAGTGATAAATATCTTTCACCTTCTGCTTTTGAGATCTTGTCCGTGTATTCCTGTACGGTGCTGTTTTTCTCTATTCTTAAAATAATCAGTTCCTGTTTACTTTGTGAATACTTATTTTCAGCGCTTACCCTTTTTGCAGCTACGTTTTGATAATTCACTCTTCGTTTTTCAAAGTCAACCAGCGAAATTACACCACTGTCCAGCATTAATTTTGCTGCATCGATTTGTCTTTTATATACACTCAGCTCATTATTTACTGCAATTAAATCGGTACTGTCGCTGGTTACTTTTAATTGCTGCTGAAGCAGTTTATTATCTAATGATTGCAACTTTAAATATTGACCCTGTAATAAAGCCGAGGTTTGTGTTTCAGCAGTTCCTGCTTTATTTTTGTAACCCTCAATGCTTTGCTGTTTAGCATCGATTTGTTGTTGTGTTCTGCTTAACAATTTTGGGTCAAAATAATCTACTATTACTTCTCCTAATTGTAAAATAGTATCACCTTCTTTCACGAAATCACCTTCCTTTACATACCACTTTATTACACGTCCGGCAATAATCGTATTTAGCTCCTGTGGTCTCTGCTCCTGCCTGAGTGTAGTGATGGTTCCCTTTGCACGAATATTCTGAGTCCAAGGTAAAAACATGGCCAAAACCAAAATGATCAACATACCATAAAGCCATTTTTTTACATTACCTTTTTTCTCAATTTTATATACCTTTTTAAAAGAGCCTAAACTGCTCTGCTGCGACTGGTATTCAATATCTGAGGTAATATATTTAATCATTATAGGTTTTATAAAGCTTTGATATTATTTTTTAAAGAATTAATACCGCATCACATTCTTGTGATAGATTATCATCATTAGAGGCAATTAATATGGTTGTATTCTTCAAAGATTTTAACCAGGTTAGCAATAAACCTGTGGCTGATTTATCTAAATATTCAAAAGGCTCTTCCAATAGTAATAACCGGTGCGTGCCGAGCATAGCTCTTAATATTAATATTTTTTTCCTAACTTCTTTTGAAAGTCTTTTACCCATCGGATCAAGTAACAGATAAAGCCCTTGCTTATTGGACTGCACAAATGCGGTTAATCCGATTTTTTCGACATAGTGATCTACTTGCTTTAAAGTAATATCCCGGTTTCCCATAGTTATGTTTTCCAACAAACTGCCCGTAAAAATATCCTGGCTGTTAACAAGAACCCCGGTAGCACTACGGACGCTTTGTATATTGTAATTGTTTATGGACTGTCCTTCTACTAATAAATTACCATTAAAGTTTCTATACGCTCCGGTTAATAGCCTTAATAAGGTAGATTTACCAGAACCAGACTTGCCTTTTACCAAAATCAACTGACCGGCATCAATACTAAAGCTAATATTGTCCAATACTTCATTTCCATCAGGATACGTAAAGCTTGTATTTATGAATTGAATTGACACACCTTGCCGGATATCTTCTAGCAAAAGATTCCCACCTGTTTCTGTATCGGCTTCAGTAATTTTACCTAGTTTTTCTACGGATACCAACGCATCATATACCCTATCCAAGCTGATGATCACTTTTTCAACTGACCCTATAATAGCTATTATTACAATATCGGCAGCAATAAATTGACCAACATTTATTTGCTGATTAACCACCAAAATGGTACCAACAATAAGCATTGCGGCGGTTACGATTATCTTGAAGCTGATAAGGCTCCAGAACTGTATTAGTAATATTTTAAAATAATTAGAACGTGCATCTAAGTGGCCACCAATAAATTCATCAGTCTTAACAATATGAAGTTGGCTTTTTGAATATTTAAAAGACTTTACCACTCGGGCGGTTTCCTGCAGCCAGCCAGCTACTTTATATTTATAATCACTTGATTGTATGGCGAGTGCAAGACCCTGCGGGGAAGTGAAATAAAGTATCAGTAGAATGATAAAAATCAACATGATCCCGAAGCCAATAAAAACTGGATGGTAGAACGATAGCAACATTAACCCAAGCATAATTTGGATAATCGCAGCAGGAAGATCAAGAAGTAGTTTCTCTAGCCCTTTCTGTAAAGAAATGGTATCAAAAAAGCGGTTCACTAATTCCGGCAAATAATAGTTATCCAATTTCTCATTATCCAGTTTTGGTAGCCTGTCACTGAACTCCAATCCATATCGAAGAAATATTTTCTGTTTTAATTTTTCAATAATTTCAAGCTGCTTCACTTGCAACAGGCCATTTAAGAATGTACCAAAAACAACCAGCAGGATCAACACGATAATAGAGGTAGAAACAGAACCCGCCATCACAAAACTAATTATGGTTTGTATACCCAGTGGAAGAGATAGCTGCACCACACCTGCCATAATAGCAAAAGCATAAATAGAAGAAATATCTTTTTTATCCAATCGGAGTATTTGATAGAATTTCTTTAAAGAAGTGCCAATTGAAACCGGAATCTCTAATGCCATCAGGTAAAGGAATATTGGGTTAGTGAGTAATTTCTGATGTAAGTCATTGAGTTATCCTGGAATATGTTTGACTTCAATATGTGCATTGAGGCTGGTACGGGTCTGCCCATTTTCCTTCATCTTTTTAATGGTTTCTCTTAAAGTTTGTTCAAGTTGCAAAATCTTTTTTTCAGAATGTTTGATATCTTCTTCCGATTCGTTGATGATATCAATTCTTTTTTCATAGAATGCTATCTTAGTTTTAAAGATGGCTGTTAAAAGTTCCTCTGCCTCGGCTATGTTAAATGTTCCGTTAATTAATTGTATTTGCATCTTATTTATTTTTATAATGATTGAATTTAACATTGTTCCTGTGCCGCTGTAAATTCGGGTTCTTCATTGAACACTTAACGATTCTCAGTTTAATAGGACAATATTGAGAAGGATTGTTCATAAATATCCATTTATCTTTATAATGATGAGTATAATTTAATTTTATATATTAAGGCATACTTATCCGTATTCGTTTATAATTTGATCTTCCTTAGTCAAAACAAGTCCTTTTATGCAAACGTTATTTTGAATTATCCGTTGTAGAAATAGCTCGTTAGTCAAAATTTCCTTTACTTGTCGTTTAACATTAAGTTCTGCCAGATGTTTCTTTTTTTCAGGTAATGATTTGCCATGCATTACAGCGGAATAATTGTCAATCAAAATATTTTGGATTACAGTTTCACAGGCAGTCCCAAATCCATTTTCTCTTTCCAAAATACTTTTGATAAAGCGGCACGACGTGTCATTTACTACAAAAATATCGCTAATACCCTCGCGGGGTATTAAATCCATTACTGCTTCTGTGTAATTAATTTCGTTAAAGTTGAAAACTGCTCCAAGTGCCGTTAAGAAAAGTACATCAATTCCATAGTTGATTTCAATATAATTCTCTAAATGGCAGTCTGGGCATACAAGAAAGAGTTTTTTATTCATTGTTATCTGATTTTTTAAAATTTTAATCGTTTACTTTTTATACCTTCTACATTGATACCATTTACAAACACTAGATTTTCATTAACAAATGTTTGTGTTATCCTGCTCTTGAAAACCTCTCCTAAAAATGGTGACCAGTTATATTTATACAAAAGGTTGCTTGGTTACTTTCCACTCATTATTAATATCCAGTAAAACTAAATCTGCGTTCTATCCTTCCCTGATCTAACCTATTTCTTTGATCCTGTATATTTCAGCTACATTATGACTCTTTTTTTCTACTATCTTCTCTAAACTCATTTTTCGTTGGTGAATAAGCTGAAGCATTGCTGGTAAAGCATGTTGCACTAAAGTCCCTCCGAAACATACTTGAAATAATTGCCCTTTTTATCTTCTATTGTATGAGGTGCATTCAGTAGCAATAATGTCCAGCCGGTTATCTAATAAAGATTGTAGCGGTCCGTTTCTGTCAACTTCTTTTTAATTAACGAATTCCATTTTATTCTATCTCCCAATCTTTCAGAATCCTTATCATAAAACCAGAGATAATGAACACAGACTTCTGGCGTTATTCGGTTTTGTGGAATAGCAGTTTTATTATTAAACGGTTATGCCTCTCCTAAAGTCAAAATGTGTAGCAGATGAATGTGGCTGCTGCGTTTTCGTGCAAATTGTAAAACTTTTTCAGTACGTCTTAAACTAGCTACTTCACTTCGTATTACAACATAACAAGAAAAGAAAATATTAGAACCATATATTTTGCTATAGAATTCAGTATTAGTTTCAATAATGTTATCATCTTCACAAAGCAGGGCAACCGAAGTATTAGTTCGTGCAAAGGATTTGTTCCAAAAAGCCGGGATAATTGGCCAATATCCTTTCTTCACTATTAAAATAAAGCCCATTATCTGAAATCCCGTTAACATTTTCCTTATATGTTGTTAATGTCTCTTTAGAGTTATTTTTGCTACCACCCATAAACAAAGAATAGTTTGCAAACGATTCATTTGAGGTTATCATGTATTTCTCTTCCGGCAATTCCTGGGTAAGCGTATTAGGAATGGTATTGGAAATATCCATAAAAGAAGTAATACCACCAGCAACAGCCACTTTTGATTCTGTACAAATCGTTCCCTTGTGGGTTAATCTCGGTACTCTAAAATAAACCTGGTCATCCTTAAAGCGCGGTATTAAATAGAGATATTCTGAATCAATTTCACTGCATCTTTCATTTATGGTTAACTGCATTAAAGGTGGAATGCTTTCAATTCTCGCATCTGATATAAATACATCAGCAATAAATATATTCCCTTCATTTACTGTGGTAGCATTGCGTATAATTGTATACATGTCATATCTTTCAGATACTCTTTCTAATCTGTCATTTATCGATCTTCCAAGTCCCGTGTCAGGAAATCGTCCTACAATAATGATATCTAAGTCGTTTTTATCCAAATGATGTAAAGCAGCATATAAATTTGCAGCGGCTACCTTTGAATCTCCTGATGCAGACAACACTTCCTGAGGAATTATTTCTTCATCCGATATTCCACGGTCAAATAACAGTAATCCGATTTTTCTATCAGAAAATGTTTTGATTAACTTCTGTATATCATTGGTGAGAGATATAGGTGCGACAGGGAAATAATGATTTGAAAGTATTCCGGGAACATCTGGTGCTGATTTATTTTTAGTAACAATCTTTACTTTGCCTATCACGGTTTCTATATCCTCTACAGAACAATACTTATTCAAAACTAATGTAACCGGACGTGGCGAAAATACTTTGGCGAGTCTTAATGCAGCATCTGGAACATCAACAGTAACTTTGTCGTAAGAATTCAATGATTTTATATGAACTATAAGGGGATTCAATAAAAGTCTATTTTTTAGTTCAAATGTTATTTTAATAGCTTTATTGCTGCGTATATATCCAGCTAAACCATACACGGTTTCAGTCGGTATTCCTATTAAACCCTCTCTATCTAGAAATTCTGATGCTTTACCAATGTCAGAAATTATCAACGACATCTTCTTGTTTTTAAGGGTTGCAATAATCACAATACGTTGGATCCTCTGTTGTTTTTTTTTGTGGATACATTTCTTCTTTTGAGAAAGAACATTTCTTGCAGGTATAAATATAACTAAGGGTTGAACGGGTAATGGACCCACACAAATTGCAGGGCAAGCCAGGTTTCGCTCCGGTTATTCCAAAGCCGGGAGTATTGCACTGAGGGCAATGAGAATTAATCTTATCAACCAATTTTTGTACCGCCTTTCCAATTACCGACATACGGGTTGGGTTATACATTGCCCTCATATCTGTTTCGACATAAGCAATGCCGTATTTTTCAATAAACTCGCTAAAATGCTTTTTTAATTGCCGCGCATCAATAATGCCCTTTATTATTTCAGTATAATCTTCTTTTGACCTGCGCAAGATTAATGCATGTGAGGGAAATTTTACTTTTTCTGCAAAATCAAACAACTGTTTTTCAGTTTTGATTTCTTTTGCATTAAAATTAGTTTCTGTACTTAATTCCCTTGCAATAATTTCCAGGTCGTTTTTTTTATCAATGAACAGAACTATTTCATCATCTGCATATATAAAGAATAAAGCAGGATGCGGGCCGAAAGAGCCTTCACTGGCAATTGCTAAATCACAATGGTTTAAATCCATTGCAATAAGGCATTTACTTCTTGCAGTGCTTACGGGATCATGCTTTCTTTCAACCTCTCCAGTAAAAGTTCCCAGTATATCGGTATCAAAGTTCTCTGCAACAGTACATTTTATCCCCAAAGCCTTTTCCAGCAAAGGGGTTATTACTTTTTCCTTTTCATGTTTGGTAGCAATAATAAGTTTTCTATCTTTAAACATATTAATTTTTGATATTACCAAATTCAATAGTAACAGTAGAGGATATTATAAGATTTTTTATTTTTATTCTCAGCTCAATAAAGAAATAGCTGCAATAACATTAATACTTTCCTTCAGCTCAGGAATTCATTTTGTTGCCGTTTGGTAATCTTTCCCAAAACATTCATTCGAGCTAAAGTTTCCATCAGCTGAAAATTAGTTTTGCTTGTATATAAATTCATTAATATTTACTTTCCGTCTTTTGCAGAAAGATTGCCTTCCATTAGTTTTATTTTCTGATTTATTTTCATGTTTAGGAGTAGCTTTCAAATTTGTTTTGAAATTAACCGAAATGTATTAAAAGAAGA
>Ga0123337_10002843_pt1 | contig 19173 bp, 13 predicted proteins | sample frozenSSSSmetaG_FD_89792 | JGI IMG/M metagenome (GOLD analysis project Ga0123337, IMG submission 89792) | Glacier valley bacterial and archeal communities from Borup Fiord, Nunavut, Canada, to study Microbial Dark Matter (Phase II) -... | ecosystem: Environmental > Aquatic > Freshwater > Ice >... | reverse complement strand
GCAGCATTTTTAAAAGCTACAAGAAAGCAGTGTGTAAATCCCTGTGCAAGGTTTTCGGGACTGATATTAGTACCCCATTCATAACTCACCATAGTGGGTATTTTTCCCGGCAGCGCCGAAAAGGCTTTTTGCACTTTTGTAACTTCGGCAGGAGTGGCGTTGTCTTTAAATTTAAATAATACTACATGCCTTACCAAGGCAGATGTTGCGGGGTGCTGGGTCATAATCATTGGTTTTGCTGAACCCTGGCATAAAGCCAAATTACTGGCGGCGCCGGATAACGCGGCAGTCAGGGAAATTAAGATAAATATTTTCATTGTTACTTTTATAGTTATCGCTAATATAGTTATTTATCGGTAGTAAAGTAATGTAATCTGCAGCTATAGCCTTCAGCGTGCGTTAAGGCTATGGCAGGGCAGCAGTGGGAAAACTTGCAGACATTTGTCTACTGATAACTATTATATAATAGCAAATCTAATCATTGATTATAAATGTATCATTACTTCATAGTTATTCACTCCGAAACATAATGCCCGTGTTATACCAGGCTGAAAGCTGACTGATAGCTGAAGGCTGAAAGATGTTAGCATTAATATTAATTTGCCAACGGTAAATAATCAAATAGATTTGCCGCCTGTTAAAGGCAGTAAATTTTTTTTCATGCAGAAGCCTTATAATCAATTCAGAGCTATGCTGGCTATAACAAAGGCCAGCTTTAAATCTATTTTCAGAAGTCCTTCCGCCGTGGTATTTAGTTTTGCTTTCCCGCTGATATTTATACTAGTATTTGGTTTCGTTGGCGGCGGTGGTGGTGTGTCACTGAAAATAAGCATGGATAAAGCTTCCGATACGTTGAATCCTGTCTTTAAGGCCATGCGACAAGTGAGCGGATTAAATATAATAAGCAAACCGGAGAAAGATATCAAGGAAGACCTGGAAAAAGGACGCTTGACAGCCGTGGTTAGATTCCGCAAAAATGCCAAGGCATCACCGGGATACATCATCGACATAAAAACTTCTGATGCAGTTAATCCGCAAAATATACAGGTACTTCGGTCTTTATTAAATGGTATCATAGGAAGTTTAGATAAAAATTTATATCCGGAAGCAAGCACTGTTGCTTTTGTTAACCAGGATATAGAAAAGATAAAAGGCAGAAAGTACACTACCATTGATTTTATTCTGCCGGGCCAGTTAGGATTTTCCCTGCTAAGCGCCGGGGTATTCGGCGTAGCTTTTATATTTTTTAACCTGCGCCAGACATTGGTGCTGAAGAGATTTTTCGCAACGCCTATCAATAGAAGTTATATCGTTACGGGAGAAGCATTAAGTAGAATATTGTTTCAGTTGATCACTGCCATTACTATATTATTGATAGGGCATTTTATTTTTAATTTTACACTTGTCAATGGATGGATAACATTCGTTGAATTATTGTTTCTCAGTTTCCTGGGTTTAATGGTTTTCATGGGTTTTGGTTTTATTGTAAGCGGATTATCGAAGAACGAAAGTTCTATTCCGCCATTTGCAAACCTGATAACACTACCGCAATTTTTATTATCGGGGACTTTCTTCACCATCGATGCCTTTCCTTCCTGGCTTCAACCGATTTGCAGGGTATTGCCGTTAACTCATTTAAATGATGCTATGCGTAACGTGGCTTTTGAAGGGGCGCATCTTACCGACTGTGGTAAGCAAATCGGCATCCTGTTATTGTGGGGAGTAGCCGCTTACGTGGTAGCTATTAAAGTTTTCAGATGGGAGTAATTTAAATTCATGTCAATATTAAATGTATAAAAAATCTGTTATCAGCCGTCAGTTATCAGCTGTCAGTAATTTGATATATTTAAAACCTTTCTCCTGACAGCCGACAGCTAATAGCAAAACTGCCAAATTTGAGTTGACAATTTAATCCTATGGTTCTTACAAATTTTCTTCATGAATTTAATCAAATTATTTCTTATCAGTGTTGTCGCCCTCTTCCTGATATTAACAGCATTCTCAACGCTTATGCCTTCAACGGTGCGTATCTCCAGGGCTATCGATATCAGGGATACCCCGGCTAACATAATAGGTAAAATTAAAAACATGAATGAATGGGAGCTGTGGAATGAATACACAAAATTATTACCGGTTAAAGAAGTAACATCAGACAGCATTCATTCGTCGTTACTAGCTGTTTCGATAATGGCATCAGACAGCACTTCGGTTACAACTACCTGGCATCAGCAAAACAAAAGCGCTTTCCCCGGAATTTTTAATCTTGTTGGAGGTACTTCACAAACGACCGTTCAGTGGTATTTCGAATTTTCTATAAAATGGTATCCCTGGGAAAAGTTTGGAAGTATTATTTATGATAAAGAACTGGGACCACAGATGCAACAATCTTTGCAAAACCTTAAGGAATTGCTGGAAAAAGCACCGTAAATTGCATTATTAAATAACTGTATTAAAATTGTATTTATGAAAAGATTGCTTTTATTATCTTCTGTATTATTTGCGGGCCTGGCTGGCTTCTCGCAAAATCCACCCGCTAGTCCGAGAGTAAGCGCTGAAGGAAAAGGCGTGAAAGTGGAATATGGTCAGCCTTCAAAGAAAGGAAGGGTTATTTTTAATGGCTTACAAAAATATGGTGAAGTATGGCGTGCAGGCGCCAATTCAGTTACTGAAATCACCTTTGCTAAAGATGCAACTTTTGCCGGCAAACCCGTTAAGGCCGGTAAGTATTCATTTTTTATTATACCTAACGAAAAGGAATGGACGCTTATCTTAAACAGTAATGTTGGTTTCTGGGGTACGGAGTATGAGAAAAATAAAGGAAAGGACTATCTGAAAGTAAATGTGCCGGTTAAAAAACTTCCTTCAGTAGTTGAAAAACTAACTTATACTTTTTCAGGATCGGACATGAATATACAATGGGATGAGGCGGGAGTTATGGTGCCTATAAAAGTCAGTTAACAGCATCATATTATATTTTTTAAAAATTAAGATCCGGAAATTTTCCCGGATCTTTTTTGTGGATATGATCCCAGGTGCACGTTTCTTACCTATATCTCATCAAAAATAATTGACCTTTAGAAGCATATTTGTTGCTTCCGTTTGAAATTAAAATAGCTCGATTTCTGCTACTTGCAAACTATTTCATTAGATTGCTTCCTAATGGAAAACTAATTTAAAAGCCGTAACACGTTTTTTACCGTTGCTGCTTTATTAAATTATTCTGCATTGATTCATTAACCAAAACTAACAGTATGAAGAAGTATATTCCTCAGCGGTTCCGGCATCGGAAATCAGCGTGTTTATTTTTGCTGGCACAGGCGCTGGTAATAATTACCATGGCACAGGTAAAAGTAAGTGGTAAGGTTACAGGTCCGGATGGAGATGCTTTGCCGGGGATCACCGTAGCGATACGCAATACCAATCTTGGCACTTCTTCCGATGCTAATGGCAACTATGTTTTTTCTTTGCAAATTAAGCCAGGCAGCTACCAGCTTATTTTTTCAGGCATAGGTTTTAAGAGTTATGAATCGGCGTTGAAGATAAGCGCCAGTTCAAATTATACTGTCAATGCTGCCATGGTTTCGGATGCGTTGGGTCTTGATGAAGTGATTGTTACAGGCACATCTCAGGGGACAACCAGGAGACAGTTGGGTAGCTATGTGAGTACAGTAAAAGCTGATCAGCTCACCAAAGGCGCTACCAGCAACGTGCTGGCGGCACTGCAGGGTAAAACGGCCGGTGCCCAGATCATCCAGAATTCCGGTGATCCTGCCGGCGGAATTTCAGTGAGGCTTCGTGGCATCAGCTCTATCAATAGTTCCTCCGAACCTTTGTATATTGTTGATGGTGTGATTGTGAACAACGCTACAACACGGGTCACCAATACTTCCGGTAACTATGACGGTACCAGCTTTGTAGGAAACATAGGTCAGAACAGGCTGGCCGATATCAATCCTGCCGATATTGAAAGGATAGAAGTGTTGAATGGCGCCGCCGCGGCAGCCATTTACGGATCACGTGCAAATGCGGGTGTAGTACAGATCTTTACAAAAAAAGGTGTTAGCGGTGCGCCGGTGGTAAGCTTTTCTACCAGTATCATGGCAAATGACCTTAGAAAAAAAGTGGGTGTTAACAATGCGCCCATAAAATTCGGCGGTTCACCGGATGTGTTCACCCAGGATATCATATCACTCTCGGGATCTCCGGCGGCATTGCTAACTACTACTACCCCTGTTCAGCGCTATAATTACCAGGATTATATTTTTCATACCGGGCTGGGGACTGATAACAACGCTTCGGTAAGCGGTGGTAACGATAAAACAAAATATTATATTTCCGGCTCTTACTTTTTTAACCAGGGCATAGTTAAGAATACCGATGCCAGACGATTCAGCTTCCGCAGTAATATTGACCAGGTGATCAATGATAAACTAAGCTTTACCATGGGCTTGAATTATATCAACAGCGCGGCTAATGAAAAGCCGGATGGTAATTCTTTTTTCTCTCCGCTTAACGCTGTTAATATCCTTGGAAACTTTCATGATATCCGGACACGGGATGCTTTAGGAAACATCAAAGCCGTTGGTGAGCGCCAGCGTATCAACCCCGTTTCAGTAATTGAAGACATCAGGCAAAGAGAAGAAACAAACCGCCTTATAGCAAACGCGGCTTTAAAATGGAAGCCAATAAAAAACCTGACCATCGATTACACTTTAGGCATTGACAACTATTCCCAGAATGGCAGGACGTATATTCCTCCTTTTGCTTATCCTGCCAACACCGCTTTTTATGGTGGTGGTATCGCATTGGATCCAACACAGAATGGTTATGCGAGCACCGCAACCAGTACCTACTTCCAGATAAACCATGAAATCAACGCGACTTACCAGGCCAGTATTTCTAACAATATCGCTTCTACAACACAGGTCGGCTATTCGCTCCAATATGAAAAAAGCAGTTACATGCTTTTGCAGGGCCGCGGACTGGCGCCATTTATTCAAACAGTTAATGCTGCAAGTACGAGGCTCGATCCTGCGGATGCCAGAGGAGAGTTATCTATTTCCGGAGCTTATGTTCAGCAGAACTTTAAATATAAAAATCAATTTTTTGTTACCGGCGCTGTGAGAGTGGATGGGTCTTCCGTATTTGGTAAGGATCAGCGTAACCAGGTATATATCAAGGGCAGTGGAAGTTATGTATTATCAGGTACTGATTTCTGGAAGAATTCGGGCGTTGCTAAATGGTGGGATCTTTTAAAACTGAGAGTAGCTTATGGTGAATCCGGTAACCTGACAGGCATCGGTCCGTACGACCGTTTTAACAGCTATACTTCTAATAGCTTTATTGGAAAAACTTCTTTCTTTTCTTCGGCTACGCTTGCTAATACAAATGTAAAACCCGAACGCCAGCGTGAATTGGAATTCGGCACAGACCTGTCGTTCTTTAACAGCCGGGTAGGGGTTCAGTTTAATTATTATATCAAAAACGTAAATGACCTTTTACTTCCAAGGGTCATCGCGCCAACAACAGGGTTTTCAAACCTGCTTGATAATTTCGGATCGCTTGAAAACAAGGGCTTTGAAATTGTATTAAACCTTGTCCCGGCAAAGAGTAAAGATTTTAGATGGGAGCTGACAGGCATCTATAACCACAATCGTAACAAAGCGTTGCACATCGGACAGGCATTGACGTTACTAAGCACTAACGCGGGTGCACCCGTCGCGCTCCTCGAAGGACAACCGATAGGTGTTTTTTACGGCACCTTCTATGCAAGGGATCCAAATGGTAACCAGATAAAAACAGCCGCAGGTATACCTTTAACAGAACGCGGTACGCAGGGGAGCACTAAAAATCCTCTTGACCCGTTATCATATACCGCGCTGCGTGATGCAGCCGGGCTTCCGCTGGCATCGGGTACTGTGCTGAGAAAAGTTTTGGGCAATCCAAATCCTGATTATACCGCCAGCCTGGTAAATGATTTTACTTATAAAAGAGTTAACCTTCACGTTCAGATAGATGCCGTTCAGGGTGTTGACGTATGGAATGCCGACTGGCGCACAAGGCAGGGTGTGGGCAACGGTAAAATAGCTGAACAGGAAGACAAAGGGGAAGTGCCACGCGGATTTGTGTCGGGTAATTATAACATAGAAGAATGGAGGATAGATGACGGCTCTTTTGTAAAACTGCGCGAGGTTTCATTGGGATATACTTTTGGAAAAATAAAAAATCTCTTTAGCTCGCTCACTGTTTCTTTAAGCGGACGGAATCTTGTTTCCCATGATAAGTATAAGGGTTATGATCCTGAAGTAAACGCTACCGGTCAAAGCACTGTTTTACGCGGCATCGATTTCGGATCAGTACCAATACCAAGAACATTCGCCTTTGGCATCCAGGCTAAATTCTAACTATAAATCTTTAAGAATATGTCATCATATCTTTCAAAATATCTTTTACTATTTATCATCACCGCAGTAGTGATAACAACCAGCTCCTGCAAAAAAGAATACCTTGATCCATCAAAAGCACTTGAAGAACAGGTGTACACAAGCACCGCGGGTATCACCGGCGTAAGCGTTGGACTGCAAAGGATATATACCCTGGGCAGGGCGAGCTCCCTGTACAATATTGTAAGTACCAACGGACTTGTTACGCATGAGGTTTTTTTGCTGAACCAGGGTAACCTTCCTGAAGCGCAATTGAGTGCGGGTGGAAACGTTGTTGATGGTACCAACACCATCCTGGCGGGTCTCTGGACAAGCAGTAATAAAATTTTATATGATGCTAACAAGGTATTGCAGGCTACATCTATTGTTTCCGATAAAGGATATGTAAGCGGGTTAATTGGTTACACTACCATTTTTAAAGCGCTTTCTTTAGGCGCTATGGCTATGTTCTGGGAAAAGGTGCCGGCAGGTAACGGATCAAATGTTGGTTTCATTACAAGTACAGAAGGTTTTAATAAAGCAATCGCATCAATAGACAGTGCGCTGGGTATTATCGCGACTACCCCCGTAAGCGCTGCTTTTATTTCAAACGTGCCGGCTGGGGTAGACATCGTTAATACATTGCAGGCGCTTAAAGCCCGCTATTCGTTATATATAAATAACTATACACAGGCACTGGCGGCAGCCAACTCAGTAGACCTTACCAGGAAGTCAATTTTTAATTTTGAAGCGGCTAATCCCAATCCCATTTATGATGGCGCGGGATCTAACTTTAATGTGTACCAGCCAACAGATTCCACCATGGGCCTGCCTTCGGGGCTGAGACCTGACCTGGCGGATAAACGTGTTCCGTTTTATATGACGCTAAGCGGTTCACCTGCTGCGCGATTTTTAATGAAAGGGTTCAGCTCGGGCAGTACCGTCGCTATCCCTTTATACCTGCCGGGCGAAATAACGTTGATCAAAGCGGAAGCTTATGTTCGCCAGGCAACTCCTGACCTGAACAATGCGACCATTGAACTTAATAAAATTGTTACAAAAAAACCTGGCGCGGATCCCTTTGGCGTTGGTGCTGACCTGCCTGCGATCAGTGGGGTACTTACCGCCGCGCAGTTGCTTGACCAGATATACCTTAACCGTTGTGTTGAATTATATATGTCGGGTTTGAAGCTCCAGGACATGCGTCGCTTCGCCCGTCCTCTTACTGAAAGAACGCGTAACCTGATGCCTTATCCTTTCAGGGAAAGAGATAACAATCCCAATACACCAACGGATCCTGTGTTTTAATATTTTAAAGAGAGGCGTATCATCAAACTACAAACGCGCTTATCGCATCGTAAACAAAAATCAATTCTTCGGCGGTAATACAATACGGCGGCATCAAATAAACGGTATTGCCAAGCGGGCGCATGTAGATGCCTTTTTGTAACAGGTGAGTGGTGATGACCTGGCTGATGTTATCAAGGTAGTTATATTCACCTGAGCTATATTCAAAAGCAATGATGGTACCAAGACATCGTGCGTTTAAAATCTTTGCATTTTTGTTTAATTGATTTAAAAATTGAAGGTTACTGTCACAAATCAATTTAATATTTTGCCGGCAGGAATCTTGTTCCAGCAAGTCAAGGCTTGCCAGTGCCGCGGTACAAGCTAAAGGATTTGCGGTAAAAGAATGACCATGAAAAAATGTTTTCAGTTTGTCGTCACTTGAAAACCCGTCAACAATTTTTTGGTTGCATGCCGTAACACCCAGTGCCATCGTACCGCCGGTTAGTCCTTTCGATAAGCACATAATGTCCGGTTTTGTCTTCATGTATTCACTTGCGAACAGCCTTCCTGTTCTTCCAAAGCCGGTCATCACCTCGTCGGCGATGCAGAGGATATTATTTTGCCTGCAGGTATCAATCAGTTCATCCATCAGTAAGGCATCGTACATCTTCATTCCGCCTGCACCCTGTAACAGGGGCTCGTAAATGAATGCTGCCGTATGTTGCGCGTGATGGAAGATGCCTGCTTTGAGCTCATGGATATTTTTCCGTGTGGGAGTATCGATAAAAATAACTTCAAATAATTTATCCTCGAAGGCCCTGGTAAAAATACTGCGGTCACTGACACTCATAGCGCCGAATGTATCACCGTGATAAGAATTATTAAAAGCAATTATTTTTGTTTTCTTTGCTGATGAATTATTCCACCAGTATTGCAGTGCCATCTTAACAGCTACTTCCGTAGCGGTAGAACCGTTATCAGAATAAAATATTTTTGAAAATTCACCCGGTAATATTTTAATGAGTCGCTCTGCAAGCTCAACCGCTGGCCGATGCGTAAAGCCTGCAAAAATTACCTGTTCGAGTTGCAGCGCCTGCCGGTAAATTTTTTCAGCGATATAAGGGTGCGAATGACCATGAATATTTACCCACCAGCTGCTTATGGCATCTATATAACGATTGCCTGATTCATCGATAAGATAAACGCCTTCCCCTTTAATGATAGGAATAGAATCAGGCGCTGTTGTCAGCGAAGTAAAAGGATGCCAGATATATTGCTTGTCTTTATCTTTTAGTGATTGCATAATGAAGGCATAAATTTATATGTAATTTTATTTAAAAATGCAATATGCAAATCGTCCGGCTTATTATATTACTAGTGACTATTGTTATAATAGTCAGCTGTAATAATGACGATGCTGCGAAGCGGGTAATAAAAGCTGATAAGGGTACTGTTCACAACAGTTATGAAGATACCGGCAACATTGATTTTAACAGCTGTTACGAAAATTTTTTTAAAGGGCTTCCCCGCTTCAGGGATTCTTCAATCGCTTACCTGGTATGGAAGAATAAAGAAAGAAAGCGCCTTACACAATTTTTTAAAGATGAATTTATGGGTACTGTTTCGCAATATGGAAAAAAGGATCTTGATGGTGATGGTACTATGGAGCTTATTATATTTAACTATACCGGTGGCGCGCATTGTTGTGATGAATATTATATTTTTAGTGAGAAGAAGGAACAGGAATTTGAGTACAAGGCGCATATCACGGGCGGACAGGCATGCATAGACGCAACTACTAACAGGATCAGTTATTCTCTAAGCGAGACGCTGGGTTATTTCTTCAGCTGCTTTGCCTGTGGCATGGCTGATACCACCGGAATATTTAAGACCCTGCGGGAAATTCAATTGAAATACGCCGGATCAACATTGCAGGTAGTTACTTATGATTCCCTTTTAGCGAAGCAAAACATATCCAATCTTGAAGTGCTGAAAAAAAACGGCTTTGAAAAAATAACAGGCCTCATGGATAACGGCTGGAGAAAAGAGTTCGCTATCAATATCGCCATCTGGCATTACAACCACGGTAAAAACTGGAAGCTGACAAAGTTGCTATTTGATAAGTATTACACTTTCAAAGATTCTCCTAAAGTTTGGAAAGAATTTTACCGGACGATGTCTGAGGCGGCAAAGGAGAATGACTTTTAATTAACGGTTGTTAAATATTCAGCAAGGGACATCGAATAATGAAATTCATACCTCAAACCTCATACCTCAAATCTCACTACCTCATACCTCGAACCTCTATCTTCATGCAACGCTTTGCTTACATTGCATGTCAACCCCATTGCAACACAACCGATGATCGATCATTTTAAGTTAGTAAAAGATTGTTTGAAAGGCAACCGCGAGGCGCAAAGGCAACTGTATGAAAATTTTGCTTCCGAAATGCTGGCGGTATGTTACCGTTATACCAAGTCTGCCGCAGACGCGGAAGATGTTTTACAGGATGGGTTTATAAAAGTATTTACTCACCTGCGACAATTTAAAGGGGAAGGAGAAATCGGCGCATGGATCAGGCGTATCATGGTAAATACCGCTATTAACTATTTAAAGAAAAACATTCGTTACCAGACAGAACTTTCCTTTACAGATCTTTCTATGCACCCGGTTTACTTTGACAACCCTGAACTGCACCTGCAGGCCAAAGAACTTGCCGACCTGATAAGACAATTGCCACCAGGCTTCCAGACGATCTTCAATTTATACGCGGTTGAAGGCTTCACGCATGTGGAGATAGGACAGATGCTGGGCATCAACGAAGGTACTTCCCGCTCACAATATTCCCGTGCCAGGGCCTTACTTATCAGCTGGATCAGAAATAATGATATTGAAAATAAAATAGAATCGTATGCCAGATAATGATTTTGAAAAACAGGTTTATAAAAAGACGAGGGAACTAAAACTGCTCCCATCAAAAGCTGTTTGGGAGCAGGTAGAAATCCGGCTTAGCCATAAAGAAAAACGCAGGCGCCGGATCATTTGGTATCCATTCTTACTGGCCGGAATCTGCCTGGGTGGTTACCTGGCATCTCACTACAAATCCGTATTGCCCGGAAAGCAATTACAAACCACTACTGACAAATCTTATCTTACAAAAATAAATAGCAGTATCGCTGATCCACTGTTGAAAAAAACTTCCAAATTTAGCGATCACTCAACACCGGCTTCCTTAAATAAAGACACAGCAAAAAAAACAATTCAACAGATAATAAAAACTTTGCCAGATAAAGAAACGGGTAAAAATATTATAACCATCGTTGTTAAGCCGGAAGCAGCAAAGCGTAACCATTCTAAAATTATGGCTGACCAATCATCAAATTATGCTTATAAATCTATCAGGGGTTATAAACCGACTGTTGAAAATTCCGGCGATTATGAAACCAGGTTACAGAGAAAGGATACTGCTCAACAGCATGTTATCCAACAGGATGTTCTGGCGCCTTCCTATACAAAGGAAACAGTCCGGAGTCTATATCAGGGTGCATCTGAGGAGTTGGTTTCCAGTGCAGTGAATAAAATAGCTACTGTTGCAGGTTCCATAAATACCTCTTTGATATCAATGACAAACAGCCCGGTAATAAAAATAAATATCAAACATCAATACATAGGAAAAGGATGGAATTGGGGATTGACATTCCAGGCTGGAAGAACATCTTTAAGTGATGCAACGTTTGGTAATTTATTTAAGAGTAACAACTTGTTCGATGCTGCCAGTGCCAATCAATCCTCTAACGGCATGCAGCCTGTAAGCAATGTATTTATAACACCTAACTCAACCGGGGCTGCTATAGGTTTCTCAGCGGGGGCGTTTATGAAAAAAAACCTGTCGCGAAGATTCGCCATTTCTCTTGGCATGAATTATACTTTCTACAGTACTTCAACAACGGTAGGAAATAAGATTGACAGTATTCCGCTACCGGCTGGTGCCGCTAATCTATCGTCATTCAATCGCTATTTTCGCATAGGCAGTACCGGCAGCTACACAAGTAAATATCATTATATTGAATTGCCCTTTACGCTGCAGACTACACTAACGGGCGCATGGAAACTTCCATTGTACTGGGATGTTGGTTTTTCTCTTTCCAGGTTCATTGCAGGCAACGCTTTAAATTTTGATAATAATACCGGTGTTTATTTTAAGGACAATCATCTTATTAATAAAACGCAAGTTAATTTCAGCACAGGATTCCCGGTCAGCTTGTCTTCCCGAAAAAGATTTGCATTGCAGGCCGGGCCACAACTTCAGCTTGGCATAAATAAGGCTCCTGCTTATGAAACAGCTACCAGTAAGCGCTTTTTGTTCCTGGGATTAAAAGCAAACCTGCTGCATAAAAAATAGTTTTATCAAATGCAACGGCAATTTTACTTTGCTTGTCAGCTTTAAAAATTAGTCGTTATGAGAAAATCAACTGTGTCATTTTGTACAATGCCTGTCCTGGTAATCATTATCATGTTACTTCCCGGTTGTTTAAAAGATACAGTAACAAAAACCTATAAAATATACTCACCTGTATATCAGACCAGCGCCGAATTAAGAGATAATATAAAAAGCAACGCTTCACAAAAGATTTCCAACCCGGGTAAAATTTTTCTTCGTGATAAATATATTTTTCTTAGTGAAATTAATAAAGGTGTTCACATCATTGACAACAGTAATCCTGCCGCTCCAAAAAATATGGCCTTCATTAACATACCTGGTAATATGGACCTGGCGGTTAAAGGGAACATCCTTTATGCTGATTTATATTCTTACCTGGTAGCAATAGACATCACAGATCCTTTGAAGGCATCTGCAAAAATATTAATCAACAACGCCTTCCCGGAACGAAGAAATACCAATGGTTTCAGCGCAGACAGCAACAAAATAATTACGGAATGGGTAAGCAGGGATACTACCGTAAATGAGGATCAGTTAAAAAACAAGGTAATACAAAGTTGTACTACCTGCTCGATGGGAAGTCCGTTATCTTCTATGTTTCCAGGACCGGCATCGACAACGGGCACAGGTGGTTCGATGGCTCGTTTTTCTATTATAAAAAATAGTCTTTATACAGTTACTACCAGTAACCTCAATGTATATTCAATAGCCTCTCCTGAAAATCCGGTGGTTGTTAATAAGCTTGCTATGGGTTGGGGCATCGAAACTATTTTTCCATTTAAAGACAAACTCTTTATCGGCTCTAGTGATGGAGTGTATATCTATGATGTTGCCGATGAAAACAATCCCTTGAAAATCGGTCAGTTCAACCATGTTACATCCTGTGACCCGGTGATTACCGATGGTAAATATGCATTTGCTACGCTGAGTAGCGGTGCCAGATGTAGAAACGCATCTAATGTGCTTGACGTGCTGGATGTTTCCTCACTTAGTAACCCATCATTGATAAAGTCATACCCAATGATAAACCCGCATGGTTTGTCGAAAGATGGTAACAATTTATTTGTTTGCGATGGCACTGACGGATTAAAAATGTATAATGCAACTGATGTTAATAAACTTACATTAATAAATCATATCAAAGGTTTTGATACGTACGATGTTATTGCAACTAATAATCTGGCGATCGTAGTTGCTAAAGACGGTTTGCGTCAATACAACTATTCAAATATAAATGATCTAAGACTGCTTAGTAAATTAGGCTGGGCGGAATGATTGTTAATGGTCATTTTATTTTTATAATCGATCGGATAGCAAGGATTCCTGTAACTGATTGAACAACGATTATGTCATGATTAGAAAATATTTTGTTTTGCTATTATTGTTTTTCAGCGCCATACATTTTGTGCATGGTCAGAATCTGAATAAAAAGATTAGCGTGCAGTCAATTTCATCTGTTGGATTATTAAATGGCGCCAAAGGCTCGGCGCTGGCATTGCAAACTATGATTGGCGCTGCTTACAGGCATTCATTTGTAGGACTAGGCGCCGGGCTTGATTATTATTATTACCGCAGCGTGCCGTTATTTATTGACATAAGACAAGAGTTTGGCAAGGATAGCAGGAGTATATTTTTATATGGCGATATTGGTTATAATTATGACTGGGTAGCAAAAGGGAAAACGGATCAGCCATTATATACGCCTGACGCCAGGTTTACCGGTGGGTTGTATTATGAGGGAGGCATAGGGTATAAATTTGGTTTTAATAAATCCGATGCGCTTCTTATAAGTGCCGGCTATACCATAAAAAAGTTGAAGTCGGAAGTTGGTTCGGGGGTCTGTCCTTTCATAGGTCCTTGTTATGAGGCTATTCAAACATACCGGTATAATCTTTCAAGACTTGTAATAAAAGCGGGGTGGAGGTTTTAAAAAATTATATCAGATGTTACAGCATTATCATCAGCTCAGAAATTTTAAATTTCTTTTAATGCCCGCGAATTTGCTTCTCTTTAGTGGCGAATTTTTAAAGATTTTTTTGAAAGATTCTTCGGTCAGGTCTTCCCAGTCACTGGTGGAAAAATGCAGCACTTCCGGTATCGGGGAAAAAGATGTTTCCCGGGTGGGCCTGCTAAAACGATTCCAGGGACACACATCCTGGCATGTATCACAACCGAACATCCAGTTATCAAATTGCCCATTCATCGAGTCGGGAATAAGCTGTTCTTTAAGTTCGATGGTAAAATAAGAAATACATTTACTTCCATCGATAACCCTGTCATCATGAATTGCGGCAGTAGGACAAGCGTCAATACATTTAGTGCAGGTACCACAAAAATCTTTTACAAAAGGATCATCATATTCCAGCTCAAGGTCGGTGATCAGTGTAGCGATAAAAAAGAAAGACCCGTTTTGTTTGGTAATAAGGTTGCCGTTCTTTCCTAACCATCCAAGCCCGCTTTTTTGTGCCCAGCTTCTTTCGAGTACTGGTGCGCTGTCAACAAAACCACGGCCATTGATATCGCCAATCGATTGCTTCATGCCTTCTGACAAAAGTTTTAATTTAGTTTTTATCACTTCATGGTAATCATTACCCCAGGCATATTTTGAAATCTTTACTGATGAAAGATCCTGTTGCTGAGCCGGAAAATAATTCAGCAACAGGGTGATAACAGACTTTGCACCGGGAACCAGCTTGCAGGGATCGACACGCATCTCGAAATGATTTTCCATGTACTGCATGTTTCCATGCATCCCTTTGTTAAGCCATTGTTCAAGCCGTCGTGCGTCATCATCCAAAGGTTGAGCCTTCGCAATGCCACAATATTCAAAGCCAAGTGACAACGAGGTACTTTTTATATAACGGGTATGTTGCTGAGTGTTCAATTTATAATAAAGCTTACATCAAAAATAAACAATCCACATGCAATCTGTTATGTTTTCAAAATATTGGTAGTGATTTTTGGGTATGAAAAAAGCCTGTAGCAATACTACAGGCTTTACAATTATTATTAAGAACCTTTTACAATTAAATGCACATGTGCGTTAAGAGTAATTATTTTGCGAGTACCGTTTTAGGATTTTCCACTGTTTTGTTTTTAGTGATTTCTGACGACTCACCTAAGGATTTTCTCGTTGCAAAATCCACCAGTATCGGCGCAGCTACAAAAATAGAAGAATAAGTTCCGGTGATAACACCGATCAGCATCGCAAAGGCAAATCCTTTAGTTACCTCTCCACCCACCAGGAACAAAATCAACAGCGTCAGGAATACCGTGACAGAAGTCATGATGGTACGACTAAGCGTATCATTAACAGCTTTATTGATTATCTCCGCTTTTGAAGCGCCTTTCATCGTATGACTATATTCCCTCACCCTGTCAAAAACAATAACGGTATCGTTCATTGAGAAACCAATCACAGTAAGAATCGCTGCAATAAAATGCTGGTCAATTTCAAGTGGGAATGGTACGATATCTTTCAGGAAAGAGAATACCGCTACCACCACCAGCACGTCATGTAAGAGCGCGAAGATAGTGCCCAGTGCATATCTCCAGTCACGAAAGCGAATAAATATGTATAATGAAATAGCTAACAACGACCAGAAGGTTGCCCACTTAGCGCCTGTTTTCAGATCATCGGAAATTGTAGGATCGACTTTTTTGTACTGCTGGATATGATTCTTTACAAAGTCGGCTTCTGTTATACCCTGCCTGAGGAAAGGCTGTAAGCCCTGATATAACTTATCCTGTACTTTAGCGTCTACTTCAATACCTGGCTGGTTAATCAGGTAATCGGTAGTAATATCAAGGTGTCTTGAATCACCATACGTTTTAATAGTAGGTGAACTACCATACACTTTACTTAATGCGTCTCGAACATTTTCTTCTTTAACCGGTGTATCAAAAGCCACAACATAGTTTCGTCCACCCTGGAACTCGACACCGTAACGGAAGCCATGGATAACTGCGCCTATTCCCAATAATAATACTACTACTGAAATACCATAGGCCACTTTCCTGTATTCGATAAATTTAAAACTTGAATGTTTAAAAATCTTCCTTGAAATAGGCGTGAAATAATTAAAGTGACGGTTCTTGTTTGTCCAGAAATCAGTAATTAAACGGGAGACAACAATTCCACACAACAGGGATAGAAGTATACCGATAATTTGGGTAGTAGCAAAACCGAGCACCGGCCCCAGTCCGAATTTAAACAGAATCAAAGCGGTCAGTAAAGTTGTTACGTGCGCATCCAGCACTGGTGATAGGGAACGCCGGTAACCATCTTTAATAGCCTGCGGATAAGTTTTGCCACGGGTAAGTTCTTCCTTTATTCTTTCAAAAATAATAACATTGCTATCCACCGCCATACCGATTGTTAACACGAGACCGGCTATGCCTGCTGCGGTAAGCGTGGCATTGAATGCTGTCAGGATACCAACTGTAAAGAGCAGGTTTAGCACAAGCGCGATATTAGCCACCCAGCCGCCGGTATTATAATATACCAGCATTAGGGCAAAAATTACAAGGAATGAAATAAAGAATGCCAATGCGCCACCTTTAACAGAAGCCTGTCCGAGCGTTGGTCCTACTGTCTGCTGCTGTACAATCCTGGCCGGGGCATCCAGCTTACCAGATTTAAGAATACTTGAAAGATCCTGTCCTTCCTGAACGGAGAAGCCACCTGATATTTGTGAGCTGCCGCCTTCGATTTTATCATTGACATTTGGAGCAGAATACACAATATCATCCAGTACGATGGCGATAGATCTTCCGATATTGTCTCCCGTCATTTTAGCCCAGGTTTTTTCACCTTGCTTATCCATAGTCATATTTACAGTAACCTGGTTAGTGATCGGGTTAAAATCCTGGTTGGCATCTATAATTGAAGAGCCGCCAAGTTTGGCTTTACCAGAACCGGGAAGCGTTTTGATGGCATAAATGGGTAAAATGCCCCGACTCTTTCCTTCTTTGGTTTTTTCGGGCATGCCATACAGAAACCGTACATCGCCGGGCATATTGTTTTTTACCGCGGGATTTTCAAGGTAGCTATTCACAAGACTAGTATCCTGTATCCTTACAACACCTAGCATTGAAGAGTACTCCGGTTTGCCATCTTTATTATCATCACGCGGAGGGATGAACTGAACAACGGCTGTTAGCGGATGCTCATTCACTACCGGTGCGGCCGTTTTTACATCACCCTGCTTGCTTTGATTGCCCTTGAGTAATACTGATAACGACTTTGAAGTATCGGGGCCTTTACCGGCAATGGCTTTCAAACTGTCTTTTAATTTTATACTGTCAACAGGCCTAGCGCCACCCAGGACGATCGCAAGCGCCTTATCGGAAGCTTCCAATGATTTATCCAGCTCACTGATATTATACACTTCAAAAAACTGGAGATTGGCAGTGGATTGTAAAAATTTACGAACACGCTCCGGATCGCTGGCACCGGCAAGCTCTACAGTAATAATGCCTTTACTTTGATCGAGGTTGATATTCGGCTGGGCAACTCCAAACTGATCGATACGGTTTCTTATAACGGTATAAGTCTGCTTCATTCCTGCGAGGGACTGGTCTCTCAGGTAAGTGACCACCTGGTTATCAGAAGCGTCTATTTTCAGTTTGTTACGTGTGCTGTTAGCAAAAAGAGGAGCAAGGTTCACACCAGGATTCACATCTTTGAATGATTGGGAAAACAGTGTAATAAAATCGGCATCGCTTGCTAACTTTCTACGGTTAGCTTCGTCGATGGCCTTTTTTAGAGAAAGATCTCCGGGATTATTTGCCAATCCCTTGATTAATCCGGCAAGCTCGATATTAAGCGTTACGTTGATGCCACCTTGCAGATCGAGGCCAAGCAGCAACTCATTTTCCTGGGCTTTTTGATAAGTTGTCCCCCACGGGGTGATGCTTTTATCTTTTGAACTGTCCAGTAACCTGCTGTATTTGGTTTTGTAAATCTGGTCAAGCTTATCCTGGTAAACAGCCTGCGAATCTTTATCGGTAGGAAATTGCTTATTGGCAGCAGGATAATTATTTTTGACAAACTGCATCGCTTTCGTTTCTACTTCTTTTTTGTGGTTGTTTACGAACCATGTAAAAGAGAGTAGATAAAGTGAGTAAACTATTAATAAACCCACGAAAATAGTGACCAAGGCTCTCATTGGTTATGCTTTGTTTTATTTAGTTTTTTTGTAAGAGCGGCAAAGATAATGTTTTACCCTGTAATTGAAAATGCTTTCCAAATTCGGTAAAAGGTAACTCCTTCAGTCTTGCATAATACGCTTATTATATCAGGAAGGCCACTTCAATAATTATCTGTTGTCAGCAATCAGCTGTAGCCACAGGCTTTGGCGGGCGATGTTGCTTTTGTTACCAGGCTGTGGTAAAAATAGGATAGGTTTAATAATTAAGAGAGGGAGGCTTATAGCCATTGGCTGAAAGCTGATATTAAATACATCAATCTCGGGTTAACTTAGCGCTTTCTTAGTAATTTTATTTTATGAAGATCAGCTTACTGGTTATAAGTATTACCCTATTTTTCTTCTCCTGCAAAACAACAAAAGCAGTTCTTGCCATACCTCCGCCTGTTCCGGTCGTCAGCATCGAACCTCTTAAAGATACAACGCCTGTGCCTGTTGTGATGCCAAAGCCGGTTCAGCCGGTTATAACCGGCAGAACCGATGTCTTCCTGTACGAACTTCTAAAAAGCCGGCCTGAATATTTTCAACAGATCCTTGATGACCGCGATTCAATGAAAGTGCAGATCATCTATACTAAAATTGACCGGCAACCGGATAACGTACCGGTATTTACATCTTATTATTTTAATGTTAATGACGAACGTTATTTCTATCCTGCATCCACAGTTAAATTACCTGTAGCGCTGATGGCTTTGCAAAGATTGAATGAATTGAAAGTCTTCGGACTTAACAGCAATTCATCTATGATCACCGGGAACAATTATAAAAGTCAGACACCCGTATTTAATGATCCTACGGCACCCGGAGGCCG
>Ga0123337_10002842_pt1 | contig 19174 bp, 22 predicted proteins | sample frozenSSSSmetaG_FD_89792 | JGI IMG/M metagenome (GOLD analysis project Ga0123337, IMG submission 89792) | Glacier valley bacterial and archeal communities from Borup Fiord, Nunavut, Canada, to study Microbial Dark Matter (Phase II) -... | ecosystem: Environmental > Aquatic > Freshwater > Ice >... | reverse complement strand
TGGGGCCTACGTACTATATGTAGACCGCCCGTGCTGTCCGACGGTTCAGCTGCCCGGCCGGTGGCGTTGAGCGGTGTACGTGGGATTTGGGGGACTGATCCATGCACGGGCTATTCTACAACACTATCAACCATTTCAAAGGATCAGGTGACAAGAATATGCTTCGGATTCCTGCATACAAACGCGGCTTGTGGGGGCTTTTCCCGCTCTTCCTTCAAATAGTAGGATCTCGTAAGCATCACTGGCATGCGACGGTCTGTCAAGAGCTTGATGATTCTTAAGAATAAGAATAAGAATAAGAATAAGCCCGTATTTCCGTTCTCCCCGCAGTCCGCAGTACATCAGACTTTCTAAGAGGTTCAAGGATATTTTTAATGATGTGCAGCCAATGAAAAATGTCCGACGCCACCAACAGACGTGCATTCTGCCGGTACTATAAGCAGGCCGTGAGGAAATGCAGGGTGTGATTGGCTTTAGCCGCCCGGGCTGTGCTTGAAGAGTCTGGGAGAGGTGATGGTGATGGCGATGCTGATGTACCAGGGATGTACTCCGTATGGGAAGGGAAGATTTGAGATCCCCAGGAACAAAGAAGAGGCGCAGATGGCACGAGAATAGCACGCTGTTTTGAAATGGGAAGACGACGCAAGAAGATAATCGGTAAAGCTGACAGACAACCTTCCAAAGAAAGGAGAAGGAGGAGCACGTGATGCAAGGATAAGGAGCTGCTTACTAAGAATGGAATGTACATATGTATACTTCGTACGAAGTATATGCCTTCCTTATCGCCGCAAGCATCGATAAGGAGCACTTGAAGGGTTGCTTCAACAACGTGTTGCATTTCCTGGCTTGGCCATCTACCTTACATAAGTAGGTACGTATCTACATGTACTCTATATGTACTTCTATGTATTTCAGTCATGAAGCGTTGATGAACACTAGCCAGAACACGCTATAAACCCTGTTGGCTGAATGAATGTGACTACCAAGATACCTGAGAGAAAGGAAAAATACCTTCAAATGTATCTAGGTACTTACCTATGCATACCAAGCATTGCCGGAAATCAGGTTATCTACAGATAGGGAGGTACCTGGCCTCTACGAAAATAAGAAAATACGAAGTTTCGAAGTCCACGCCTCACTCCTCCTCCCTTCCCCTCCACCTCCTCTCCTGTCATACCATACACATACATATACATCCACATCCACATCCACATCCATACGCTGCGACGACTTGTTGCATCGTCTCTGCCACATCAGCATCTTCGCATCCTCCTTCGTTTTTGTTCAATTCGGCTCATCACATTCGTTTTGCGCCCTCGTTTCATGCATTCATCATCGTCATCGCCATCCCTGCGCGACTCCCTCCCTGGCGTCTCCCTGGCATCTCCCTGGCATCGACAATTTTGGCCTGCCTCTTCACGACAGTAGATAGACCACAGTCTCGACGAAAGTTGATCAATTAATTAATCCTCTCGATCACAATCCCAACGATCGCTATCCCATGGGCAAACGTACGTCGCGAGAAGTGTCCCCATGTCCTCCCCTAGATATGAAATGCTAATGCTTCGCGGTAGACCGGTGGGGTGTCATCCTCGACGCCGGCTCGTCAGGGACCCGAGCATACATATACAAATGGCGCCATGGCGATAGTGCGAAGGCGAAGGCGTCGAAGAAGGCGTTGAAGAGTCTGCCGAAGCTGAAGACCGAGAAGAAATGGACCAAGAAGATAAACCCGGGCGTCTCAACCTTCGGCAGCCGACCATCAGACGTTGGGGAGGAACACTTGAAGGAATTACTTGACCATGTCCTCACCATTATACCAGAAGACCAGGTCCCTGAGACTCCGATATTTCTGATGGCGACAGCTGGGATGCGATTGCTTCCTGAAATACAACAGACAGCACTTCTGCGTGAGATATGCACCTACGCAAGAGCCAACACGAAATTCTCTCTACCGGATTGCGATCTTCACATTCAGATTATTTCGGGCGAGACAGAAGGACTATATGGCTGGATAGCAGCAAATTATCTTGTCGGCGGATTTGATTCACCAGAGGAACACAGTCATGGAAAGAACCATCATACCTATGGATTTCTGGACATGGGCGGCGCCTCAGCACAAATCGCATTTGCACCTAACTCGACCGAAGCAGCAAAGCACGCCAATGATCTGAAGTTATTACGCATGCGAACCTTAGATGGAGCTGCCTCGGAGTATAAGGTGTTCGTGGCTAGTTGGTTAGGCTTTGGTGTCAATCAAGCACGACAGCGTTATGTCACGGCATTACTTGATTCGGTTGGATCAACCACATCTCTCGAGATTCCGGACCCATGTTTACCCGCTGGTCTTACCCTGTCCATCGACGGCGCTGTTATTGACCAGGATACTGCAATTCATGGCTCGAGCTCGTATCTGATGGGCCAAGGGCTGTTTGCGGAGTGCTTGAGGAAGACTTATCCATTACTCAACAAGGAAGCGGAGTGCAAGGATGATCCATGCTTGATCAACGGGCAGCATGTACCAGCTATCGACTTCGACGTGAATCACTTCATTGGAGTTTCGGAGTACTGGCACACTACTCATGCGTTCTTCGAGCTATCACACAAGGACAAGACGTATGATTTTACCAATTATCAGAGGCGAGTGAGGGACTTCTGCGATCAGGACTGGGATGATATAGAGAATGGCGTTCAAAGGAAGAAATGGGGAAAGAAAGTCGATGAGAGGACAGCAATGGAGGTCTGCTTCAAAGCATCATGGCTAATCAACATTCTGCACGAAGGCATCGGTATACCGCGAGTCGGCATTGAAAAATCCTCGAAGGGCAATTTCAATGGCACAAACGAGGTTACTCAACCTGCTAAAGAAAATGGGTATCTAGATCCCTTCCAGGCTGTGGACAAGATCGACGACACAGAGGTCAGCTGGACATTAGGAAAGATGGTATTATATGCTGCGGGACAAATAGAACCCAGGGGGCAAGATTTGCCGGTTGGTTTTGGGAGCAATGTACCATCTGGCATCCCGGATGACTTCCAACACGCCGGCTCTAGATACACACCGTGGAAGGGCGGAGATGACGACGATGATTGGGACGATCATCTCCTCGAAAAAGCATCGAGGCCATCATCAGGTCTTTTTATTATGATCTTAATCATCGCTTTTATCGCCTATATATTCCGCAGGAAGGAGCGTCGCTCAAGATTTTACAGCAAAGTAGGCTCGCTAATTCGCAGGACCAGGAGACCAGGGAGTCCGAGAAAAGGCCGACGCAGCTTCTTTAACACCATCAAGCTCTTTGGCCGCAAGGGGAGTCAAGGACACTATGAGAGGGTGCTTGAAGAAGGCGATGGTATCAATGACTTCGAGCTGGGTGATGTCGATTCCGACGATAGCATCGACACGTCTGACGGCAGCGAAGGTAGCCGTGGCGCTCGAGCATCCGGCTTGGCGACTCCTAAACTGAACGTAGTCAACTTCGGGGATGGCAACTTCTTCGACACACAGCCCATGCATGGCTTGCACCACAGCAATGGTAGTCACCACAGTCTCGCATCGGTTCATAGTCTGCCAAATGCGATGGATAGGAGTGGATTGGTGGTTAGGACGGAGTCAAGAGAGAGGCTGACGCCGAGTTTGTCAAGTTTAGGATCGGGAAGAAGTAGGAGTAGAGCTGGGAGTCCAACGCGGAAGAGCTCATCAATGAACCCAGTGGAGGAGGATTGAGTGTTGGTGGAGGCCGGTGAGGCCAGTGTTATCTTTTTAGAGCGAGGCGTTTTTTTCATGAACGGATAGGAAATGGTGTTTGTGGAACGGTATGAATTAGGATGGCTGGATGGGATTATGTGTTCGGATGACACTATTGGATGGAGTTCGTGTACGAATGAACATTTAAAGTGATGGATTGGATTGAGGAGGGATAGTAATAAGTAATTCTTCCTTCAATAAAGGGTCTGGCTGCTGTGGCTGGCCGATCTTTACATATATACATTGGCCAATGCATGGTTCTTTATTTTAGATGTCCTAGTGATCATGGCCCTAAATTCGCTGTATCCTCTACAGACCAATCTCTGCATCTGTAATCTCCGTAGACTCATCATATATATCAAATATCGTAGCTCTTTCGGCTCAGATGGTCTCTTCAGGAACATCACAGCCTGGAGACTGCCCGATGACAGCACCTTCTCAGGTCCAGCATGAGGGCTCAGTCCCATCCTTTTCTTGGCGCGGTTTCACTCGCCATATCAGATCTCCAGCATCAATTCCGCTCCCCTCAATCAACATCCCTCTCCAAGAAACCAGGATCGTTTCTCACCTTCCCCTCAAACTTCCTCCACCACTCCTCAAACGCCTTCAGCGGCACCACCTCCACCCCGGCATTCCCAGGCGCCCCCGGCACCGGCACGTTCCCACTGTAGCTCGCGAGGAAGTTAAACGCGTTCTTAATAATCTTCTGCGCCAGCGCCAAGGCCTCCGACCTCTGCTGCGCAGGGTCCTGCTGTCGCACGAGGGTTGTGGTTGTGGAAGGGGCGGGCAGCGCGGCGATGCGTTCCGCGACGGAGGCGGCGGGCTCGATCGAGATGCCAAGTATCAGCTCTTTCCCCTGCTGCTGTCCCTCCTCCGGGGCGTCCATGTCGACCTCGCCTGGCTGCGCCCCGGCGCGCGCAGACGGCAGCCCGGAGACCCTGAATACGGCGCTCTCCTTGCCGGGCCCGATGCCGCCGAGGAATTTGAAGTCCGGGTTCTGCCCCGCGACCGGGGGGACGGCGAGGTAGACGGCTGCGGCGGTATTGGGGGGCAGCGTGACGCCGGGGAGGAGAAAGACGACGAGGTGCGAGAAGCGGGTTGAGGGGAGGTTGAAGAGGAAGGAGGATGGCGCGGGGGCGGCGCTGGGGGTCGTGATGAGAGGGTTGCCCGTGGGGAGGACGCCGAAGAGCTGGGGGAGAGTGGTGGTCATCGTGTGCGGTTTGCGAGGTTGTGTGAGGCTGGGGGGGCGGGGGGGGGTGGCAGTGGCAGCGGCAGTGGCAGAGGCGGAGGCGGAGGCGGATGCGGTGGAAAATAATAGATTTGTGCGCGGCTGCACAAGCAGGTCGGTCTGCTGTAAATAATATTATAATTGGGTGTGTTGTTTCGTTTCAATGGCTGAGATTACTGGGGCTTTGGTGGGTGATGGTGATGCTGGTGACGTTGGTGACGTTGGTGATGTTTGTTAAGGATCATGCCACTCCTCGGTGTGACTGGCAACTACTGGACTGGCATCTATGGTGGGGCAGACTGGCAATGCGGGGCAATCTGTATCACAGACATCAGCCTTGTTGTCCTTCGAAGTCGAATTCGGGGTCCCTCAGTCCCTGAACCAAAACTCCATTTGTTATTCTTTTTAACCTCGACGGCTGCTGTCTTCTTCCCAGATTCGCATTTTCTGCTATTACTATTCTTCGTCTTTCTTGCGGGAGCGATCATCATCAGCTTTAGCAGCATCCAAAGCCACTGCATTTTTCTTGGGCTCCAGGATATTCACAGTTCACTGCTGGAAAATGGCGACTCTCAAGAGCAACCTGGATCTCGTAAACGACTGTGACTGGTAAGCAGTTCTATTTCGCAATCTCGTTGTATTTCACATACTGAGACATATGTCATGGATTCTGCGCTCTTTTGTGATTTTGCGGACGCCCGCCACCTTAGCTGCTATTTTTCGAGAGAAACTACTATGCGAACTTTCCTGACTTCTTCGCAGCTTCCCCTATGCAGAGAAAGACCCCAAAGCCCATGCCGAGCTCATGTCAACTCTGTATACCCTCACTTGGGATGATGGTGTATACAAGCTTCCTCTCGGTTTCATGACCGAGGATGTCCTCAAGAAGCTCATCAAGACCCCTACCTCCGTGAAGGGAGAACTTGAAGTCCGCCGTGGTCAGCGCGAAGTCTGTGTCTTCCAGGAAGACACCGAGGAAGAGCGGAGCAAGAGAGCTGCAGCAACGGCAGCCTACTGGCGGGAAAACAAGGAGTTTAGAGTCCTCCAGGGCTGGAGGGACGAACTCTATCCCGTCTATGGACCCCAAGACCAGCTGTTGTATAGTGTTGAGAGAACGGCTGCTGCTTTGTTTGGTATTGTCACTTATGGAGCACATATGATGGCTTATGTGAAGGATCCTGAAGCAAGTTACGGGATCAAGTTATGGGTGCCACGAAGGTCTTACGGAAAGCACACTTATGCCGGAATGCTGGACAATACTGTGGCTGGTGGAATGGCTACGGGAGAGGATCCATTCGAGTGTATCGTTCGGGAGGCAGAAGAGGAGGCCAGCTTGCCCAACGAAGTTGTCAGGAAGAACGCCACGGCCCATGGGACCGTCACTTACATCTACATGAGGAACGAGCTGGCTACTGGAGAAGTTGGGTTGATCCAGCCAGAGGTTCAATATGTGTTCGACCTTGAATTGCCAACAGATATTATCCCGAAACCAAACGACAGCGAAGTTGAATGTTTCTATCTCTGGACAGTGGAAGAGGTCCAGAGGAACATGGCGAAGGGAGCATTCAAACCGAACACCACCCTTCTCATGTTAGATTTCTTCATCAGACACGGCATCTTAACACCGGAGAATGAAAAGGACTTTGATGAGATCAAGATCAGGCTGCATAGGCCTTTAGACTTTCCAGGGCCGCATGGGGCAAGGCCTTGAAATTTCATTTTTAGCTGCTTATAATTTATCATTATCCAGACGCCATTCTGATTTTTCATTCCTGAACGCCGATCCCCCAGCTATGCATTGAAAAAGTCTCTATGTGGCTGTGAAAGTCTTGAGTTATACGAGAAGTGTTGTGCCTCTTATTTCTTGAGGAGAAGGTAGACGTAATCAACCCGTAAAGGAGTAAGCTTCTTGTAAGGTCCCTCCAGTGCCAAAAGAAGTCCGCCGAACGAGACGTAGCATTTGCTACCTTACAGTCAGTAGAGCACAAAGGGTCAATGGACGTCTGATTCTCACATTATGTTTCCATCATCTCCATCCTCAAACTTGTAAATCTTGCCATGGCAGACATAGTCAAACAGATCAGCAAGCGTAGCCTCGCCACCCTGTCCGCTTCTTCCAACGTCCCTCCATCCTTTATCGTCGTCCTTGCTTCCATCCAGTGACAGCGTGCTGGCGAGCACCATGTGCAGCGGCTCGCCGATGACGCATGGGAACAGCTCTGTGTTGATGTCGAGGGTGAAGGTTGTTTGCGAGTCGTGGGACGTTGCGCCGATGCGGGCGACGCGATCATATTTGGAGTGGTCGATGGAGGTGATGGTGAAGTGCTCGTCGAAGAGCTGAGAATCGCTCGTCATGCCAGACATTTTGACTGGAGAGTTTGAACAAAAGTTTGGTATTTATGATCAGGGCGACAAGAATATGATCGCGGGAGATTCGTCCAGCGAGGAGCAGAGGAGACACAGGCTTTGCGACTCGGGAAAGGAAGGAATGGCTTTCAGCGAGGATGTTCTTGTACAGAGATCGCTAGACTAGCCTGTATGAGATCTAAGTACAGTACCGGTCAGTTATCGGCATTTGTTTGTTCCCATATTCACCCTGCTTGATAGTAACTCACCTCGATGTGGTTTCTGCCAATTCCTATCGCAATCCTCGACATCGTCAAAGAATGGGCGTTATTTTGTATTTTTGGGAGATTTTGTCGGCAACGGATAAACAATCAGCCGTAATGGTGGGGAAATTTCACAACCAGCAACACCCTGCTGGACATCAGCAACTTTTTTCTGGTCCGTCTTTAACGATTCGACGGGAAAAGGAATGTCATTTCGGAAGAGAAATGTAGTTGTCTCATCACCTGGGAGCGTTGCAGGTCCGTCGAAAACAGCGGAAAAAGATGCGATCCCGGGTGTACGCCCTTCGCCCCTCGATGGAAGACTAACGACGTCAACTGGGACGAGATCTCTTGATAGTCTACTCGCGGGACATGCTGGGCTATCTCTGGGAACTTCAATTCTTATTGAAGAGCGTGGTGCTACTGACTTCTCGGGGGCATTGCTTCGATACTATGCTGCTGAAGGGGTCGTCCAGGGGCATTATGTTCACGTGTTAGGAGTCGGTGATGCATGGGCACGAGAATTGCCTGGGGTGCAAGTTGTGACAGCTTCCTCTGCAAAGACTGTCGAGCAGAGGATTCAAGGTGATAAGATGAAGATTGCCTGGAGATATGAGAGGCTTGGAGAATTCGGAAAAGGTTGGCTTTCCTTGTACTGTATTATACAGCAACCAGTAGTTATCAGCTATAGATGCGTTTCTGATCCGATGCTGACATTATGAATGCACAGATAGAAATGCGAGCATTGCCTCTGCTCCAGGGCTCAATGAAGCAGGGAGACAAGCAATATTTTGTCACGATTTTGATCTCAGCAAGCGTCTTGCTCTTCCCGCTCCGCAATTCTTGAGATGCGTTCCAGTTGCATCACAGCGATCCTCGCCATTTCGAGATGATGACGCCTCAAAGTCTCCGTTCTCGGACTTCCTACAGCATCTGACTTCACAACTCTCTGTGATGCCGCCGACAACGATCCATCGCGTCGTGATCCCCAACCTTCTTTCGCCTGCGCTATACCCACACTCAGCATCAGTTCCTCAGCACGTGTTGCAGTTTCTTCATGCCATCCGGGCACTTCTCCGGAAATATTCAAGTCAACTGACTGTGGTGATTACTCTGCCACTGTCTCTGTACCCGCGCACAACAGGTCTGACACGCTGGATAGAGATGCTCAACGATGGAGTGTTGGAACTTGCTCCATTCCCATCGCATGCGAACCTTGCCCTTGCCACTAGCGCTTCTGGTTCAGCAACGTCACAGGAAGAGCCTCCACAGGGGATGCTGAGAGTCCATAGGATACCGATATTCCATGAGAAAGGAGGAGGAGGCGGGGAGTTGAGCGGGCATGGTGATGATTTGGCGTTCACGTTGAGCAGAAGAAAGGGCCTGGTTATCAAGCCCTTCAGCCTGCCGCCACTTGACGAAGACCCTGATGCACATGGGACTGGCTCAGGACACAGTCATGGAAAGGCTACAAAAGTTGACATCGAGTTTTGAAGCGGAGTTATAATATTGGGCAGTTTTGGTCAGACTGATCGCATCATGCTATGGATGCTCCTGGAAGGCAAGGTTCCGACTATGAGAGTATGGAATCTGAGAGTCGGTGCTTTAAAGAATATGTTCTTTCAGACGTGAGGGCACTGTCCAGTGGGCAGGTAGGGCACTACTATGGCCTATGGATGTATCTGGAGATGTCTCACACAGGAATTGAGCGTCATTGATATTCAATGCACGTCCTGAACTCAATGGGGTTTGCTCTGTGTCGGCGTCCTTGAAGAGGTGCTGAATACAAATACAGCTCGAAAAGTGTCTAAAGAATTTATGCATGAGCTAGAAGCTTGCAGACATAGACAAATAATATCCCATTAATATCTCAATGAGCTTCGCATTCACCGTCTCAAGCCTTACTAATGCGAAAGAGACATCATAATAAGAAAATCAGATTTGTACCATTCCCAACTTATTAATGTGGTCTGGGAACAAGTACATACTCTCTCTCTTCATACTGCATGCGTAGTTATAAAAATACATGGCGCTGGGACCGTTCTTCGTGATGTGAGGGGCTAACGAACGACCGTAAATTCTCCCCGCCCCCTGTTTCTGCGATTGCGATTACCATCAATGCCGATCGATAGCCCGGCCAGCCTCAAGAACAGTAAGCTCCCGAGACCTACTCTACTACCTCAGCCAGCCTGACCATCTACCATTTTACCAAGTAGCAGTCTTCTCAAAGAAGTGAAAGAAGACGCATGTTCCATCTTCCCAGCCAACAAAGATGAGGACATCTTGACGGACTTTTGGTTGATCACCAGCACTTCTTATTTGCAAACTTATCGCCTGTGGTTCTCACTCTGACATAACATCCACCTCATACGAGCGAGCTTCTTCGAAGCCGACAGGCCGAGAGAATATACGATGGACCTCAACCAGACCACAGCTTCGTTGGAGAATGCGACAGCCGTGTTTGATTCTACATCATGGACAACGACGCAGCTGAAATCGGTAGCGAATCTCACGCAATACGCGCCTTCGGCGAAGGATCTCCTGTTGGCTGGGCCAAGGATGGGTATGAAGATAGGCTCGTACATCTTCAAGCTACCTTCAGTTATCGACGATGTAGTCGGTGCGCGACTGGGCCAGAGAGTTATCCCCGAAGCTACTGCCATGGGCGGAGCTGAAGCCATTACAACCGCGACTGCCATCATGGAAGATATGGCCCAAGCAGGGGCGAGGATGATGGAGAACGCGACGCACCCTGCTCCCGGCCTGGCATCGAAGATATCTTTTGAGAGTGGGCGGAGCTTTGGGAATATGGTGGCATATGCGACTAGTCGTTGGAGTTTGGGCTGTTTCCTCATGGCCGTCGTTGTCAACCGCACGCAAGTCTACGCCTCAACACGCCGCCCCCTCACGCTGGGATTCCGCACAAGGTTGGCATTGAGGATCATTCCGATTATCCTATTAGCAATGCAAGCTCGGTGGCTTCTGCAGTCGATACAATGCCAAACCTCGCCAGACTTTGGGATGCTCAGGTGGGGCAATGCGACTAGGAGCTCTGAACTCATGTTTACGCAAAATGGAGGGCCACTACATACGCTGAGCTCCGTCCTCCTTCTTGGAGCTTCCGATGCCGATTCATGTCGAGCTGTACGAATGGTTGCCCCGGAGCAGAAAAATATTGATACAGGAAGTTCCGGTACACCACCAAAGCTTCGCGGATCACTGGCATTGCTCTGGCCCTTGTTTCAGACTCTGAGTTTTAGCCAGTTCATGGAAACACTCTCATGTGCTGTCCAAGGTCGGCATGTTGCCTCAGAAACTGGCATGACGCTATTTGAACACTCGCTAGCATTTGCAGAGGCAGACGCTGCCATAAGCTCAAATCTCGGATGGGGACCCTTCGGAGGCACACCATCTGCTCAAAATTTGGACACTCACGCGAAGGCCTTTGCAGACAGTACATCGGGCGGTCCAGAAGCGTCGAGCAAACTTGCTGAAATCGCGATCACTAGGTCAATGATTATGCAAAAAATCAACACTCCTCCCGAAGTCCTTCTTATTGGATTCCTTTCTAGCATGAGCCACATTACAAGCCATGTTCTTGGCGTTTTCAATCTCCAGGGTCGATTGAGGCTTATCAACACCGCATTTTGGGGCTTATGTTTTATGTTGACCATAACGTGGAGCGTGCTCAACTTCTCAGTCGACGACGCCTCCAATCAAAGCTTGCTAAGATTCCCTACCGTCTGCATCATTGGATTTATCCCACATGTATTAATACTTATGGGAATCATTATCTGTGCGATCATTTATGGCCTTGCGGTGCTTCTGTCTGCGCTGGCGCCGCCCCCCAGTCTTCGGGCGCAACGAGGATCATTCCTGCACAACTTGGCAATTGCACATGAGAATATGCAGGCCAGTGTTCCCTTATCGAATATACGAATTAGCATGCATATGGATTTCTATTCGGCGCTTCTCAAGACTGGCTTCAGTGTCCTGACCATGGCTAGCGAGGCAGTCTATCTTAATGAGAGCCTTGAAGTCAACATTAAACAACAAACATGGCTTGAGGATGAAAGGCTAATGGAAGTCGAGGAGGTGGGAGCACAGTGGCTGGGTCCAAATTTTCGCCAGGACACGTCAGACGGCGCTGGATTGCTCTTGAGCAAGGATCTATCTCCAGTGAGTAGTGGGTATTCGAGGGAGCGGGTTGCGCAGGATGCCGGCAAAACCAGGTCAACCGATAAAATCATCAGGGATGGAGTTGGAGCTACGGAAAGAAGCGGTAGATGGATTATGGCTTTCGAACTTCTATTTGGGATTTTCAAGCTAATTATCAGCTGGTTCGCCATCGCGACGTTGAAAATGCTGGCCCGATTCGGCGTGAGAGCCAGACCGCACTGGCTTCTATGGCTCGTCAAGAAGAAAAGAAACAGCCAAAAAATAACAGCCAAACGAGGCGAACAAAACTCCGAGACCCTAGATTTTTGGCTCTTGAACAAGGAAGGTGAACTCGTATTGCCTCCTGACGATCATGTCGATGTCGAATCCGAAATGAGAAGACGTCTTAAAGTGGATAATCCGCGATGGTCCGCTCAAGATGAGCAGCAGCTCGATACGAACCTCTACAGCTGGTGGTTGGGTGGTGGCTGGTGGGGCGGAGATGATAATAGTGGTCAATTCACCCCCAGGGACAGCGAGCTAGAAGACGATACCACGAGCATGATTTCGATGTCAGATGTTTCAACCGACAATGAGTGGGATTCAGAAAGCGATAATGACGGCCAACGAACACCAACACAAAGTTCCCCATTCAGTCACCGAGAAACTACGCCTATTGCTGATACTCCTCTTTCATCTGCTGAGCTGGCTCAGCTACTGCATCCACAGACTCCGGAACAGCGCGCAGAAGCTCGAGCTTTAGCTGCACACCTATCCAGCGATACTATCATGACTCGCTCACGCTATCGAGATCTGTATCAACGAGAGAAACGGAAAGTTTTGACTTCTACTCGTCAACGTCCTCAACATTTGCGTGATGCCACAAAACTTAGTCCGGAGGAGGAGGAGGAGCTGCTTGAGTATTTGATTGTATCACGTCGCTCGTTTGGGGCTGCCACAGGTTCCACATCCGAACCACATTCATGGGCCGAAGGCGCATCCGGCTTGGGGGAGGGCGGCCCAACGTGCGTCGTCTGTCAAAGTGCACCGAGAAGTATCATCATATGGCCTTGCCGGTGCCTAAGTCTTTGCGATGACTGCCGTGTGACTCTCGCCATGAACAACTTTGACAAATGCGTCTGCTGCAGGAGAGACGTGGGAAGCTTTAGCAGGATATTCGTTCCTTGAATCAAGTCCAGTATTAATGCAATCAAGGGAGGCCTCTTCCTGATTTAAAGATAATGATTTCGGTCATAGACGATGTACAGTCTCCTCCAGGGTTTATGAGAAATAAACCTTCAGACAGAGATCTGTTCCAGACTATACAAGGCAACAATCATGGTGAAGAACGGTCACATTGGAAGATCGGATGCAGGTGTTCAACTCTTCATGTATGTATTCATTCGCCTATTGAGAAGTCTATATTCATAAGCCGGTTCTACATGCCACCCCATTCAATGCAAAAAGTGCGAACATCCCCATGTGGTTTCTCTTCGGTGCCAGGACTTTCACCTCCAATGAGGAAGCCTTTCTTCACACCAGTACCTAAACGCCCGCCACCAATCAGGTCAATGAGAGGTATCTCATCCTCCCAACTATGACCAACAGCCAGGAAATGACTGTGGAATCTCAGAGGATCTCCAGGATAAACCGTATAGTCGCAGCCGAAGCGAAGACCCGGTGTGATGAAGTAGTCGAGAGCATGTAAATGAGAGAAAAGTGGATATGAGGCCGGCACAGGCGGATCTACCTGCTGTGATTGGTTTTGGGGTAGGGACAATGGAGTATATGTAGTTGTTGGTGTGAGTGTATAAGGTGCGGAAGAAAACATTGAGGATGTAGAAGATGGTGTTGGCGATGATGGACGGCTGTCAACGAATAGAGACCCTTCAGACTGGCGCTCCTCTGAAAAGACAACACTCACGCCGGCAGGTTCTCCAGGTTTGCTTGCAGTAGACAACGAAGTATCTTTTGAAGCTCGTAACATTGCTTGTTTGGCTAGGCCACGCTCGGCTCTCTTCTGTTGCAATTCTTCCGCTACCCTTCGAGACTTCCGACCCTCGGTCCTCAGGGACTCCAGATATTTCCTTCTATCCTCTCCTGCCAGAGTACTGAATTTCTCTCTATGCCACGACACGTCATTTACAATATATGCCACCTCTTTCTCAACAAGAAGTTTGGCTTCTTCAGGGAGTAGCTCGACAGGTAGTCCTAGGAAGACATTCTGCTGAGGTATCTGTGGAATGCTGCCAATAAGGACGCCGCATATATGGTGAGTTCTACGCAGATAAGTAACGACGTTGATGTCGAATAGCAAATAGCGTCCCGAAATGAAGGATATCGGAATTGGTTCCGTGACCATGTCGCCAGTAAAAACCATCATGGTCGAATTGATTGCGCGAACCAAGATCCTACGGCTGTGTATCTTCATCGAGGTCAGTGAAAGCTTGGTATGAAGCGAACTCGACTCTTGAGGGATAACGACGATAGATCATAAATTAAAACACAAAAATTGAATCAGCACATCCAGAGATTATCTGGCTCAGTGGATTGACAGAGTTTCTAATCATATCGAGAGGTGACGATGAGAATGATGGGTTTTGCTTACCAAAAGAGAGAGCAAAATATTGTTGCTAATAATATGTGCTGGATAATTTATTACTTTTTGGCATATTCTCAGTGAAGATGGGTCCTTAAATACTCTGTCGACGAAATATTTCGACCCGCTAGAGCAAGGGCTTTTCAGCGATTGCTGACATAAGGTCACTCGCTAAGGCTCAAGATTCACCACAACCCCCCCCCCCAACCCCCCCCCAAAAACAAAAAGCCGCTCAATATATCACAACATACTGGCTGGCATAGTTAGCATCACCCAATCCGTGGCAGGTGCATTAGGGATATTTCGTAGAGATCGACCTCTTTTTTAAAATAAAATAAATAAAAAACCCCTCGACACATAGTCGTGACATTAGATCGTATTTGACAACAGTTTCCACCAGTTTAAATTTCATCGCGAGAAGGTAAAAATATCCGTCACAAGTTGTGGTTTTATATTCCAAGCCGGGCGTAACTGCATTATCTATCATACAAGATATAGCTCCCAAATCTGCATCGCCACTCATTCGAACATTAAGAACTATATGACCCTTAAACCTGCACGAGAATAGAAATAGCCGCTGAACTCAGAACATCATCCCGGTCGGCCCGCCAATGTTCTATGCTGATCACGACTCAAGCTGCTGCCTGTCTCCCTCAGTTCAGGATCCCGCAGATCATCCTCGTTAATAGACAGCAATCGATCGCCGGGACCCATCGGCTCCTGACTTCCGAATTTAATACCAGTTGAGTGCTTTTGACCTTGACCGAGGAATGGTACTGCTTCTTCTGGCTGGCCGAGCGAGCCTCGAGATGATACGTTAGGTCGATGTCCTTCATATGATTTTCGCTTTGCAAGGGGTATCTCGTCCTCCGAGTCGCTTTCATATGATGTATCGGTTTCATAATCATCTGATTGATACCCTGATTCGATCTTGACCTCGTGCTTTACACCGTCGGTCAACATGTCCTCATCATCTCTGTTTTCAAATGACCTCTTGCGCTTCCGCGGCGTCTCAATAGCCTTATCTGCACCCCGTTGAAAGGGAGTACCATGAGTTCCGATGAGGGTTCCGTTTTCGATTTGTCGGCGTAGACGTGTATATCTCATCCTTGCAGCAGGGGGTTTGAGGTTAGTTGCGTCTCCAACAGCATTGAAGTCGATCTGTATGATTCAATAAGCACACGGCGAGATTGAACAATGTCCAATCACTTACATTTTTATAGTCGGACTTCTGTAGGCAGATGAAAAGAAACCAGAGATTTTCGTCCAGCTGGATCTTCGAAGGCATTTCAAGATGAGATGAGGTATGAATACTAGCAATATCTGATTCCGACGTTTTCGCTCAAGAGGAAAAATAATCTCGGAAGCGATGAGAAGGTGTGGCAGCGCTTATAGAAGGATATAATCACAGAAATAATAAGGATCGAGTGTGCATTTTAGCCAACAGCCTAGAAATGGTCCGTAAGAACCTCCAGAAAGATCCTACCAACCAAAGAAAGAGTATAGCAAACAGAGAAATCTTAGTGGGACCATTAGACTATCAAACACAGTCACATTTGCTCAAATGGAATCATCCCGCATTTCATTCCCATATTTTGAGACAAAGATAACAAGCTAAAGCATTCAAGCGAATTGAAGCAATACGATGCTGTCATTGAGAACATCCTTGTCTGCAGAGAGCCATCACAAGCAACGGAAAGTAATAGTCAGCGACTCGTTCTTGAGCAATCCAACAGTATTCCCACGCAAACTACCTACATGCCGATTTGATGCAGTTGCTGCTTAATTTGGGACCTGCCTTCTCATAAGAAGTTTTCATCTCAGACCATGGAGGCGGTATGCCTCCAGAAGATAGCCTTAGCATCCCAGGTACCGTTTGCTGTCGCCATCAAAGATGGCAAAGCAATTCGGCAACCGTGGAACCTAATTTCTTGGTGTGCTATACATTCTCACACCGAAGTGGGAATTCAGAAGACCCTTGCAGAGTCCATTCTCAACCTTTCAACTTCAGTACGACTGACTCCTTAAGTGCTACATTGAGCACACGGTGTGAGCCCATAGCAGCCTGAATGGCGTTTTCCGATAGGACATCATAGGATGCGTCTCCATCCTCTGAAAATCCAGTTCCAAGTTCTCCTCTCACCCACAAGTCCGTAATTTCGTCCCTTGAAGGCAAATATCCTACTACACAAGCTGCCAAGATCTCCGCATGTTCTGATGGAACTGGATCCAGAACCAAGGTGGGTTGAGCAGCGATAGCTTCAAGCTTGTGGGGTGGAAGCAATCTTCGATCCCTTATCAAAGCTGCAACCCCACCGCAAACCATATCCACGCAATCAATTCCAGCGTCAGCAATAGCCGCAGATGCCACGGTAATGCAGCCGCTCAGGACATTCATCATGCCCCATTGACCAACAGGTCCACCCTCGGCTTTCTGATCTTCGTTATCTCCCCACCAACGATCTTCTTCCCCCTCAAGAATCGTAATTATGACGTCCACGCCACTTTTTGGCCATCTGTCTCCAATGATAACACCCCTCAGTGCAGTTTCAAGATGCACTGCAAGGTCGCGTTCAGTTGAATCCCGCAAATATCCTCGTCGCTGGCGTGTGGCAAATGGCGCATACTTTACGTGAGCTGCCAAAACAACATGCGGAGTGAAAGGTGCTGATCGTGGCAGTGGTCGAGGCCCATGTACGGTGCAGCTTATCTTGAGCCCCGAGGATGATAGGGACGACAGGGAGGCGTTTGATAATTTTGACTGTGATTCGTATTCCAGATATGCGGAGCCAGAAGCTGATGGGGTCACGCCAGTTTTGAGAACTACAAGGCATAAGCGATTTGTTTGTATCGGATCTCTTCCTCGAGTTATAACTTACACATCTTTCGCAGGACATTTGGCGCTCTGGTTCGTACCGGCCTACTATATTTCTCCACTCCATTGCCATCATTGGCCGCAAAAACAGGCGGTGTTGTACCGCCGCTGGGCCCATTGATGCGCCGTCTGTCAGTCATCTCTGAAACGGGTGTCGTGGTAGAGTAGAGTCTGGCGAATGTCTTGGGCGTTGCTAAAAGTTCCCAGATCTTCAGACACGGCCGCAGATATTCCGCGAATCCCCACGCAAAACAAAGCCTTGCGCTAGGAGAAATGATTATCCCTCGCTAATTCAGCTTCAAACCAACCCTCGAAGCAAGCCTTTAAAAGAAAACTTCTGCTTCTGTTCTGCTACTTTACCACTCTACATCTTCTGCAAATCAATATCAGCAACACCGAAAAATGCTATTTTACCATGCTACAGCAGTGTAGTTGCTGAACCTTTTGCTATTCATCTAACCCATTTGTCAGAGTCATGGCTTCTTTACTGTAAGTCAACACAGTCCGCTCCAGACCCTTGCTCCTGATGAATCTCTTCACTCAGTTCTGGCGATTTAACCTTGAGCCATTCGAACAACATGCACTACCATCTGAAGCACTACCCAAAAGAATTCTCTTTGATCCCTCTATCTCTGGTTGTTTTTGCTAACAGAGCATCGGGGTTTACAGGATGGAATCCAATCAGCTTTTGGAACATATCTAATTCTCTACTGGTACGTTCTCTCTCGCAACCTCCTTGGGTCCAAACAAATATATCCCACCCTGTTTCCTGATGAAAAACCATTTCAATCAGTTCTGCTTCTGAACTCCGTGATGATACTCCATTACCAAACATATTTTCTGAAAACACATCCACCAAACCTCTTTCTACAAGATCTTCGTGGAATCTTTAGCTAACACGCTCTTCAGACAGCGACTTTGTCAGAGAGAACGGTCAAATAAGGTACGGACGACGAATACAATTTCTCGAATTACATTGCATTGATGACAACAGCTTATCCATTCAACTAAAGCGTATTCGGCCGAGCCACCCTCCCGCACCGGACTGATCCTTCGGGGTTGGGATGATAGGTTGTGGAGTTTCAAAAGATCATTTCTGCTTTCGAGCTTAGATGCTACTTGTGTTATGTGGCTTCCGTGCTTCAGATCTTTCCGTTGCGTCTTGGAGCGTTGGGATCTGCGGCCGGTTGACGTGCTTGAGTAAACTGGCCTGTCTGAGCAAACTCATGTTTTCGCATTTTCATGGATCATCCTTCTGACGCTCACTGCTAACGCAAGATTTTCAGTAGGTCTCAATTGACTTCCCTCTCTAATCCTTGATCGGGTTATGTACAGTAGTACATAAGCTTCAAAGCACATTCGTGATTGCACCATTCTATTCATTCTACACTGCAAAAACATATATAGAAATTAAAACCATCCTTCATTTTAAGTCGACTCTTTCGTCATCATCCCGAAAATTCTGTGTGATTTGATTTCCCTGCTTGCACGACCATTGCTTGCTTACCTGAAACATCAATCTGGATACCAATTCAATGTCCACGGAATTGCCCTTTTGAAAGTAGATATAGGCAATTAGAATATTGCTAGAACTCTGAAGACGTATTTTTTTTTGGACTTGGGGCTCTCCTCCCTGTGAACTGCCATGAACTCTACTAGTGGTAGGGTTAAACATACTTCGTATATGGACAGTAATCGTTGGTTTCGACAAACTGTAACTCGTCGCCAGAAGATGAGGTTCTGAGCCCATGCACCAAGCAGGCGACGCAGGTACAGTACATAGGGGAACATGGCGTAGCATGGCAGGCTTGGGGACGAGGTTTTCGTGGTCCAGCTCGGGTACAGTTGGTCCGACCAAGCTGAACGACACAACCAAGTTTGAACCATCCCGGAAGATACCGTTTGTACTGTAAAATATATGGTGTCGCAATCAATGAAAATGAATATACAACTCCTA
>Ga0123337_10002841_pt1 | contig 19178 bp, 15 predicted proteins | sample frozenSSSSmetaG_FD_89792 | JGI IMG/M metagenome (GOLD analysis project Ga0123337, IMG submission 89792) | Glacier valley bacterial and archeal communities from Borup Fiord, Nunavut, Canada, to study Microbial Dark Matter (Phase II) -... | ecosystem: Environmental > Aquatic > Freshwater > Ice >... | reverse complement strand
CCGGCCGTGCGGATCGAGAAGAAGGATTCGCAGGGTCGCGACATGACGATCTCGATCGACGAGGACGGCGTGCGCATCACGCCATCGCGGCGCACTTCGACCGCCGCCGAGGCGGGTGCGTCGGCCGCCTCGAGCGCTGCGTCGGCAGGCTCCGGAGGTGCTGACAGCGTCGGCGTCGAGATCAAGCTGCCCGCGAACGCCGACAGCGACGATGTGCGGGAAGCGGTGCGGGAAGCCAAGGCCGCCGTCGTCGACGCGATCCGACAGTCGCGCGAAGCGGCGACGGAGGCCGCGGCCGAAGCGGCCATCGAGTCGGCCGTCGAATCGGCGGTGTCGGGCGACAAGGCCGTGCGCCGCGTGCGTGCAGCGCGCATCGGCGATTCGTTCACCGACATCGCGTTCCTCTTCATCGTCGCCTCGGCGATCCTGAAGTTCACCTACAAGGGCACGATCCAGGCCGAGGTCAAGGCTGCGGTCGCGACCGAGACGGCCGAGTCCGAGCAGCTCAAGCGCCAGGTCGTCGAGGCGCGGATGGCGGCGATGCAGGCGCAGGTCGAGCCGCACTTCCTCTTCAACACGCTGGCCTCGATCGATCACCTGATCGAGACCGATCCGCCGCGCGCCAGCACGATGCAGAAGAACCTGATCGCGCTGCTGCGCGCCTCGATGCCGTCGATGCGCGAGCAGAATCCGAACGCGCAGACGCTCGGCCGCGAGATGGCGGTGATCCGGCCTTACCTCGAGATCCTCAAGGTGCGCATGGAAGACCGCCTGCAGGCAAGCGTCCGCGTGCCCGAGGGCCTGGCCTCGGCCGAGTTCCCGCCGATGATGATCCAGTCGCTGGTCGAGAACGCGATCAAGCACGGCCTGGAGCCGAAGGCCGAGGGCGGCGCGCTCGAGGTCTCGGCCGAGATCGTCCACGGGCGGCTGGCCGTCACCGTCGCCGACACGGGCCTGGGCTTCGGCAAGGCCGACACCGCCGGCACCGGCATCGGCCTGGCCAACATCCGCGAGCGGCTGAAGCTGCTCTACGGCGACAAGGCCTCGATGGTCGTCGCCGACAATCAGCCCACCGGCACGATCGTGACGCTGACCGTGCCCTACCAGGCGCAACCGCGCGAAGAAGCGACCGCATGAGCCCATCCTGGAAAGGCGCCCTCGCCGTCCTGGTGCTGATCCTGACCCTCGTCGTCGCCGCGCTGCTGGCGACGGCCTGGACCGTGCTGCCACTCGACTCCACGGCGATCACGATCGACGGCGATACTTTCTCGCTCGCCGACTTCACGGGCGCGGATGCCGTGCTCTTCTTCGTGGTGGCGGTCGCAGCCTTGGTCTTCGCGCTCGTGGTGGCGCTGGCGGCCGGCGCCGTCGGGCTCGGGCTCGGCGCCCTCGGCCTCGCCCTGGGTCTGGCCGTCACGCTCGGCGTGCTCACTCTCGTGGCGTCGCCCTTCCTGCTGTTCGTCTGGCTGCTCTGGCGCGGGTTGCGCACACGGCGGATGCCGGTGCCCGCCCACTCATGACGACCGCCCTCATCGCCGACGACGAGCGGCTGCTGCGCGAGCAGCTGCGCGCGCGCCTGGCCGAGGTCTGGCCCGAGCTCGAGATCGTCGCCGAGGCCAAGAACGGCGCCGAGGCGGTCACGATGACCGAGACGCACCACCCCGACATCGTCTTCCTCGACATCCGCATGCCGGGCATGACCGGCATCGAGGCGGCGCGCGCGATCGCCCAGCTGCCGACGACCGACGACGACGCAGGCGACGATGCGGCGCCGGAGGGCGCGAAATCCTGGCACGGCTGCGAGATCGTCTTCATCACCGCCTACGACCAGTACGCGATCGAGGCCTTCGAGCAGGGCGTCGTCGACTATGTCCTGAAGCCCGCCGAGCGGGCGCGCCTGCAGCTCACCGTCGACCGCATCCGAAAACGCCTCGCCGACCGCGCCGCCGACGAATCGCCCGACGCGACCGGCATGCAGCAGCTGCTGCAGCGCCTCGCGACCAAGATGAACCCGAGCGCGGCGCCGAAGCTGAAGTGGATCCAGGCGACCGTCGGCGCGGCGATCCAGATGGTCCCGGTCGACGACGTGCTCTTCTTCATCTCCGACGAGAAGTACACGCGCGTGCAGACGGCGACGATCGAAGCCTTGATCCGAAAGCCGATCAAGGAGCTCGTCGACGAGCTCGACGCCGACGCGTTCTGGCAGATCCATCGCTCGACGCTCGTCAACACGCGGATGATCGCCGGCGTCACGCGCGACCTGCGCGGGCGCCAGCTGGTCGCCCTGCGCGGCCACCCCGAGAAGCTCGAGGTGAGCCGCAGCTACGCGGGGCTCTTCAAGGGCATGTAGCGATCGCGCAGGTCCAGCTTCGCAGCACGACGACCGAATCTCCGGTCGTCGAAACTCGCCACCGCGGCACACGCCCGATAGCCGGCGTGATGCAAGGCGTCGGCGAAGTCGAGGCCGGACCGGTGTGCCTCGCGTGCCGTTTCGACCGAGGCCCGATCCTCGATCGTGACCTGCGGCAAGGCCAGAAGATGGCTGACGACGGCGAAGAATTGCGCCGGCCGGGTGCCGTACAGGCCGCGCATCACCCCTTCGAGCTCGAGGAGCACGGTCTTGCAGACCTGCAGCGGACGATCGCCCTCGATCAACCGCCGCGCCGCGTCGGCCTGCCGGGAAGTGGCGATGCTCGCCGGCTCCATCCCGGCCAGGAAATAGCGCGCCACGACATTGGTGTCCAGACCGATCACTTCTTCGGCTTCGTTCGCGCCGGCGAAGGCTTCTTGCCGATCGGGGCCAGAAGGCTGGCGACGTCGAAGTCTGCCGGCACCGCCGGGCCGGAGACCTTGATCATTCCGAAGCCGCTCTTCGGGCGCAATCGCTTCACGACCGCTGGCCGCAGCACGGCGCGATCACCCTCGACCGCGAAGGCGATCCGCGAGCCCTGCCGCAAGCCCAGACGTTGCCGGACCCCCTTCGAAACCGTGACCTGACCCTTGCTCGTCATGGCGGTCGTCTGCATGTCGACTCCAAGTATTACCTGGTAATGATTGGATTCGGCACGCCAAGGGCGGGGCGAGACGGGCTCATGGCGCGTCGGCAATGACGGCGGCCGATCGCGCAGCCCGCTCAGCCGCCGCCGCGCGAAGCGCCATCAACCGACCCCGCGGATCCTCGACCTTCTTCGCCTCGTGCAGCTTCATCTCGGCGATGAAGCGGCTCGGCAGCGCGGCCTGGATCTGCCGGCCGCGCTTTCTCCGGCGCAGCACGCTCACCGCGAGCGTGGCGCGTGCGCGCGTGATGCCGACGTACATCAGCCGACGCTCTTCCTCGAGCCGTGCCGCCGCGCCCTCCTCGTCGTCGTTCGCGAACGGCAGCAGGCCTTCGTTGACGCTCGCCAGCACGACGTGCGGCCATTCGAGCCCCTTGGCGGCGTGCAGCGTCGAGAGCGTGACGACGTCCTGATCGTCGCCCCGCTCGGCGAGGCTGATGATCACCGAGATCGTCTGCGCGACTGCGAGCACGCTCGTCGCCGGCTCCTCGTCGCCGGTCGCTGCCGAGCCCTTGCCGCCGCAGCGGCGCGCCATCCAGTCGATGAATTCGAGCACGTTGTTCCAGCGCGCGGCCGCGAGCGGCGGCGAATCCTCGCCGTCGTGAAGATGCTGCTCGTAGCCGATGTCCTTCAGCCAGCCGAGCAGCAGCGCCTTCGCGTCCTGCTCTCCGGTGGTCGCGCCGGCGCGCTCCTGCAGGTCGTTGACGCAGCGGCCGAACTCGTGGAGGCCGGCGACGGCGCGACTCGACAGCGCGCCGACCAGCGACTCGGCGAAGAGAGCCTCGAACAGACTCGCCTTCCAGCGCGACGCGAACGTGCCGAGCGCCGCCAGCGTCTGGTGGCCGATGCCGCGCTTCGGGCTCGTCACCGCGCGCAGGAACGCCGGGTCGTCGTCGGGATTGACGATCAGCCGCAGCCACGCGCAAAGGTCGCGGATCTCGGCGCGGTCGAAGAAGCTCTGCCCGCCCGAGACCTTGTACGGGACCCCTGCCTTGCGCAGTGCCTGCTCGAAGACGCGCGCTTGGTGGTTGGCGCGATAGAGCACGGCGAAGTCCTTGAAGGCAGCGCCGCTCGCGCGCAGCGATTCGATGCGCGCGACCGCCCGCTCGGCCTCGTGCACCTCGTCGTCGCACTCGACGACCGCGACCGGATCGCCAGCGCCGAAATCGCTCCAGAGCTTCTTCTCGAAGAGCTTCGGGTTGTGTGAGATCACCGCGTTCGCGGCCGCGAGGATGCTGCCCGTCGAGCGGTAGTTCTGCTCGAGCGCGATGACCTTCAGCTTCGGATAGTCGACCGGAAGGCGGCGCAGGTTGAGGGTGGTCGCGCCGCGCCAGCCGTAGATGCTCTGGTCGTCGTCGCCGACCGCGGTGAACGCGCCGCGCTCGCCGGCAAGCAGCTTCAGCATCTCGTACTGGACGCCGTTGGTGTCCTGGTATTCGTCGACGAGGACGTAGCGCAGGCGATCGCGCCACGCCTCGCGCACCTCGGCATCGCGCTCGAGCAGCTTCATCGGCAGGACGACGAGATCGTCGAAGTCGCTCGCCTGATAGGCGGCGAGGCGCTCCTCGTAGCGCTTCATCACCCGCGCGGCGACGAGCGCGTCCTCGCGCGACCGGCCCTTGTCGAGTCCATCGCCGTCGCCCGAGAGCGCGTCGGCCTCGGCGCCGTCCGACGTCAGGCCGCGGTTCTTCCACGCCGAGATCGCCCACTGCCATCGCCGCGCGAGCGCGTTGTCGGTCGTGCCGCCGGCGTCCTTCAGGATGCCGAGGACGTCGTCGCTGTCGAGGATGCTGAAGTTGGGCTTGAGGCCGACGCGCTCGCCGTGCTCGCGCAGCATGCGCACGCCGAGCGAGTGGAAGGTGCTGATCGCGAGCTTGCCCGCTGCCTTGCCGCCGACCAGCGCCCGCGCCCGCTCGCGCATCTCGGCGGCCGCCTTGTTGGTGAAGGTGATCGCCGCGATCTGCGCCGGCGCATGGCCGGTCTCGAGCAGGCGGGCGATCTTGTGGACGATGACCCGCGTCTTGCCGGAGCCGGCGCCGGCGAGGACGAGGCAGGGGCCGGCGAGGTGATGGACCGCCTCGAGCTGGGCCGGGTTCAAGGTCACCGGCGGCGACCGGTCGGCGCTCAGTCCGTCTTGCCGCACATGCAGTGCACGATCGCCGCGAACGGCCTGCGGTGCTCCGCGATCTCCGCGACCCAGCCGAGCTCGCGGCCCGCGTCCTTCACCAGCGACGGCGCGACGCCGAAGGCGGCGCCGACGCGCGCGTCGAGCTGCGCGCCGACCAGCGCCGAGACCTCGTTGTTGAGCATGGCGACGATCTGCGCGAACTTGCCCGGCTCGCGCTCGATGTAGATCAGGCGCGGCTTGTCGCCGAGCTTGGCGCGCGTCGCCGCCGACTTCACCGCGTCGCCGAACAGGCCGACGGTGTCGACCAGGCCGCGCTCCTTGGCCTGCGTCCCGGTCCAGACCCGGCCTTGGGCGATCGCGTCGATCTTCGCCGCGGTCGTCTTGCGCGCGACCGCGACCTTGGTGGTGAAGTCGACGTAGATGTGGTCGACCGACTTCTGTACGAGATCGGCGAGGCGCGGATCGAGCGGCAGGCGCGGATCGTCGGCGTTGCGCAGCCACGTCGTGCCGACGCCCGCCGGATGCACGCCGACCTTCGCGAGCGTCTGATCAGCCGTCGGCAGCAGCGCGAAGACGCCGATCGAGCCGGTGACGGTCGCCGCGTCGGCGACGATCTCGTCGGAGGCGGTCGAGATCCAGTAGCCGCCCGACGCGGCGACGTTGCCCATCGAGACCACCACCGGCTTGCCGGCCGCGCGCGTGAGCTCGAGCTCGCGCCGCACGAGCTCGGAGCCGAAGACGCTGCCGCCGGGCGAATCGACGCGCAGCACCAGCGCCTTGACCTCCTTGTTGTCGCGCGCACGGCGGATCAGGTCGGCCGTCGACAGGCCGCCGACGGTGCCGGCCGGCGCCTGGCCGTCGACGATCTCGCCTACGGCGACGACGACGCCGATCGCGTCGCCCGTGAGCGTCGGCTTGACGCGGCCAAGGTAGTCGTCGAACGAGATCTGGCGGAAAGTCTGCTCGTCGTCGTCCTTGGCACCGCGCTCGATCATCAGCTGGCGCAGCTCGTCGCGGGTCTTCAGGCCGTCGATCAGCTTGGCGTCGAGCGCGAGCCTGGCCGCGTCGCCTCCCGCCGCGGCCATCCGCGCCGGCGCTTCGTCGATGCCCTTGGCGATCGCGCCCGGTGCGAGCTTCCTCTCCTTCTCGACCGCGTCGGTGTAGGTCTTCCAGAGGTCGCCGAAGAGGAAGCGATCGGCCTCGAGTGCCGGCGCCGACGGCTCGTTGGCGATGAACGGCTCGACCGCGCTCTTGAAGGTGCCGACGCGCACCACGTTGACGGTGACGCCGAGCTTGTCGAGCGCGTCCTTGTAATAGTTGCGCAGGCTCCCGAAGCCCGAGAGATAGGTCATGCCGAGCGGGTGCATGTAGACCTCGTTCGCGTGCACGGCGACGTAGTACTGGCGCTGGTCGTACGACGAGCCCCAGGCGACGACCTTCTTGCCGCTCGCCTTGAAGCGGTCGATCGCGGCTGCGACCTCGCGCAGCGTCGAGAAGCCCGTCGGCCGCATCTCGTCGAGGACGACGACGAGGCCTGTGATCTTCGGGTCGGCGGCAGCAGCGTCGAGCACGGCGACGATGTCGCGCAGCTGGATCTTCTGCACCGCCTCGCCGCGCACCTGGTCGAGCGCGGTCGAGCGCAGGTTGCCGCTCTTCTGCTCGCCGATCGTGCCGTCGAGGCGCAGGACGAGCGCGGTCTTGTCGGCGATCGCGGGGGTGCCGCTCCTGATCAGGCCGAAGACGATGAAGACGACGACGCCCAGGAAGATCAGGTTCAGGACGACACGCCGGCTGGTGTCGAGCACGCGCCACAGGCCGCGGAAGAACCGGCGCACCCGACCGGGATTGGACGCTGACATGAACCCTCTCTCCTCGAAGTTGCGCCTAGCTTAAGCGACCGGCGGCAGCGACCGGCTGGTGCGGACTTCCACCGTCGATCCGCGCCATCGCGCCTTGCCATACTCGCTCGATGCAGGCCGTCTTCGCCGTCACCGTGCCGTTCTTCGCGCTGGTGCTGCTCGGCTGGCTCGCGGCACGCTGGGGCATGCTGCCCGAGAGCGCGATCCCCGGGCTGAACATCTACGTCCTCTTCTTCGCGCTGCCGTGCATGCTGTTCCGCTTCGGCTCGAGCCAGCCGCTGGAGCGGCTGGCGGATCCTGCCCTGCTCGGGATCTACCTCGTGTCGGCGCTCGTGGTAATCGGCGCGAGCGTGGCGCTGACCTGGCGCGGTCGCGGCAACGGCGACGGCGTCGACCTGCGCGATGCCGCGTTCGGCGCTCTCGTCGCGGCTTTCCCCAACGCCGGCTTCATGGGCGTTCCTCTCCTCGTCGCACTCTTCGGCGACGCTGCGGCCGGGCCGGTGATCGGCGCCATCGTCGTCGACCTGGTCGTCACCAGCACGCTCTGCCTCGCGCTCGCGCAAGCCGACACCGGCCGCAGCGCGGGCGCGAACGAACGCTCCGCCGCCCGTGGCGCGCTCGTCGCGCTGCGCGGCGCGCTCACCAATCCGCTGCCGTGGGCGATCGTGATCGGCGCCTGCTTCGCGCTCGCGCAGCGCGAGCTGCCCGGGCCGATCGCGCAGGTCGTGCGCATGCTCGGCGATTCGGCGGCACCGGTGGCGCTGTTCACGATCGGCTCCGTGCTCTGGCGCGCCGGCCAGCACGCGCACACCCGAACGCCGGTCGGGCGCTACCTGCCGCTCGCGCTGATCAAGCTCGTCGCGCATCCGGCCCTGGTCTTCGCGATCGGCTTGGCCGCCCGCGCGCTCGGCGCGCCGGTGTCGTCGTCCGGGCTGACGGTGCTGACCTTGACGGCTGCCCTGCCGAGCGCGAGCAACGCGTCGCTGCTGGCAGAGCGCTACGGCGCCGACAACGGCCGCATCGCCCGGATCATCCTGGCCTCGACGGTGCTCGCGTTCGCGACGTTCTCGACCTGCGCGTGGCTGTTCGGCGTCGGCGCCGGCCCATAGCCGAGCGCACGTCGGAATGGTATTCTGTATACAGAAGCCAGTCCGTTCCCGACCATGCCGGCCCACCTCGTCAAACTCCAATCCGCCCCCGACCTCGTCGATCAGGTCTACCGCGCCCTGCTCGACGCCATCAGCGACGGCTCGATCGTGCCCGGTGCGCGGCTGACGCAGGAGACCATCGCCGCCGACCTCGCCGTCTCGCGCCAGCCGGTGCTGCAGGCGCTGCGCCTCTTGAAGAAAGACGGCCTCGTCCTCGATGCGCCCGGGCGCGGCGTGCTTGTCGCGCCGCTCGAGCCGAGCTGGATCGCGCAGGTCTACGAAGTGCGCGGCGCGCTCGATGCGCTCGCGGCGCGTCTCGCCGCGGCGCGGCATGCGGTGCTCGACCCGAAGCTCGTCGAGCGGGGCCGGCGTGCGGCGCGCGGTCGCGACATCCAGGCCATGATCGAAGCCGACATCGCCTTCCACCAGGCGGTCTACGCCGCCTCGGGCAATCCGCTCATCGCCAGGAGTGCCGAGACGCACTGGGTGCACCTGCGCCGCGTCATGGGCGCGGTGCTGCAGCATTCGCCGCAGCGCGAGGCGCTCTGGGACGAGCACGAGGCGATCGCCCGTGCCATCGCCAAGGGCGACGCCGAGCGCGCTGCTCACCTCATCGATCACCACGGCCGCCGGGCCAGCGCCAATCTCCAGATGCGGCTTGCCGACGTTCTCACCCGCCCCTCGAAAGGACACGCATGAAACTCACCGCAGCACAACGCGAGCAGTTCGACCACGACGGCTATCTCTTCTTCCCCAGCCTCTTCACGCCCGAGGAAACGCGCACGCTCAACGAGGCCGTGCCCGCGCTCTACAGCCGGCGCGAGGCCTTCAACGTGCGCGAGAAGGGCAAGGAAGCGGTGCGCACGAACTTCGCCGCGCATCTCTACAGCGAGCCGTTCGCCAGGCTCGCGCGCCACCCTCGCATGGTCGGGCCGGTGCAGGAGCTGATCGGCGAAGAGCTCTACATGCACCAGTTCAAGATCAACGGCAAACAGGCCTTCGACGGCGACGTCTGGCAATGGCACCAGGACTACGGCACCTGGAAGAACGACGACCTGATGCCGGCCGAGCGGGCGATGAACGTCGCCATCTTCCTCGACGACGTCAACGAGTTCAACGGGCCGTTGATGTTCATCCCCGGCAGCCACAAGCGCGGCGTCGTCGACGCGAAGCACGACCTGACGACGACGAGCTATCCGCTCTGGACGATCGACAACGCCCTCATCGCGCAGCTGGTCGAGCGCGCGGGCAGCAAGGACGGCGGCATCGTCTCGCCGCACGGCCCAGCCGGATCGATGATCGTGTTCCACGGCTGCCTGGTGCATGCTTCGGGCTCCAACCTCTCGCCCTGGAACCGGGTCAGCGTCTATCTGAGCCTGTGCGCGGTCAGCAACCACATCCGCCGCTTCAAGCGGCCCGAATACATCGCGCACCGCGACTTCACGCCGATCGATTGCCTGGCAGACGACTGCCTGCTGAAGGACTATCCGGTCGACATGCCGTGGCTCAAGGGCATGCCGGCGAGCGCCCTCGAGACCTCGCTCGACGAGCTGACGTTCGCGGCCTGAGCGCGGGAATCCCATGAGCCTCCACGCACAGTTGCGGCAGCGCGCCGCCGACGGCAATCCCATCCGCATCGGCCTGATCGGCGCCGGCAAGTTCGGCTCGATGTACCTCGCGCAGATCCCGCGCACGCCGGGCGTTCACCTCGTCGGCATCGCCGACCTCTCGCCTGACGGCGCACGGCGCAATCTCGCCCGCGTCGGCTGGAGCGACGAGCGGACGCGCGCCGCGAGCCTCGACGCGGCCGTCGCGAGCGGCGCGACGCACATCGGTGAAGACTGGCGCGCGCTCGTCACGCATCCGGCGATCGACATCGTCGTCGAGTGCACGGGGCACCCGATCGCGGCCGTCGAGCATTGCCTCGCCGCCTATGCGCACGGCAAGCACGTCGTCAACGTCACCGTCGAGGCCGATGCCTTCTGCGGCCCCCTGCTCGCGCGCAAGGCGGCCGAGGCCGGCGTGATCTATTCGCTCGCCTTCGGCGACCAGCCCGCGCTGATCTGCGACCTGGTCGACTGGGCGCGCACCTGCGGCTTCCCGGTGACGGCTGCGGGCCGCGGCCACAAGTGGCTGCCGCACTTCAGCGAGTCGACGCCCGAGACCGTCTGGGGCAACTACGGCCTGACGCCCGAGCAGGCCGAGCGCGGCGGCCTCAATCCGAAGATGTTCAACAGCTTTCTCGACGGCTCCAAGCCCTCGATCGAATCGACCGCCGTCGCCAACGCGACCGGGCTCACGGTGCCGAGCAACGGCTTGCTCTATCCGCCGGCGAGCGTCGAAGACATCCCGTTCGTGACCCGACCGATCAGCGAGGGCGGCGTGCTCGAGAGGAAGGGCATGGTCGAGGTGATCTCGTCGCTCGAAGCGAACGGCCGCAAGATCCCGTACGACATCCGCATGGGTGTGTGGGTCACGGTCGAAGGCGAGACCGAGTACATCCGCAACTGCTTCGAGGAATACAACGCCCACACCGATCCGAGCGGCCGCTACTTCACGCTCTACAAGCGCTGGCACCTGATCGGCCTCGAGGTCGGCATGTCGGTGGCGAGCGTCGCGCTGCGTGGCGAAGCGACGGGCGTCGCGACGTGCTGGAACGCGGACGTCGTCGCGACCGCCAAGCGCGACCTCGGGCCGGGCGAGATGCTCGATGGCGAAGGCGGCTACACGGTGTGGGGCAAGCTGCTGCCGAGCGAGACCTCGATGCGCCAAGGCGGATTGCCGCTCGGCCTCGCCCACGACGTCAAGGTCGTGCGCGCGGTGAAGAAGGGGCAGAGCCTGAGCTGGTCGGATGTCGCGATGGACACGTCGACATCGGCCTACAAGACGCGGCGCGAGATGGAGTCGCTCTTCGCCGCGCCGATACTGAAGACGGCATGATCGCACGCTCATGATCGATCTCGTCTTTCGCAACGCGCTCATCGTCGACGGCACCGGCGCCGATCCGGTGCGCGGCGATGTCGCCGTCGACGCCGGCCGCATCGTCGGCGTCGGCCCGCATCTCGAGGTCTCGGCCGCGCGCTCGGTCGACGCGAACGGCCTCGCGCTGATGCCCGGCATCGTCGACAGCCACACCCACTTCGACGCCCAGATCACATGGGACCCGACGGTGCGACCGTCGCCCGCGCTCGGCGTGACGACGGCGGTGATCGGCAACTGCGGCTTCACGATCGCACCGTGCCGGCCGGCCGATCGCGAGCTGACGATGAGGAATCTCACGCAGGTCGAGGGCATGTCGATCGACGCACTGCGGGCCGGCATCGACTGGGGCTTCGAGACCTTCCCCGAGTACATGGCCCAGCTGAAGGCGCGCGGCAGCGCCGTCAACGTCGCGGCCTACGTGGGCCACTCGTCCGTGCGCACCTACGTGATGGGCGGCGACGCCGCCAGGCGCGCCGCGACCGCCGACGAGATCGCGCAGATGCAGGCGATCGTGCGCGACGCCATGGCGCACGGCGCCGTCGGCTTCGCGAGCAGCACCAGCCCGGCACACAACGGCGAAGGCGGACTGCCGATGCCGTCGCGGCTCGCATCGGACGAGGAGATGGCGGCGCTCGTCGGCGCGATGGGCGAGGGCGGACGCGGCGTTTACATGCTGACCAAGGGCGGCCACACGCCCGTGTCCTTCCTCGAATCACTCGCCGCCGCGACCGGCCGGCCGGTGATGGTCGCGGCGCTGCTTCACAACAGCGTCAATCCGACGGCGGTGTTCGCCGACCTGGACGCCATCGCCGCGGCCAACACGCGCGGTCATCGGCTGCTCGGCCAGGTCTCGTGCTGTCCGCTGACGATGGACTTCACGCTCGCCTCGCCGTATCCGGTCGAAGGACTGGTGAGCTGGAAACCGGCACTCGGGCTCTCAGGCGAGGCCCTGGAGCGTGTCCTCGCCGATCCGGCGTTCCGCAACGTGGTGCGTGCCGAGCTGCGCACAGCGACGACGTTTCGCCTCTTCAACAACGAATGGGACAAGGTCCACGTCGTCGAGGTCGCTCGGCCGGCCAACGCGCGCCACGAGCAGCGCAGCATCGCCGAGATCGCGCGCGAAGACGGACGCGACCCGCTCGACGCGATGCTCGACCTCGCCCTCGACGAAGACCTGCGCACCGTGTTTACGGCGCAGCTTCTCAACACCGACGAAGACGCCGTCGGCCGCATGCTCAACCATCCGCACAGCATCGTCAGCTTGAGCGATGCCGGCGCCCACCTGACGTTCTTCAACGACGCCGGCTTCGGCCTGCACCTGATCGGCCACTGGTCACGCGAGCTCGGCGCGATGAGCCTGGCGGAAGCGGTGCGGCGGCTGACCTCGCATCCGGCCGCCGTGCTCGGCTTGCAGGAACGCGGCGCGATCCGCGCGGGCTTCGCCGCCGACCTGCTGCTCTTCGATCCGGCCACGGTCGGCCGCGGCCCGAAGCGCCGCGTGCACGACCTACCGGCTGGCGCGGCCCGTCTCACCACCGACGCGATCGGAGTGCACGGCGTCTGGGTCAACGGGCGCCAGGTCGCCGACGCCGACGGGCTGCTCGCATCCACCCCGCTGGCCGGCGAGCTGCTGACCCGGTTCACGGCCTAGCCGACGGCCGCGTCCGGCCGCACAATCGCCCGACATCAAGCAGCGCCCATGACATCCGCCCCCGTCCGCCTCGCCGTCGCAATAACCATCGCAGCCACCTCGCTCGCCCATGCCGGCGATCCCGTCCAGCTGACGAAGGAAGAGACGCAGAAGGCGCCGGCGGGCGAGTCGAACACCGACCAGGCTCGCGTCGGCGGCTCCGCCGTGATCTTCTTCGCCGCCGAAGGTCGGATGACCTTCAAGATGACCGACAGCCCCCGCAATTCTCCCGGGACGTGGAGCGTCGACGACGAAAGGCGCGACTGCATCGAGGTCACCAGCGGCGCCGCCAGCGATGGCTGCCGGCACCTGTACGAGACCGACACCGGCGACGCGATGAAGACAGGGGGCGGCGAGATCCTTCCTGTCGACAAGCTGGAATAGGCGGCCGCGCGATCGTCGCCGCATGACAGACCTCTCGGTTGCGGGCCGCATCGGTGCCGTGCTTCCCGATGGCGCCGTTGATGTCGACCCGGCCGAGACCGCGGAGTGGTGCGAAGCGCTCGACGCGCTGATCGCCGCGCACGGCGAGTCGCGCGCCCGCTTCCTGTTCGACGCCCTGCTCGCCCATGCGCGGCGGCACGGCGTGCGCTGGCTGCCTTCGATGGTGACGCCGTACGTCAACTCGATCCCGCTCGCATCGCAGACACCTTTTCCCGGCGACCTCGCGATGGAGCAGCGCCTGGCTGCGCTGATGCGCTGGAACGCGCTGGCGATGGTGATGCGCGCCAACCGCGTCGAGAGCGGCGGATCGGCCGAGCTCGGCGGCCACATCGCGAGCTATGCGTCGGCGGCCGATCTGTTCGAGGTCGGCTTCAACCACTTCTTTCGCGCGCGCAGCGACGACGACACTCCGCCGGGCGGCCAGCCCGGCGGTCCCATGACATCCGCAGGACCGGCGCAGCCGGGATCTCTGGGCGACTTGGTCTTCTTCCAGCCGCACTCCGCGCCGGGCGTCTACGCGCGTGCGTTCCTCGAAGGTCGTCTTTCGGCCGAGGACCTCGCCCACTACCGCCAGGAGCTCGTCGCGCCGGCCGCGGGCGCACGCGGCCTGACGTCGTACCCGCATCCGCAGCTGATGCCCGACTTCTGGCAGTTCCCGACCGGCTCGATGGGCATCGGTCCGATCAACGCGATCTACCAGGCGCGCTTCATGCGCTACCTCGAGCACCGCGGCCTGCTCGCCGCCGCCTCGGGGCCGACGCAGCGACGCGTCTGGGGCTTCTTCGGCGACGGCGAGATGGACGAGCCCGAGTCGATCGCCGCGCTCTCGCTCGCCGCGCGCGAGCAGCTCGACAACTGCACTTTCGTCATCAACTGCAACCTGCAGCGTCTCGACGGCCCGGTGCGCGGCAATGGCCGCATCGTCGACGAGCTCGAGTCGCTGTTCGCGGGCGCGGGCTGGCACGTCGTCAAGTGCCTGTGGTCGAGCGACTGGGACGTGCTCTTCGCGCGCGACCACGGCCACGCGCTGATGCGCGCCTTCGCGCACACCGTCGACGGCCAGTTCCAGACGCTCTCGGCCAAGGACGGCGCCTTCAACCGCGAGGTCTTCTTCGGCCAGAACGAGGAGATGAAGGCGCTCGTCGCCGACCTGCGCGACGAGGACATCGACCGGCTGCGCCGCGGCGGCCACGACGCGGTGAAGATCCACGCCGCCTTCGCCGCGGCGGTCGCGCACGCCGGCCGACCGACCGTTGTTCTCGCCAAGACGATGAAGGGCTACGCGATGGGCGAGGCGGCGCAGGGCCGCATGACGACGCACCAGGCGAAGAAGCTCGACAGCGCCGGCCTGCTCGCTTTCCGCGATCGCTTCGCTCTGCCGATGAGCGACGCCGACACGCAGTCGCTCGCCTTCTACAAGCCCGCCGACGACAGCGCCGAGCTGAAGTACCTGATGAGCCGGCGCCGCGCCCTCGGCGGCGTGCTGCCGGTGCGACGCAGCGACTGCCCGACGCTCGCAGTGCCCGCGCTCGAGACGACCTCGACCTTCGCGCTGCAGTCTGACGGCAAGGAGATGAGCACGACGATGGCCTTCGTGCGCATCCTCGGCAACCTGCTCAAGGACCCGGTGCTCGGCGCCCGCGTCGTACCCATCGTCGCAGACGAGGCACGCACCTTTGGCATGGCGAGCCTCTTTCGCCAGGTCGGCATCTACGCTCCCTTCGGCCAGCTCTACCAGCCCGAGGACTCGGGCTCGATCCTCTCGTACCGCGAAGACCGCGGTGGCCAGATCCTCGAGGAGGGCATCACCGAGGCCGGCGCGATCTCGTCTTGGACCGCGGCGGCGACGTCCTACTCGACGCACGGCCTGGCGATGCTGCCGTTCTACATCTACTACTCGATGTTCGGCTTCCAGCGCGTCGGCGATCTGATCTGGGCCGCCGCCGATCAGCGCGCGCGCGGTTTCCTCATCGGCGCGACGGCTGGGCGCACGACGCTCTCGGGCGAAGGACTGCAGCACCAGGACGGCACGAGCCACCTCGTCGCCGCGACCGTGCCGAACTGCAAGGCCTACGACCCAGCCTTCGCCGGCGAGCTCGCGGTCATCGTCGACCGCGGCATGCGCGAGATGCTGGTCGAGCAGCAGGACGTCTTCTACTACGTCACGGCGATGAACGAGAACGTCGCCCAGCCTTCCCTGCCGGCCGATGCGCACGAGGGCGTGCTGCGCGGCATGTACCGCTTCCGGCAGTCGGCGCGCGACGGCACGAGGCGCGTGCAGCTTCTCGCGGCCGGCGCCATGATGGGCGAGGCGATCAAGGCGGCAGCCGTGCTCGAAGCCGAGCACGGCGTCGCCGCCGACCTCTGGAGCGTCACCAGCTTCAGCGAGCTGGCGAGGAACGGCGTCGCCGGCGAGACCGCGTGGCGGCACGGCCAGGCCGGCGTGCTGCGCAGCTACGTGAGCGAGCAGCTCGGACCGACGCGTGGCCCCATCGTCATCGCCACCGACTACGTTCGCGCGGTACCCGAGCAGATCCGCGCCTTCCTGCCCGCAGGGCGCCGCTGCGTCACGCTCGGCACCGACGGCTTCGGCCGCAGCGACACACGGGCCGCGTTGCGCCGCCACTTCGAGGTCGACGCGCAGGCGATCGTGGAAGCGGCGCTGCGCTCGCTCGGTTGAAGAGCTGCGGGATCGGTCCGGCGCCGAGGCCGAGGCCGACCCTTTTCGCGCCTGCCGATTGATGCGAGACTGCGTGCCATGCTCGCGCTTCCCGACAGTGGCCCCGCCGCCGGCATCACCGTCATCCTGAACCGGGCGCTGGCCGGCGACACGGCCTCGCGCGACGAGGTCTACGCCCTGCTTTACACCGAGCTCGTGAAGCTGGCGCGCTCGCATCTCGCCGGCTCCGGTGACATCTCGCTCAACCCCTCGGCCCTCGTCCACGAAGCCTACCTGCGCATGCTGCGTCGCGACGGCACGCCGATGCGCGATCGCCGCGCCTTCTTCGCCTATGCCTCGACGGTGATGCGCAGCGTGCTGATCGACCACGTCCGCGCCGGCAGCGCCGAAAAGCGCGGCGGCCTCTGCACGCCGGTGACGCTCACGACCGGCGTGTTGAACAGCGTTGCAGCGCAGGAAGACTTCTCGCGCCTCAACGACGCGCTCGATGCCTTGCGCGGCATCGACGCGCGCGGCTCGCGCGTCGTCGAGATGCGCTACTTCGCCGGCATGACCGAAGAAGACATCGCCGACGAGCTGGCGGTCTCGGTGCCGACGGTCAAGCGCGACTGGCGCAAGGCACGGGCGTTCCTGTTCGAGCAGTTGCGCTAGCGCGTGCGGGCGAGATGATTGCGCCCTCCGACCAACAGGTCTGGACCGACGCGATGGCGGCCTTCGACGCGTGGAGCGAGCTGCCCGCCGCCGGCCGCGTCGAATGGCTCGCTGCGCTGGCTGCGGCGCAACCCGAGCGCCACGAGCGCCTCACCGCGTTGATCCGTGCCGACCACGACGCCGCGCATCGCGACTTCCTGGAGCCCCGGGCCGCTGCCGCATCGGAGCCCGCTGCCGGCCTGCCCGGCCAGCACCTCGGTCCCTGGCTCGTCGAGCGCCTCGTCGGCGCCGGCGGGATGGGCCAGGTCTGGCTGGCGCGCCGCACCGATGGTCTCTACGACGGCCGCGCCGCCATCAAGCTGATGCGTGCCGCCGTCGCCGACGCCGCTTCCGCCGGCCGCTTTGCCCGGGAGGGCCAGCTGCTCGGCCGGCTCAGCCACCCGAACATCGCGCGCCTGCTCGACGCCGGTGTCACCGCATCGGGCGAGCGCTACCTGGTGCTCGAGTTCGTCGACGGCGAACGCATCGACCGCTACTGCGACCGCATCCGTCTAACGGTGGCGCAGCGCGTCGCGCTGTTCATCGTCGTCTGCCAGGCGGTCGCGCACGCGCACGAGAACCTCGTGGTCCACCGCGACCTCAAACCTTCGAACATCTTCGTCACCGCCGCGGGCGAGGTGAAGCTGCTCGACTTCGGCGTCGCCAAGCTGCTGGTCGATGGCGCCGACCCGGCGGGCAGCGAGTCGGAGCTCACGCGCTCGGGCGGCGCCGCGCTGACGCCGCAATACGCCTCGCCCGAGCAGCTCGCCGGCGGCACCGTGACCACCGCCACCGATGTCTACGGCCTCGGCATGGTGCTCTACGGCCTGCTCAGCGGCTCGCACCCGTTCGGCGACGATGCCACGCCGACGCCGCTTCGCATCGCGCGCCTGACGGCCGAGCCGCGATCGTTGTGGCTGTTGCCCGACGTCACCGCGCAGGCCGAGCGCATCGCGGCCGAACGTGCGACCAGCGTTGCCACGCTGCGCAAGATCTTGCACGGCGACGTGGCCGTCGTCATCGGCAAGGCGATCAAGGCGGATGCCGCCGAGCGCTACCGTTCGGTGCCCGACTTCGCCGACGACCTGCAGCGCACGCTCGACCAGCGGCCGATCGCCGCGCGGCCCGACAGCACGGCCTATCGCAGCGCCAAGTTCCTGCGCCGGCATTGGTTCGGCGTCGGTTCTGCTGCGCTCATCGTGCTCGCTCTGGCGGGCGGTGTGACCGGCACGATCATCAAGCAGCGCGAGGCCGAGCGCGAGGCCGAGCGCGCGGTCGCCGTCAAGCGTTTTCTGCTCGACCTGTTCGAGCAAGCGCGCAGTTCGGTCAAGATCGGCGGAACGCAGGTGCGCGAGGCCACCGTGAACGACATGCTCATCGCCGGTGCCGATCGCGTCGAGCAGTCGTTTGCGTCGCAACCGGAGATTCGCGACGAGGTGTTCGAGGTGCTCGTGCAGTTGTACGCCGAAACCGGCGATCGAGAGCGGATGACTCCGCTCGCCCGCAAGCGCCTGGCGCTGGCACGCGCCAGCTTCGGTGCCGACGACGCACGCACCGCGCCGGCGGAAACGCTCCTGGCCGGCGTCCTTCTCAATTTCGGCGAGAACGACGAAGCGAAGACGCTGCTCGATCACGCGCAAGCGTCACTCGACCGTGCCGGCGACACCGACTCGATCATGCGTGCGCGTCTGTTGCGCTGGCAAGGCGTCTACCTGCAATTCAACGGGCTTAAGGCGCCGTGGCCCGACCACCCGCTGCGCCGCGCAGTGCAACTGCTGCGAGATCGCTATGCCGACGACGACAACCTGCTCGAAGCGCTGATGGCCTTGCCCGGCCTCGCCTGCAAGGCCGGGTATGCCGATGAAGCCATGGCCGGCGCCGACGAATTGCAGCGACGCGCGATCGCCCGTTACGGGAGGGACAACCTGTTTACAGCCGAAGCCACTCAGACGCGCGGCAACCTGCTGATGCTCAGCGGGCGGCCCGCCGAGGCCATCCCGCTGATGCGACAAGCCATCGCTGGCTTTCGCAAGTTCGTCGGTGACTCGAGTCCCGATGTGATCATCGCCGAGCTCGGGCTGGCGCAGTCGCATTTCAGCGCCGGGCAGCCTGCGGAGGCGCAACGTCTGTTCGAAGCGGCGCAGGCGTCGGTGCAACGTGATCATCCCGGAGATGCACGGTTGACGAAGCGCCTGGCCACCTACACGGCGACCATCGAAAAGATCAAGGCGGGCACCCGCATGACGTGCGGTGGCTGAACGCGGCCCCGGCGTGACCCCTTCGGAGCCACCAATGCCAGTTGGCTGGTCGGCGCGGGCCGCGTGATCCCTTTTGCCGACCGATTTCGTCTTTGACTTCAGGTGCTGCGTGATCGCCATGCAGCGTGCAACCCGGGAGTCCTTCGATGTTCACGCATGTTCTCCGACGCGCCGCAGCCACCCTGGCCGCGGCATTCCTCGCCACCCTGATCGCCGCTTGCGGCGGGGGCGGCGGCGACGGTG
>Ga0123337_10002839_pt1 | contig 19179 bp, 18 predicted proteins | sample frozenSSSSmetaG_FD_89792 | JGI IMG/M metagenome (GOLD analysis project Ga0123337, IMG submission 89792) | Glacier valley bacterial and archeal communities from Borup Fiord, Nunavut, Canada, to study Microbial Dark Matter (Phase II) -... | ecosystem: Environmental > Aquatic > Freshwater > Ice >... | reverse complement strand
AGTACAGGTTAGTTGAGCCTAATACAACATTGAAAAAGCTGGTGACAATAGTGGCTCACTGGTGTGAGATCCTAGAGATAGTTAATAAAAGCTGAAGAGAATGGAACAACATCAGAAGCCAACGGTTGTAATTACGGGAACATCGTCGGGGGTGGGTTTGTATGCTGCGAAAGCGCTTGCTGAAAGGGGATGGTATGTAGTGCTGGCCTGTCGGGATTTGGCGAAGGCGCAAAAAGCTGCCCAAGATGTGGAAATACCCTACAACAGTTATACCAGTATGCATATCGACCTTGGCTCCTTGGAAAGCGTTCGACAGTTTGTGAAGAACTTCCGAGCAAGTGGAAAGTCCCTAAATGCTTTAGTGTGCAACGCCGCAATTTATATGCCCTTATTAAAAGAGCCGTTGCGAAGCCCAGAAGGTTACGAGTTAAGCGTTGCCACAAATCACCTCGGACATTTCCTATTGTGCAACCTGATGTTAGACGATCTCAAGAAATCATCATCTTCAGAGCCAAGGCTGGTAATTTTAGGAACTGTCACTCATAATCCAGACGAGCTGGGTGGGAAAATCCCACCGCGTCCTGACTTGGGCGATTTGCAGGGCTTTGCAGAAGGGTTTAAAGAGCCAATCTCGATGATTGATGGTAAGAAATTTGAACCAGTCAAAGCTTACAAAGACAGTAAGGTTTGCAACGTCCTGACTATGAGGGAACTGCATCAGCGCTATCACGAGTCAACCGGTATCGTCTTCAATTCTCTCTATCCCGGATGTGTTGCAGAAACGCCGCTATTCCGAAACCACTATCCTTTGTTTCAGAAAATCTTCCCATTATTCCAGAAGTACATCACTGGGGGATATGTGTCTCAGGAGTTGGCGGGAGAACGGGTTGCTGCCGTGGTTGCCGATCCTGAGTACAATCAATCTGGTGCCTATTGGAGTTGGGGAAATCGCCAGAAGAAAGATGGCAAATCCTTTGTGCAAAAAGTCTCTCCTCAAGCCCGTGATGACGAAAAAGCCGAGCGGATGTGGGAACTCAGCGCCAAGTTGGTTGGAATTGCGTGATCAGACAGGAGGTGGCGTTACCCTTGTGCATTTGTGCATGATTCATCGATCCAATTTTTTGAATGAGTTGGCATTATGTGCAGGTAAACAATGTTTGAGGTGATTAATAAGTCACCTCTGACTTTATTGATAGCTTTATTTATGATATAAAAATCAAATTATACTTTTTCGTAATCCGATGCAGCAAAAACTTAATTTGTAGGTAAGCAAAAGGAGAAAAAATTGCATGATAAATCCTGATTTGGAAATCATCAATAGCATGGTCGAATACATGCAGAACTTTCTGAAAAAGCCGCATCGTGTTTTTGGTAATATGCCCGTTTGCCCTTTTGTCGAAAAAGCACGTCTCCAAAATAATATCCTTTACCAAGTTTATCGCTTTTCATCTCATTATGACCTTAACTTAACTTCACATTTGTTCAAGTTAATCGATGATTTCAGATTGTCGTTAAGCTACGAAGTTATGTTGATTATTCACCCAGATAAACAGGTAATGACGCTGGATGAAAGTAAGCAATTTGCAGAAAGTTTAAATAAAATTATTTGTCCTACAGGTTTGATTGCTTTTGCTGGAAATTCCGATGATAAGTTTAATATTCAGGGAGTTTATACAAGACAAGCGCCTTACATACACCTGACTATCCAAACTGACAAAAGTATTAAAACAGCTTCAGAACTATTGCTTAAAACCCGTTATTATCAAAATTGGTCGCCAGAAAATCTAAAATATGTTGGTTTTCCTAGAAAGTAGGTAATATCGCATTCTTCCAGAGTCAGTAGGATGCGTTACACTGAGTTAACCCACCGATCTTAATTGTAAAGATATACGAGATATTATCTAAATATTTATTATGGAAACTGCCATGTCTTCTCTAAAGGCCCATTCCCAAATGCTATATGAAGCTGATTACTTGCAATGGATAGAAACGACTGTGGAAAAATTGCAAAGTCAAGACTACGCCAACGTGGACTGGGAAAACCTCATTGAAGAAATTGCCGACATGGGAAGGAGTGAGCGTCGGAGTCTTAAGAGTAATCTGATTGTAATTCTAGTGCATTTGCTCAAATGGCAATTCCAACCGGAAAAAAGAAGCGGTAGCTGGGAAGGAAGCATTATTGAACATCGTAGACGTGTCAAAGAAGCTCTAGATGATTCACCTAGTCTTAAATCCTATCTTGAGAGCATTTTTGGTGAGTGTTATGCACAAGCGGTTAAGCAAGCAAAAGCTGAAACTGGTTTGTCAGTGGAATCCTTTCCTGTGGTGTGTCCATACCAGCTACCAGAAGTCACAAATGATGAGTTTTTACCTAACTAAGCACTGAATCGGGCTGTATGTGTCGCTTCACTACTCTCTACAGTTACATATCTCCATTTTTTACTATTGACTTCTATCGAAAGAATTATATATAATAAAATTTGCATAGAAGGGGAGTAGCTGCTGGCTAAAAAAATAAAAAGCCAGTACATCTGAATCAACATACTGGCGATAAGCCTGGTTCAGGTGGCAAATAATCAATATTTGAAAGCGAGACCTTCACTAAGTTCACACCGAAAAGTGTAAACTTGGTGAGGTCTTTTGGCTCTCATCAAGCTTCACATCGGTAAACGATTCTTCAGGAGCTTGAGAGAGTGTTAACAGCTTTTACCGCAGCTTTATTACTAATTACAGTTTCAGAATTAGGCGATAAAACATTTTTTATTGCTGTGATTTTGGCAATGCACCACCCGCGGCGGCTGGTATTTATAGGTGTGACAGGTGCTTTAGCCGCGATGTCAATCCTTTCGGTGCTATTTGGACAAGCGGTATCTTTGTTGCCAAAAGTTTATATTCATTACGCCGAAATAGCTTTATTTATTGCCTTTGGTATCAAGCTGTTATATGACGCTAGTAAGATGTCATCTGCTGCTTGTGATACAGAAGTTGTCCAAGAGGCCGAAGCTGCGGTGAAAAAAGCAGATTTACAGCTACCAAAGCAAAAGACTTCGTTGGCAATTGTAATAGAAGCCTTTGTGTTGACATTTATGGCCGAGTGGGGCGATCGCACGCAAATTGCCACCATTGCCCTAGCAGCAGGTAATAATCCAATTGGAGTCACAATAGGTGCAATTTTAGGACATGCCATTTGTGCTGCGATCGCAGTTATCGGCGGTAAAATGATTGCCGGACGCATTTCTGAGCGTCAACTCACCCTGATTGGCGGATGCCTGTTTTTGGTCTTTGGTGTCGTTGCTGCCCTTGAGGGAGCGTGAGCGGAAGAAGCAGGGGAGCAGGGAGGGAAGAAGAATTAAATAACCAATGCCCAATGCCCAATGCCCCATGCCCATTACTTAGGAGTACTTTCCACTGAAGGCGCGGGAGATGCAGCTGGATTAGGAATGGGGGAAGCCGTTGCTGCTTTGTTAATTTCGTCTTTGTACTGAGCAGGTGCTAAAGCTGCGGCACTATCAAATAAAGGTTTTGCATCTGCGTTTTTGCCCTGTTGTTTCAGGAGCATCGCTTTTGCCACAACGGGGCGAAAATCCTTGGGATCTTTCTTAATTGCCTGATCATATACAGAGCTAGCTTGAGCGTAGCGTTTCTGGGAAGCGTGAACAGAACCTAACAGCACTTGCACAGCGACTGTATCTACACTTCCAGGCTGAATTTTATTTATTTGGGCTGCGTTAGAGAGAGTTTCTTGCAACAAACCAATGGCTGCTTCGGGGCGTTGCTGATTTATCAACAGAGACACCATTCCTTGCAAAGCCTTCAAATCGCCCGGTTTAGTGGACAAAATCGAGCGATAAGCTTGAGCAGCTCCTTCGCGATCGCCAATTTGCTGTTTGGCTTGAGCCAGTAGCACTGAATATTCTGATTGTTGGGGATTCAGCTTTGCTAACTTTTCTAGAGGTTCAATGACGACTTGGATATCAATTGGTTTAATCTCACTTTTTTCTTTTTGACTCAGTAGTTGTAGCCGCGCCTGTAATAAGCCCTTAAGCGCAGTCTGATTTTCTGGTTCCCTTTGCAAAACTAGCTCATAACCCCGTACTTCGTCTTCCAATTTTGATTTTTGGTCAGCTTTGGGCAAACTGCCTCTGGTGCTAGCGATATTCTGATTTGAGGATGGCGTATTATTAAATGCTCCAATTATGGGAATCACCGAAACACCCACAAAAGCAAGAATTGCCAGCGCCAAGACGACTCGAACTATCCAGCGATTGCGTGTTTGAGTCACAGTTTTGTCTTTCTCCTGAATTCTAATGACATTATCATTTACACAAATCGTAAAGTTAAAAATTTCCAAAACTTTGCGGAATACCGCCAACTGCCTGTGAATTTTATAACAATTAACTATCCACACTGCTAAAGTAAGTGATGACTTTAGGAGGAGCCGTCAAAATCGTAGCTATGATATGCTTCCGAAACTAGTGTCAAGCCGCTAAATTACACATTTAGTGTTTATACACTAAATTTAGCGCTTTTATAATTGTATAGAGCAACCTAGTGTGACTTTGTTAAAAGCCAATATACTTTCATCAGTCGCACAAATGCTCTTTCCAGCTGCCTTTGTAAAATCCCACAATGGGATGTGTCTCCGCCGCAAGGAGTTTTTATGAATTCCGACCTGATGCCATTGCCTGAATCCTCCAATTCTTCTGCCTCTAACCAAGGCCAAACTAACGTAGAGACAACCGCTAATGTTCATATAGCACCCCAGTCCTCTAAAGAAGTTGAAAATTCGCCTGTCAACCCCAGCGAGACTGACTCAAATGGGAACTTGGCCAATCGACAGCAACCAATTCCGCCTCCCAGTGAGCCGATGCAATATCGAGCGATCGGGTTAGTCCGGGGTCGCTATCATGCTAGCAGCGAACAATTTACTCAAGGTACACTGCTGACCGCAGATGGTGTAGAACTCAATGCCGTCCTCCTAGGCCGGATTATGAGCTTAGTCAAGAATCATCTAGACTTAGAAAAAGAACACTTGTGGGTAGTATATCCACGAACACGACAAGAAAATGATACCTTGCACATCCAAATCGTCGGAGTTTGGGAGCCAGAAAATCTGGCTAAAAACTCAACAGATGAAGACGAGTCAGATTTGGAGTTGCAAGAGTTACAAACACCCGATGATGGCTTATCGGAAAACTCTGAATTAAGTACAACTGCCCTGATACCCTCATCAGAAGTTGCAGATGGTGGTTTTTCTGTTCGTGGTGAAGTAGTATACCAGTCTTTTGATGCTAAGAGCTTGGTAGTCAAAATTAGGCAGGCTCCACGCAAATCAACTGATAAACCCAAGTATTTTAAGTTGAAATTGAGGGGTGTGCTAACCACCAAAGCAGTGGGAAAATTTTGGGACTTCCAAGCCAAGCGGGAAGCTGACGTTTTGGTAGTAGAAAAAGCTGAGGCGATCGCTGATTTGCCTAAAAAACGCAAACCACCATTCAAAGGTGCCCCTCGTGCTGGCAGTGGTGGTGCTGGTGGTGCTGGTGGAAGAAAACCATTCCCCCCCAGACGCACTGGCGAAACCCCGCGTCCGATCAAGAAAACAGGCGCAGGTGGCGACCCCTCTGTAGTGTCAAAACCTATACCAAAAACGCCCGCTCCTAAGCCCATCAAGCGACCGAAACCGACTCAAGAGTAGGGCATGGGGCATGGGGCATGGGGCATGAGGCATGAGGCATGAGGCATTGGTTATTAATTCTTCTCCCTTACTCTCTCATCTCTCCCTACTCCCCATTCCCCAGTATCAAAAATCCGTCCGACGATCTTGGGGTAGAAAAGCTCGCTCCATCGGAATTGGGGCAACTGCTTCTGTGAGGGTAAATGTACCTGCTTCGATCCACTTTTTCAACTCTAGGGCGACTTGCCTAGAAAAAAACAAACTCGCTAAGGGGGCAACGCGTACTGCTTTGCCCTCAATGGTGATCCGCCCAGATTTGAGTTGGGCGTAACTCACCAAACCAAAGGTGGGACGGACGCGCCGGGGAATCGAAAAATCTACTATTGGGGCTACTAAGTCTTGATCTTGCACGGCACAGTGTTCAACTACCTGTTCATTTAATACAGGAAGTGGTACACCAACGCCTAACATCAATGAGGGTCCATAACTTTTGAAGTAACACCCCCGCACCCAATGAGCATCCATTTGCTTGGCATCACCAATTAAAGCTAAAGTGGCACAAGGCCCAATCGGTGTACGATTAGCTAAACGCTTTTGTAAAGGGAAGTGCTGAGTGCCTTCCCAAGCGACATAGCCAACACCACCGCCTAAAAAAATTCGAGTACCTATACCAACGAGTTGCAAATCGGGGTCGTTGAGTAAAGGGGAAATCGCACCGGGGTTAGAGTAAACGGCATTCCCCAGACGCGGTTGTAAGGGTCCGAGATAGGTAAAGAGGGGGCGATCGCCACCATTTACACCAACAATAAAATTTTGATAAAGATTACGCGGATTAAATAAATAAAACTGATTAATCGTTTCACTGGTGACAGTAGTTTCAAAAGCTGCTCTGGGGTAACAATCTGTTACTTGTCCTTGCGCTTTTACGTGTATAGATTTACCAGCGATCAAATCTTCGATTACATGACCACCGCCACGTTCTCGGACTTCTTCCCCGTCCATCGTCTCCACAGCAGAACTGGCACCCAAATATAAATCTACTGCCCCAAAACCAGAGTATGCTGGCACGCCATCTAACCAGCAACGGCGAATTTTTATCGGAGGGTCAGTGTGTCCGAGATTGATAATTGCACCACTTGATTCCATCGGCTCAAAGGTACCAGTGGTAATTACATCAACTTCTTTAGCTGCTTTAGTAACACCGATTTCTACAACTCGTGCTTTTAATTCTTCAGTTGTCAACACTACCGCACGTTGGCGGCTGATTTTTTCGTTAATTTCTGCAATTGTTCGCATCTTATCAGTGCTAGCGCTTCCTGCTGTCTTCCTCTTTGAAGGATATCTTGATAAGTAGGTCAACTTAATTAAACGTAAAACGCTCAACTTGATACTGACCTTGCTTGGCTCTATCATTTATACCATCCATAATAGCGATCGCTAATTCATATTCATCCTCAAAAACTCGGCCAGCAAGCTCATCACGCTTGAGATGCAACCATTCGTCTTCAATGCGATTCATTTGAGGGCTATAGGGAGGTAAAAAAAAGATGTACAAACCTTGCTGTTGCCAACGTTGATGCTGTTGGCGAGCCAAATGACTTTTGTGAACAGAGGCATTATCGTGAATGATTACGGTGATTTGTCCAGTTTCGAGTAAGCGGCGTGCCGCAATTTGAGCCTGCCAATCCATGAGTTGGACATAGGTTGGTGCTTTCAATGTTCCAAGCATCAAAGCATAATCAAAACTGACTTTCGGCTCCCAAATACCAAAGATGTTGATCCGCCTACCGCGTCGTCTATTTTGTCGAATACGTTTTTGCTCTCCCCTACGCCCATAAGTGTAATCAGTGGGACTAGTGCAGTAACAACCAGATTCATCCAAGTACTTTAAACAAACCAATCCTAACTGTGCCCACAGTTTGACTAATTCCCAATCTCGGCGTTTAGCTTGTAAATATTCCCCCTTGAGACTTAAAGCCGGACAGTAGCGGATACGTTTCCAACACCACCCCTTTTTTTGAGTAGTCGCCTGATTTGTTCGGCTCCTAACTCGATTTGTCGTTCCTCAAATAGCTTTTGACTTAGCTGCCGAGCACTGTAACGGCGATTTTGTCCCAAGCATTTTTCTACTACTTGCCAATCAACTTCATGCCAAGTTCTTTTTTTTCCACGTCCTGGCGCTTCCCACAAACCTCCTAACCCCTGATATTGCCAGCGTTTAATTGTCTGCCTTACCGTCTGTTGTGCCCAACCTAAATACTCTGCAACCTGAGGTACATTCCATCCGTGGGCATTGAGGCGCAAAGCGTAGTTTACCGCCGAAGGCATCGCTCTTTGTTTGGTTCGACGTGGTACTTTATCTGCACAACTGAGTTCTTTTAGTGTACGGTCTTCTTCAGCAGTTAGTATTATTCTTAACGCGCTAGGCATCATTTCTCACTTATTTTTGCAATCTATCTATCTTACGTTTTTTTAGGTTTACTTACTTAATAGGGAGTGGGGAGTAGGGAAAAGAAATTTTCATTGCTCCTTGTGAGCGCAGATCATGGAGTCTCTTGTATAATTTGCTCTCTAAATAGTTAACAATTTAGTACTACTGCCCAGTAGATTTGGCACGATTTTTGCATAAGAGTATTGTGACCTCATCGGAATATGCTTAGGCGTATTGTTCCATAGCTCACAAAATATCACTAAAGACTTATGCAAAACAGCAAAAACAGAGTAAGAAGAGTTTGCGATCGCTTGATTACTTGAATGTGTTTCTCGCAGATGTGCGCGATGGTGTTGGCCTATATAAGCAATGTAAAAGCTTGGGTTTGTGGTTAAAAGTGCTGGTTATAATGTTGGTTTTTTGATTTTATCAGCGATCTACGTTTTGGTCTACCGCTAACTGTCCTGACTCTAATCCTCGCTTATTATTGAATTTAGTCATTAGACCTCTTGCAAAAGTCGAACATCCGCCCGAAAATAAATTTTCGGGCTAATAGCTCAAGTCGGTTTAAACCGACTAATGACAATAGTTTTAGTCCGTTTCAACGGACTTTTGCTATTAGCCTGGGACTTGAGTCCCTGACGGTTCAAGGATTTTCGCAAGAGGTTTATTAGTCATTTGTCATTAGTTAGTAGTTTTACTTTTCGATATTCAGGTGGCTAGCAAAAAATGAGGGCACAGCTAACTTGTCAAGTTACCAATACCCTCACGTAGCTAAACTAAGTTTTTGGAGTAGCGTATAAGTCTAAGTTCCTGCCTGAGCAACTACTCCCGAAAGTGATTCCTTTACCGCTTGCTTCAACAACTCGGCTTTATCGGTCTGTTCCCAAGGCAAGTCTAAATCAGTCCGCCCAAAGTGACCGTAAGCCGCGACGTCCTGATAAAAACGTCCGCCTCGTTCACTTGGTAAGTTACGTAAGTTGAAGGTATGGATAATCCCCGCCGGACGCAATTCAAAGTGCTGGTTGATTAATTCCAGCAAGGTTTCTTCATCCACTATGCCGGTGCCAAAGGTATCCACCAGAATGCTTGTTGGTCGCGCTACGCCAATAGCATAGGATAGCTGGATTTCAACTTTTTCTGCTAACCCGGCGGCGACAATATTTTTCGCCACATAGCGAGCTGCATAAGCAGCAGAGCGGTCTACCTTCGTGGGGTCTTTCCCGGAAAAAGCGCCGCCACCATGCCGTGAATAACCACCGTAGGTGTCAACGATTATTTTCCGTCCGGTCAAACCAGAGTCTCCCTGAGGGCCACCAACGACAAATTTGCCAGTGGGGTTGACTAAAAAACGTGTTTCCTCATTAGGCTTAATGTCAATGTCACCAAAAACAGGTTCGACCACTGCTGACCAGAGGTCTTGTTTAATCTTGGCTTGTACCCCCGCCTCATCTGTGATTTCCCCAATAGTGGCTGTATGCTGGGTGGAAATCAGGATAGTATCAATGCCTACGGGGCGTCCGTCTTCGTAGACTACAGTTACTTGGGTTTTGCCGTCAGGACGCAGGTATGGTAGTTCACCAGTTTTGCGGACTGCTGCCAATCGGCGGGCAATGCGATGAGCGAGACTGATGGGTAAGGGCATCAGTTCTGATGTTTCGTTGCTGGCAAAGCCAAACATTATACCTTGGTCGCCCGCACCAATTTTGTCGAATAGTTCATCACTATCTTGCTGGCGGGTTTCTTGGGCGGTGTTAACGCCTTGGGCAATATCGGGTGATTGTTCGTCTATAGCCAACAAAACGCTGGTGCTGTTAGCAGAAAAGCCATTATCAGCATTGGTATAGCCAATTTCGGCAATTTTTTTACGAGCGAGATTGACGAAATTCACATTGGCTTTGGTGGTTATTTCACCAGTGATTAGCACCAAACCAGTGTTAACTACTACTTCAGCAGCAACACGGCTGCTGGGGTCTTGTGTCAGTAGGGCATCCAGAATGGTATCAGAAATCTGATCGCAGATTTTATCTGGATGACCTTCGGTGACTGACTCGGAGGTAAATAGATATCGACGAGACAAAGGTAATTCCTCCTGACTTGAATTTTTTTCGCTGACTGAATGTCGGTATTTAGTTCAATTACTAATTTCTGAAATCATAACAATATTTATACTTCAGTAGTTAGTATCTTCCTGATATTGATAAAAACCACTAGTTATAAGGTAAGCATCTATAAAGAAGATAAATATATGCTAATTATTTTGTGGAGAGAATGTATTTAATAACACAAAAAAAAGGGGACACTCAGAAGCGCCCCCACAAGCTTTTAAACCTGAACCGCTAACTTTGCTTCCGTAGCTGTCAACCGCTCATAGGCAGCACGCATTTTCAAACCTGTAAGCACTTGGAAGAAACCAGTACCATTATTGGAACCTGGATACTCGCGGTGCTGGAGTAGCAAGTGAGTCAATTCACCCTGATATTTAGTAGATGTATTGCTGAGATGGGTTTCGATATAAATGACTTCTTCCAAGTTGTCAAATTGACCATCCACCTCTAATACTGAGACGTAACGACCGTAGTACACATCTGAACCGTAGTACAGTTGCATACCAGGGTAAGAACAGGTCAGCTTACGTCCACAGGGAGTCCAATTAATTGTTGAGCCTTCATCAAACAGGTAGGTTGGCTCAAAGCCTTCTTTATCTTCCCGTTGGAGCATACGCACTCTTAAGACTCGGCGCTCCGTGTCGTTTTTAATCAAGTTTGTGGGTAACACCTGGAGAACCACATCGGCAAATTCTCTTTGTGGTTCGATAAACTTTTCAAAGTCAGGTTTGCGGGAATTGATTTGCGCTAAGACATCTTCGTAGCGATGACCGCGTTCAGCCATATCTCGCTGAATTTTCCAGGCAATTTTGACTTCATCGCTAATGTCAAAATAAACACTGAAGTCGATTAGCGATCGCACCCGCTCATCATACAAAGGATGCAGCCCTTCCACAACTATAATCCGATTCGGCTCCACCCGTTCTGGCGGATCAAGCAAGCCTGTTTCGTGGTTATAAATCGGCTTATCAATCCCTTTACCACTTTTGAGCGCTTTAATTTGCTCATACATCAGGTCAAAATTGTTCGCCCTGGGGTCTAGTGCCGTTATCCCGGTTTCTTTGCGCTGTTTGCGATCGAGCGAGTGATAGTCATCCAAGCAGATGACTGTCATCAAATCTTCACCAAACAAATCTATCAAACGACGCAAAAACGTAGATTTACCGCACCCAGAGTCTCCGGCTACTCCAATCAGTACCACGCGTTCCGGCTTATTTGTCATAAATCTCCTCTACAATACTAAAGTTGTCTCAATAATTTTTCACACAGCAGATTTTGAAGCCAGGATACCCCTTTGGTTTATCCTGTGTTCTTGCTACCCAGCACTGCTATAAGACACCAAACGGGTAGACAACAAAGTAATAAGCTGCTACCCATCGGACTAGCCTGAATGTTGGTGCCGGTAAGTATTTAATCCTAGTGGTATATTTGATTTTAACAGAAGGGGGTATCCCATACAAGATTTGCCCTCAAGAAGAATTAGCGTAGTTTATCAATGATTTTGTTGATTTAGTTGTTAATTTAAAAATGGGGATCAGTATCGCCCATAAGTGTTGCAGCCCTGTTATTATCCTAGTTCTGACTCTATATAATCAAGTCTATAAGGTATAATTTATTCTGGCAGCGAATTCTTTGACCTTGCTAAATTGTAATTCCGGCTCGACAATGTTTAAGATATTCAAAGCCAAAATCTATCTAACGAATGAGTCAACAAGTTGCATGAGTGAAATTATTAGCTGTGAACTACTCACACTCCGCGCTTGCAGTGAGTGTAAGATTGCCAATTGATCGGGAATCGTCTGTGACATCAGAGATTTTTTAGTCCACTTGCTAGTTAACGAAAAAAAGATTAAATTGACTCATTATTAACATTCTCCATAAGACTTATCCTTTACCTTAAAAGATGAACAGGTGTGTTTTTTGCTATGCCTGCATGTCTTTGGTGAGTGTACTTAGCAAGGCATTAATTTAATGATGCCGTTTTTCCTTCAAGGCCAGTTTTATGAAACGAAAATCCGGTAAACTAAAGCTGGCAAGGTAGGGGAATAGTTTTTTTTGAAAAACGGTTAAGTAAATTATCGGAGTGCTAGAACGAATGTACAATCAAGGTGCTGTTGAGGGTGCTGCCAACACAGAATTAGGTAGCCGCCTCTTCGTCTATGAAGTGGTAGGTTTGCGTCAGAGCGAAGAAACCGATCAAACTAACTACCCAATTCGTAAAAGTGGCAGTGTGTTCATCAGAGTGCCTTACAACCGGATGAATCAAGAAATGCGACGTATCACTCGTCTAGGCGGCACAATTGTTAGCATCCAGCCTATAACTGCTCTAGAGCCAGTTAATGGTGAAGCCTCATTTGGGAATGCTACAAGCGAAGTCAGCGAGTTAGCTACATCTGGGGAAACTGCTAGCAGTGAAGGAAATGGTAAAGCCACACCTGTGAATACTAATAGTGAAGTCCAAGACTTTGCTAAACCACCAGCTGAAGAACAGCTCAAGAAAGGCAACACCATGACTCAAGCGAAAGCCAAAAAAGACCACGGTGACGTTCCTGTGAACACTTACCGTCCCAATGCTCCATTTATTGGCAAGGTAATATCTAATGAACCGCTAGTCAAAGAAGGTGGTATTGGTATTGTTCAACACCTCAAGTTTGACATTTCCGCCGGTGATTTGAAGTATATAGAAGGTCAAAGTATTGGGATTATTCCACCAGGATTAGACAAGAACGGCAAGCCAGAAAAACTCAGACTATATTCCATTGCCTCAACTCGTCATGGCGATGATGTGAATGATAAGACAGTATCACTGTGCATCCGCCAGTTGGAGTACAAGCACCCGGAAACTGGCGAAACAGTCTACGGTGTTTGCTCTACCCACCTGTGTTTCTTAGAACCAGGGGCAGATGTAAAAATTACAGGACCTGTGGGTAAGGAAATGTTGTTACCCCAAGATCCTGATGCTAATGTGATCATGTTGGCAACTGGAACAGGTATTGCCCCCATGCGGGCTTATCTGTGGCGTCAGTTTAAAGATGCAGAAAAAGCAGCTAACCCAGAATATGAATTTAAAGGATTCTCTTGGCTAATATTTGGCGTTCCGACAACTCCAAACCTGTTATATAAGGAAGAACTGGAAGAAATTCAACAAAAATATCCTGATAACTTCCGCCTGACTGCTGCCATCAGCCGCGAACAGAAAAATCCCCAAGGCGGTAGGATGTACATCCAAGACCGCGTAGCGGAACATGCTGATGAATTGTGGCAGTTGATTAAAAATGAAAAAACCCACACCTACATCTGCGGTTTACGCGGTATGGAAGAAGGTATTGATGCAGCCTTAACAACTGCTGCTGCTAAGGAAGGCGTAACCTGGAGTAATTACCAGAAGGAACTCAAGAAAGCCCATCGCTGGCACGTAGAAACATACTAAGTTAGTCATTGGTCGTTGGTCATTAGTCACTTGTACTGAGCGACTCGTGCCGAGCGGAGCCGAGGTAAGTCGAAGTATTAGTTTTAGATAAAGAACGAAAGACAAATGACAAAGGAAGCAGGATAATCAGTAGGTAGGGCAAATGCTCTACCTACAATTGTTGTTGCTGAAATTGGGTGCAAAATTTGTGGGTGTGAAACTAGGAATACTGGGGTTAGGCACTGTGGGGACGGGAACAGTACAGTTGTTGCAAGATATAACTGGGCGTCATCCGTTGTTGCAAGAGATAGAAATCTATCGGGTGGGAGTCCGATCGCTCGATAAACCCCGTGCAGTAGAATTGTCTACGGAAGTCTTAACTACAGATTTAGAAGCGATTGTCAACGATCCGGCGGTGGATATAGTTGTGGAGGTGATGGGCGGACTGGAGCCGGCGCGATCGCTCATCCTGAAAGCTTTAAGTAATGGTAAACACGTAGTCACCGCGAATAAAGCAGCGATCGCCCGCTTTGGGGCAGAAATTTTCACAACTGCCAATGAAGCTGGCGTATACGTGATGATAGAAGCCTCTGTGGGTGGTGGGATTCCGGTGATTCAACCCCTAAAGCAGTCTTTAAGTGTTAACCGTATTCACACTATAACTGGCATCGTTAACGGTACAACTAACTACATCCTGACGCGGATGCAAACAGAAGGCAGCAACTTCAGCGATGTTTTAGCTGATGCCCAGCGTTTGGGTTATGCTGAGGCTGACCCGACAGCCGATGTCGAGGGCTTAGACGCAGCCGATAAAATTGCCATCCTGGCATCATTAAGCTTTGGCGGACGCATCAACCTACAAGATGTTTATACTGAGGGGATTCGGCAAGTTAGCAAAACAGATATTGCCTACGCCGAAAAATTGGGATTTGTGATTAAATTGTTAGCGATCGCTAAACGTAATACTCCCTCATCGCCTCTCTCGATCAGAGTTCATCCTACTTTAGTGCCTCAAGCTCACCCTTTGGCTAGCATCAATGGCGTTTACAATGCCATTCTTGTGGAAGGAGAACCAATCGGGCAAGTAATGTTTTTCGGCCCCGGTGCTGGTGCTGGTGCAACTGCCAGTGCTGTCACATCGGATATTTTGAATTTAGTTGCTGTCCTCAAAACTAATACAGCAGTACCAAATCCATTATTAGCTTGTGGACATCAAGAATATTGCCAAATTGCGCCAATGGCAGAACTGATAACTCGGTTTTACGCCCGTTTCCTCACAAATGACCAACCCGGAGTTATCGGTAAATTGGGTACTTGCTTTGGTAATTATGGCGTTAGCTTAGAGTCAATTGTCCAAACTGGCTTTCAAGGGGAACTAGCAGAGATTGTGGTTGTTACCCATGATGTGCGGGAAGGCAACTTTCGGCAAGCTTTGGCAGAAATTCGGAATTTGTCAGCGATCGAAAGTATTCCTAGCATACTGCGTGTACTTTGAGATTAGTCGGGAGTGAAGCTCATTGACTTACTTTGCTCCAATTCGTCATTACCCCAAAGAATTACAATCTCCATCTTATATAGATTAACCTGTGAGTAAAACTTGGTTAACTAACCAAGCTAAAGTGAACTAAAAAATAAACTTTACCCCAGCGCGAGGCTAGACCTATGACCTCTGCAACTGACCCATCCACTGCCCTGACTCCTTTCCCCGATCATACGCAGCTACCAGACTCGGATGGTACTTTCGTGAAAAATTGGCAAGAGCATCCCCAAAGCATATTACTCACTGACTCGATTACACCCGTCCTCAAACAATTACATCCTGAAGGTCAATATTGTATAGGTCAGGACTTAGGTATTTACTGGCGCTTGACAGACCCCCCAGAACGAGGAGCAGAAGCACCAGATTGGTTTTATGTAGCAAATGTACCGCCCTTGCTTGATGGACAAACGCGGAGGTCTTATGTACTGTGGCGAGAATTTATTGCCCCTTTAATTACCTTGGAATTCGTCTCTGGGAATGGTAGTGAAGAACGAGATAGAACCCCTTGGCAAGGTAAATTTTGGATTTATGAGCAGGTGATTCATCCGGCTTTTTACGGCATTTATGAAGTGAATAAAGCCAGTGTGGAAGTTTATCACCTTATTGAAGGACAATATCAGCTATTAGCAGCAAATGAACGGGGACATTATACTATTGCCCCTTTGGGAGTTGAGCTAGGCATTTGGCAGGGAGAATATCAGAATGCGGAATTACCCTGGCTGCGCTGGTGGGATTTGCAAGGTAATTTGTTGTTAAGTGGCGAGGAAAGGGCAGAACAGGAAAGCCAAAGGGCGGAATTAGAAAGCCAAAGGGCGGAATTAGAAAGTCAAAGGGCGGAACTAGAAAGCCAAAGAGCCGATCGTCTAAGTGCCCAATTGCGATCGCTCGGCGTTGAACCAGAAGCCTAATGTTTTTGGACGATTTTCCCAGAAAGCCAACACCCTAGCTGGGGGTTAGGTTTCGCGTTAGATTTTCCACATATCCCTCTTCTGTCACTTTCCGAGTATTCTGAATCAAAGGATTAAAAGAAAAAACTCTGGAAGGTAAGCAGGGCAATGGATGTAGAATTACAAATCCTGAAACATTTGGAAAATTGAACAACTTTTTGCCACTCTTAAAAAAGCTTTCCTTGAATATAGAAGCGACTCAGTTAGAGTCTAGTATTGCAATCCAACGCTTAACAATCCTTGCTTTGTCTGTAGCCGTGCGAACCTTACAAATGGTTGAAGGACGCGATAATACTCAACTTTCTGCCGAGCTTACCTTTTGTGTTAAGCAGCAATGCTTATCTCAGATTCAATCTTCTGTTGAAGGCGATACCAAAAAACTGCAAAATCCTTATCCACGGGGTTGTTTGCCCTGGGCTACTTGGATTATTGCTCGACTTGGTGGATGGTCTGGTTATACCTCTCAAAGACCCCCTGGAATGCCTACCCTTGTTCATGGTTTAAGACAATTTGAATCCATCTTTCTTGGCTGGAAACTCGCTCAGAGTTGACTTGTGTATACACGGTAGCCTAACAAAGGGGGGCTAGGGGGGATCAATAAGTGCCTAAAATCACAGCCAACCACTTTTAAAACATCCTCTTAGGGGCAATTCATGAATTGCCCCTACTGTGTAGTTTTGCGTAAGTCCTAAGAAGTAAAAACTCCTAACTCCTGTACAGACGCGATTAATCGCGTCTCTCCTAACTCCTGTACAGACGCGATTAATCGCGTCTCTCCTAACTCCTAACTCCTAACTCCCCGTACCGTTTGACACTGGGAGCAAAAGTGACTCGATCGCCCAGCTAACCTAATCCGTTGAATTTCTGTGCCACAAACTCGACAGGGTTCTCCAGCGCGGTTATAAACCCAGGCTAAACCACCATAGTTGCCATTAGTACCTTTAACATTTAGGAAATTACTAAATGTCGTACCACCAGCTTCAATACTTGTTTCTAACACTTGAATGATGGCTGTTCGCAAACGTTCAATTTCCTTTAACTGCAAATCTATACATAAAGTTTCAGGTAAAATCCCACTCTTAAACAGTGCTTCATCGGCATAAATATTACCTAATCCCGCCACCACCGATTGATCGAGTAGCGCAGTTTTAATAGGACGGCGGCGGTTTTGCAGTTTGAGAGCGAGATATTCGACAGTGAATTCCGGTGAAAATGGGTCTGCTGCCAGTTTTGCCAAACCAGTCATAATACTTTCTACAGCAATACCAGGCGGAACCCACCACATTTTACCAAAGGTACGCTGATCAACAAAGCGTAATTCCTGCTGATCTCCAAAGAATAATCTTACCCGCGTGTGCTTATGTAATGGTTCATCTCGATGCAACCATAGTAGTTGACCGGTCATTCGCAGATGAACCCCTAGCCAGCCGGAAGATGAGGGAGAGAGTTCGGCGAGGAGATATTTGCCGCGACGATGCCAAGTAGCGATCGCATTCTTTGTAATTCCGTCAAAAAACTCACCTACAGAAAACGGGTAGGCGATGGTGCGATCGAGCAACACATCTCCACCCGTAATTTCTTGGTTGAGGGTCAATTGATTTAGACCCCTTCGGACTGTTTCAACTTCAGGAAGTTCAGGCATTCAAACTGATTAAGCAAACAATTTTGATGTACTTGGGGGTCAATAAAGAAGAGATAAGGTAGTATCTTAGACATACGTAGGTCGCTTGTCATACTACCAAAAATAAACCGTAAATACCCGCAGGACGGCTTCTCGTAGATTAGGTAGGCTAGGATGAAGAATCAATGAACTGAAAGTTTCAGACTTCATACTTACCTTCATCATTGCATTAAACAACCCCCTTGTAGCTTTGCTGCTTATTTTTTAGGTGCTTTAGCCTTTGGTGCTTCAACCTCTACTAATTCATCCTGGGCAAAGTTGTTGGTATTGATACCAGAGTAATTTACCTTGTCAAAGCGGACAATTACTGGGTATTTGATGCCGCTTTGGTCAATGGAAGCCACAGTTCCTAAATCCTGAAACCAGTAGGATTCAGGGCGGAGAATACGTACTTTAGAACCACGTTGAACCATGATTATTTTCCCTTATAGTTATCAATCGCCAATCTAGAGGGCTAATTGATTTCACTCTACAACCTGAAGGTCGCACCAAGAGTCTTTGTTAAGTTATTTATCTGAATTTGGTATAGGGCATTGGGTATGGGGCATGGGGCATGGGGCATTAGTTATTCTGCTTGTCCCCCTTGTCCCCCTCCCCACTCCCCACTCCCTTAGCACATCTGAAATTTAAAATTGTATTAGAACCTACTTGACAAGGTACACGTTATAGTGTAATTTCGTTCGCAACCAGTATTTTTGCACAAACTTATGTTTTACTCAATACGAACACACTCCCCTCGTTACCTCTGCTGATCCGCAGATCGTTATCTATATAAGTGATATCTAACCAGCCTTGCTGTTTATCACTGTTTATGACAAAATCAATCCCCGGAAATTTTCTACCAGCTTCAATTTGTTGGATAAAAGTTACCGGAGAATTGTATTCTATTAAACGTTGTAAGCCGATAATAGAACGCTGAAATTTCACTTGAACACGCCGACCTGAAACTGGCTCAAATTTAGCAGCAACTGTGACTAATCCTTCCAAATAAGGTAAGCCATATATCTCAGCTATATTGTAAACACTGGCAGTGTCTACCCGGATAGACTGATAGATTTGACCCAGTTTGCACAAAGGTAGACGATCTAAGTTTAAAAGAGCCTTGCTAGTGGTGTATAGTAATCGCCAATCGCCATCTAGTAAATTAGTAGCTTCCACCGGACGGGGTGTAGGATTAAAGTCTTCTAAATTAGCGATCGCAGCTAAGATAGCCTGTTTTTGTGCTTCGGTCGCCACTAAACCGCGATTTGTAAGTGCGATCGCATCCATGAGAGCCGCTTTTCCCATCATCGCCTGTCACCTCAAAAATCACTCACTTTCCATCAGCATAAACAAGATATTCATGACCTATGTGTAGAACCAGAAAAATTACTAATAATCCCTTGACCT
>Ga0123337_10002837_pt1 | contig 19184 bp, 11 predicted proteins | sample frozenSSSSmetaG_FD_89792 | JGI IMG/M metagenome (GOLD analysis project Ga0123337, IMG submission 89792) | Glacier valley bacterial and archeal communities from Borup Fiord, Nunavut, Canada, to study Microbial Dark Matter (Phase II) -... | ecosystem: Environmental > Aquatic > Freshwater > Ice >... | reverse complement strand
CGCTCAATCGCGCCACCGCCGCATCCCAAAACACCCGCCCTACCACCGAAGCCTGCTGCAACGTTGCGCGCTCGGTCGCCGGCAATGCATCCAGCCGCGCCTGCAAGACACCCGTCAGTGTCGGCGGCACACGCGCTTCGGCCAGGCGCGCATGCTCGACGCGCCAGTGATCGTCGGAGGCGACAATCACGCCATCTTCGATCAGCATCTTGATCAATTCTTCCAGGTAGAACGGATTGCCCTCCGAGCGGCTGACCACCAGGTCGATCAACGCGGCGGGCGCATCGGGCGCGCGGCGCAGGATCTCGGCCGCTAGGCGCCGGCTTTCTTCTTCGGTGAGTGGGCGCAGCCACAGGCGAGTGTGCATCGGCGGATCGACGCTCCAGCTGGGCCGACGCTCGAATAGCGTCGGGCGCGCCAGCGCGATGAACAGCACCGGCAGATGCGCGCAGGCGCGCAGCAGGTATTCGATTACCTCTAGTGAGCTATCATCGGCCCAGTGAATATCCTCCAGGCAGACCACCGCCGGGTGATCGTCGGTCACGGCCTCGAAGAATTGCGCTAAATAGTTGAAGGCGCGGTCGCGCAGTTGGCGGGCGTTGTCGAGGATGCCGTGTAGATGCGGGCTGGCTGAGAAATCGAAGCCGATCAGGTGGCCGATGAACGGCGCACGCTCGGCGCCGGCCACGCCCATAAAGCCGGCGATGCCCAGCTCAAGCTTCTGGCGCGCATCTGCCGCACGGTCGCTATCCTGAATTTGAAACCGGAAGGCAAACAGGTCGCGCAGCAGCGCATATGGCCGCCGACCAGGCTCCTGGCCGGCCCGTCCGCGAAACAGCCATGACTGCTCGGGCACATCTTCAATCCAGGTAATGAACGCTGCTAACAGACGCGATTTGCCCATGCCCGCGTCGCCAGCAATCGTGATCAGGCGCGCGCGGCCCTGCTCGCGCACCGCGGTCAGCGCGGCCTGAAGCAGGCCCAGATCGCTGTCGCGGCCGATCAGCGGCGTCTCAACGCCCTGTACATCGCGGCCCAGCGTTTGGAAGCCGCGCGGCCTGACCCCGCGCACCACATACACCTGAATCGGCTCGGCCTTGCCCTTGACGCTGAGCAGCGGTTGCGGCAGTACATCGAACACGCCGCGCACATGCCGATAGGTCGCGTGCGAGATCAGGATGCCGCCAATCGGCGCGGCGTGCTCAAGCCGGCTCGACAGATTGACCGTGTCGCCGACCACCGCAAAATCCTCGCCCTGGCGACCGCCCAGGTGGCTGACCACCACCGGCCCGGTATTCACGCCAATGCGCATCGCCAGCCGAATGCCGCGCTCGCGCTGAAGCTCCTCGTTCAGCTCAGCCAGCGCCGCCTGCATATCCAGCGCCGCGCGCACCGCCCGCTCGGGATCGCTCTCCTGCGCGGCTGGGATGCCAAAGATCGCCATCACCGCATCGCCAATGAACTTTTCGATCCAGCCGCCCTGGTGCGTGATCACCGCCGCGAGCCGGCCAAAGTAGGCCCGAATGATATCACGCACATCCTCGGGATCGAGTGTCTCGGCGGTGGCGGTAAAGCCAGCCATATCAGCGAACAATACTGTGACCTGCTTACGGCCCTCATCGAGCGCGGCCATGTGCCGTTGGAGCGGGGCAATCGCCGCATCGGTCAGCGCATTGCCGAGCGCGGCCCGATGCAGCTCAATTGCGGCGATAGTCTGCTCAATGTCTTCGCGCTTGCTCATAATAACCGCTACCTGATCGGCTGGGATGCCTCTGATGGGGGATACTATCTTACTTCAAGATCACACGGGATGCAATGCGACTACACGCCCATATTCGCGTGGATCGCTCCCAAATCGCAACCCTTCTCTAGTACTATCGGCTACCTCATGCTGCTATACTGAAATTGATATCGCAATCTGCAAACGCCCAGCGGGCACCCGAAATCTGCAATCTGCAAAGGAGCATCCTTTTGATCGAAGCCGACAAGCTGCATAAACTCTTCGGCACCTTCAATGCCGTGCGCGAGATCTCGCTGAACGTGGCCGACGGCGAAGTGGTGGCGCTGCTTGGCCCCAATGGTGCCGGCAAAACTACCACGGTGCGTATGCTCGCCGCGATTCTCAAGCCCACCAGCGGGCGCGCGCTGATCGCAGGCTACGATGTGGTCGCGCAGGCGCGCGAGGCCCGTCATGTCGTTGGGCTGCTGACTGAGTATCCGGGGCTATACAACCGCATGCGGCCCATGGAATATCTCCAGTTCTTCGGCGCGCTCCAGGGCATGACCGCAATCGAAGCCCAGCAGCGCGGTCGATTGCTATTGCAACAATTCGGCCTGTGGGAATCGCGCGAGAAACGGCTCGACAGCTATTCCAAGGGCATGAAACAGAAGGTCGCTTTGATTCGCGCGCTGATCCACGATCCCCAAGTGTTGTTCCTGGATGAGCCGACCACCGCGATGGACCCGCACAGTGCCCGCACTGTGCGCGATGCGATCGGCGAACTGCGTGCGGCGAAGCGAACCGTGCTGCTGACCACTCACAACCTGACCGAGGCCGAGGAATTGGCCGACCGCATTATGGTTATTCGCGATGGGCTGGTGGTGGCCGAAGGCACGCGCGACCAGCTTACGCGCCAGCTCATGGGCGAGCCGATCTGGGAATTGCGGCTGGCTGGCCCGGCGCACGAGATCGCCCACATGCTCAGCGAGATCGTGCGCGTCGAGTCGCGCGGCGATGACTGGGTGCGCTACCGCTGCACCGATGCGCGTGCGATCAACCCGCAGATAATCGCGCGTCTAGCCGCGCACGCGGTGCCAGTGATCGCGCTGACCGAGCTGCCGCGCCGTCTGGAAGATGTCTACCTGAGCATCGTCGAAGAAAAGAATGTTGATCGTGGCGTGTGGAGCAACGAAACGGGCGCTGGCGGCTGGGGGATAGGGAATGGGCCGTCGCCAGCTCCCAGCTCCCAGCTCCCGCCATCCAGCCCCCAGCTTGAAGAGGTGCAGCAATGAGCATTGGGCCCATCCGCACAATCACCCAGCGCGAGATCAGCGACACGCTGACCGACTGGCGCATCCTGATACCGATGTTCATTCTGTCGTTTGTGCTACCAGAAGTGCTGATCTCGGGGGCAAACTTCGCGGTGCGCTTCGTCGGTGACACGAATACGATCTCGCGGCTGGTGCCTTTCGTCATGCTGCTGGTCGGCTTCATCCCAGCCTCATTCAGCCTGATCACCGCGCTGGAAACGTTTGTGGGCGAGCGCGAGCGCAATAGCCTGGAAGCGCTGCTCTCAATGCCGATCTCCGATAACCAGCTCTATCTGGGCAAGCTGGTCTCATCGCTGCTGCCACCGCTGCTTTCTTCCTACACCGCGATGACTGTGTTCGCAGTTTCGCTGCGTTTTGGCTATCCCGACCTGTTTTTCCAGGGGCTGACCTTCGAATACCTGGTGCTCGGGTTCGTGCTGATCACCTTCAAGGCGATTGTGATGGTCGCGTGCGCAGTGATCATTTCCAGCCACACCACCAGCGTGCGCGCGGCCAACCTACTCGCCAGCTTCGTGCTGTTGCCGACCGCAGCGGTGATTCAGCTCGAAGCCGTTCTGATCATCAGCGGTGGGCCGAATAGCCGCGCAGTGCTGTGGATGACGGCGCTGCTGCTGTGTGTGATCGCGATAGTGCTGATTCGCACCGGCATGGGCGCATTCAATCGCGAGGAAATTCTCTCGCGGGAACACGAGCAGCTGAATCTGCGCCATGTCGGGCGCACCTGGCGCACCTTCTTTCGCGAATATCGCTCGGCCGGGATCGCGCCCGATCAATACAGCGGCGCGCGCTTCTCGTTTGGGCGCTTTTACCGCCGCGAGCTGCCGCTGCTGCTGCGCGATTACCGGCTGCCGCTGCTGGTTGCACTGATCGCGGCGGCCTGCGGGCTGCTTGGCGGCGATTATATCGGCAGCAATTACAAGGTGCGTCTGCTCGATAACTATTTGGCGAATGTTGGCAGCACGCCGCCATCTAGCCTGGGGCTAGGCCTTGCGATTGCGGGCAACAATATTCGCGTCGCGCTGTTCTCGAATGTCTTTTCGCTGTTCGTTTTCGGCGCATTCGCGTTTCTGGTGCCAGCGGTCGCGTTCGCGCAGTTCGGCTTCGTCGCCAGCGCGCTGAGCGAGCGCGGTGGTAGCTGGCTTGAACTGGGGGCCAATAGCCCGCTCCAGTTCCTACTGGCGTATGTGCTGCCGCACGGCCTGATCGAGCTGCCGGTAGCGATCCTGAGCGCCGCAATGGGCATTCGCATCGGTGTGGCGCTGATGTCGCCGCCCAAGGGCTTCACGGTCGGCCAAAACATTCTCTGGTCGCTGGCGCAGTTCGCCAAGGTCTGGCTGTTCGTGCTGATCCCACTGTTCCTGCTCGGCGGGCTGATTGAGGGCTTGGTCACGCCGCTGATCGTGCAGGCGCTGTACGGCTGATCGCTGGCGAGCGACGCTGGCTGCACATGCAGTGTAGCTCTAGTTCGATCCGAATATGACGACCGGCGACCGCCCTTCGTCGTCGGTCGTCGGTCAGTAACCGCGGCTCGACCATCGGCCGTTTTAGGTCTTGCAGAGTTCCCCACATGCGGCTATAGTATAGGTGTTCCCCACACCTCACCAGTGCATAGCGAAGGTGGCATCATGGCACGCACGACCCTGCCACTCGTCGATCAAACCCACCTGCTACCGCTAGAAAACAGGGCCGAGGAGATCGCAGTTGGCTCGCTGGAATGGTATGCCTGGCTTGGCGACACAACCTCCTTCGTGTTTCGCAGCCAGCAGGGCACATTCACGGCGCATAAAGAGCGTCGCAGTTCTACTCAAGAATATTGGAAAGCCTATCGGCGACGCGCTGGCCACCTCCATCGCGTATACATGGGCCGCTCAGAAGAGCTGACCCTTGATCGGCTCAACGCGGTTGCAGCCGAGCTGGGGAACAAGCTCTTTGCTCGTGCTCCGGCCAGCGACACGCCATTGCGGGACACAACCCCAGCGCCAGCCGATCTTAGTGTGGATGGGTTGAAAGCAGCGCCAGATCTTGGCGCGCAGGAAGCCGGTTTCCGCCAAGCCGACAATCGCGCGCGCTCCGCTACGCCAGCTTTCGCCGGATCGAACGATCTGCAACCGCTGCACCTGCTTGCGACCAAGCTGGCTATCCCGGCCTTACGCGCGAAACTGGTGCCGCGCCCGCGCCTAGCAGCCCAACTCGATACGGCGACTGCTCAGCAGCAGAAGTTGATTCTGATTGCTGCGCCAGCAGGCTTTGGTAAGACCACGCTACTCGCGGAATGGCTCAACGATAGCGACGGCTACACCATCGCGTGGCTCTCGCTTGATGATACCGACAATCACCTCAGTCAGTTCCTGGCATACCTGATCGCCGCGCTGGAAACTGCACGCCCCGGCATTGGCGCATCCGCCTGGACAATGCTGCGCACAATGGCGGCAAACCCGCCCGCGCACGCCATCCTGACGACACTCGTAAACGCCCTGACCGATTCGATTGCTCCGATCGTGCTCGCGCTGGATGATTATCACACGATCACGTTGCAGGCCATTCACGAGGCGCTGGCGTTCTTGCTGGATCGCATGCCAGCTCACATGCAGATCGCCATGACCACACGCGCCGACCCGTCCTTGCCGCTGGCGCGGCTGCGCGTTCGCGGCCAGCTCACCGAGGTGCGCGCCGCCGATTTGCGCTTCACGGGCACGGAGGCTGCCCAGCTTTTCAATCAGACCCACGGTATTCACTTGCCGTCAGATGCGCTGAAAACGCTTGAGTCGCGCACCGAAGGGTGGGCGGCTGGCTTGCAATTGGCGGCACTCTCCCTCCAGCAGCAGGATGCCGCGCAGATTCCCACCTTTCTGGCCGACTTCACGGGCAGCCACACCTATGTATTCGATTATCTGGCCGAAGAAGTGTTTCAGCACCAGTCCGATCGAGCGCGTATCTTCCTTATGCAGACTGCGATTTTGGGCCGATTGTGCGGGCCGCTTTGCGCTGCTGTAACCGGCCAGGATGACACGCAGAAGCTGTTGGAATCCTTGGATCAAGCCAACCTGTTTCTGATTCGGCTCGATAGTAATCGGCACTGGTATCGGTATCATCACTTGTTTCGCGATTTTTTGTGTGAACACCTGGATCGCGCCAGCGACGCGACCGACCAGGCGTTACTGCACCGCCGAGCGAGCGCGTGGTTCGAACAGCAGAATCTGGTGGGCGAGGCGATCGAGCACGCCTTGCAGGCCGAAGAATGGGGCGATGCCCTGCGCTGCATAACCCCGCTGATGGCGAGCCAGCGCTTCTACGAATATTATCTCGATTGGGCACGCTGGCTGGCGGCGCTGCCGGATACGGCGCTAGCCGACGAGCCGGATCTGTGTCGGCGACTCGCCTGGGTTTTGATTTTCACCGGCCATAGCGAGGCGGCCAACCGCCCGCTGTCGCTGGCAGAAATTGCCTGGCGCTCGGCTGGAAATCATGCGAAAGTTGGCGAACTGCTCGGCCTACGCGCCATCACCTGGGGCTGGAAGGGCGATTTCCCGCGCGCGATCCAGGCGGCGCAGCAGGCGCTGGCGCTGCTGCCGGTGGATGCGGTTGAGCGGCAAGGCGTTCCCGCCTATGTGCTTGGCGCAAGCGATCTGCATCTTGGTCATGTTGGGTCGGGGACCGATTGGCTGATCGCTGCTTCGGTCGTCACGCAGAGCGAGTTGGTCGTCGCTCAGAACCCCAGCGAGATCTTCCTAGCGCTCGCAACCAGCACTGCGCTCGCCTACGCCTACCAGCTGCGCGGCGATCTCCAGCCCGCCGCTGGGTTGTATCGCGATGTCATTACGCGTATGAACAGCGCTACATATCTGCAAGTCCCGGCCGCGCTGTTCTACCTTGGTTCGCTATACTATGAGTGGAACGACCTGGTGGCGGCCGAGCGGATGCTGCGTGATGGCATTGCGGTTGCCGAGCGCATCGGGCGCGCGCGCTACTGGTCGGATGCGTGGGGCATACTTGCACGGGTGCTTTTGGCTGGTGGTGATGCGCTCCAGGCTGGAGAGATGGCCGCGCAGGCGCTGGTGGTGGCGCGCTCACTCGAAAACCTGCCCGAGATCGCCAAGGCCAATCTGCTCCAGGGCTGGCTGTGGCTCGCCCAAGGCGACCTAGCGGCGGCGCTGCGCTGGCTCCATGCGCGCGCCCTGCCAATAGAGCGTCCGCTGTCCTACACGCATCAGACCGAGTATCTCATGTACGCCCGTATTCAGATCGTTCAGGCCCAGCAAGCAGCCGGATCGATCAATCTACACGCGGTTGTGCATGAGCTGGAGCAGCTGCTCCACCTGGCAGAAGTCGATCAGCGCATGGGCGACCGGATCACGATCCTCGCACTGTTGGCGCTCGCTCACGCCGCCAGTGGCGATGCAACCCAGACATTGCAGCTCCTGGTGGTGGCAATCAGGCTAGCCGAACCGGCGGGCTACATTCGCACGTTTGTGGATGAAGGCGCGTCCATGCGCGCACTATTGCATGCAGTGCGCGGGCAACTTCCCGCCATTGGGCCAGACGAACGGCTCGTAGCATACCTGGATCGGCTGTTGGAAGCGTTCCCGCCAGACGGTTTGGCAACCTCCAGCCCCGCACACGCTCCCACCCGGCTGAGCGAGCGCGAGCATGCGGTGCTTGAGCTGCTCGCCGAGGGCCGCTCGATCTCAGAGATTGCCACCAACCTAGTTATTTCAGCCCACACAGCGCGTACGCATGTGAAAAACATCTACTTCAAGCTCGATGCCCACAATCGCGTTCAGGCGCTCAGCTGCGCACGCGCATTGCAGCTGCTCAGTTAGCTTCTATAGCGAAAAGCAGAAATACTGATCCTTTGGAGTGCGGTAGCCAGGCTGCCGCACGGCGTAAGCATGGCTGCCGCACTCCAAACACCTGGATCAACTCCGTTGCGCTTCGCTATAATTCCACCGCATTCTACACGATCCCAGGCCACGTTCACCATACCGTATCCAACGATACCGCGCATGATCGCATGAACAAGCGATAGCGCGCATGCCTCTGTGCGCGTAGACTAGCAACAGCTCCTTTTCAGATTTAGAGGCCTAGGACGCGGACGAACACAGACGAACGCGAACAAACTGATAGGTGTCCGCGTTCGTCTGTGTTCGTCCGCTCCTATCGAACAGTTTTTGCAGCAGGTGATATACATCAGGGAGGTTCTATGCTTAATACATTGCGCACGCAGGCGTTAGCATTGCTCGCTGCTACGCCGCACTGCACGCTCTCGACAATCGGCCCCGCTGGTGTGCAGGCGTCTGTGGTCGCCTGCATTGTGCGCGAGGATTGCATCTATGTGCTGGTGCCATCCACGGTCGATCACCTGTTCAATCTGGAATACGAGCTTGAGGTCGTGCTGACGAGCGTGCGTTGGCAGCTGCGTGGCGCGGCGCTGGCGCTGACGGAAGCGGGCGAGCAGCACGGGACTGCGCCATACGACATCAGCGCGAGCGCCAGGGCCACAGGCTACACGCTGGTCGAAATATTCCCGTTGTACATGCATCTTGAGCCAGACGGTCGGCGGCAATATCGTGAAACGATTGATTTTCTCATGCGCATATCCGATACGCCAGTTAGGGACTCGCAAAAAATAAAGCATCTTATCGGCAAGATGACAAGATGCTCCGGCTGATCCGGTCATCTTGTCATCTTATCAAGCATGCGCTGGGGTGTTTTTTAATTCGCTCGTCCCTTAGTGGTGTCGCATCGCTCGGCTGATGTGATCCCTGTGAGATTCGCTGCCCTATGAATACAGCTCAAATACAGGCTCCGCCACTCGATGCCGGCGCCAGCTGCTTGCAGTGGTTCCAGCATGTGCTGCTCGATCCACTAGCCGCAATTGATGACTTGGCACTCCGGCGCACGACGCGGCTGCTGGCGATTTTTCTGCTGGTCATGATCACACTCTTTACGATAGTCGATATCACCCGTACACTTACAACACCAGATTATCACGTACCCTGGTATGGTTATCTGCTGTTTGGCAGTGCCTATGCGCTGAGTCGCACGCGCTGGTATCGGCTCGCCGCAGGACTGACAGCCAGCGCGTTTCCGCTAATTATCTTTACGACAATGCTGCGTCATCCCGAAAATAGCCTGCATACGACCATCCACTATCTGGTCTTAAGTGTCTTCTTAGCCAGCATCTTTCTGTCGTCGCGCGGCCTGGCCCTGCTCGCGCTAGCCAACATTATTGGCCTTGGGATACTTCCGATCATGCTGCCGCTGGCGATCCCAACCTACATGCTGCTGGTAACACCATTGGCAGTCAACATGATCGGCACTGCGCTGGCGCTGATGTTTATGCGGCATCGCGACCAGATTGAACACGACCGGCAGGCCGAGCGTTTGGCGAGTGAGCGGCGCTTTCGGGCGCTAATCGATCACTGCGCGGATGCGGTGGCGATATTGGATCGACAAGCGGTGGTGCAGTATATCAGCCCGGCAGCAACCCGGATTCTCGGCTATGATCGGGGTAGCTACATTGGCGAGCATACATTCGAGATCATCCATCCGGATGACCGGCAACTGGTTGCCGATTTGCTTGCGCAACTGGTGCTTCAGCCCGGCAGCCCGCTCAGGACTGAATTACGGGCCGGGCACGCCGATGGATCGTGGCGCTGGTTCGAGGCTACCGTAGTGAATTTGCTGGATGAACCGGCGGTCGCTGGCCTGGTGGTAAATTTTCACGATGTGACAAAGCGTAAGCAGGCCGAGGCAGCCCTCCGCTACAGCGAGGAGCGCTACCGCGTGATCTCCGAGCTGGTCTCTGATTACGCGTATGCCTACCAGGTCGCGCCCGATGGGTCTGCAACGCTGGAATGGGTCACCGATGCCTTCACACGTATCACCGAATATTCCAGGGAAGCGATGGAAGTATACGACCAATGGGTCGCTATCGTTCACCCGGACGATTGGGCAATTGCGGAGCAACATAGCCAGCGCCTGCTCGCCGGACAAACCGATGTTAGCGAATACCGTATTCGGGCCAAAGATGGCCGCATGCTATGGATGCGGCTATATGGCCGCCCACTATGGGATGCCACGCAAGCGCGGGTGGTGCGGATTTATGGCGCGGTGCAGGATATTACGCAGATCAAGCAGCTGGAGCAGCAGCTCAACCAAGCGCAGAAGATGGAAGCGATCGGCCAGCTGGCGGGCGGTATCGCCCATGATTTCAATAACCTCCTGACGGTGATTCAGGGCAATGCCGAGCTGTTACTCGATCCCGACACACCGATTGGTGAGCTGCACGAGAACGCCGTGCAGATCCACGATACTGCCAAGCGCGCGGCGGCACTGACGCGCCAACTTTTGGCCTTCAGTCGGCAGCAGGTATTGAAGCCGCGCCTGCTCGATATTAATGTGGTGGTGAACGATATGCGCCAGCTGTTGCGCCGATTGATCGGCGAAGATATTGAGCTGGTGACGCAGCTGGCCTGCAATCTAGGTCAGGTGCAAGCCGATCTCAGCCAGCTAGAGCAGGTAATCATGAATTTGGCGGTGAATGCGCGCGATGCTATGCCTAGCGGCGGCAGGCTGGCAATCCAAACCACGAATGTGGCGTTCGATACTGCCGGCACGCAGCGCGGCATCGCGGGCGGTCGCTATGTGGTGCTGACGATCAGCGACACCGGCATGGGTATGGATGCCCAAACCAGGGCGCGCATTTTCGAGCCATTTTTCACCACCAAAGTGCCGGGAAAAGGAACCGGCCTGGGGTTGTCTACTGTTCATGGCATCGTGGCCCAGAGTGGCGGCTCGATCACGGTAGACAGTGCACCAAGTCAAGGGTCAAATTTCACAATCTACCTACCGCAGGTGGATATGGCGGCTGCGGCAGCGCTTGTGCAGCCATCATGTACGCCGGGTACGTTGGCGCGTAAAGTGGCTGAAACGCGGCCGATTTGTAACGATTGAGTCACAGCTAATGGCTGTAAGCGACTGATTTGTAGCCACCGAGGCCGGTTGACAGCCGCTGTGTCCTCGGTGCTGAACGTCCGGTTTTCAGCCGTGCGAAGTATTATCGCTGTTAGGATATTGGTCGTGGCTATGCGGCGAGATGGTTATGCAGCTCCCGCCACGCCAGCAGCTGCGCCTTCCGAGGAACTAGGAAAGGGCACCACGAGTATGATACTGACCCAACGCCAGATCCATCACGGGGTCTTTGGCCTGATAACCTTTGGCGGCCTGCTGTTGCTGCTGAACTCACTCGTAGTAGCACTGAATACACAATCAACTGCCGCGATTCTGATCGGGATAATGCTCTCGGCTGGGCTATGGTTTGCGTATTGGCGTGGCTGGGAACATGCTCGCCTGGCGGTGGTGATTCTGGTTACGCTGCTGGCTGCGCTGGGGATCAAGGATGTGAGTCGTAGCTATGATATTATCATCTTTATCGCCCCAGTTATGGCGCTCATCCTCACGCAGCCGCGCTGGATCATCGTAAGCGCCGTCACCATTCTTAGTATCTTGCTCGTCCGCGCCGACGGTGCCGGAATCTATGCCGATGTCAGCAATCTGATCGAATTCGCCGTGCTTATTGCGGGCCTAGTATTCAGCCGACTGGCGACCGACAATACCAAGCGCTTGGCCGAAGCACACGCGCGGGCGGAGCGAGCGCTTGCGCAGGCGCAGCAGCAGGCGCAACAGTTGGAGCAGCAGGCCAGCGAACTCACTCAGCGCAACGCGGCCCAGCAGCGCTTGCTCGATCTGGTGGCAGAACTCGAAACCCCCGCCGTTCGGCTGGCCAATGGCGTGCTGCTGATTCCGATTATTGGGCACCTGGATAGCCGACGCGCTGCGGCGCTGACGGTCCGGCTGCTGGAACAGGCCCATGCCCAGCGTGCCCGGCTGATTATTATGGATATCGCAGGGGTCAGCGTGGTCGATACTGCGGTGGCCCACGCGCTGCTCCAGACCGCAGGCGCATTACGGCTGCTCGGCTGCACGGTCTTTCTCAGTGGGATTGCATCCGAAGTGGCGATTACGCTGGTGCAGCTCGGAATTGGGCTGGAGGGTATTACGCCGGTGCGTAACCCGCAGGATGCGCTGGCACGCTTCGACAATATCAGCAGACACACAGCGAAAGCTGCACATTTCGGCGTTGACGCCGACGCCGGGGCTATGGTATGATACCCCCCGCTGCAATTGTCGGCGGGACAGCGCCGCCACCTCTGAACCGGCGTAGGCTTAAGCCTATGTGTCGTGGGTTGAAGAAGGAAACCAATGAGTACCAAGATGAAAGTGCTGCTCGTCCAGGATGTGGACAAGCTGGGCAGCGCGGGTGAGGTCAAGGAAGTTTCGGGCGGCTACGGGCGCAATTTCCTGATGCCGAAGGGCTTTGCCGTGCTTGCCACGCGCGGGCAGGTCAAGCAGGCCGCCGAGCGGATGGCGACGCAAACCAAGCGCACCGATGCGGCCCGCAAGGATGCCGAGGCACTGGCAGCGCGGATCAACGGCCAGACACTGCGCTTCACCGCGCGCGTCGGCGAGCTTGATCGGCTGTATGGCTCGATCACCAATGGCGATATTGCCGAGAAAATCCTGGCGCAGACGGGCGTCGAGATCGACCGGCGCAAGATCGATCTGGACGAGTCGATCAAGCGGATCGGCATTTACCCGATCAAGATTCGCCTGCTGGCCGGCCTTGAACCAATGGTCAATGTCGTCGTCGAGGGCCAGGAGGGCGAGATCGATCTGCCAGCCGACCCGGACGCCGCCGAGTAACGCACGCTGCTGCCGTCGGCGAGCTGCCTATCATGCAGGCTGATCGACTGGCTACAATTTCATAGCACATCCATACGATAATGTGTCACATCCAGCGAGATGTGGCACATTATCGTATCTACGGCGCATGTGGATAACCTTGGGGATTACTTGTCAATGAGCTGGGTAGGCAATGGGGAAACCTGGGGAGAAACGCGCGAATGACACATCCTGAGCTGCCGCAGAATATCGAGGCCGAGAAAGCGACGCTCGGCTCGATCCTGCTCAACCGCGAGGCGATCGTGGCCGTGGCGCCCTGGCTGCTGGCGGAATATTTCTATATGGATCGCCACGCCCAGATTTACGAGGCCATGCTGGCCTGCTACAACGCGCGCATCCCACCCGACACGCGCACCGTCTCCGAGGAGCTGCGCCGACGCGACCGGCTCGATTCGGTCGGCGGCGTGCCGTACCTGAGCGACATGGTCGATACCGTGCCGACCTCGTACCACGTCGAGTACTATGCGCGGATCGTCGAGCGCACCGCGCTGCTGCGAAAGCTGATCAGCGCCGGTGGCAAGATCGCCGCGCTGGGCTACGATGAGCGCGAGGAGCTTGAGAACACGCTCGACCAGGCCGAGCAGACCTTATTCGAAGTCTCGCAGCGCCGCTCGAACCAAGATTTTATTCACATCGGCCAAGTGATCGATTCATACTATGAGCAGATCAACTACCTTCAGGAGCATCGTGGCGAGGTGATCGGCGTGCCTAGCGGCTTCCGCGATCTGGATGAGCTGACTGGCGGCTTGCAGCAATCCGATCTGATCATTCTGGCTGCAAGACCTTCAGTTGGAAAAACTAGTTTCGCGCTGAGCCTGGGCTACAATGTCGCCACGCGCCACCAGCGCAATGTTGGCATTTTCAGTTTGGAAATGAGCCGCGACCAGCTGGTGCAGCGCTTGCTGGCGATGGATACGCGGATCGATTCGCATCGGCTGCGCACCGGCCACCTGAACGAGGCCGATCTGCAAAACGTGATGGAATCGATGGGCCGACTGGCGGCGGTGCCAATTTATATTGAGGATACGCCCGGCTTGAGCATCATGGAAGTGCGCAGCAAGGCCCGCCGGCTCCAATCGCAATCCGGCGTCGATCTGATTATCATCGACTATTTGCAACTGATGGCTGGCAAGCGCAGCGATAATCGCGTGCAGGAGGTCAGCGAGATCTCGCGCGGTCTCAAGGCGCTAGCGCGTGAGCTGAACGTGCCGGTGATCGCGCTATCGCAGCTTTCGCGCGCCGTGGAAGGGCGCGCATCACATATTCCGATGCTGAGCGACCTGCGTGAATCTGGCTGCCTCGCTGGAGAGACTCTCATTTATCTACCAGATGAGGGCATCTACCGACGCATTGATGAATTGGTCGGCTACAGCAACTTCAATGTGTTAGCGCTTAACACAGAGACTTGGCATCTAGAACCCCGTCGTGTCGTAAAAGCATTCACGACTGGCTCTAAGCCCGTCTATTGGATGAAGACACGTCTCGGACGCACAATTCGTGCGACAGCAAATCATAAGTTTCTGACAATACAGGGATGGAAGCGCCTCGGTGAGCTTGCGCCGGGGATGGAGCTTGCCGCCCCTTGCTCCTTGCTGAGCGCATTGCAATCGGCTCAGGCAATGCCTACAATGAATACGTTGCCCGTAGGGGCGTCTCCTCGTGAGCGCCCTACAACGCAGACATCGCCAGCATTGATTTCGACGCAAACAGCGCTGGGAAACATCGCTCGCAGCGTGGGCGACCACCAGGGTGCGCCCCTACGCTACGATGATGGCGATGCCATTCAGCGCAGCGCGCCTACACCTACAAACGGTGGCAGCGATGACGTTTATTGGGATGCGATCATTGCCATCGAGCCTGACGGCGAGGCTGATGTATATGACCTCACAGTCGAAGGATTACATAACTTCGTCGCTAATGATATTGTCGTCCATAACAGCATCGAGCAAGATGCGGATATTGTGATGTTTATTTATCGCGAAGAGTTATACGACCCGACTACTGATAAGAAAGGCATTGCGGAGTTACACATCGCCAAGCACCGCAACGGCCCAATCGGCGTTGTCCCAATGCGCTTCGATGCCGCTACCACGCGCTTCGACGACCTGACCTACCGGACGCCGGAGGGCTATTGACCGATTGCAGATTGCAGATTGCAGATTGCAGATTGGATTACGCAATCTACAATCGATACGAATAGCTGGCATATGATCTGGTTTCCGTCATTTTGATTTCTCTGTCATCCTGAGCCGCAGCGAAGGATCTCTTGGCCGTCGAGAATAAGAGATCCTTCGCTGTGGCTCAGGATGACAGGCAGCCTTGGGCCACCGTAATCTGCAAACGCCCAGAGGGCACCCGAATCTACAATCTGCAATCAATCCGGCGTATAATAAACTGATCATATTCACCAGCGAAAGTCTGCGACGAATGGCGACACTCTCGACAACTGCCCTACCTGCCAAAGCTGCACCCGAGCTGCCCGAGGCGGCGCTGCGTGTAACCGGCACGGCGCGGCTGGTGCTGGTGATCAACTTGGGCAGCTTTGTGGTCGCAGCCGACGCCGATGCGTTTCGCCATTTGCGCGGCTCGGAACCGTTCGCGGCGGCGCTGCGGAAGCTGCGACCAAGCGCGCCGTTTGGTATTGACCAGGCTACCAGCACGGTCGAACATAATGCGTATGCGCTGCGAATTTTCAGATCGCGGCTGCTGTATAATCACTTTTTCCCGACCTACCGAATCGCCTGGGATAGCACAATGCGCGAGCGTATGCTGCAACTTGGCTGCAACGACATTGCGCATTGGCAGCGCTGGGCGGGCCGGATTCGCCTGACACGCAACGGCCTAGCGGTGATCATGCTCGATCAGTCATTCGAAGATATTTCGCTGATCGCGTGTACCGAGCAAATTCTGGAACTACCCGAGCACGATGAGCAGCCCGTCGCGCACGACCAGTGGACGATCGCCATGAGCATTTTGGATGCATTTCTTGATGCGATTGGGCACCAGATCAAGCTGCATACGAGCGAAGGCGCCGACAACAGCGTTCATTTCACGCATACCGCGCAGGTCAAACATACCTTGCGGCTTGATCGCTTTGTGGTCTACGCAATCAAGAAGGTCGAGCGCGACGGCCAGCTGCTGCTGCCGGATGAGCTAAAGCGCGACTACGCTCCCACGCTGGCATCATTCATGGAAAGCACGCTGGTGGAATGGGATGGGCAGCGGCGCTTTGCCCCATACGCTGCCGAGCCAGCCGCTGCGCTGGTGGCGGGCGATGTTTCATCGTGGGATGAGGAGCTGTGCCTGTTTAGCGGTGAGAGCGCGCTGATTTATTACCCGCTGGTTGGTCGCGGGCTGGCGTATGTCGGCGGGCCGCTGGGGCTGGATGCCCACGCCTACAGCGCCTACTGGGCTGGGATCGTGCGCGGGATCGAGCATCTGGTCGCGTTCCGAGCCGAGGCACAGCAGATCGAGCGACGCACTACGAGCTTGCTCGGCCAGATTCCCGGGCTGACGCGCAAGGTTAACGATGGTACGCTGGGCGCTGAAGATCTGGCGCTGATCGAGCATCTCGCTACCGGATTATCGGATATCTTCGACAGCTTGCCCGAGCTGCGCAGTATGGCTGTGACCACCAACGCCTTTCGGGCCGACGTTGTGCGGCGCAAGTTCGATGTGCTGATCCGCGCGCTGACGGTGCCTGAGTCGCTTGAGCTGGTGAATACGAACGTCGAGCAGCTCAACTTCTTTCTATCCTACTACAACGATATGCGGCTCCAGTGGCAAGGCCAGCGCACCAATAGCCTGGGCCTCGGGCTGGGCGCAGTGGTGCTGTTTATGGCGATCTCGTCGTTTCTTGCTGATACGTTTAATGTTGTTGATCGCTTCTATAACGCGACCGACGGCGATCTGGCGAGCCGCACCTTCGGCACCGAGGTGATCGTTGGTGCGCTCGGGCTGCTGATTCTGGGGCTGATGATCTGGCGCGCACGTAAGCTGTTCACGCGCCGCACCCGTAAGGCGCAGCAATTCAGCGCGCATCTGGCAGCGATCAGCGGGCAGGTGGAGGAGCGCGGGAGCTGAGAATGCAAAATTGAGCATTGAGAATGCAGAAGTATCCGAATGCGTGCTGCTTTAGGACGTACGCACAAGGCATCTTTCGCCTGCGGCAGCATGGTACGTTTCTTTTTTGTAGGTCGTTTTTCTGGTCTCCAGGGCGAGAAAACGACCTATAGCGGGTGAAAAATCCAGCGTTTGCGTACGTCCTATGCGTGATACGTGAGCGCAGATTCACGCATCACGCATCAAGCAGCACTCGTCACCCGTTCGCGCCACTCAGGAGCTTGCAACCAGATATGCCATTCACTGGTTTCACAACCGATAAGCTGGTCGGCCTGCCGCCTGAGCTGTTCAGCGAAGTGCTGCCGCAGATCACGCTGCCGAGCGAGCTGAAGATCACGCTGCATGTGTTCTACCGCATGAGCCGTCAGCGCGGGCCTGCTCCACGGCGCGTGAGCTGGGATGAGCTGGCCGATGATAAGACGCTGCGCCGCAGTTTGCGTTCGGTCTCGAAGCTGCGCCCGACCGAGGAGCTGCTGGCGGAAGGACTTGACGCGGCGGTGCGCCGGACGACGCTGCTGCACGTGGTGCTGCCCGCTGATGGGCGTGCAGTCAACTGGTACGTGGTCAACACGGCTTCCAACCAGCTATGGGCCAATCGAATCGGTCTGGCTGGCGCGTCACTGGCACCGAATGGCACGCTGCCGGATGAGCGGCCAGCGCTGATCACATTGTATGAACAGAATATCGGCCTCGTCACGCCGCTGCTCGTGGAGGAGTTGCGCGAGGCCGAAGAGCGCTACCCGTTCCACTGGATCGAAGACGCAATCCGCGAGGCGGTGCATGCCAACGCACGCTCGTGGCGCTATATCCGCAAGGTACTGGAGAGGTGGGCCGCCAATGGACGACAAGATGCGAAGGATCGCGCCGAGCGACCTATCGATGTTGAAAAATACTTCGACGGAACGTACGGTGACCTATTCCGCCGCGGCAGCGATATCCCCGAGTAGCGGCGCAGGCTGCCCGCACTGCGCGGGAGCGGGCTATTATAAAGAAGAAGTGCCCTACGGCCACCCGAATTTCGGCAAGCTGATGCCGTGTGTCTGCAAGCAGCAGGAGCTTGGGCAGCGCAGAGCCGAGAAGCTGTATGAGATTAGCAATCTCGGGCCGTTCAACGATAAAACCTTTGAGAATTTCAACCCAGCCGTGCCGGGTGTGCAAGGCGCGTTCTATGCCGCGCAGAAATACGCCGAGCGTCCGCAGGGCTGGATGGTTATCTTCGGCAACTATGGCGCGGGCAAAACGCACCTGGCGGCGGCGACAGCCAACGAGCTGCTGCTCACCAACCACCGCGTGCTGTTCGCGGTCGTGCCCGACCTGCTTGATCACCTGCGTGCGACCTTTGGGCCATCGAGTGAGATCGAGTACGACGAGCGCTTTGAGTCGATTCGTGATGTGCAGGTGCTGATCTTGGATGACCTGGGCACCGAGAATACCACGCCCTGGGCGCGTGAAAAGCTGTTCCAGATCGTCAACCATCGCTATAATCACACGCTCTCGACCGTGTTCACCAGCAATCGCAAGCCCGAGGATATCGACCCGCGCGTGTTTTCACGCATGTCGGATCGCGCGCTGTGCAACCAGCACATCATGATCGAGGCGGGCGATTTCCGGCGCATGACGATGGATCAGCGCTACCAGCGCTACCCGACCAATGGCGCGCGGCGGCGGGTTCAGGGGTAAATTCGCTCTGAGCTCCCATCCTGATCGGTGGGAAAGCGGACAAGTTATGACGACAGTTTCACGCAAAGCAGACAATCCATCGTGTTGACGCGGTAGGTGCGCTGTGGCGCATGCGAGCGGCGTCTGCCTCGCGCTCCCCACTGGGGGCATAGCACGCCCCCAGACCCCTGCAAATGGAGCTTGGCGCATGATTGCAGCACCGGCTCATGGCTCCGGTATGCCGAGACAAACGAACTTTAGATAATAGTCTCGACATACAGAGACGCAAGATACTGCGTCTCTACCGTGCATACCCATGATACCGATGCGGCAGCACAGTGATGCACTGAACCGTGACCTTCCGGGAAGCTGGCCGATTGCTAACAACGCGCCAGATTAAGCTTCCCGGAAGGTTGCCAGACCTTCCAACAACCCGCAACCACGACAGCCCCGAACAACCTCCCAAGCTCCATACTCACACAACAATGAACGATGCAGGTACGGCATCGTTCATTGTTTGTCATCCATCACGCGGCGATCTGTGCTAT
>Ga0123337_10002835_pt1 | contig 19193 bp, 18 predicted proteins | sample frozenSSSSmetaG_FD_89792 | JGI IMG/M metagenome (GOLD analysis project Ga0123337, IMG submission 89792) | Glacier valley bacterial and archeal communities from Borup Fiord, Nunavut, Canada, to study Microbial Dark Matter (Phase II) -... | ecosystem: Environmental > Aquatic > Freshwater > Ice >... | reverse complement strand
GGAGTGGTGTCGATGTGGGGGCTTTCCGAAGTGGCCGGGGTGATGCATGCGATTGAAAAGGGCCCGGAGCCGACCACGGCGTGGCTGAGCCGCAGCGCGGAATTGTCGGCGCTGTGTGATCGCGGCATGAAGGCCATCGTGACGCAGTTTCCCTGGTTGGAAAGCGGATCGGCCTAGGCTGTTTGCGTGCCGGTGAGACCGGCGGCTTTTCAGACGGAGGGCGCGGCCAGCAGTTCGCGGACGCGGGCGGCGAGTTGGGCGGGACTGAAAGGTTTGCGGAAAAATGCCTGCACGCCGAGGGCGCGGCCCTGCTCCTCGATGTGGGTTTCGCCGGCGCCGGTGAGAAGGATGACGGGCAGGTCCTTGTGCACAGGGTCGCGGCGGAGCTCGGTGAGTGCGGTGAGGCCGTCCACGTCCTTCATGTGAACGTCGAAGATGGCGAGCGTCACGGGACGGTCGCGGATGATCTGAAGGGCATCGAGGCCGCTGCTGGCGGTGAGGAGGGTTGCGCCGACTGTTTTGAGGGAAAAGCCGACGAGACGCAGCATGTGCGGTTCGTCATCAACGATGAGAATGGTGGGCTGGGTCGGGGTCATGGGCGAAGGCTGGCGACGAGCAGGGTGCGGTCGTCGGTGATGGTTTCAGGGTTCAAACTCAGGGCGAGCGGATCGAGGAGCGCGGTGGTGAAGTCCGCCGGCCTGAGATGCAGGAACGCCGAGGCGAATTTAAGATAAAGCGCGGCGCCCAGCTGGGTGACGCCATCGGGGCCGGGCAGTTCATAGCAGCCGTCGGTGTAGAGCACGAGGCGGTCGCCGGGGCTGATCGGGAGCGGGTAATCCTGATAGTCGGTGTCCGGCATAACTCCGAGCGGAGCGTCACCGCCGGAGGGCTCGCTGATCTGGCCGTCCTTGCGAAGCACGGCGGGCGCACAGTGGCCGGCGTTGGCGAAGACCGGGGTGGCGTTGCGGTCCGCAGGCAGGGACACGAGCACAGCGGTGATGAACATCCCGAGCCCCACGAGGTCGGGAGAAAGCTGGTGGTTGATGCCGGTCAGGATCGCGCCGGGGGAAGATTCCACGGCGGCGAGGGCGCGCAGGGAACTGCGCAGCATGGCGGCGAGCAGCGAAGCCGGGACGCCTTTGCCCATGACGTCGGCGATCAACAGCAGGAGGCTGCCGTCGCCCAGGGTGACGACATCAAAATAGTCGCCGCCGACTTCGCGGGCGGGCCGGCATTCGCCGTGCACCCACCAGCGGGAATCGGTGGGGAAAGAGGCCGGCAACAGGGATCGTTGGATGTTGGCGGCCACCTCAATTTCCTGTTCGAGGCGGAACTGCTGATTGCGTTCGAGCCAAAGGTTGTCGGTGGCCTTGGCGATGCCGATGAAGTCGGCCACGGCCTGCAGAAGCTCGACTTCGCCAGCTGAAAAAGCGGGCGAGCCTTCGGCGCGGGTGACCGCAATGGTTCCGAGGATCTTGCCGCCAAATTCGACGGCCAGCACGCACAGCTGGGCGGCTAAAGGAGCGAGGGGATCGTTGGCGGGCAGGTTGGCGCGGCTGCCGACGAGGGGACGCCGTTGGAAGGCGCAGCAGCTTTCGGCAAATGACTCGTAGAGCGGCAGGCTCGCGGGGGCGTCGAGGGCGACGCCCAGCGTGTGCAGCACGAGCTGGTCACCATCAACAAAACGGGTCAGCAGATGATCGTGCGCGAGCATCGTGATCAGCCGCTCATGGACCTTGACGAGCAGCTGGTCGAAACTGGCGCTGGTGGCGAGAAGGCCGGCGAAGTGGGTCAGGCCCAGCAGCGTTTCGAAGCTGTTGGCGAGATCCTCGGTGAGGCGTCCGATTTCGGTTTCAGCTTCGGCGGCGGTCTCGAGGCCCTGCCCGATCTGGGCGGTGGCGTTCCAGCGGAGTTTGAGCAGATGGCCCTCGGGCGGATTGGTGTGTTCCCAGCCGTCGGTGCTGCTGTTGATGATGAAGCCGCCGCGACCGCCCTCGGCGAGGGGATCGGCGGGAAGTTCGATCCAACCGGAGAATGGCTCAAAGCGGCCGGGGTCCTGAATGGTGACGGCGACACCCGTGGAGTCGACGCGTGCGGTGACGCGCACGGCCGCATCGGCGCGACCCGCGCAACCGTGTTCGATGGCGTTGTTGATGGCCTCGACGAGAGGCAGCTCAACGCGGGAAAGTTGGTCGAGGCCGACTCCATGCACACGGCACCACGCGATGACGCGCTTGACCGCCGGGTGGACACACGCAAGCCGGGGCGGCAGGGTCAGGAGAAGAGCCTCGTCGAGGTCGTTCATGACGAGCGGATGCCGCGCGCATCGGCGGGCGTGATGAGCGCGCCGGCCCCGGTTCTGGCCAGAATACCAAAGGCGTCATGCGCAGAAAAGGGGCGGAACATGGTGGGCGGATCGTAGGAGGGCGGCGACGTGATACAACCGGACAAATGCCCGATAAATAAAAAAGTGATTCGCCTTTGCGGGCTCGAACCGGTTTTACATGCACGCATGAGTCTTGTTTTGAAAACCTCGGTGCAGGATGGGAAGCTGAGCGTAACGGTGCAGGTCTCGCGGCTGGATGCGGCGATCGCCCGTGACTTCAAGGCCGGGGTGGATGCGGCTTGGACGAGCAGCATAACCCAAGTGGAAATCAACATGGCCACGGTCGATTTCGTCGACAGTTCGGGTGTCGGCGCGCTATTGAGCGTCTATCGAAAGCTGCCGGCGGGCACGGGGGTCACCCGGCTTGTGAATGTGAAGCCCGGCGTGCTGGCGGTGTTGGAACTGCTGCGTCTGCACCGCGTGTTTGAACTGGGTGCCTGAAGGAAAAGCGGCCGCCGCTACTCTAGGATGCGGCGGGCGGCGGGTTAGCCTGAAGCCAGGCATGCGCGCGTTGGAGCGCCTCGGCCAGCGCTTCGGCGCGAAGCGGTTTCGCGAGATAGTCCTGCATGCCGCTCATGGTGGCCGTGGCGTGGTGCTCGGTGAGGACGTTGGCGGTGAGCGCGATGATGTAGGGATGCGCGGCGCCTCCGGGCATCTGCCGGATGATGCGGGTGGCTTCGAGACCGTCGATTTCCGGCATCTGCAGATCCATGAGCACGACGTCGTAGCGGTCACGGGCGAGACATTCGAGGGCTTCGCGGCCATTGACGACCGCGGTGGCATGGTAGCCGAGACGCGCGAGGTAGAGCAGGATGACCTTGCGGTTGACGGCGACATCCTCGGCGATGAGCAGGCGAAGCGGATTGCGCTTGGCGAAATCGAGATCGGTGGATTTGGGGCGCTCAAGCGACGGAGGGGCGACGAGTGTGGGGACGATGAGCGTGCCGAGAACCTGAAGCAGTTCGGTGGGTTTTACGGGTTTGGTAAGACGGCGGTGAATGAGCGCGCCGGCCTCGTCGGATTCTACCCCTCGTGAGGAAAGAAGCAGAAGCGGCGGGAGGACGGCACCGTGGCGTCGCGAGAGTTCGAGGGCGAGTTGGGCGCCGTTCATGCCCGGCATGTTGAAATCGAGGATGGCGACGTCGAACTTGGCGCCGCCGGCGAAGGCGGCGAGGGCGGCCTCGGGGCCTTCGGCGAGTTTGACGTCGACGCCCCAGCCGGAGAGCTGGTGTTCAAGGATGCGGCGGTTGATGGCGATGTCGTCCACGACCAGGATGCGGCGACCTTGAAGCACGGATGGATCGAGCACCGGAAAGGCCGCGCCGGGAGGGCAGGCGGCGGCGGTGAAATCAAAACGGAAGCGGCTGCCTTCGCCGGGCCGGCTGCGGACATCGATCGTGCCGCCCATCAGGGCGACGAGCCGTGCGGTGATGGCGAGACCGAGGCCGGTGCCGCCGTATTTGCGGGTGGTGGAACTGTCCACCTGGCTGAAGGCCTTGAAGAGCCGGTCAATCCGGTCGGCAGGGATGCCGAGGCCGGTGTCTTCGACGGCGAATTCGATGCACCAGCGGTCGCCGGACGGCCGGGCGGACACGAAAATGCCGACGCCGCCCTGGGTGGTGAATTTGAGCGCGTTGCCGATGAGATTGACGAGGATCTGGCGGAGGCGCGTGGGATCGGTGACGATGCAGGGCGGCACCTCGGGGGCAATGGATACGCCCAGCTCAAGTCCGGTGTGCGTGGCACGCTCGGAAAAAAGATCCAGGACCTGCTCGATGGTTGAGCGGATGTCGCATGGAATCAGTTCAAGCTCCATGTGCCCGGCCTCGATTTTGGAGAAATCCAGGATGTCGTTGACGATGTCCAGCAGGGAGTCGCCGCCCTGCCGGATGATCTCGACATACTCGCGGTGGATGGGAACGAGAGGAACGTCGAGCAGGATGCTGGTCATGCCGACGATGGCGTTCAGTGGGGTGCGGATTTCATGGCTCATGTTGGCCACGAATTCGCTCTTGGAACGATTGGCGGCGTCGGCGGCGTCCTTGGCTTGGCGCAGGGCGGTCTCAGTGGCCTGCCGATCAGCGACGAGGCGTTCAATCTCATCGGCGACGTGGATCAAGTCATGGTCTCCCGAGGCAGGCGCATCGGGATGGAGGCGGGCGATCGTCTGGCGGAGGCGGGCGAGCAATTCCTCGTTGCGCAGGTTTTGCGCGAGGAGGGTGGAATTGGCGGCGGTGAGCTCGCTGGAACTGAGCTCCATCACGTGGTCGGTGAGACGCCGGTCTTGGTCAAACTGGTTGTAAGAGGCGGATATCTGGCCGAGCAGCGTCGCGAGTCCAGCAGGCGCGGCCGCGGCAGAACCGAAGGCGCGGCCAAGCTGGCGGGCGAGTAGGGGATGCAGGCTCATGAACCGCTTTCGGCGATGCTGGTGATGGTCATGGTCTGGTTGTGCAACTGGCAGGCGTGGGCCTGCCCTGACGGCGCCAGTTCCCCGTAGGAATAAAATCCGGTGAGCACCGGGCCAGAGCCGAAGATGGTGCGGACGCCTTCGAGTTCTTCCTCGGTGCGCTGGCCTAGCACGATGCGCCGGCCCACGCAGCTGACGCACAGGACCAGAGATGATTCCTGCGCCGCCTGACGGGCGGCGTCTTCGGCTCCGGTGATGAGTTCCTCATACGAGGCGCGCATGAAACGGACGTTGGCTCCGAGGGGGATGTCACCCGCGAAGGTCATGGTGCCGGCGGCGTCGTCGATCGAAAGGATGGTGCGGACGACCGCATGAGTCTGGCCGGGCGTCGTCACGCAAAGCGGGAAGCGCAGGGCGGAAGCGGGCAGCGAGGCGGCTTCGGGTCCGAGGTAACTGCGGTAGAGTTCGAGGGCGGGTTTGCCGTCGAGGGCGCTGAGCACATTGCCGGCCGAAGCGGTGACCGTGCGGGCCGGACCGAAGCTGGACCAGCCGCCGGCGCTGCCGAAACCGATGCGAAGGCCCGCGCCGTAGAGGCCGACGGCGACGATCACGCCGGGAGCGGGCGCGGTGTCGAGTCCGACGATGGTGCGCGCGAAGTCGGTGCCGTCACCGGCCAGTCCGCCGCTCAACGTGACGCCTGCGGGCAGGCAGTTGTTGAACGATTCGCTGAGGGTGGTGCCGTTGACGAGACTGCCGTCGGAAAAAACGAGGACGTGGCGCAAGTCGGGAGCCGCCAGCGAGCGGGCGAGGCCCTGGCAAAGGGTGTTGAGGTCCGCGCCTGTTTCGAGGACGGCGGAGGCGCAGCGCGTAGTGGCGGTCTTGAAGGTGAAGGCGGTGCAGACGAGGCTCGTGTCCTCGATGCGCGTATCGGCGAAATTCCCGGCGGTGGAGACAAGCACGAGGCGAGCGGAGGGAAAACGGGTGCGGAGCGTGGCGAGGGCGGCCGGTTCGGCGAGCGCGACGCGGAGGCCGAAAACCAAGACGATCTGCGCGTCGGTGGAGACGAGATCGCCGGCGAGGTCTTGCCAACCAGAGACGGGGTGGAGGAGCGACTGGAGGAGCTTCATGGGTTTTGTCGAATTTGGAACTAAGGGCGGGGCATGGAAATAACTAGGGTCAGCTTCTCGTTGGGGACAGCCTAATTTACGCCTTTGTTTGCGACAATCGTGTGCACAAAAAAGCCCCTGGATCGTTTATGATGCAGAGGCAGAAAAAATGGGGCGGCCTACGGGATTCGAACCCGCGACCCCTAGAATCACAATCTAGTGCTCTAACCAACTGAGCTAAGGCCGCCGTGAGAGTCGGGCAAAATCAGCACGCGGGAGGGGGCTGTCAACCTCTTCTTTCCCGCCTTTCCCGTTGCCCGTGCGGTCTGCTCTGCGGATACTCTGAGCTTCATGCCCCGCGTCCGAATGGTCACCTACAACATCGCGCATGGCCGCGGCTTGGCACCTATCCAAGGCATGACGTCACGGCGGCGCATCCGGTCGACACTCCTCAAGATCGCCCGGCTTCTCGCCGATCTGAAGCCCGACATCGTCGCCTTGCAGGAGATCGACGAGAACTCTCTTTGGGCGGGTAACTTCGACCATCTGGAGTTCTTGCGTGAATTCGGCGGCTTTGACCACGGTGTGTTCGGCATCAACAACCGCCGCGCAGGTCTGCTCAATCTCAGCTACGGCAACGCCATCCTGTCGCGCCACCCCATCGTCGAGTGGGAAAACATCGCCTTCGGGCAGCGCAGCGTGGGCGAGAAGGGGTTTTTATTCGCCGAGATCGACGTGGACGGACGGCGCATTCCGGTGGCCAACATGCATCTGCACTACCGCTCGAAGCTGCACCGCTTCGAGCAGGTGGATCGCTTCCTCGCTTATTTGCACGATAAGCAGCGGCTGCGCCACGCGCACTGGGCGGTTTCTCCCATCGTCTGCGGCGACCTTAATAACACTAACAAAAGCTCCGATGCGACTTCCACGCTTCTGAGCCACCTGCACGATTATGGCGACTACACGCTGCATCCGAAGGAGGGCCGCACGTTCCCGTCGCCGCTGCCCAGCCGGCTGCTCGATTTCGTGTTTCTACCTCCCGGGGTGACCGGCGTGGAAAGCCATATCGTGCGCACCTTTCTCTCCGATCACCGTCCGGTGGTGGTGGATTTTGAGCTGCCATGATCGGAGCGTTGAAAAATCCCTTTGCGCCTGCCGCCGCTTTTTGCGCCGATGGTCGTTCCATGGATCGCATTGCCCACGCCTTTGCCCGCGCCCGTTCCGAAAATCGCGCCGCTTTCGTCGCCTACCTGTGCGCCGGCGACCCTGATTTCGACACGTCTCTCGCCGCCTGCCGCGCCCTCATCGAGAACGGCATCGACGTGCTTGAGCTGGGCGTCCCGTTTTCCGATCCGCTGGCTGATGGTCTCACCAACCAACTTGCCGCCCAGCGCGCTCTTGAAGGTGGCATGACGGCCGCGCGCGTGTTCGAGCTGGTGCGCCGCATTCGCGAGTTCAGCGAAGTGCCTGTGGTTTTCTACACCTACTACAACCTCGTGTTTTCCAACGGCGTCGAGGCCTACGTCCACGCCGCGAAGGACGCGGGCGTTGACGGCATGCTCACGCTCGACCTGCCGCCCGAGGAAGCCGGCGATGTCCAGGCCGCCTGCAAAAAACACGACGTGAAGACCGTTTTTATCGTGGCTCCCACCACGCCCGAGGCACGCCTGTCGATCATCGGCGCGGCGGCCACGGGATTTATTTATTACGTCTCGCGCGAAGGCGTCACCGGTGTGCGCGACTCGGTCGCGGCGAACATCCCCGAGGCGGTCGCCGCCATCAAGCGCCACACGCCGCTTCCGGTGGTCGTCGGTTTCGGCATCGGTAAGCGCGAGCATGTGACCGAGGTGGCCATCCATGCGGACGGCGTCGTGGTCGGCTCGGCCCTGGTGAACGTCATCCGTGACAACCTCAAGGACCGCGCGGCCATCGCACCCCGATTGGCCGCCAAGGCGGCCGATCTGGTGGCTGGCACCCGTCGCTGAAATCCATTTTTCTATACCCCGATATGGCACGCAGCATTCTCCTGATTGACGATGACCGGTTCCAGTTCCGCCTGACGGAACAGATGTTCAGGTCGTTTCATGGCGAGCAATTCACGCTCGAATGGTCGGCGACTTACGAGGAAGGACTGACCAAGCTTCTTTCCGGTGATTACGCGGCCTGCCTGCTGGACTACCAACTCGGACCGCGTGACGGACTGAAGCTCATTGGGGAGGCCATTGAGGCGGGCTGCAACACGCCGATTATTTTTCTGACCGCCGAGACCTCGACCAACGTCGACACCGCCGCCATGAAGGCCGGCGCGCTGGATTATCTCGTGAAGGGCGAGATCTCGCCGGGTAGCCTGGAGCGGTCGTTGCGTTACGCGCTCCAGTTGGGCGACACGTTGAAACAACTCAAGATGCTCGCCACCCGCGACGAACTCACGGGGCTGATCAACCGCCGGGAATTCGACCGCGTGCTGGCCGAGGAGACGGAGCGTGCGTTGCGATTCAAGCGTCCGCTCGCGCTCGTCATGTGCGACCTTGATCACTTCAAGAGCGTCAACGACACGCACGGACATCCGGCGGGCGACGCCGTGTTGAAGGTGGCCGCCGCCGTGTTGCTGGCGGGCGTGCGCACGATCGACCGCGTGGCGCGCGTCGGTGGCGAGGAGTTTGCGATCCTGCTCATGGAGACGGATCGCGTGGAGGCGCTCATCGCGGCCGAACGCATGGTCACCTCGATGCGTAAGAAAAAAATATCCGTCGCGGACGGGACGGAGCTGACGGTGACCCTGAGCGCCGGCGTGGCGGTGTTTCCCCTGCAAGGGGCAGACTCGGCGGCGTTGGTGAAGGCGGCGGACCAGGCCCTCTACGTGGCCAAGCGTGCCGGCCGTGACCGGGCGGTGCCGGCGTAGGCGGGGCGGGAGAACGTAGCGGGGCTTGCGCCTGCAACCTGATCGGGCGAGCCTGCGGCATGGCTCTTACCGATTCTTCGACGACCGTGGCTGAAATCAAAGCCCGCGTGCTGGCCTTTGCCCGCGAACGCGACTGGGAGCAATTTCATGCGCCCAAAAACCTGAGCATGGCGCTCGCCGCCGAGGCGGGCGAGTTGATGGAGCATTTCCTGTGGGCCACGCCCGAGTCTTCGCGCACCATCGCGCTCGACGCGGTGAAGCGCAAAAAAATCGAGGAAGAGCTGGCCGACGTGGTAATCTACGCGCTCGAGTTCGCCAACATGACGGGCATCGACGTGGCCGCCGTCATCGAGACGAAGATGGCCGCCAACGCCGCCAAGTATCCGATTGAGAAGGCGAAGGGCCGCTCGGACAAATACACGGAGCTTTGAGCGCGCGGTATTTTGATGGAGCGGGGACCTCCCGGTCCCCGTGACGCGACCGGGATGTCGCGTCTCCATGTTACCGCCAATGCGGTCAGGCTTTGCCGCCGAAGCTGATGTAGTCGTCGAGGTCGAGGAGGTCGGCGAAGGAGCGGATGTCGTCGCGCTCGGGGCTGTTACCCTTGATCATGGAGGCGATCCACTCGTGGCCTTCGACGCCGCCGGGGCCGTGCTGTTCGAGCCATCCAGACCAGGCGACGATTTCCCACGGCTGGCGTTTGGCCTGGGCGTTGACCCAGGCGAGGATTTCGAGGTCGCCCTTGCCGGTCTTGATTTCGGCGAGCATCGCGTCGGCGGTGATGCCGGTAAAGGCGAAGAACTGCTGGTCGAGTGGACAGTTGTAGTGGTATTCGCCGGCTTTGCCGAGGAGCACGGCGCGGGCCTTGTCGAGGAGGCGGGGGAGGTGGGCGTAGCCGCCGAGGCGGACGCGCACGCTGCGAAGCGGATGTTGGGTGAGATCGGGAGCGGCGTAGTTGATCATAAGGATTACGCTCCTGATGAAGCTTGATTCACCGGAAAGGCAAACCGCCCGGACGACTATCTGCGCAAGCAGGCTGCGTTCGATCAGAACGTGTCGCCCTGCCAGCCCCACATGCCTTTTTTCACGTTGATGAATTTCACGTAGACGCGCTGCGGAACGATGCCGAGATGGTCTTCGATGAGCGTGCAAAGCGCTTCGCTGAGGACCTTGGTTTTGCGCACGGGCAGGCCGACGGCTTTGAGTTCGAGGAACGCCACGGGATCGTCGCTGCCGGCGAAGAGCATGGCGGTGTCGGGTTGCAGGGCGATCATCACGTAGCTTTCGGGTTTGCCGAGCAGCTTGGAAACAAGGGCGGAGGTGGTCTTGAGGACGATGCGTTCGGCCTTCTTGGAGACTGGCAGGTTTGTCTGGATTTTGAGGTAGGGCATGACTGGGTGGGGTTATGACCCGAGTCTATTTTTCAAGGCAGGCGCGTCAACGGCTGTTCCTGAGCAGTATTTGACCGCGCATACCCGCAAGGGAAGGCGACGGTCGTAAAGCCAGTTTGTCACGTAATACGTGACAATAAGACTTTAAGAATAGGTAAATTTGTCACGTATTACGTGACAAACTGACTTTTGGTATGCGGCGCGGAGGGCGAAGACGGGAGGCTTGGGGGTGGGGAGATGCCGCTTCGCGGTGAGCCTGATTTGACAGCGGGGCGAGGTTCGCCGAAGCACGGGGACTTCCGTTTGCCATGATCAAGAAGAACACCGTCCTCAAAAACTACTACGTGCTGCCGTGCTGTCTGCTGCTGTTGAATCTCATCAACAACGTGGTCGCCTACAAATCCGAGGAGATCGGCGAGCCGCTGCTGCGCACGGCGGCGGTCATCTTTCTCGTGCTCGCGGGGTCGGCGCTGGTGGCCTTCGTGTTTGCGCCGGCGATCGGGCGCGTCGTGCAGTCGCTGCACGCGACCAGCCGGCGCGGGGCGGGCGAGCTGGGCGAAATCATTTTTCTCGTGGTGCTGGGCGCGGCGGTTTTCTGGCTCTACTATCGCGTGACGATTCACGGCGTCGCTTCGATCCTGCCGGCGGACTGGCGGAATCCGAAGCTTTGAGGGGTAGGGACGGGTAGGGCGCGTTATCCTTAACGCGCCGCGAGGAGTTCGTGCGTCGTTCAAACCGGCGGGTTAGGGATAACCCGCCCTACCGCTCAGGCTTTAGGGCGAAACGCCTTCATTACAACCTCGTTGGTTTCGAGACGCGGGCCGCCGATCAGGTCGATGCAGTAGGGGATGGCGGGGAATACCGCCTCTAGATTTTCGCGGATGGCCTTGGGACGTCCGGGGAGATTTACTATGAGGGTCTTGCCGCGGATGCCGGCGGTCTGGCGCGAGAGGATCGCGGTGGGGACGTATTTGAGCGACGTGGCGCGCATGAGTTCGCTGAAGCCGGGGAGAAGTTTTGAGCATACCGCTTCGGTAGCCTCGGGCGTGACATCGCGGGGTGACGGGCCGGTGCCGCCAGTGGTGACGACGAGGCAGCAACCGGCCACGTCGGCCATGCGGCGGAGCTCGGCTTCGATGCGAGGTTGTTCGTCGGGGATGATGGCGTAATCGACCTCGAACGGCGTCACGAGCCAGCCGCGCAATAGCTCGACGCACGCTTTGCCGGGGGTGTCTTCGTAGACGCCGGCGCTGGCGCGGTCGGAGATGTTGATGACGCCGATGGTGATCATGCGGAGAACCTGGCGATGATTTCGGCGGGCGTCACGCCTTGGGCGCGGAGGGTGCGCAGGCTCAGGGAGTCGTGGCGTTTGGCGAGACGTTCGCCGTGGTCGTCGAGCATCAGCGGACAGTGATAATACGAAGGCGTCGCGTGGCCGAGGGCACGAATGAGCAGGAGCTGGCGGAAGGTGGAGCGGATGAGATCGGCGCCGCGCACGACCTCGGTGATGCCGAGTTCGGCGTCATCCACGGCGCAGGAGAGCTGGTAGCTGGGGACGTCGTCCTTGCGCCAGACGAGGAAGTCGCCGAAGTCGCGTCCGCACACGGCGTGCTGCGGGCCGAAATGAGCGTCAGTGAACGTGAGGGTTTCGCCGTCGGGGACGCGGAAGCGCCAGTTGCAGGTGATCACGTCGCCGAGCGGTGGAAGCGGGGCATCGGCGGGCGGACGGAAGTGCGGCGGGTAAACGGGTTCGTCGTCCGCGCCGCCCTCGTGGGGGGCAGCGACGGCGTCGAGCACGTCGCGGCGGGAGCGGTGGCAGGGGAAGATGAGGCCGGCGGCGTGGAGTCGCGCGAGGGCGGCGCGGTAAATCGTGAGGCGTTCGCTTTGGGTGATGACGGGTGAGTCCCAAGAGAAACCGAGCCAGCGCAGGTCTTCGAGCATGGCGTCCACGAAATCGAGGCGGAAGCGGGTAGCGTCGAGGTTATCGTTGCGGAGCAGGAGGCGTCCGCCGGCGGCTTGGGCGCGCTTGGTGGCGATCCAGAATGTGCGGGCGTGGCCAAGGTGCAGGAAACCCGTGGGCGAAGGGGCGAGGCGGCCGAGGTAACTGGAGACGGAGTTAACCACTGATGGCCACTAATGGGCACTAATCCTGAAAAAATTCAGTCTAAATTAGTGTTCTTTCATCTTCATTCATGGTTTCAAAAAACCATGCCGAAGCTCCTCTGCGTCTATTGTTCCTCCAGCTCGAAGCTGGCTCCGAAGTATTACGAGGCGGGCGAGCGGCTGGGGCGGGAGATGGCGGCGCGCGGCTGGGGATTGATCTACGGTGGTGGCAACGCCGGGCTGATGGGCGTGGTTGCGCGGACGGTGAAGGCGTCCGGCGGCAAGGTGGTGGGCGTGATCCCGGATTTCATGACGGAGCGGGAACTGGCCTATCACGAGGCGGACGAGCTTGTCGAGGTGACGACGATGCGGGAGCGCAAACGCATCATGGCGGAGCGGGCGGATGCGTTTGTGACGTTGCCGGGGGGGATCGGCACGCTGGAGGAGCTCACGGAAATCATGACCGAGCGTTATCTGAACCTGTCGACGAAGCCGCTGGTCCTCGTGAATCAGGACGGGTTTTACGACGACCTGTTGCGCTTCTTCCAGCACATGGTGAGTGAGAACTTCAAGTCACCCGGGCTGAGTGATTTGTTTTCCGTGGCGGCGAACGTGGACGAGGTGTGGGCGTCGATGGAAAGGCCGGACCGGTTCACGGCCGATCCGTTCTGGGGCGGAAAGCGGTAGGGTTTTGTGTAGGAGCGGCTTTATGCCGCGATCCCAGAGGCGCGCTGCGCGCGTCATCGCGAGCAAGCTCGCTCCCACGGTCAAACCATCGCGGCGTAAAGCCGCTCCTGCATTTTCCGGAAATGCTCGGGGCTTGCCCCGAGGTTGTTTACTTCCAGAGCGGCACGATGTCAGCGCGGCGAACCCAGCCGGTCTGGCCGGTGGGGAACACGAGGCGCTGCCAGCCGAGGAAAGCCTTGTCCGTCGTCGCGATGAGGCCCGGCGTGAGGGCGGAGGATTTTTGCGGGGCGTCGAGTTCGGTCGGGATGGAGCGCAGCGTGGTGGGCTTGGCGACGAAGACCACGTTGGCGTCGGCGAGCGGGCCGTAGAGGTGGAGGCTGGCGGCGGAGGTGCCGGCGCCGAGCAGGGACAGGCCGAACAGAATCCATGCGGCGGGCTTCAGGCGGTCGTGGCGGTTGTAGGCGAGCGAGAGCCACCAAGCGGCGGCGAGCGCGACGAGCCAGACGGAGGCGATGAGAAGCCATTGCCAGATGGCGGGCGAAGCGAGGCGGGCCAGAGAGTGCAGCGGATCGGTATCGAGGAGCGGAATCACCTCGGCAGGATGCAGCCCGGCGCCCTTGAGCGTGAACTCCAGGTTCCAAAGGACGGCGGGGTTTTGCGGTTGCTGGACGAAGGCGGCGAGCGCGTGGCCGGAGGCTTCGGTCCAGCGGTTTTGCTGCACCAGAGTAAGGGCGAGGTTATGCTGCGCGGACCACTCGGTCGGCGAGATTTGGAGGGTGTCGTTCCACGACGACTCGGCGGCTGCGAAATCGCCCTTGGCGTAGGAGGCGCGGGCATCGGCGGCGAAGGTGGAAGGAGGAAGGAAGAAGGAGGAAACAAGGCCGACAATCAGGCATGGGAGCAGGTTGCGCGGAAGGAAGAGTTGAAACGCGGAGAAGCCGGGCACGTGTTTGGCGGAGAGCGCTTCCTTGGCGCGGGAGACCCAGTCTTCGGGGAGTTGTTCGTCTGCGCGGTAGAGCACGCGGTCGGATTCCTCCCAGAGTACGGCCCAGGCTTCGGCATTGGCGGTCTTGAAGGTGTCCGCCGTGGGCACGGCGAGGTCGAGCTGCCAGAGGGTGGCGACGTCACGCTGCCATTGTTGGATGAGGGCGAGGGTTTGCGCGGGCTGGTTGTGGTTCCGGCGGAGGGCGGCGAGCGTTGCGGCCAGATGAACACGCGCGGTGCGTTGGGCGAGGCGCGGATCGGTCGCGCGGGCGCGGTTGAGGGCGAGCGTGATCCAGACGAGCAGCGGGCAGAGGACGGAGGCCAGCAGGCAGGTGAGGAGAGTGGACGATGCCAGCGGGACGGGCGCGTACGAAGCAGGCGAAAGCGGATCGCGCGGGATCGCCGCAGGAGGGGCGGCGGAACGCCCAGCATCCAACTTTGAACTTCCGCCATTCGCGGGATCGGACGTTGGGAGTTGGGAGTTGGGAGTTGAGGGTTGGGCGTTGGAAGTTGACGGAGCGATCTGGATGGTGACGGGCTCGGTCTTGAGGGTCTGGTAGGTGCCGGTTTTCGGATCAAAATAACTGAGGGTGACGGGGCCGAGGGTGTAGGCTCCGGGTTTGGTGGGGACGAGGACGATGTCCTCGGCGAGGCTGGCGTCGAAGAGGGCGTTGTCCTTGTTGGTGCGCTTAGCCTGGGGTTGGACGATGCGGAAATCCTTCGACACGGAGCGTGGGGGGAGGCCGGCGAGGTCGGGCCAGTTTCCGATGCCGGACAGCGTGATCGTCCAAGTGATGGGTTCGCCGACGGCGGCGGTGGCGGGGACGATCTTGGAATCGAGCGTGAACTGGCCGACCGCGCCGGTGAAATCGGCGGGAGCGGGCAACGGGAGCGGCTTCACGACGAGTGTCGCGGGCTTGGAGGAAACGGCGAACTGCTCAAGATTGGGTCGCGAAAAAACACTGAAGACGGAGGTGCCGGTGGCGATGTTGACGAGCTGTTTGGCAACGGGGAGCGTGACGGTGCCGGGGGTTTTGATGACGGAGCGTGTTTTATAGAGGACGGAGACGCGTTCTTCGCCGTTGAGGGTGGCGCTCATCAGTTCGGGTTTTTCCCATGGCTCGATGGAGAGCGGGGATGGAGTCCAGTCGAGATCGCTGCCGAGCTGGTAGAAATAACGACGGGCGACGTTGAGGCTGTAGCGAAGAGAGAAAACTTCGCCGGCCCAAACCTCGTCAGGGATGGTGAACTTGGACTGGGCAACCGCGTCGAGCGAGAGGTTGGACTGGCCGATGGTGGCCTCGCCGATTTCAAACGTGGCGGCGGCGACGTGCAGTTTGCCCTTGTTGGTGGCGACGTCGAAGGCGGGGATGGTGATCGTCTGCTTGGCGGAAGGGCGGACCTGATAGGTCAGGGAGACGGTCGTCGAGTGTGACGCGTTGCCATTGTCGAAACTGAACGACGTTTGAGAGTTGCTCGACGGAGTGCCAAAGACGAGGCCGGCGACGGAAGGCAGGGTGACGTCGCCCTTTGGCTCGCATTGGGAGAAGATCAGGGTGAGGTCGCTCACCTGGTTCATGGCGAGCGTGCCGCCGGCGGGTTCCCAGCGCACGGTCTGGGCGCGGAGCGTGACGGCGAGGAGAAGAGGGAGGCAGAGAAGGAGGCGGCGGAACATCGGATTTACCAATTGGGGCCCTTGCGGGCGGGAACCTGGGAATTCGGGTCTTGGAGAAGTTGAAAGAGTCGGGCGGGGGAATCCTGCTGACGCACCTGGTCGAGTTTTTGCAAGGGGACTTCGAGGGTGGGGTCGAGCTGGGCGGACTCGTCCTTTTGTTTGTCGGAGGTGCCGCCGACCTGCTGCATGTCGCCGGGTGGAGGGGTGGAGGGAGGCGAGTCGGAAGGTTTGGGCGCGTCGCCTTTTTTGTCATCCTTCATGTCACCGAAGGCGGATTGGCCGGACTGGGGCGGCTTGGACTCGGGTTTTTCGGAAGGGCTCTGCTGGTTGTCGCCCTTGCCGTCTTTTGAGGAAGGGTCCTTTGCGTCCTTGGGAGATGAGCCGTCCTTGTTCTGGTCTTGGGAGGGAGATTTGGAAGGATCGTCTTTTTTGTCCTGATTTTTTTGATCCTGTTTTTGGTCGGATTTGTCCTTCTTGGAATCGTCGGACTTGTTTTTGTCGGGCTGTTTTTGGTCCTGCTTTTTTTTGTCTTCGTCGGGCTGGTCTTTCTTTTTGAGCAGGGCTTCGAGTTTTTGACGGAGGGTGGGCCAGTCGGCGGCCTTGGGGTCGAGGGACTGGCCGGCTTTCACGCCGACGAGGGCGTCGTTGACCGGGCCGGGCGGGACGGGTTGCTGGGTGGACGTGAGGCGTTCGCCGTAGTCGAGCGTGGTTTTGGCGAGGTTGGCGTAGTCGCGGGCGTCGACGGTGTCGCGGGCGGAGAGCTGGCCGACGAGTTTGGTGACGGGGGCGGCGAGAGGGTCGGGCGCGGCGGCGGGGGCCGCTGCGGCGAAACCGGAGACTGGAAAGCTGAGACCTGAGAGGATGAGGAAAAGGATGAGGGCGGCGGCGAGGGGTTTTACGTTTTCATGGGCGAGGCGGAGGGCGCGGGGCTTGGGGCGGACGGGGAATTCGCGCCAGAAACTCCAGATGAGGAAAAGGAGCGCGGGGGCGAGCGCCCATTGATAGCGCTCGGCGAGGCGAACCTGACTGACGTCCTTGAACTCGCCGCGCTTGCCTTGGTTTACGGTGGCCTGGATCAGCTGGGCGAGGTCAACCCAGGAGCTGGCGTCGGCGTAGACGCCGTTCGTTTTGTCGGAGAGTTCGCGGAGGGTGGAGTTGTTGAGCTTCGAAAGGACGACAGCGCCGCGTTCGTCTTTCATGAAGGCGCCGGAGCCGTCGGGGATCATCGAGCCTTCGGGAGTGCCTACTCCGAGGGCGATGACGCGAATGCCTTTGGTTTTGAGTTCGTCCACGTACTTGTGCCAGTCGTCGGACTGGGCTTCGCCGTCGCTCAGGATGATGAGAAAGCGGTCGGCCGCGCCAGACGCGCCGAAGGCGGAGAGGCAGGTTTCGAGGAGGGCGTTGTAGTTGGTGCCGCCTTCGGGGAGGAAATCAGGGCCGAGTTCGGGGAGGAATTCGTTGAGGATTTCGTAGTCCGAGCTGAGCGGGCTTTGGAGAAACGCGGTGCCGGAGAAAACGACGAGGCCGACGCGTTCGCCTTTCAACTGTTCGAGCAGGCTCGTGATGAGAAGCCGGGAGCGGTCGAGGCGGGTGGGTTTGACGTCCGTCGAGAGCATGCTGCGGGAGAGATCGAGGGCGATGAGGATTTCGCGGGCCTGGTCGAACACGGGTTCCTCGATGCGGCCCCATTGCGGACGGGCGAGGGCGATGATGGCGAGGGAAAGGCCGAGCAGAAGGCGCCAGCGCGGACCATTCGGGCCGCGCTGGAAAGAGGCGGAGCGGACGGTCAGCGACGAGCGTCCAGCTTCGGCACGCAGGATTTTCGGGTGGGCGTCGGCCACGCTCGTGCGACGACGGAGCCGCCATTCCCGAATCGCGAAGATAACGGGGATCAGCAACAGCCAGAAGGCGTGGGGCCATTGGAAGCTCATGGGGAGACTGGAGACCGGAGACCGGAAACCGGAGAGGACGGAGGCATTGCGGAACGACGCACTCGGATGATGAGCGCGGCGAGCAGGAGGCATGCGAGGCCGGGCGCGGCGAACCAGCCGAAAAGCTCGGTGGTGAGCAGGTAGCTCTTGGACTGGAATTCGATTTTTTGCGTGCGGTCGATGGCCTTGAAGGCGGACTCGATGGCCTTGGTGTCGTCGATGCGGTAATAGTGGCCGCCGGTGGTCTGGGCGATGGTGATCAGGGTGTTTTGATCAAGGTCGGAGGGCATGCGGCGGGTGCCGAGACGGTTTCCATTCTGGTCGAAAACGGGGAACGGGACGAGGCCGTCGCGGCCGGCGCCCATGGTGTAAACGGGAATGCCGCGGCTCTTGGCGATCTGCATGGCTTGGTCGGGAGAGAGCGAGCCGCGGTTGTTGGCGCCGTCGGTTAGGAGGACAACGAAGGCGCCCTTGCGCTGGTTGCCCTGCTCGCGACCGGCCTGGTCGAGGCGGGTGAGGGCGACGCCGAGGCCGTCGCCGATGGCGGTGCCGTCCTCGATGAGGCCGATCTTGAGGCGGGCGACCTGTTTCGCGAGCCAGTCGTGGTCGAAGGTGAGAGGTGCGAGCGTGTAGGCGCGTCCGGAGAAGACGACGATGCCGATGCGATCACCGGGGCGGTTGTCGATGAAGGCCTGGATGACGGGCTTGATCGCCTGGAGACGGTTGATGGGATCGCCGTCCTTTTCGTAATCCTCGGCGAGCATCGAGCCGGAAAGGTCGATCACGAGCATGAGGTCGTAGCCCTGCGTGTGGACCTCGCGTTTGTCCTCGATGCGCTGCGGGCGGGCGAGGGCGACGGTGAGCAGAATAATTCCAACGACTGCGAGACCGGCGGGCCAGCGGGAGGCGGACGTGAGCGACGGGCGGTGCCAGGCGGCGGCGAACGGCACGAGCAGGACCGGCACCGCGCGGCGTCCGCGCAGCCAGAGCACAAGCGGAAGAATCGCGAGCGCGAGCAGCCAGAAAGGATCGTGGAGCGTGTAGGGAGGCATGGTCAGCGTCGCATGCGCGCGTGGAAAAACTTCACGAGGGCGTCGAGGCGGTTTTCATCGGTGCCGACAGAGAGACGGCTGAGGGCGTCGGGGAAAAGCACGCGCCAGGCGGAGTCGCGTTCCTCGCGCCACTGGGCATGGGCGGCGCGTTGGGCGGTGGAGTTTTCAAGCGTGACGAGGCGTCCGCTCATCGGGTCGTAGGCGGCGAAGGCTTCGTCGTCGGGCAAGGCGCGTTCCCAAGGATCTTCCACGCGGAAACCCATCGTCTGGTAGCGCTGTTTGATCACGGCCCAGCCTTCGACGGCATCACGCGGGGGGAAGTCGCCGAGCCAGATGAGCACGCTGTGTTTGGGGGCGGCGCGGGCGATGAGGCGCCAGGGAATTTGAGATTTCGGATTTGAGATTTCGGATTGGAGTGAAGGCGCGGGGGCGCCGAGCAGCGAGGGGGCGGCGTGGAGGATCGGGCCGCGTCCACGGACGGGTTCGCGGAGGGTGTAGCCGTCGGGCGAGGCGTGGACGAAGCCGACGCGGTCGCGGTTGACGGCACCGAGCATCATGACGAGGCCGGC
>Ga0123337_10002834_pt1 | contig 19197 bp, 17 predicted proteins | sample frozenSSSSmetaG_FD_89792 | JGI IMG/M metagenome (GOLD analysis project Ga0123337, IMG submission 89792) | Glacier valley bacterial and archeal communities from Borup Fiord, Nunavut, Canada, to study Microbial Dark Matter (Phase II) -... | ecosystem: Environmental > Aquatic > Freshwater > Ice >... | reverse complement strand
CGCGATTTTAGCCTAATCTGCGCTACGAACTCTATTGCCAACTTCGTAGCTTTGGCATTTATTGGCCCCGTACAATATGCCCGGTACTCCAGCTTTTGGCAACCCCGAACTACTGCTCGAACTACTCCGTTACCAGATGCCTTTTGGCAAATACAAAGGAAAACGGCTGCGTGAGTTACCCGTGTATTACCTGGAGTGGTTTGCCCGAAAAGGCTTTCCAGCGGGTAAATTAGGGGTTTTACTACACACACTTTATGAAATTCGGCTCAACGGGCTGGAGCATTTGCTCGACGAGCTGGCCAGGCAAAAACAGCAGTAAAGATGTACTACACTTATAGATTTTACTGATGAGTACATAATTACAATAGATAAAAACTATTGACAAGATTGTGCTAATTTTGATTTTCAACCAAGACAAAACTTACCTGACATGAAACATAACGGCGTTGAAGATTCACCGACCTGGGAAGTGAACGACGACAGCAAAGTCAACACAGTAGGCAAATGCCCATTTACGCACGGTGCACTGAACAAGAGTGCCGGGGGTGGAACCAGAAATACCGACTGGTGGCCCAATCAGCTAAAACTCAATATCCTGCGCCAGCACTCGGCCCTGTCTGACCCAATGGGCGATGGCTTTAACTACGCCGAGGAATTCAAGACCCTCGACCTGGCGGCTGTGAAGAAAGACATCATCGACCTGATGACCCAGTCGCAGGACTGGTGGCCCGCCGACTTCGGCCACTACGGCCCGTTCTTTATCCGAATGGCCTGGCACAGCGCGGGTACTTACCGTATTGGCGATGGCCGGGGTGGCGCCGGTGCCGGTATGCTGCGTTTCGCCCCCCTCAATAGCTGGCCCGACAACGCCAACCTCGACAAAGCCCGCCTGCTGCTGTGGCCGGTCAAACAAAAATATGGCCGGAAGCTTTCATGGGCCGACCTGATGATACTGACCGGCAACTGCGCCCTTGAATCAATGGGCCTGAAGACGTTCGGTTTCGGGGGTGGACGGGTCGACGTATGGGAGCCGGAAGAGGATGTCTATTGGGGTACGGAGACAAAATGGCTGGACGACGCGGCCCGGTACGCAGGCAGCAACGGTCATCGCAAACTTGAGCAGCCGCTGGGTGCCTCGCACATGGGTCTTATCTACGTAAACCCCGAAGGTCCGGCTGGTCAGCCCGATCCGCTGGGTGCCGCCTACGATATTCGGGAGACGTTTGGCCGGATGGCCATGAACGATTACGAAACCGTTGCGCTCATTGCGGGTGGCCACACGTTCGGCAAGACCCACGGCGCGGCTGATCCAGCCAAATATGTGAGTTCTGAACCCGCCAGTGCAGCCATTGAAGAGCTGAGCACGGGCTGGAAAAACACCTACGGCAGCGGCCATGGTGCCGACACCATTACCAGCGGTCTTGAAGTGACCTGGACCACGAAGCCTGCCCAGTGGACGAACGACTATTTCGACCACCTGTTCGGTTACGAGTGGGAGCTGACCAAAAGCCCCGCCGGGGCGCATCAGTGGCAACCAAAAGACGGAGCCGGGGCCGGTACTGTACCCGATGCCCACGACCCATCGAAGCGGCATGCCCCCACGATGCTGACAACCGATATTGCCCTGCGGGCCGACCCGGCCTACGAGAAGGTTTCGCGACGCTTCCACGAGAACCCCGACGAATTTGCCGATGCCTTTGCCCGCGCCTGGTTCAAACTGACGCACCGCGACATGGGTCCGAAAGAACGCTACCTCGGCCCCGACGTACCCACCGAAGAGCTGGTATGGCAGGATCCCGTACCTGCCGTTACGCACGATCTGGTGAACGAGCAGGACGTGGCCGACCTCAAAAAGACCCTGCTGGCTTCCGGCCTGTCGGTGTCTCAACTGGTAGCTACTGCCTGGGCGTCGGCCTCTACGTTCCGCAACTCCGACAAACGCGGTGGTGCCAACGGTGCCCGCATTCGGCTGGCCCCGCAGAAAGACTGGGATGCCAACAACCCCGCCAAACTGGCTTCTGTGTTGGAAACCCTCGAAGATGTTCAGCAGGAATTCAACCGCTCGCAGTCGGGCAACACGCGGATTTCACTCGCCGACCTGATTGTACTGGCGGGTTGTGCCGGTGTAGAGCAGGCCGCTAAAAATGCTGGTCATGACGTAACGGTACCTTTCTCGCCGGGCCGTACGGACGCATCGCAGGAGCAGACCGACGTAAAATCGTTTGACGCCATGGAACCCCGCGCCGACGGATTCCGCAACTACCTGAACCCGGTCCACAAGTCGGCGGCAGAGGATATGCTGATCGATAGAGCGCAGTTACTGGGTCTGACAGCCCCGCAGATGACGGTGCTGGTGGGTGGTATGCGGGTGCTGAACACCAACTTCGATCACTCGAAGCACGGCGTGTTCACCAACCGCCCCGAAGCCCTCACCAACGACTATTTCGTGAATCTGCTCGACATGGGTACAACCTGGCGGGCCACGTCAGACGCGCAGAACCTGTTTATGGGTAGTGACCGGAACACGGGCGAACCAAAGTGGACGGGCACCCGTGTCGATCTGATCTTTGGCTCCAACTCCGAACTCCGCGCTATTGCCGAGGTGTACGGTTGCCAGGACTCGCAGGAGAAATTCGTGCAGGATTTCATAGCCGCGTGGACGAAGGTTATGAATGCTGACCGCTTCGATCTGGTCTGACTTCAGTGTTGATATATTGAAAAAAGCCGCGTCAGACGAGTCTGAACGCGGCTTTTTTATGCCTTTGTGCATACCAGAAGAGTTACCCGCTTTCGTGGTGTTAAAGGTTATTCGAGTCGATCACGTTGGCTGAAAGACGAGTTTTTCGACCAAAGCGAGTAGCTTAAACAGCTTCTAATACCAGCACCTATCGAATTGTATGATGGCTTATTTGTACATTGCTCCGTCTCAGAAAGCAACTTCTCCCGACTGACTAACGCGACAACAAAACGTCTAAAAATCTACCTGATGAACGAAGACGAAAAACCCCAGCTAACAGAAGACGAAAGGAAACTGTTCGAAGATCTGATGCCGGAAGACCTCAATGAGATTCTTGATACGGGTGTTGACCGGCGGCATTTTCTGAAATTGATGACACTGGCCGGTGGTGGCATTCTGGCGGCTCAGTCGGCGGTGGCCGAGCGGGTTTTCGCCCGCCCTCACAGCATCCCGTCGGGCAACGCGCCACTAACCACCATCGAAAACGGGGTCGACGTTTCCTTCCGTGTCAATGGCGCGGCCCGAAAGCTGACGGTCGATTCCCGAATGACCCTGCTGGATACCCTGCGCGAACGGCTCGAGCTGACCGGCTCCAAGAAAGGGTGCGACCACGGTCAGTGTGGGGCCTGTACGGTTATTGTAGACGGGCAGCGGGTACTGTCCTGCCTGACGCTGGCTGCCAGTTGCGAAGGCCGGTCCGTTAAAACCATCGAAGGCGTAGCCCGGGAGAACGACCTCCATCCGATACAGGCCGCTTTTCTAAAACACGACGGATTCCAGTGCGGCTTCTGCACACCCGGCCAAATCTGCTCGGCAGTGGCCCTGATAGACGAAGCAAAACGAGGAGACGCGAGCTACGTAACCGAAAACGTTCGCCGGAAAACCGGACCGGTTCAACTCTCCAACGAAGAAATTCGGGAGCGGATGTCGGGGAATATCTGCCGTTGTGGTGCCTATCCCAACATTGTGGCGGCCATTCAGGAAGTACACAGCGGCAAACCCGTGGAACAGACCTGGCACTTCGCCGACTAACGCCCTATAGCTCATGAGACCATTCAAATACACGTCTGCAACCGATGTTTCTTCGGCCGCAAAAGGGCTGGCGGGAAACCCGCATGCCAAATTCCTGGCGGGTGGCACCAATCTGCTCGACCTGATGAAGGAAGATGTGGAGCGGCCCGATGAACTCATTGACATCAACCGACTGCCCCTTGCCGACATCAAAGCGATTGCCTCCGGAACCAACCAGGGTGGCCTTTCCATTGGTGCCCTGGGCAAGAATACCGACGCAGCCAACCACCCGCTGGTTCGTCAGCACTACCCGTTGCTGACCCAGGCCATTCTGGCTGGTGCATCCGGTCAGATACGGAACATGGCGACCAATGGCGGCAATCTGCTGCAACGAACCCGTTGCCCGTATTTCTACGAGGTGTCCATGCCGTGCAACAAACGGGAACCGGGCACCGGTTGCGGAGCCATGCAGGGAATAAACCGGCTGCACGCCATTTTCGGCTGGTCCGAGAAGTGCGTGGCGGTTTATCCCTCCGATATGGCAATTGCCCTAGCCGCGCTGGATGCCGTCGTAACCGTCAGAAACGCCAGCGGGCAGGAACGTACCATTCCGTTTACCGATTTCCACCGCCTGCCCGGCGATTCGCCCGAAAAGGAAACCAATCTGAATCAGGGCGAACTGATTACCGCCATCGAACTACCCAAAAACAGGCTTGCTGATCACTCCTACTACCTGAAAGTCCGCGACCGCGCTTCGTATGCGTTCGCACTGATTTCGGTGGCCGCTGCGCTGGAACTGGATGGAAACAAAATCAGTAAGGTCCGTATCGCGATGGGCGGGGTGGCCCACAAGCCCTGGCGCGTGCTGAAAGCGGAGCAACTGCTCGTTGGCAAAGAAGCAACCGAAGCCAACTTCAGGCTGGCAGCAACAGCCGGAATGGCCGAAGCCCGGCCACTGGAACACAACACATTCAAAGTAGAACTGGGCAAGCGGAGTATTATCCTGGCCCTGCAACAAGCCCTGAACGGCAGTAAGTCCTGATCTAATCATCCGATGCCATGCGCGAAAAAGATAAAATAGTTGGTACACCCGTCAGTCGTATCGACGGTATTCTAAAGGTGACGGGCAAAGCAGACTATTCGGTAGACCATCCGATGAAGAATGCTGCTTACGCCGTTCTGTTCAAGAGTACCATTGCCGCCGGAACGATAACGAATATCGACTCGGCAGAAGCCGAAAAATCGCCGGGCGTGCTGGCCGTTATCACGCATAAAAATGCGCCCAAACTGAACGAGAAAGGCGGCATTCGGGGGGGAGCGATGTTGCAAAGCCCCGAAATCGAGTTTTACGGGCAGAACATCGGCATCGTCGTGGCCGATACGTTTGAGCAGGCCCGCCATGCCGCACACCTCATAAAAGTTGATTACGACAAAAAGTCCCCAAAGGCTGATTTCGATAAACTGGCCAGCGAAGCCAGGCCCCCAAAAGACAACCATGATGAAAAGTGGGGCGATGCCAAAGCGGCCCTGCGCACGGCCAGCTTTACCATTGAGGAGACCTACTCCACCCCGATTGAGCACCATCACCCCATGGAACCCCACGCTGCCATTGCCGAATGGACGGGCAATCAGGTGACGCTTTACAGCAGTGCCCAAATCATAAATGGAGCGCAGCACGCAGCGGCCGCTACGCTGAATCTTACCCCGGAAAACGTCAGAATCGTTTCGCCGTACATTGGGGGTGGATTCGGCTCCAAAGGCGGTCAGTGGGCCAATCTGGTGCTTACGGCTGTAGCTGCCAAAGTGGCAAAGCGTCCGGTAAAACTGGCGCTGGCCCGGAATCAGATGGTTAACTCGGTTGGGCTGCGTCAGCGAAATTTTCAGAAGGTGAGTCTGGCGGCTACGAAGGAGGGCAAGCTAACCGCGCTGGCGCACGAAATTACGACCCACTGCGCCATCCATACTGAATTTGTGGAGCCTTGCGGGGATTGCTCCAAAATCATGTACGACACGCCCAACGCGCTCATTACGTACCGGGTGGTACCCATGAATGTCATCCTGCCGACCTACACCCGGGGTCCGGGAAAATCGACGGGTAGCTTTGCGCTTGAGTCGGCGATGGATGAACTGGCGTACAAGCTGAAGATGGACCCCATCGAGTTCCGCATCAAAAACGAACCGGCAAAAGACCCATCCAATGGCAAACCCTGGTCGTCGCGGAAAGCCGTGCAGTGTTTACAGGCGGGGGGTAAAGCCTTCGGCTGGGATAAGCGCAAGATGGAGCCACGGCAAAATCAGGACGGTGATTACCTGATTGGCTACGGCGTGGCGGCTGGTACGTATCCGGCGCACCAACGGCCAAGCTCGGCCATTGTGAAGCTAAACCGGGAAGGCAATACCGTTACCGCCACCATCGAACTGGCCGCTGCCGACCTCGGAACGGGCACCTATACCATCCTGGCCCAAACGGCAGCCGACGCGCTGGACCTGCCCATCAAAAATGTAAACGTCCATATTGGCGATTCGGACCTGCCGCCAGCCGCTGGCTCGGTGGGTTCGGTAGGTGCAGCCAGCTATGCCAACGTGGTAAACGACGCCTGTATCAAGATTACGGACGAGCTGATTGCCAAGTCAGGGAAAGAGTACCATACCCGACCTACCGCTTCGCAGTTAATGGTCTCGGAAAAGATAAGCACGCACAAAACCAGGGTGGATTCCAACCCGCTGGAGAGTGCGGAATCGTACTCGGCCCATAGTTTCAACGCGAATTTTGCCGAGGTACGGGTCAATGTATTGACCGGAATGGTTCGGGTTTCCCGTTTTCTGGCTGTGACGGGGGCGGGTAAAATTCTGAATCCCAAAACAGCGCGGTCGCAGATTATCGGTGGCAATATATGGGGCATCGGTATGGCCCTAACCGAAGAATCCGTGCTCGACCCACGATGGGGCAATTTCGTGACCCGGTCATTGGGTGATTACCACGTTCCGTCTAACCTGGATATTGGCGAAATGGAAGCCATTTTCATTCGGGAGTCCGATACCTTCTCTAACAGGATGGGGATAAAAGGCATCGGGGAAGTGGGTATCGTGGGGGTGGCAGCCGCCGTTGCCAATGCCGTATTCAACGCCACCGGCAAGCGCGTTCGGGAGCTACCCATCACACCCGATAAGCTGTTGTGAGGCTGATGATACCAAAATCGTCCCCGGTTGAAAACCGGGGGCAACATCTTTGACAGGTGTTCTACGGCGTATTCATTCAGCACCGTAGGAAACCCGTCAGGCATACCAGTAAAACGAGAATACCTACCGGAACGGGATGAAAATCCGTCGTAAGGATCGCTATGTATTCGGCTCGCTACAGGCAATGGCAATTAAATGAGCTTCGACTTCTGCCGTGAGTTTTTTATCCGAGCGGGGCTGCCGAGGGTATGGCTCTTTTTGAGCCATACCTTGCTCACAAAACTCTTTGCGAATCCGCTCGACACTACGAGTGGAGAGATGATAGGTGGTGGCAATAGTGGTTTAGCTTTGTCTTTCAACGGCCTCGTCACTGGCCAAAAGCACCTATGCTTTTTGGATACGTTTAGCGATCGCTTTGCCTTTTTGTACTTTAGCCAGTAAGTCAGCCCGTTCGGTGGCCGTTAGTATCAGTCGATGCTTAGTCATGGGAAGATGAATAGAGCATCAAAAATAAAAAAAAGCCGCCATACTACCCTTTACGAAACACTGGGCGAAACTTTTCCCCGCAAACCCGACAGCGCGGCCCGGACGTTGGCGCGGGTAGCCTGCTCGTTAATCAGCGTTTTCACATCCCGCACATCGTAGAGGTCGGTTTGGCTGCGCCAGGCCTCGGCCAGGTCCAGCGCATCTTTGTGGGCGTATTTAAGGTTCAGTCGGGAGTCTCTATACGTAGAGACTCCCACCGACACGATAAACAGGTTGGGCTTTGCGACTGTCTGAGCAAACGCAGGTTCATATACGCTGGCCCATAAAGCCAACATCAGTATTAACTGTAGGGGAGACATGGGATAAGTTGAGTTGAAAAATTATCGAACCTGGCTTTTTTGGCGTTCGCATTTTTCCTGCACTCTGAATGATAATAGCTATGGAATCCACGCTGCCGAGGTGAGCATTGGCGGGGATTAGTCGGTGTCAATTTGCTGGCTTAATCTGAAATATAGCCCGAAAATCGTGTTCCCTATCGCTTCGGGAGTGGCTTCGGAATGGGCCGAGAACCAGATACCTAGTCTCACCAATCTTATCATTACCGTTTAAGGCTTCCGTTAACCTAAACTCCTGGGTTTGTTCGCGACCCATTCCATGCCATCCTTCACCGGCAAAGTCGTTGTCCTTGTGCCAAGCATCAATGTTCATCGTCAGCCGTAGCTTTACTTCGTTTCTTCCTACCTTACGGGGATCGAAATAGTAATAAAATTTCTTCTGTATGTTACTGGGTGGTACTCCTCCCTGTTTCCATCCAATAGGTGGCACTCCACGGGCACGGTCAGTTTTCCAGATTATAGTTGTACCATCAGGTTCACCCTCCGGAAACACCTGCCGTTTCACTAGATTAACCGTCCCATCTTGTGTTTCCAATGCCTCCACTTTGATGGTGCCACACATACCGTTTTGCCGAATGTCTGACGTAATGCCGAGTAGGGCAACTTCTAAGTATTTGGCTTTCTCACAGTTTCGTTCGGTATAAGAGGTTGTCATTGTTACATAAGCATCACGTTGGGCTCTCAGGTATCGAAGTTTGTAGCTAATTGGAACAGGTGCCGTGTTACTGTTGTAGCGTGCTCCGTTAATCAGCCAGTTTCTGAAATCGTCGTATCCGCCAATGGTTCTGGCAGCAGGTGTTGCCTCGCCCCCTAGAAAAAATCCAGTAATGGTTGATTCACGCAAAATCCGTTCGTGTTCGGCGCGAGCCTCTATCGTTGCTCCACTGTAAGAGCCATTCAGTGTGGCTTTGATAGTTTCTTCTGATTCATCGGTTTCTATACGCAAATATCCAATTCGGCCATAGGCAACACTTGACAAATAAGCTGCGTCGTTATGACTGCTTACCTGCTGCCCCACCAGAGTTGCATCGTTATCAACAGATACACTAAAGTATGCTTGTGTGGCACGAGCCAGTATAACATTCTTTTTACGTTTATTCCGATAATCAAACGTAGCCTGTACACTTACGCCGAAGCCACTATAACTGCCTCCAACAAAGATGTTAAGTTCCTCTTCTGCATCAATTTTTCTAACAGTATAAGTCAGTCGGGCTGGGTTACTGTTTGCGCCATGTCGCCGAATCAAATCCAGTATTCCATCTTGGATCTGACCAAAAGAAACAGGCGCATTTACAGTAGTAGTGGTGCTACCCTGGCTTCGGCCACCATACAAATCGATACGAAGCTGTAGAGGTAGCCTAGGATTGGTGGTAAACGGCACGAAAGAACCATCCGCAATGGACGGGGCCATATACAATGCACCCGGGAACGTCTTATCTAGAATACCCCCTATAATAATTCGCTCAAAATTTGACTCCTGTAGATCGACTTTTCGGGTTGTACAGAACTCACCGTTTGTTTCTTCTTCTATAGTATTGCTATACCGCTCTGGTTGTGATTTATTTTCGGGGCCAACCGAAGTCTGTACACGAGATTGTTGTTGGTCCGAAACTAGCACGTCAAACTGATTGACCACTCGTTCCTGCCCGCCATAAGGAATGAAGGCCGCATTGCCCTTGGCTTTCCCTGGCTGAAAACTATTTTCGATAACGGCTCTGGCCACGTAGAGTGGAGTTCCATCAGCTTCATTGCCACCCTGAATGGCGTTCGCCGGTATTGGTTGGCCGGGTTTTACGGGTTGCCAACGGCCATAGCGTCCCATGCTGCCATCGCCCAGATAAACCTCGTAGTTGGGCAGACTGATTTCCCGGCTACCGTAGGGAATAAAAGCAGTCTGGTCGCCCTGTCGGGCTTTGCCCACGTGAACGCCCCCTTCGTGATTGACACGGGCAATGAAAATCCGATCTCCATTGGCCTCAAAGCCACCAATAACGGCATTGCCCGGAATCTGACCGTTCGTTACTGGGACCCATTGGGCTATCGTTGGGCTACCCATCAGCAGGGCTACCGTTAGCGTAAGCACAGCAAGTGCCAGTACGCGCAAAATTCTGAGCGTTTTCATTGGTTTTAAGAAATTGGTTTATGTTTGGAAATGGATTGGTTTACTCTTTTTTCTTCTTTCGAGTGTTGGGTGCCTTGCTATCGGCACCGTTGTATCGAGTGCTGGGGGCCTTACTATCGGTACCGCTATACTCATTGCGGATATTATTGGCTGTCGTTTGGGCCGGGTTTGTTGGGGTGCAGCTAACCAGCAAGCGACTGATAGCCAGTGAGAAACTGGTACTGGCATCGTCGCAGCGACCGCCGTAACTGATATCATCGCCGTCGGTATCGACAATGACGCGGTGCTGCTGCACAAATTCCGGTTGCCGCATCATGTCTTTGGCGCAATCATCGTTGCAGTATTCCTGATAGCCGCGCCGACGGGGTTCACTCCAGCGCAGGTTGGCGTTGTTGGGGCCAGTCAGTACGGCATACTGGACAATACGCTGCCCGTCGGGAGCAGTCCAAAGCGTTTGCGTAAAGGTTTGGTCAACGGTCGTATGGTCTCCACCTTCCTCGCGGGCATAAAACCGGCTGGATAACAGCAATCGAAGTCCATCTGACGAAATCCGAATATCGGTTCGGATATAAATTTTCGGGGTTCCAGCAAAATCCCGATCTCCTTCAAGCAGGTTGGTGGGGCAGAACGGGCCAACTCGTTCGAGCGCGACATCAAAATCCTGCGTTTGGGCGCGGGTTGGCGCAAGGAATGCGGCCCAAAGCAGGGCAGGCAGAAGCAGGAAGCGTAAAAGTGGAGTCATGATGAAAATAGATATAGTTGCAATACTGACTCAGAAGTAGGGGCCATTAACCCCCCGAAATTGTACAGATACGACATTCTTAAGCCAATACAAACCTACTGGTTAGCCGAACGTCCCACCATCCCATAATCATGGGACGGGTAGTTCAATACGTGGACTTCATCGGCGGAGTGGCGTTCTTGAAATCAGCAATGGTCGCTGAGGTCGAGATTTTCCATTGGCCGTTGATCTTTTCCATGACCTTCAGCTCAACCAGATCCATTTTCGTGTTGGTGGCTACCAGCGTGGTGTGCTGCACGAACCGCGCCCAGGCCATGTTACCCACAATTTTGATGGTCCAGTTGTCGCGCCCTTCGCTAATCATATCCGATTTGGGTGACATTGTCATCCAGCGTTTCATGCTCTGCTTCATTTCCTGAAACCCCTGCCGAGAGGCCACCGTACCCGGCGCGTTGCTTGGCGTGAGGGCATAGGAGGTCTGGGGCGAATCGACGAAAGAGCCTACCCAGGCATCAAGGTCGCGCCGGATATAGGCATCCGTCTCGCCGATGATGGCGGCTTTGATGGCGGCCTCGTCGTCGGCATTTGCGGTTTGGGCAAATGCCTGTAAGGCAGGGAGAAATAGACAGGCGAGTAATAGGGTATTTTTCATTGGTTTGATGGAGAAACGAGATTCAAAAAAAACGTGTTAATACTTTGTAAATCAATATTTTACTTGTTTGTCAGTTCGAAATCAGCGAACGCCGTTCTGTCGTCCCAGCTAAACCGGATTCGGCCACCCTTTTTTGTCTCCTGCACATCAATCGTGAACTGCTCGATGACACGCGCTGACTTTTCTACAGGGATATTCAGTTGGGCCAAATCTTTGCTCCGGTCGGGATTGGTAGGCCATGTGGTAAGGTCGGTGTTAAAAATAAGCGTCCACTCGTTTTGGCCGGGGATTGTGTAGAGACTGTATGGACCTTTCGGAATAATCGTATTCTGGATGGTTATGTCGGCAGAGAGTATTATGGTTGTTGCCTGACCTGCACCCGTCCGCCATACGGAATCCATAGGTACAATACCGCCGAATATGGTTCTGCCCCGTTTGAATGGCCTGCCGTATTGTACCTCAATAGTGCTGCTATGTATGTTAGCCCTTATCGTTTCAGGTGGTGATGGGTTGCCAATGGGCGGGTTCCGCACCATCCGTTTCGCCACCAAATCAATGTCTATTGGTTCGTGTTTGGCTACCCAGTAATTCCAGGGCGTACCCGTACCATCTGTACTGGTTATTTGCCCGTCGGCGTTGACGTTTATCTTCGTGTACTCTAAAAAAGGGCCGCCGAAGAGAATCGTTTCCGGGTTTGAATACTGAACCCCGATGTCGAACACGCCCAATTGGGAATTTATCATTTTCAAGGGTAAACGTTGCTGCCCTGAACGCGCCAAGCGCACGCAATTCCATTCCATCAATGAAATGATGGGCACCCATCCGCCCACAAAATTCATGGATCTGGCTTTATGACTGACAGGGATTTCTTTATTCCTGGCTTTCAGAGCATTATAAAATGTACACGTATCGTTTTTGCAATTCATGTTTAACCGATAGGGGAATGATCCCGATTTAGCCTCAAACGGCAGGGAACTGTTAACCGGATTCATGGCCATCACGTTAAACTCTCTGATTGATCCGTCAGGGTAAAAGTGAATGCTGAATACGCCAATATAATCTTCGGGAACTCGAATAAACGCCTTGCCGTACAGATGGTTATCCAGTACCGTATAAGTTTCAACCAAAACCGTGTCCCTTCCCAGCGTGCCAACAAAGGAAGCCGTGTACGGTCGCGGGGTTTGGGCGCGGGCGGGCCCAAAGAAGGCGGCCCAAAGCAGGGCCGACAGAAACAGGGAGCGTAAAAGTGGAGTCATGATGAAAATAGATACGGTCGGAATACTGAATCAAAAGTATGGACAGCTAAACCCCCGTCATTGTACAAATGAGACATTTTGCGACCCCTGTTATAGCCTCAATACGTGGACTTCATCGGCGGAGTAGCGTTCCTGTAGTCTCCCATCCAGGATGAGGTAGAGATTTTCCATTGACCGTCGATCTTTTCCAGCACTTTGAGGTCGAAACCTGTTAGTTTGGTGTTCGTTTTTTGCAACGTGAAGTGTTGGATATGTCTGGCCCAGGCCATGTTTCCTACTACACGGATATGCCAATCCTCGCGGCTGTCTAACGTAGTGGAAGGGGGGAGAGTAGCCCGTTTTTCTTCAATCTGCTTCAGTTCGGCAAATCCTTTGCGATAAATCACGATACCCGGCCCGCCATTATTAGCCACTGATGTTACTGGCGAGTCAATCCAGGCACTGGCCCAGCCCTGAACGTCATGCCGAATCCAGGCATCGGCTTCATCGATGATTACTTTCTTGATCGCTTCTTCATCGGTATTGGTTTGAGCGAATACATGATTTTGCTGAGCGATCAGCAGACTGACTGTGGCAAGAATCGCCAATAGCTGTGTTGGTGCGAATTTGTTCATGAGTTAGTCAACGAGTTTGGTTGATACGACTCAAAAGTAGGCTTCGCTCAAAGCAGGATATTGTAAAAAAGGGACATTCTACAAACCGTTCACTCATTGGCTATTCACCCAATTTCGCTTGCTGATTCAATTCAAAAAAAAGAGCCAGCCCGACCTAAATCGAACTGGCTTCCGTAGCTAAACCGGTTTAAACGGCTTTTAAGCCATTACCGCCGTGCTGATCTGCTGCATCATTCCGACCGAATCTACTTCCATCCAGTGATTGACAATCATGCCGTTGTCGTCAAGTTCGTACAAAATCATGCCCGGAATATTGACCTGATTGCCCGTTGGCGCACAGCCGAACAACTCGCCCGTGTGCTGACCCGTCACCCGGAACCGAACCAGCACTTTGTTACCCTCGGCAATGATGTCTTCGGGAATAAAATCGTAGCAGGGAATACCGGCCTCAAAGACCTGAATGTGGCCTTTTAGCTCCATATCCGCATCCGAAATGAATTGATCGAGCACGGCCATGGGCTTTGGTTTGCCATGTATGGCGTTGAGATACTCGGCGATGCGCTGTTTATTTTGTTCGGTAGTCATATACAATTGGGATTTTGGTGATGGATCAAAAGTAGCGGGCTAGCAGCAGGTTGAATTGTAAAAAACGGACAATCTATTCAGTCACCCTTGCCGTTAGCTGCCGATAACGTTGTAAGGCTACAGAAGGCGCTTTACCCGTAAACTCAACAAAGTCTTTGATCAGGTGCGACTGGTCGTAGAAACCTTGAGCAGTTAGAAAGTCAGGCCAATCGGCCGTTGGGTCTCGAATCAAGGCATAGTGTACGTAATTGAAGCGTTTTAGCCGGGCAAAAAACTTGGGGCTAATACCGGCCTGTTCGGTAAACACACGGCGCAAATGACGCGGACTCACGCAAACCGTATCGGCCAGCCCGTCCATCGTCAGCATACCCCGGTTATCCAGTATAAAATGCGACGCCAGGTCGGCCACGGTTGGCGTTCGGTTAATCCGCCTGAGCCGATTGAGCAAGTATTGCTCAACAAGCGTAAACCGCCTGGTATGGGTTGGTGCCTCGGCCAATTGGTAGCACAGCCTGTCGGCATCAGCCCCGATGATGGCACTCAGGTCAATGCGCTGATTGGTGAGTTCGCTGAGTGCTACCGACGAAAAAAACGCCCTAAGCCCGACGCCCCGAAAAATAATCCCCAACATACTCACCCGACCCGTCAATTCGATGCGGTAAGCCCGAGAAGAAAAACCCGCCATAAAGCTGGAAGGCAGCAACATCCCCTCCGCAGAGTCGCTGAAAAGCCGATAGCGGTCACCATAGTTTAGCACCATTGCCGAGCAGGGATTAGCCGGGTTCGATAGTTCAACGGGATTCGTCAGGTAGCTATCGTCCGAAAGAATATACATTCGTTCAACAAAGGGTTTCAGCGCTGGTGTAGGCGTATGTGTCTTATAGTGCGTGATAGTCAGCTATTTACGGTTGAAATATAGCTGTTATCAGGCCAAATGCAACACGAGCCTCTGGCGGTTGATTAAACGGCAGATGGCTTCACATCTATCCTATTCAAGCCGGATTTCACACTCCCCTGCTCTCGACCATGCACTCATACCCAGTTAACGGAGCGGCTGCCCGTGTAGGCAATCAGGAAACGGCGTGGAGCTATCGTGATGCCACCTGGGCGATGGTCATTGTTGGAATCGATCCCGATGCGGCCAATGACGAACTGATTACAAATTGGGCCAGAAACTACTGGCACGAGCGGCACCCACACGGAGCCGGTGGTGGGTACGTCAACTTGATTGTTTATCTTATCAATGACGCTGATACGAGCATTCGAAATGGGCCAATAGCTCTTAAAAGCAGGACATAAAATCCCAACCCGCAAGTTGAGAGATCAATGCCAGACTTTGTTGAGTTTATTCCGTCATGGTTTAGATGAATTGCGGGACAGGATCCTACGTGGTCGCTCTGTCAGCCATTTTATACCACTTTTATCCTGTACTTGGCGGAGCGACATAAACAGATTAGTTAAGCCAGATAAGCGGATGGCGCACCGGCAGATTACGAATAACTTCTTCTACAGCAGGCGCATGGTCCAGTTTTTTCCAGGTAGCCAGCCAGGTATTCTGCCCAAATGCTGACGCGCCAAACACCAGAAAGGGTTGCGCTACCGGCCAGAATTGCCAGTACATAACATCGGGCTTCAGGGGCCACCGGGTCTTATCGGCAACAAACGGATACAGGTAATCAATAGCCTGCCGGATGGTACGGCCGTCGGGCAGAGCAAACGTCCAGAGGTTATCGGTCGGGTCCGACAGAATCTGACAAAGAGTAGTCATAGCATCGAGGTTGAAAACCGAATACCCGTAAGGCTTAGTGCGGCTTAACTCCAGCGGGAAGCTGCCATTGGCGGCTAACTGATTAGGCAGCAGCACCGTTTTGTAGCGATTCCGACAGAAATCGAGTACTGATTTATTACCCGTGAGCCGGGCAAAGGCGGCTACCTGCATTACCCAGCACGTGCCGTGGTTGTTTTTGGCGGCCATTTCATCTTTGCCGTAGGGGTGGGTCATTAACCAGTGGATGTAGTCGGCAAACCACTGCTTTACGCCCGCAATTTGCTGTTGGTCAGCTTCTTTAGCGTGTTCCATGACCCGCAACCCCTGCGCCACCTCCATCAGTTGGATGGTGTCGATAATACCGATTCCCCGACCCGTTACCTTGTTACCAATGGCCTGCGCGTAAGTCAGCGATGGGTTCATGCACGTTTCCGGGTCGATGAACCAGGCATTGAGGTGCCGGAATGCATGACGAACGTAGGCCGTCTGACCCGTTACCTGATAGGCCGATGCCAGCGCGCCAATAACCTGACTAAGCCGAATCATGGCCAGCCGATGAGCCACGAAATTATCGGGGTTTGTCATGCCGTCGCGCTGAATGTACGGACCGGCTGGATTGGCTGGGTCGGGCCACCAGTAGTCGGCTTCCGAGAAGAAATCGTGCAGTCCACCCGCACTGCGTGGACTGCTGTAGGCCGTAATCGTGACGGGTTGCTGCTGCATAGCCCATGACGCCTGCTCCAGTATTTGTTTTCGGAGGGTTTTACGAATCTCTTCCTTCACTGGATTGACCGGAGCGAGTTTTGCAGGCCACCCATTTGTTGGCCACCCTTTTTGAGGGTAGCCAACAAGCAGCAGTACCAAGAAGACTATGCTTATTGAACTACGTAGACTCATACGGTTAGCTAACGTTAAAATCCAGAATTTGGGGTCAGATTGGGTTCAGGACCAGCTCGGTTTGTGGAATGGGCACCAGGAACTGCTCGTCATTAACACTTAGAATAACCCCTACCAACAGCCAAAAAACAGATAGCGCGTTGTGAATCGTACCTACCGTTACCAGACCACTTTTTTTGTAAGCAACGTCACACTAAGCGTTTTTCAGGAAGTTTTCCCACTCTGAAATCAGCCCTTTTTTCAGCACGCGGGGAAATTTATTCTGACCACCGAGTTTACCCCGCGCTTTCATCCAGTCGTAGAACGTAGCCACGGGCAGGACCGTTACGGTAATCTCTTTCAGGGCGTGCTGCCGTTCAACGGCATAGTCGTCGTTCAGTTCTTTTAGTTTAACGTCAATGCGGTTGCGTAGATCGGTAGGATCAGCGGCATCGTCGGTGCCGATAAACCAGTGGTGCGCAAAAAGCGTATCGTGGGTAACGCCCGCCACGGTAAACTCGCGGATGGAGATACCCAGCTCATCGGCCACGCTCTCTAACGCTTTATTCATGTTATCGACGCTCAGGTGTTCGCCACAGAGGCTTAGAAAGTGCTTCGTACGACCCGTAATGACAATTTCGGATTCGGCTTTGTCGACAAACCGGATCGTATCGCCAATCAGGTACCGCCACGCGCCAGAGCAGGTAGACAGCAGCAGAGCGTATTCCTTACCTTCTTCCACCTCATCGATCATCATTGCTTCGGGATTATCGACCAGATCACCGTCGGGCGAGAAGTTGCGTTCGTTGAAGGGGATGAACTCAAAAAACAGGCCGTTGTTGAGTACCAGTTTCATGCCGTGCGCTCCGGGATGGGTCTGATACGCAATGAATCCCTCCGACGCCAGGTAGGTCTCTATATAAATCAGCGGATGGGCCAGCAGTTTCTCAAACCCGGCCCGGTACGGCTCAAACGACACGCCCCCGTGGCAGAACACCCGCAGGTTAGGCCAGATGTCGTGAATGGTTTTGACGTTGTAGCGGGCAATGATTTTCTCCATCAGCAACTGAATCCAGGCCGGCACGCCCACTACGTAACCAATATCCCAGTCAGCGGCTTTTTCAGTAATTTCATCGAGTTTCAACGCCCAGTCACGTTCCTGCGCAATCTGCCGACCGGGCTTATAAAACCGCTCGAACCATACTGGCATTTTACTGGCCGTAATGCCGCTCAGATCGCCTTCGAGGTGGCTACCACTGCGGTTCAGGTTAGTGCTGCCGCCCAGCATGAGACACCCTTTTTCGTAGAGTGTGGGGGGCAGGTCGCGGTATGTACCGAGGGTCAGAATCTGCCGGACGCCGGTACGCTGAATGGCCTTACGCATGGCTTTCGTGACCGGTATGTATTTGGAAGCCGCTTCGGACGTACCGGAACTGAGTGCAAAATACTTCACCTTACCGGGCCAGGTCACGTCCTTCTCGCCCGCCAGCGACCGGTGCCACCACCCGTCAAACATTTTATTGTAATCGTGGATGGGTACACGCTGCCGGTATGTTTCATAGAACGCGCGGTCTTTGCCAAACTCGGCTTCGTTGAGCAGATCCTCAAAGCCGTAGGTCCGGCCAAAATCGGTATGCCGCGCCTTACCCACCAGTTTACGGAACGCCTTGCGCTGCTGCCTGGCCGGAGTGCCTCTCCGTCGCTGTACGGCATTCGTCAGACGAATACCCGTTTGTAACATTCTCCCGAGAAGTGCCATAGTTTTTGAATTGCGAATGAGCGAATGAGCGAATGAGTGAATAACCTCCGGTTGCGTACCACTCGCGTCAGCAATTATTCACTCATTCACTCATTCGCAATTCACTCATTTACAAGTTCCACCCCCGCATCTCGTCTACCATTCCGTACGAAGTCATGTCGTACTGGCAGGGGACTATGGAGGTGTAATTCTGCGAGAGAGCGTACTCGTCGGTGTCTTCGGCGTGGGTGTCAAAGTTTACGAAATCGCCTTCGAGCCAGAAGTACCGGCGTCCGTGCGGGTCGCGCCGTTCGTCGAAGCGTTCCTGATACTTGGCATTGGCCTGCCGACAGATACGAATGCCTTTCAGCGGCTCGGCAGAGTGAGCCGGGAAGTTGACGTTGAGGGCCGTACCCCGTTTCATGCCGCGTTCCAGTACGTTCCGGGTAATGGCCAGGATATGGGCATGCGCGTGCGAAAAGTCGGGATTGCTGGTGTAGTCGCAGAGCGAAAAACCAATAGCCGGAATACCTTCGATGGCCGCTTCGATAGCCGCAGACATTGTGCCGGAATACAGTACGCTGATGGCCGAGTTACTACCGTGATTAACGCCACTCACCACGAGGTCAGGCAGGCGGTCTTTCAGCACGTGGTGTTTGGCGAGTTTAACGCAGTCGGCGGGAGTACCGGAGCATTCGTAGGCGGGAACGCCCGCAAATATATCGGATGGGTACAGCCGGAGCGGGTTGGCAATGGTAATGGCGTGGCCCATACCCGACTGCGGGCTGTTGGGCGCTACCACCACTACGGAGCCAAGTTGCTGCATCAGTTCAACCAGCGTTCGGATACCTTTGGCGGTAATACCGTCGTCGTTGGAGACAACGATCAGGGGCTTGTGATCAGCCATAAAATCAGTTCAGTCAACAGGTGATTAACTGTAAAACTACGCAAATACGCCCGATTTTGGCTTATTTCAGGCTGGCTGGTATGTTATGCTTTTTCAGCCAGGAGCCAGACACCCTGATCGCCAAGCTG
>Ga0123337_10002833_pt1 | contig 19198 bp, 15 predicted proteins | sample frozenSSSSmetaG_FD_89792 | JGI IMG/M metagenome (GOLD analysis project Ga0123337, IMG submission 89792) | Glacier valley bacterial and archeal communities from Borup Fiord, Nunavut, Canada, to study Microbial Dark Matter (Phase II) -... | ecosystem: Environmental > Aquatic > Freshwater > Ice >... | reverse complement strand
AGGGCGTAAAGGTTAGACTTTTGCTCGGCATGGTACCACCGATATCGGGCCATCCTAATAGTTGCCAATGACAACTATGCTCCGGTCGCTCTCGCTGCGTAATGCGGCGCTAGCACTGGGAATCCAAGTCCTCCGCTCCTAGCAGGGCGATAGGCGGGGTCCGCAGGCACCTGGCAACAGAAGCCTGCACTTCCTTAGCTTCGATGGCCCTGCTGCTACCCTCCGCAACCTTCCGTGGGCGCTGAGCCTTTCTTCTTGAATTGTGACGTTCGGAGCGGTGATATGCGGGAAACCGGGGATTCACCGGAAAACGCATCAGGACGACCATGGCCGAAGACCTCATCCGCTACGATATTCTCGCCCAGGAAGCTCTGCGTGGCGTGGTCCGCAAGGTGCTGACGGAGGTGGCGCGGACGGGCCTGCCGGGCGAACACCACTTCTTTATTTCCTTCGTCACCAAGGCGCCGGGCGTGCGTGTCAGCCAGCGACTGGTCGAGCAGTACGACAAGGAAATGACGATCGTGCTGCAGAATCAATTCGGTAACCTCCGGGTGAACGACACCGGCTTCGAGGTGGAACTGAGCTTTGACGGCCGGCCGGAGATGCTGAGCGTCCCCTACTCGGCCATCAAGGGTTTCTTCGATCCGTCCGTGCAGTTCGGCCTGCAGTTCGACGTCGAGCGCGCCCCGGAAGACGAGGCCGCTGCCGAGACGCCGCTCCAGATCGGCGACGCGCCGGCACCAGCCGCGGCCGAAGCGTCTGCCGAGCCGAAGGGCGAAAAGGTCGTCAGCCTCGACAGCTTCAGGAAGAAATAGCGGAGGCGGGCGTGGAGAAGCGCTCGCTCAGCATTGCTGGCCACCGCACCTCGATTGCGCTCGAGCCCGAGTTCTGGGCCGGGCTAGAAGCCATGGCCATGGCCAGGGAACTGCCGCTGGCCGCATTGATCCGCGAGATCGACGAAGGCCGTGGCGCGCCCAACCTGTCATCGACCGTGCGCGTGGCGGTGCTGGCGTGGTACCGGGACCGGAATTGAACGGATTTCGTTCAGTTCGTTTGCTCCTTCGTTTTCCCACCCCTAACACCTCCCAAGCGTCGCCTGGATCGCGGGCATAAGTTCGCCGACGCCCGACGTCTTCCCTCTATGTCATCCTGCGAAAGCAGGGACCCATAGATCAGCCGGCGCCGGGTGCGAGCTGGGTCCCTGCTTTCGCAGGGATGACAGCTGGTGGAGTTGGAGGCGACGACGCCTGACACATCGCCCCGGATGGTCCACCCGCTAGTTCCCGAACAGATCCAGTGGCTTGGTGGCTTCTTCCTGGGCGCGGCGGAGGGCTTCGGCCTGGGCCTGTTGGGCGGCAGCTTCGTCGGCGGCTTGCTTTGCGGCGGCGTCTTCCGCGGCCTTCTTCGTGGCGGCTTCGTCGGCGGCCTTCAGGGCGGCGGCGTCTTCAGCGGCCTTCGCGGCCGCCGCTTCCTCGGCGAGCCGGGCATCGTCCTCGGCCTGCTTGCGGGCCTCGTCTTCCGCACGAAGCTTTTCCAGCCTCGCCACTTCCGTCTCGTAGGCCCTGACCATGATCGCGTCGATGAGGCTTGAAACGTCGTAGGTCACCGTCGGCGCGAGCAGCGTTCCGCCAAGGTTGGCGGTGACCTGAGCGGCGCTGGCATCGACCAGCGCCGCCGGTGCGACGGCGGTCGGGGTGATGCTGTAGGTGCCGGAGAGCCCCAGGTCGGCGAGGCGAAGTTGCGCGCTGCCGAACATGCCGCCGCTGTCGCCGGCGATGGTAAGGTTGGGTGAGCGCAGTACGCCCCCCGCCACCGTGAAGCTGCCGGTGACCTGCGGGGCGGAGAAGGCAGTATCGTCGAGCCGATCCTCGATCAGTGTCGCCAGTTGGTCGGGCTGCTGCTCGAGTATGGTGTCGAGCCCGGCGATATCGGCGATGGCCTTCGGGTCGAGCCGCGAGATGCCCAGCCGGTCGATGGTGTAGGTCCCCTCCCCGGTCAGTGCCCCGAAGATGCCGGCAACGCTGTCGCTCGTTGCGTCGAACTGACCGGAGGCGTTGATTGTGCCATCGAGCACATCGGCGACCGCGGCAGGTGCGATGTCGTCGAGCACCACCTGGGTGAGGCCGATGCGGCCGGTGACCTGCTTGTCGCCGAGCGGACCGGCACAGCAGACCCCGAGCTCGAGGTTGATCGAGCCGCCGCCGATCTTTCCCGCGAAGTCGCGGATGCGGGCGCTGGTGGCATCCCAGTCGAGGTCGAAGCTGGCATTGGTGATGCGGCGATCAGCGACCGCGATCGACGGGACCTCGACCTCGATGCGACCGGTAGTGGTGCGCGCCGAGGTACCGGTGGCGAACGGTCCATCGGGCCACAAACCGCCGGTCGTAAGCAGCGCGGCCGGGCCGGCGAGCGTGCGGACGAGGCCCGCGGCATCGGTAGCCGCAACGGTGATCTTGCCACTGACCTGCCCCGCTTCCGACAGCTTGCTGAAGGTCAGCTGACCGGAAAATGAACCGCCATTCGACGTACCCTCGATGCTGGTCAGGCCAACCGACTGCGCGCCGGCAAAATCCAGCGTCGCGGTGCCCGTAATCGGGGGAAGCCACAGTCCATCGGCGCCGAGTCGGGCAGCGAGCGCCGAGGGATCGGCGAGCGTAGCCTTGAGGATGCCCTTGCCGCTGATCCTTTCGGGATCGGTGACGACGACATTGCCCGAAAAGCCCAGCGAGTCGCCGCCGCCATCGGCGCGCAGCGTCGCTTCGAGGCTGGCGCCGATATCGCCGTCGATGACGCCCGCCAGGTGCATCGGCTGTTCCTCTGGGAACAGGCTGACATCGCCGAGGCCAAGCTGGGCCGTCATCTGCGTGGGGTCGGACGACTTGAGATCGAGTTCGAGCCTGAACGCGCCGGCCAGCGCCCGCAGGAAGCCCGAGGCAATTTCGGCGCTGGCATCGAGCGCCGAAGGCCCGAGCGTGCCCCTGGCGTCGAGCGTCTGCGCCCCCTCGCCCGTCGGCGCGCCAAGCTTGAGCGTCAGGTCGGCCGGGAAGGACGCTGCAAGCCCGTCCCGCAGGGCGGCAGGCGCCCCGACGGCGTCGAAGAAGCGGCTCACGGCGGGGGCGCTGGCGGAAGCGACCTCGAGGGTGCCGGTGCCGGACAGTTCGGTCCTTTCGAACGAGCCGAAGGCGGTCAGGCTGGCCTCGAACCGGGCGCCGCCAAGGTCGCCAGCGCCGAGCCTGTCGAGCACCAGCACGCCGCCGGCCCATGAGCCCTTGGCCTGCAGCGCGTAGCCCTCGAGGCCATCAATGGTCATCGCGTCGGCGCCAAGGTCGAACTCGCCACTGGGGAAGGTGACGGCAAAGGCGGCGTCCTGCCGTGGATCGGGCAGCAGCGCGAACAGCGCGGCCGAACGGGCGGCGTCGAGCGTGCCAAGGTTGGCCGTCAGGTGGATGTCGCGTGTCGCGCCGACGCCGACCTGGGCCGAGAAGTCGCGCGTTTCGCCGTCGAGGGTGAAATGACCATCGCTGAGCGACAGAGTTTCACCGACAAGATCGGCGCGGGCCTCGACTGCGCCGGGCATGTTGAACAGCGGGTTGCCGTCCGCCGGTTTCCGCCACAGCGTCGAGAGCGCGTCGAGTCGGGTCGAGGCAAGGCTGACCGTGCCCGAGAACTCGGCATGGCCGGTATCGGTTGTGACGCGCCCGGCGAGGCGCAGTCTGGTGTCGCCCGGCAAGTCGCCGGTGAACGCCTTCACATCCCAGCCGCCGTCTTTGGCGGTGGCATCGAGGCGGACGTTGCGGAGCGAGAAGGCTCGCAGGTCGAGCTCGGCGATGTCGATGCCAACGGTGCCGGTGAGCCCCGGAGCGGCGGGAATGGGCAGCTCGCGCAATAGCCGCACCAGCTCGTACGGCTCCACTGCCTGCTCGGCGGTGGCGTCGCGCGGCGGCAGCGCCATCAAGCCGCTCGAGATCACGGCGTTGAACTTCATGTTGGTGCCGAGCGACAGGTCGGCCGCGCCAAGGAGGCGCGTGGCGGCGCGATTCTCATCGGGGATGACGGTATAGTCGCCCAGCAGCACTTTGGCCGGGCTCGCCTCGACGCGCGAGGTGACGACGAAATCGCCGCGGCCGGCATCGGCCTTCTCGCCTTCGGCGGGTTTGGGCGGCTTCTGGCGATAGGCCATGGTGCCGGAGAAGGTGGGGAGCAGCCCGGGCCTCATCGTCCCATCGACGCTGAGCGAATAACGGTCGTCGATGGCGCGGAGGTTCGCCGACAGCGTGGACGTGCCGTCATCCGCGAGCGCCCCAGTGGTGAGGCGGAGGCCATAGCCCTGCCCATCCACAGCCCCTGCGCCGGAGAACGAGAACGGCCCGCGCAGCGCCTCGAGCTTCAGCTCGCCAGACACCCCGGTGACAAGGTAGACCTCACCCGAACGGTTATCGCTGACCCGGATTTCGCCGCCCGAGATGCTGGCGTTGGCGACCGAGATGTTCGAGGTCGAGACCGACTGCGGCAGGGCGATGCCGGCATCCACCGAGCCATCCGAGCCGACATGGATCTCGACATGCGGGCCGGTGAGCGTGAGGCGGGTGAGAGTATAGCGGTCGCGGATGAAGTCGATCAGCGAGAACTCGGCCTCAACCGACTGCACCGTGAGGTTGGGCGCGTCGGGCGGCCCGGCACTGACCCCGGCGAATTCGAGCTTCGGCTGTGGCAGGAGGGAGAAGTGGATATCGCCGTCGATGCGGACCGGCGCGCCCAGCACTTCACCGGCGATCTCCGCCAGCCGGTCGCGATAATCCCCCCAGGGAATGAACGCCGGTACGACGAAGGCCGCCCCCAGCGCCAGGATCGCGAGGACGCCGACCACAATGTAGAGCCGGTTCAGCACGGGGCGAGGGAATCTCCGTGAAACTCAACGCAGTGTAGGGAATGGTTCATCCCCCGTCACGGGTCGTACAGGGTTGTGCAAGGGTGAGTGTGGCGTTTGGGGTACAGGGGGCAGACACCCCCTGCCCAGTCCTGGCGAGATCAGCCTCGATACGGCACCTCGAGGTCCACCACCCAGGTCACGCCGAACCTGTCTTTCAGCATGCCGTAGAGCGGCGACCAGCCGGCGGGGCCGATGGGCTGGATCACCGCCGCGCCAGATGCGAGCTTGCCCCAGAGGGAAGTGAGTTCGTCGGCGTCGGTGCTGCGCAGCGAGACGAAGAACGGTATCTCGCCGGGGCTCCAGCCGAGGCGCGAGGGGACGTCGTAGGCCATGATGCGGAAGCCGCTCTCGGCTTCGACCTGGCCCCACATGACCTGGTCGGCTTCGGCGGGATTCTGCACGGCACTGGCATCCTTGTAGGTGATAGCGGCCAACCGCCCGCCGAAGGCCGCGTGATAGAACTCGAGGGCGGCGCGGGCCTGCCCACGGAAGTTGAGGTGGGTGGTGGTCTTTACGGTCATTTCGCTCGCTCCTTGTGTGCGCTGACCGGGTGGATATAGCTGGAGCCAACTGACACTTTCCGGCAGTTGGAAGATGGCGCGGGCCGACCGTTTGTTTCGATTGTTGCAGGCGATGCGGGTGCTGCCGGCGCCGATTACCGCGGCCCGGCTGGCCGGGGAAACCGGCATGTCGGTGCGCTCGATCTATCGCGACATCGACAGCCTCCGCGCCGCCGGGGCGCGTATCGAGGGTGAGCGCGGCTATGGCTACCGGTTGACCGAGGACTACGCCCTGCCCCCGCAGACCTTTGACCGGATGGAGATCGAGGCGCTGGCGCTCGGGCTGGCCGAGGTGCGGCATATGGGCGATCCGGCGCTGGTGGCGGCGGCGACCGCGGTGCTGGCCAAGGTGGCGGCGACACTGCCCACCGACCGGGAGCAGCATTTGTTCCATGCGGTGTCGCGGGTGTATCGGCCGGAGGCGCGCTTCGCGGCGCCGGTGGACATGGCGATGCTGCGGCGGGCGTGCTGGGACGAACGGGCACTGCGGATCAGCTATGCCGACAAGGGCGATGCGGTGACCGAGCGGGTGATCTGGCCGCTGGCGGTGGTCTATTCCGAGCGCTCGCTGGTGGTGCTGGCGTGGTGCTGCCTGCGCGAGGATTTCCGCATGTTCCGGCCGGAGCGAATACGCGAGATAGCGGCGGAGGGCGGGAGTTTTCGGCCGCGGCGGGCGGGGTTGCTGCGGGAGTATCTGGCGAGGCTGGAGGCACGGAAGGGCGAGTCGTAGCCACTGCGCCTGCCAGACCCTCGATGTCATCCCGGCGCAGGCCGGGACCCATCCTGATATGCCGCTACGTCCTGTGAAGCCTGGAGGACCTCAGGATGGGCCCCGGCCTCCGCCGGGGTGACATCGTGGATGGGGCAGCTTCATGGGCAATAGCCAGTAAAAAATGCGAGACCGGCCCCGATGGGACCGGCCCCTAGGCCGCGCGAGCAGGCGGCCTGTTCGTGGTAGGTCGGAGGGCCTTACTCGACCTTGAACGACCAGAAGAAGGTTTCGCCCGAGCTGTCGGCGACGCCGTCATTGTCGGTGATGACCCAGGCGGTCCCGTCGGCAGCGATGGCGAGGCTTTCGACCTTGTCGACGACGTAGCCGTTCTGAGCCTTGAGGTCGGGGATCAGGTCGCGGACCAGTTCCTTGGTGACCACCGGAAGATCGGTGCCGATCTCGGCGCCTTTCAGTTCGGCGACGGGGACGCGATAGACGCTCTTCAGCGCGGCCTTGAGAGCGATCTGGTTGTCGCGCTCGACGATGTAGACGTAGTCACCGTGGAGGGTGATTTCCGACAGGCCGTTCCAGGCACCCTCGGCGGCCGCTTCCATCGGGTAGCGGACAGCGGACCAGGTCTTGTCCTTGATGTTGTAGCCGAGCAGCTTCACCTGGCCCTTGGGATCATCCTTCCATTCGCGCTGGATGGCGACCCACAAGGTGCCATCGACCAGCGCGACGCCTTCGGCGCCGAAGCGGATTTCGCTGGGCAGCAGGGCCTCGGGGAACCCGACTTCCTCAACGATCTTGCCGTCGGCATCGACGTGGTAGAGGGCGTGCGGGGTCAGACGGTCGGTGCGGCCCTCCGAAGCCAGCCAGAAGCCGCCTTCGCCGTCCTGGGTGATGCCTTCGAGATCGAGCTTCTGCGCGGCGTCGCCGCCACGGGTGACGACGGTCTTCTTGACGATCTTCGCGGGCTTGGCGGTAGCGTCGATGGTGTAGATCGAGGGCTGGGCGGACAGCACGCTGTCGGACACGGCGTAGAGGGTGCCCGGCTTGTCGGCGTCGGCAACGGCGCCCGAAAGCGCGGCCCAGCCGATCGGGTGGCCATCTTCGTCGTTCTCGGAGACGATCTGCGGGTAATTCGCTTCAGCTTCGGCGCGCTCGTAGATCATGACATGCGAGCCGGCGAGACCGTCCTCGCGCAGATCGACCTCGTTGGCGGTGGCGAGCAGGCTGCGCGACGGGATGGCGACGAGGCCTTCGGGCGAGAGGCCCGAGGGCAGCGACTGGAGGTATTCGGGCTCGGCGCCGGTATCCTTGAGCACGGCGATGAGCGAGGAGCGCTCCTCGGCGATGAAGAACAGCTTGTCCTCGCCGAACGTAGCCACCTCGGCGCCTTCGGGCTCGATGCCCTTCTTGTTGCGGGCTTCGGGGTAGTGACCCATGCGGGCGGCTTCGAGTTCGAGGCCGGGGCCGTTCTCGTAGAGCTCCTTGCCGGTCTTGTCGAAGATGGTGAAGCCGCGGGCGCCGCCCTTCCAGTCGCCTTCGTTGGCGACGAACAGGCGGTTGTCGTCGAGCCACTTGATGCCATCGGGCTCGCGCGGCACGTCTTCCATCTTGCCGGTGAACTTCAGCGCACCGTCCTTCTTGGTGTCGATGCCGTCGAGCGTGGCCGAGCCCGCCGAGAAGCTGTTGGTGATGGTGCCGGTCTTGCCGTCGATGATGACGATGGCGTTGTTTTCCTGCAGCGTCACGGCGACCTCGTCGAGGCCGTTGATGGCGACGAATTCGGGCTCCGGATCGGTCGGCTCGACGAGGCCGGCGAGGCCGGTGACATCGACCTTCTTGAGGCTCGCTTCATCGGCCTTGCCGTCGGCGACGTTGATCAGCACGACGAAGCCCGCCGGTGCCTGCGGGAGGGCGGCGTCGTTCACTTCCTCGTCGCGCTCGTTCTCGATGGCGATGGCGAGCAGCGTGCCGGCCGCGTTGTGGGAGATCGAGTCGGGCTGGCCGCCGAGCTCGATGGTCTGGGTCACTTCGTGCGACTTGAGGTCGATAACGAGCAACTGGCCCGAAACATCGACGAAATCTTTGCGGGTGTTGACCGCGGCGAAGACCTTGCCGCCGACGATGGTGACCGAAGTCGGCTCGCCGTCGAGCTTCACATAGCCGGCGGCCTTGGGCGCCTTGGCGTCGGTGATGTCGACAAAGCCAATGCCGCCGCCGGGGCTGTCGGTATAGACGAGGGTCATGCCGTCTTCGGAGGCGGCGATGATTTCGGCGGAGGTTGCGCCCTCGGGAGCGTTGAGCTCGACCGGGAAGCTGGCGATACGGTTGAACGTCGGCGCGGCAAGCGCGGAACCGGCGAGGAGACTGGCGGTCATGGCCAGGAGAATCGATTTGAAGTGCATGGTGGCCCCCTTCAATGCGGACGCTAGGAAACAGCGTTCCAACTAGGGGCGGCGCGCTACGGCGGCATGACAGCGGGATGACAGCTCTGTGACAGCGCCGGCCGGAGCCGACCCGGCGCATATACATCGGCGCACTCAGTACCTATATTGCGCGACGAGAACGAAACAGGATTCGTCAATCCCACATGGCACAACCGCAGCGCCTCGAACGCCCCCCTGCGGGCTCGATCACCAGCCAGCTCGGCCGGGGTCGCGGCGACGCACCTGACTACCTGAAGGGCCTCAACGACGAGCAGCGCGACGCGGTGCTGAGCACCGAGGGGCCGCTGCTGGTGCTCGCCGGCGCCGGCACCGGCAAGACCCGCGTCCTGACGACGCGCATTGCCCATATCCTGCGCGAGAAGCGTGCCTGGCCGTCGGAAATCCTCGCGGTGACCTTCACCAACAAGGCCTCGCGCGAGATGAAGGAGCGAATCGGCAAGCTCGTCGGCGAGGGCGTCGAGGGCATGCCGTGGCTTGGCACCTTCCACTCGATCGGGGCGCGCATGCTGCGCCGCCACGCCGAGCTGGTGGGCCTGCGCTCGGACTTCACCATCCTCGATACCGACGACCAGATCCGGCTGATAAAGCAACTGCTGGCGGCCGCCGACATCGACGAGAAGCGCTGGCCGGCGCGGCAGTTCGCCGGAATGATGGATGGCTGGAAGAACCAGGGCAAGCTGCCCAAGGACGTTCCGGCGTCCGAACTCGGCTCTTTCGCCAACGGGCGGGCGCGCAACCTCTACGAGGACTACCAGAACCGGCTGCTGGCGCTGAACGCGGCGGATTTCGGCGACCTGCTGCTGCTGTGCATAAAACTGTTCCGCGAGTATCCGGATGTGCTGGCGGAGTACCACCGGCGCTTCAAGTATATCCTGGTGGACGAGTACCAGGACAGCAACGTCGCGCAGTACCTGTGGCTGCGGCTGCTGGCGCAGGGCAAGCCAGCGCCGGAGGCAAATCTCTGCGTGGTGGGCGACGACGACCAGTCGATCTACGGCTGGCGCGGCGCCGAGGTGGACAACATCCTGCGCTTCGAGAAGGACTTTCCGGGCGCCAAGATCATCAAGCTGGAGCGCAACTACCGCTCGACCTCGAACATCCTTGCCGCCGCCTCGCACCTGATCGCGCACAACGAAGGCCGGCTGGGCAAGACGCTGCATACCGATGTCGGCGAAGATGGCGAGAAGCTCGGCGTCGTGTCGGTGTGGGACTCCGAGGAGGAGGCGCGGCAGATCGGCGAGGAGATCGAGGGGTTTCAGCGGCAGGGCGATGCGCTGAACTCGATCGCCATCCTCGTGCGCGCCTCTCACCAGATGCGCTCGCTTGAAGAGCGCTTCATCACGCTGGGGCTGAACTACCGGGTGATCGGCGGCCCGCGGTTCTATGAGCGCAAGGAAATCCGCGACGCGCTGGCCTACCTGCGGCTGGTCAACAATTTCAGCGACGACCTCGCCTTTGAGCGCATCATCAATACGCCGAAGCGAGGCTTGGGCGATTCGACGCTGCAGGTGTTGTTCGAGACGGCGAGGCGGCTGCATGTGCCGCTGACCGAGGCGACCCGCGCGCTAGTTGCCACAGAGGAACTTAAGACCAAGCCTCGCAACACTTTCCGGCAGTTTATTGAGATGCTGGATGAATGGCCGAAGCGACTTCATGACAGGACCGAAATTGTCGTCGAGGTCGATCTGGTCACAGGTATTGAGGTAGAGGTCGAGAGGTTCATTCCGGCGATTACCCATTTCGAGTTGGCCGGGCAGATTCTCGATGAGTCCGGCTACACCGAGATGTGGCAGAACGACAAATCGGCCGACGCGGCAGGTCGCCTCGAAAACCTGAAGGAACTGGTCCGATCGATGGAGGAGTTCGACACGCTCGGTGGCTTCCTCGAGCACGTGTCGCTGGTGATGGACCGCGATACCGGCGAGGCCGAGGACGCGGTGTCGATCATGACGCTGCACTCGGCCAAGGGACTGGAGTTCGACACGGTGTTCCTGCCCGGCTGGGAGGAAGGCCTGTTCCCTTCGCAGCGTACGCTTGATGAGAGCGGTCGCGCCGGGCTCGAGGAGGAGCGGCGGCTGGCCTATGTCGGGTTGACGCGGGCGCGAAAACGGCTGCGGGTGTATCTGGCGCAGAACCGGCGGATCAACGGGCTGTGGCAGTCGGCGATCCCGTCGCGCTTCGTCGACGAGTTGCCGGCGCATGTGGTCGAGGTGACCGACAGCGGCTCGGCCTATGGCGGCTACGGCTATGGCGGGCGGTCATCGAGCCGCTTCGACAAGTCGGATGCGTTCGATTCGCTCTACGAGACGCCGGGCTGGCAGCGGGCACGGGCGCAGCAGGCATCGGGACAGCGCAAGTCGGCCGGCCCGATGACCATCGACGGCGACCTGGTCGCCCGTTCGACCGACGACGGCCGCGGCTCGAAGTATGCAGTGGGCGAGCGGGTGTTCCACCTGAAGTTCGGCTACGGCACGATCAACACCATCGAGGGCAACAAGCTGTCGATCGAGTTCGAGAAGGCCGGGCCGAAGAAGGTGCTGGACAGCTTCGTGCAGAAGGCGTGATGGCGGCAGAGATCGACGCCTCCCGAGCGATGTACGATGCAGTGTTGCCCACCCTGGTGAGCGCCTTTCGGCAGCTTGAGCAAACGGTAGCACCGCCGACACTGATCTCGATAGGTGGCCGTCGCGCGTTTCGATACGTGGAGAAGCAGCCGCAGCAGGCAATCGTTCTGAAGTTGTCGCGGTTGGTAACCGGGCTGCAGGCGGTCTGGACCTTGCTTGAGCGCGGACTGCCTCAAGAGGCGGCGGCCATTCAACGTATCTTGGACGAGATCGGCTCTGACGTGATGTTCCTAGCGGGGCCCCTGACGCTCGGCCCAAAAGAGGCGATTCACGACGCGTATCTTGCTGACTTCTTCCAAGAGGAATTTCACGTTGCCGATCCCGTCGGATCACAGCAGTCACGCCATCGCGTGCCAAGAAAGAAGATCCGAGCATACGTAGCACGCACCTATCGCGCCGCCGACGAGCCAATCGATCGGGCAATAGCGGTCGCTGGTTTCATCGAAGGTGCATATTCGGGCTATGTCCACGTTGCCGGTGCACAGGCGATGGACACCTACGGCGGTAGTCCTCGACGATTTCATGTCGAGGGGATGCAGGGCACATCGATCGTTGAGGAGGCTGCAGCCGACTTTAGGAACTATCTGTTCCGTGGCCTGACAGACATGGCCTGTGGAGCAAACGCTCTGGGCCTTGATCAGCTATTCCGTGAACTATAGGCAGCGTCTGACGAAGTCGCCGCAATTTACCAACTTCATTCGGCAGAATAGCAGCAGGCTAACCTCGCGCGCGGCTCCCGCCCCAGCCCGTGCTCGCGGTAAATAATGAAGGGGCGGGAGCCGACGACGATGACGCCGCTCAGCACCATCTCGACCGTCGGGATATCGTGGAAGAAGAATGGCCGTGGATGTATTGTGGCGGTCCAACTCGGAAGTAACTAGCATGACGGCGGCCATCAACAAGTTGAACGTCGCAGTGTCGCCGGAGATTTTGCTTCGTGCGACCGCGGCAATCGGCACTAAGGAAGAAGCGGAGCGCTGGCTGAAACGACCGGCGATGGCGCTTGGCGGACTATGCCCGATTGATGTGATTGCGACGCCCGATGGTCACAGCGCAGTCGAAACACTGCTCAATCGTCTTGAGTATGGCGTGTACATATAGGGCAGCCACGGGCCTTCATTCACGTCGGCGGGCTGACCTCGCCGGCCTTTCGCCGTTCGAGCCCTAATCGGTGCTCACGGTAGATGATGAACAGCCCCGAGCCCACCACGATCACGCCGCCGACCAGCATTTCGACCGTCGGGATGTCGTGGAAGAAGAAGTACCCGGCGGCGATCGAGAGGATCAGCGAGGCGTACTCGAACGGAGCGACGACGCTCATGTCGGCGTGGCGGTAGGATTCGGTGAGCAGGATCTGCGCGATGCCGCCGAAAATGCCGGCGCCGATCAGCATGGCGAACTGCTCGGGCGTCGGCATGACCCAGCCGAGCGGCAGCGTGCAGAGCCCGAAGATCGACGAGGTGATGGAGAAATAGAGCACGATAGTGGCGCTGCGTTCGGTCTGCACCAGGCGACGGACCAGCACCATGGCGGTGGCGGCGAAAAAGCAGGAAATGAAGGCGACGATGGCGCCGGTCGTCGCGCCGCTCATCTGCTCCATGCCACCAGAGAACACGGTGAGGCGCGGCCACATGATGATGATGACGCCGACGAGGCCGACGAGAACCGCGCTCCAGCGATAGAGCCGCACCTGCTCGTGGTAGAAGATGGCGCTCAGCACAACGATCAGCAGCGGCGTCGCGTACTGGATGGCGATCACCTCGGGCAGCGGCAACTGGGTGAGCGCGTAGAACCCGGTCATCATGCCGCCGGTGCCGATCAGGCCGCGCCACAGATGGCCGATGGGATGGCGGGTCTGGAAGCCGACGATCAGTTCGCGCCGGTAGATCAGGTAGACGAGGATGGGCACGATGGCGAAGAACGAGCGGAAGAACACCAGTTGCCCGGACGGAATGCCCTCGGAGGCCTTCAGCAGCGTCGACATGCCGAGGAAGATGCAGACCGAGGCGAGCTTGAACGATATGCCCGTCATGGCGTTCTGACGGGGCATAGGCTGTGGCATCGACACGGGCTGAGCTTTCGGCGGAGATTGGCGCTGGTCCGATTGCTAGTGTCATAGCGTTCGCGGGCGCGCGCAACACTTCTATCGGGTGAAGCGGAACGGCAGGGTCGCTCTGGGCATTGGCCAGTGCCCCTCACTAGGCTAGCGTCACCCCGATGCGCGAGACCCTGCTCACCCTCATCGAGAACATCCCGCTGATCGCGACGCTGGTGCTCGCCAACTACGTGCTGGCGGCGGTGTGCGCGGTGCGCGAGGTTTCGGCAAGCCGGACCAGCCAGGGTTCGATCGCCTGGCTGGTGTCGCTGGCGTTCCTGCCGTTCCCCACGGCGTTCGTCTACCTGGTCTTCGGCTGGAAACACTTCGACAGCTACGCCAGGACGCGGCTGGAAGTGCGCGGCAGCCGGTTAATCCGATCGGAAGAGCTGGCGGTGATCGACCGCGATACCGGCAAAGAGTGGCCGGTGCAGTTGCGCGCGGCGGGCATGCCATTCCTCGCCGGCAACAAGGCCGAGCTGCTGGTCGATGGCGAGGCGACGTTCGAGTCGATCTTCGAGGGGATCGCGGCGGCCGAGCACTATGTCTTCGTGCAGTTCTACATCATCCGGCACGATGCGCTCGGCCAGCGGCTCGCGGCGGCGCTGATGGAGCGGGCGCGAGCCGGTGTTGCGGTCTACGTGCTCTACGACGATGTCGGCAGCGGTGGGTTGTCGGAGGAGTACAAGGATCGGCTGCGCGCCGAAGGCATCCAGATCTTCGGCTTCAACAACCGGCACCGGTTCCTGCGCTTTTTCGGGCCGATGCGGATCAACTACCGCAACCACCGCAAGAACGTCGTGGTGGATGGCAAGGCCGGCTGGACCGGCGGAATCAATGTGGGCGTCGAGTATCTCGGGCAGGACCCGAAATTCGGCCACTGGCGCGACACGCAGCTGAAGCTGGAAGGGCCGGCGGTGTCGTCGCTGTCGCTGATCTTCCAGGAGGACTGGCTGTGGGCCACCGGCGAGGTGCTGGATGTGGAGCGCCCCTCACCCATCGAGGAGCCCGGGACCACCTCGGCGCTGCTGATGGCGACCGGCCCCGCGGACAAGTTCGAGGCCTGTGCCATCGCCTTCTCCGACATCATCGCGCAAGCGCGGCAGCGGCTGTGGGTGGTGAGCCCGTATTTCGTGCCCGACACCGACATGCGCACGGCGCTCTATGCGGCCTACCTGCGCGGCGTGGATGTACGGATCATGCTGCCCGAAAAGCCCGACCACCTGCTGGTCTGGCTGGCCAGCAACGCCCATGCCGACGCCATGGTGCAGCACGGCATAAGCGTCTACCGCTACCACCGCGGCTTCCTGCACCAGAAGGTACTGCTGATGGACGACAAGATGGCCGGCGTCGGCAGTGTCAACTTCGACAATCGCAGCTTCGCCATCAATTTCGAGATGACAGTGTGGATGCCGGACAAGCAAGTGGTGAAGGACGTGGAGGACATGCTGCTGCGCGACTTCATCGATTGCCGCGAGGTAACGCGCGACGAGGTGCAACGCCGCGGCGCGATCCGGCGTTTCATCGAGCAGGCGGCCAAGCTATTTTCGCCAGTTCTCTGAAGGCCTTACCGCTGAAGACCATGATCAAAGTCGCGTCCTACAACATCCGCAAGTCGCTCGGCACCGACCGCAAGCGCTCCCCCGACCGGATCCTGAAGATCCTCGAGGAGCTCGATGCCGACATCATCGCGCTGCAGGAGGTCGACCGGCGCTTCGGCGAGCGGGTGACGACGCTGTCGCCCGAGCTGATCGTCGATCTGACCCGCTACATGCCGGTGCGGTTCGGTATCCGGCAGATGAGCCTCGGCTGGCACGGCAACGTGCTGCTGGTGAGAAAGGGGGCGCAGGTGCTGAGCCAGCAGCGCATCGACCTGCCCGCCTTCGAGCCGCGCGGCGCGGTAATGGCCGATATCGACGTGCACGGGCAGCGGGTGCGCGTTGTCGGCATGCACCTGGGGCTGACCGGCGGCTACCGGATGAAGCAGGCACAGGCGGTGGTCGGCCACCTCGAAAAGCTCGAGGGGCGGATGCCCACCGTCATCATGGGCGATCTCAACCAGTGGAGCGAGGATGGCGGCTGCCTCGCGCAGTTCGCAATTCATCACAACGTCATCGCGCCGGGGCCGAGTTTCCACGCCCGCGCGCCGATGCTGAAGCTCGACCGCATCATCACCAGCCGCGATCTCCGGCTGGAGGCGACAGGGGTCCACCACTCGGCGCTGGCGCGCACCGGCTCCGATCACCTGCCGGTCTGGGCGACACTCGAACTGGACCGCGCGGCAGCGCCGGCTTAACGCTGCGGGACCGTGGGCATTGACTTCCGCCTCTGCTCGCGCATGAAAGGCGCCGCCCAAAGGATGCCAAATGACGCTCTCGCAGCTTTCCGTGCCGCTCACCAAGGACCAGGCCTTTGCGCTGGTCGATGCCGTAATGGCAGCCGACGACCTTGCCATCACCGCCTCGGCGCACGAGAACGAGGAAACCGGCGAGTGGGTGTTCGAGGCGACCTGCGATCGCGAGCCGGACGTCGAGGCGTTCGACGCACTGGCCCACGAGGTGCTGGGCGGCCACGTCAGCTTCGCTGTCGAGGCGATCGACCCGGACGTGAACTGGGTGGCGAAATCGCTCGAGGGCCTGCAGCCGGTGGTGGCGGGCGGTTTCTACGTGCACGGCAGCCACGAGCAATCGCCGCCGCCGGCCGGCGTCACGACGATCCGCATTGACGCGGCGGAGGCCTTCGGCACCGGCCACCACGAGACCACCACCGGCTGCCTCGAAGCGATCGACCGCGCCCTGAAGCGCCGCCGCTTCCGCTCGATGCTGGATGTCGGCACCGGCACCGGCGTGCTGGCGATCGCGCTGGCGAAGCGGACGCACCTGCCGGTGCTGGCGTCGGACATCGACCCCATTGCCGTGAAGACGGCCGCCCAGAACGCACAGGACAACGGCGTCGGCCGCCAGGTCATCGCCATCGAGGCGACCGGGCTGGAGCACCGGCAGATCGCCACCTCCGCGCCCTACGACATGATCGTCGCCAACATCCTCGCCGGCCCGCTGACGGCGCTGGCCCCGGGCATGCGCAAGATCGCCGAGCCGGGTTGTGTGGTGATCTTCTCGGGCATCCTCATCCACCAGGCGCCGCGCGTCATCGCCGCGTATTCGCGGATGGGGATCGTGCTGAAGCATAAGATCACCAAGAAGGAATGGGTGACGCTGGTGATGGAACGGGGTTAGCGCCTTCGCCGCCCCTCGTAACCTCACGGAATCAAAATCCCCGGCCCTTGCGGGACCGGGGACAAGATCGATCGATAGCTGACCCGGCGCGAACGCGCCGTGGGCTCAGTTCGGGCGCTTGGTGATGCTGCCGAGCAGCAGGTGCTCGCGGGTGCGGCCGACGCTGCGGGTAGCCTCGCGGCCCCGCGCTTCAACAACACCACTCAGCGCCTGGCGGAAATCGTTCTTGGTCTCGGGCATTTCAATTCTCTTCCACGTCTGGTGGCTACTGCCACGGCCTCTAGATAGTCCGCCGCGGCCTCGCCGGTAAGTCCTTGTACCGAAAGGCAGCCATGCCGAACTTGCAAGGCGCCTTAACGGAGGGTGAATCGCTTCAACCTGCCACTGACTAGCAGCCGTTCCGTGAACCCGGGATGAATGGAGGAGTGGCCGTACGCGGCCGATCTGCTAGGCTCCCCGCACCTTTCGATGAGACAATTCCATGGCCGACAAGAGCTTTTCTCCGCCCATCTACCAGAGCTTCGACATCCGGACCGACAAGAAAACCGTGGCGCCACGCCTCAAGGCCTTGCGCGCGAAGCTGGCCGATGCCGGGCTCGACGGGTTCCTTGTGCCGCGCACTGACGCACATCGCGGCGAATCGGTGCCCGACAGCGAGGCGCGGCTGGGCTACCTCACCAGCTTCACCGGCTCGGCCGGCGTCGCCGTGGTCGGCCCCGACAAGGCGGCGCTGTTCGTTGACAGCCGCTACACCCTGCAGGCCCCGGCCCAGACCGACACGGCGCTGGTGACGGTGATCGAGACGGCGCAGGGCGGGCTGTCGCCGCGCATCGCCGAGTTCGTGCCGGCGGGCGGCAGGCTCGGCTATGACCCCTGGCTGCATTCCCCGGCCGAAATCGCCGATCTCGGCAAGAAGCTGGAGGGCAAGGCGACTCTGGTGGCGACCCCGAACCTGATCGACGCGATCTGGGCCGACCGCCCTGCTCCGCCGAATGCGCCAGTCGAGTTCCTCGGCCACAACCGCGCGGGCAAGAAGGCCGAGGACAAGCTCGGGGAACTGCGTGCCACCCTCGCCGAGGAAAAGGCGGACGCGGTGGTGCTCACCATGCCCGAATCGATAAACTGGCTCTTCAACATGCGCGGCCGCGACGTCCCGCATGTGCCGGTGGTGCTGTGCTTTGCGCTGATTCCTCGCGACGGCCTGCCGACGATCTTCCTGAACAAGGACAAGATCACGCCCGAGATCACCGCGGGGCTGCAGGGCCTCGCCGAGGTGGCGGACACCTCCACCATGGTGGCGGCGCTTCGGCAGCTCGGTGCCGCCGACAAGCGGGTAATGATCGACCCGGCCACCGTGCCCGAAACCATCGCCAACGCCATCCGCTCGGTGAGCGAGGCGATGCTGATCGAGCGGCGCGACCCGACCCTGCTGCCCAAGGCCAAAAAGAACGAAGCCGAACTCGCCGGCATGCGCGAAGCGCACCGGCTCGACGGCGCGGCGCTGGCGAAGTTCCTCAGCTGGTTCGACGAGGCGGCACCGAAGGGCGGGCTCGATGAGATCGGCATTGTCGGGGCGCTCGAGAGCTTTCGCCGCGAGGACCCCAACCTCGTCGACATCAGCTTCGAGACGATTTCGGGTTCAGGCCCGAACGGCGCCATCGTGCACTACCGGGTGGATGGCGGCACCAACCGCAAGCTCAACCCGGGCGAGCTGATGCTGGTCGATTCGGGCGCCCAGTATCTGATGGGTACCACCGACATCACTCGCACACTGTTCACCGGCGCAGCGACCGCCGAGGAGCGCGACCGCTACACCCGGGTGTTGAAGGGGATGATCGCCGTCTCGACCGTGCGCTTCCCGCGCGGCACCAACGGCGCGCAGATCGACGTGCTGGCCCGGCAATTCCTCTGGGCCGACGGCGTCACCTACAATCACGGTACCGGCCACGGCGTCGGCGCGTTCCTGTCGGTGCACGAGGGGCCGGTGGGGATTTCGCCGCGCTACACGGTGCCGTTCGAGCCGGGGATGATCGTTTCCAACGAGCCGGGCTACTACAAGGAAGGCGGCTTCGGCATCCGCACCGAGAACCTGATCCATGTGGTCGAAAGCCCGGTAGGCAATGGCTTCCTCGAATTCGAAACGCTGACCCTGGCGCCGATCGAGACGCGGTTGATCGACCTGGCGCTGCTGACCGATGCCGAGCGGAACTGGCTCAATACCTACCACGCACGCGTGTGGCACGAGATCGGGCCACTGGTGACGGGCGGCGTCAAGGACTGGCTGCGGCAAGCGACGGCGGCGATCTGAGGGGCTCACGACGGGAGCCTGGCCACGGAGATTTTGCCTCCCCATGGGTGTCATCCGTGCGAAAGCAGGGATGACACCGAGTTTGGGGCACGTGCCGATGAAGGTGGGGCATCGACGCCCGCCCTCAGTTCACTCCGAACGGGTCGTATTGCAGCAGCCAGCTCAGGAGCCAGTTCTGGTCGCTGCCCATCGAGGCGATGTCGTCAACCTTCCAGCCATCCTGCTCGCGCTTCATGGTGATGGCGAGGAGGCTGGTGTGGTCGAAATTGTGGAAGGT
>Ga0123337_10002832_pt1 | contig 19202 bp, 13 predicted proteins | sample frozenSSSSmetaG_FD_89792 | JGI IMG/M metagenome (GOLD analysis project Ga0123337, IMG submission 89792) | Glacier valley bacterial and archeal communities from Borup Fiord, Nunavut, Canada, to study Microbial Dark Matter (Phase II) -... | ecosystem: Environmental > Aquatic > Freshwater > Ice >... | reverse complement strand
GAGCGGAAACCGATCGTCTGATTGGCGAGGTACTGAACACCCAAACCCCCGTTTACCTGATAGTATGTGCTGCCCCGAAACTCGGTGGGGCCGCTGCCACGCCGGGAAATAATACCGCCCCCGGCAAAGAGTAGGGGTGTCCAGCGTTGGTTAGGCAGTGGTTTGAATAGCAGATTGCCCTCCAGCGTGCCGATGTTGGTACTGAACGCTCCCTGACTCTCCAGCGTACTAATGCCGGCGTTGAGTTGCAGACCAAACTGCGGTGTCAGGAATACGTCGGCCGACAGGCCGTAGCCTAAGCGGGGTGTTTTGCGGGCGTAGTCTCCGCTATACTGCCACACGCCCACGTAGGGCTGCAGACTCACGCGCGGGGCATCGCGCTCCCGCCGGACGTTGTATACGTCGGTCTCGCTCATTACCTGTTTATCCTTCTCGTATTCGTCCATGACTCGCTTCATGCTGGCACTGGCCGTGTCGGCGGCTGCCCATAAACCGTCTTTTGCGCCTTCGATGATAAGACCATACACCGCTTTTTCAATGGCTTCGGTCACGACCATCTGCCCCGGCTCGGTGGTGGTAATGCCCGTTTCGGCTTCCAGCAGACGTTTGAAGGTTACGTAACGGAACAAACTGGCGTCGATGGTCTGCGAGAGCAGGGTCTTTGAGGTATAGATGGTTTTTAGAATCTTGCCTGATTTGGTGGCTACCGCCCGGAGATAAACCGTTACGCGGTCCTGCCGGTATTTAGTGGAACTGCCCGCACCAAAGTAGCGAACACCACCGCCCCCCGTCATGATATTGGCGTCGTACGAAACTACCCCCCCTTCCAGAATAATACCGGCAAAGAGCAGCGGAGGCAGGTTTTCACCTTCTTTGAACTGCGCTACGCTGGAGCGGACAATCTTACGCTCGTTCAGCAGATTACTCACGTTCTCCCGCTCAATAGGTACGAACCAACCGCTTTCTTCAAGGGCTTTAAGCAGAATGTTCGTAGTTCCCTGCGTAACGGCGGTCGAAAACGTAGATCCTACTTCCGACTGCTTATACTGACCCGTCAGGTCGCGGAATTTGTAAACGGCGGCTACTACTTTTTCTTTAGTAGCGGGCAGATTACGCAGGTCTGAGGTAATGGGCGTGTCTTCGCCCAGGCGGGCACGCCGGGCTTTGGTAGGCTGATGGAAATAATTGGCACAACCGGAAGCAACCCAAATCAGACTGCCGAGCGCAAAGAAGCGGACAGCAGCGAGTACACGTAAATTCATTAGAAGAGATAATAAAAATAGTACGTCAGACAGGCGACGCAGTACGCTGAAACATGAATAGTTATAGGGATGCAGACAGGATCAATAGTACGGGACGGTAATGGTGGTTTCTCCCCCCTTACCGTCTACAATACGTACCCGGATACCATCGGCTGCATTGGCAATTTCGACCTGATAATCACCAAAGCGGTAGGTACCCGGTTGCAGATTGCCTTCGCCAAACTGATTGCTGACCAACTGGCGGGTAATGCGGCTGAGGAGTTGACTCTGAATACTCTGCGAGAAATTGTCGAGTGTGCTGTTGGTTGTGGTACGCGCAGCAGCAGCTGTGCGTCGTTGGGCGGGGTCAACGGTGCGGTCCTGCGCCGTTGCTGATCCCTGAAGCCATGAGTAGTTGAACGTATTGCCGCCAAAAGCCGGGTTTACGGGTGTGTACGAGAATGATTGTGCCCGCGCACCCGCGCAGAGTGCCAACATAAAAAGAAAAGAAAGTATCGTTTTTTTCATCGTGGGTTAGTTGTTGCTGTTAGAAAATGCCGCTGCCGCTCTGATCTTCGCTCTGGAGTGATCGTTGCACTTCCTGATAATTGAGTACGTATTGATTAACAATTTCGGCGGCATTGTAGGCGTAGGCTTCAATAATGTCCTGCCGAATCTGAACGTAGTTCTGCCAGACCAATTGATCGTTCAGCGTGACCGAAATAATGGTCGTGCCAATACCGAAGGCCGGTAGTTCGTCTATATTGACTATAAAGGCGTTGATATCGAGTTCGAGTTTGGGTGTGATCTTTGCCGTCGAGTCGGCTGGGGTCAGCACGAGTGCATCCGAGCCGGCAGGGACTTTTGGTAGTTCGGCGTAGTGCTGGAAAAAGTACTCGTAAAAATCGCGGCCAATTTTGGAGCGCGTATTGTCCAGCAGCAGCGTTTCGGCACCGTCCTCGGTCAATACGGCTTCATTCATCGTTTCTTCGATGAGCCGCCCTTCGTCGAGGTCTGGGTCCTGTGCCCGGGCCGCGCTTCCCGCACCGAGCAGACCAATCAGCAAAAAGAGATAGAACAACCGCATATTACTGACCAATTATTCGCCCCTGCTGAACAGTAATATTCGCCCCGCCCGTTTGCTCAATCCGCAGGTTAGGAATACCGGTGCTGAGCGGATCGGTAAACAGCGACGAGTTGTCGGTATTAAAGGTATTATTGCCCGTCCCCTGCCGAAGTTCGAGCCGCCCACCGGCCTGGTTCAGGCCCCGCAGATTAGCAACGTCGCCCCCGTCCTGCGTGAGCAGAAACCGGTTGTTGCTACCGGTCAAATCAACATTGAGCTGGTTGTTGCCGCCTGCCTGGTTGATGATCAGGCCGTTGCCACTACCCGACAACACAGCGTTGAGTACGTTGCCATCGTTTTGCTGCCTGGCCTGCAATAGGTTGTTGTTTCCCGATACGGTCTGGAGCGTAGCCTGGTTACTGTTGCCACTTTGCTGAAGCACAATGGCGTTAGCCGGCGAGGTTGGTCCCTGCAACTGGGTTTGGCTTTCAACCAGTACGGTTGTCAGCTTCTGACTGGGCGTGAGCGAAATGTTCCAGTACGCGTCTGTACCCGTCGGGCTGACCGCTGCGGAGGTAATCTGAGCGAAAGCACTCGTGCTGAACAGACAGGAAGCAAGTAAGAGCAGACGGTTCATGGGCATAGCTATTTTAAGCGGTTAAAGATACAACCTTACTGCCATACCTGCCTAATTCAGCGTAGTTAACGGCAGGTAAATTAATTAGACGGTCGATAGACAGACAATCGATAGCCACTAAAATCCTTCGCCTGGATTGGGTAAAGGCGTTTCATACCAGCAATCTGACCTGAAACGCCCCCCAAATCACTGGCTTTCATAAAGCCCGCTTTCATGATGGGATATTGACGAATAGCTCTAAAAAGAATACCCGCTATCATAGCTCAGTATGATAGCGGGTGGGGGTATTGTAGAGACGTCGGTTAGGGTGTCATACCGTTGATCTGCGTGATACTACCGACGTTCCCGTTGCCATTCTGGCTTATCGTAGCTGTGTTGCCGCCCATTGCTCCTGCTGCGAGCGCTAGGATGCCGGATAAAAGTACTTTTTTTATGCGTACTGAGAGAAATAAAAAGTGAATAGAAAGTAAAAAAAAGCCCCATCCCCGCTATGCTGAGCCATAATGGTGGATGGGGGTATGGGTGCGCCTACTGATCCGCTTTTTTAGCCTTGCGTTTGTTGCGTTTCGTGGGGGCGTTTTCAGCCGGAGAAGCGTCTGGAGTAACTCCGCCGGTCTGATTAATGATAATGTGGTTATTCTGACCGTCGGTCTGGTCGATGTGGGTTTCGGTGTTCCCCGTCTGTGTGACGTTGACCGACTGCCCGTCTGCTCCGGTGCTGCTACCCTGCGAAACGGTAGCCACGTTACCCGACCCTGACTGACTAATTACAGCCCGACTGCCTGTGGTACCAGTACGTTGGTTTATTACGGATGAGTTGCCACTGCCCGACTGTACGATCGATACCTGCTGCCCACCCGACTGATTGATCACGGCGGTGTTCTGGGCTATGGCACCGGCACCTGTTAGCAGGGCTGCGCTTATGAGAAGAGTCGTTTTCATGTCAGTCGATTCGTTAAAAGTTAAAAGCAGCCGTTGCAGACTTATGCTCTTGCAAAGATACCCCAGTGTACTACTGGATTAGACTACCATTTAATATATTTTCGACACGTTAAAATGACTAAAATTATAAAAAATAGTTAAAACAGTCAACAAATTAGACTATTTCCTTCTTTACGATAAGCGATTATTTGAACGTAGTAAAGTCTTATTTGGTCTGATATTAAAGTTATTGTTAGTTACATAGTCTTATTTTGTTTACTAAAGTTAGGGTTCAATTAATATAAATTTTGGTAGTAAAAGTTTGAAAGTCGCTACAAAGCAGGTAATGGAAAGGTAAACAGAAAAAGTACCGTTAGGTAAAATGAATATAGTCTCACGATTTCATGGGATAATGAAAAGGTCGGTTCAGTCCGGGTAGTTGCAGGCTAACACCCGAACCAAACCGACCCATTTTTTTTGAACAGTTCAATCAAGGGATTGCGTTACCAGACTGATTAATCAGGACCGAGTTGCCAATTCCCACCTGCCCCAACTGGGCAATATTGAATCCGGTATTGGCGGTCTGATTGATTATTGCTGTATTACCAATGGTACCCGACGTGGTTTCCTGCCGCGCCGTTGTGGGATCAGACGAACCGGGTAATCCCCGGATAATGTTGCCATCGCCGGTTTGGGTAAACGTGGCCGTGTTGTTATTGCGCAGTTGTAGCAGCCGCGCCTGGTTGGTGCTGCCTTCCTGGCTTAGGGTGGCTACGTTGTCTTCTGAGGGGCCACCGGCCAACGGAGCAAACCCTTGCGTAACAACGGCCACGTTTCCACTGCCCGATGCCGTCAGGTTCTGGGTAATAGTGGCCGAATTACCCGTAAATGAGTTGCGCTGCTCAATGGTCGCTGCGTTGCCGGTGCCGCCAGTTCCCTGCTCAATGAACCCACTATTGCCATTGGTCGTGTTTTGGTTGATAAGGGCCGTACTGTTGGCACCGAGCTGTTTAATCACGGCTTCATTATTGAAGCTAAGCCCGTTTTGGTTGGTCGTAGCCGTATTATCGTTGCCCGACTGCGTGATAGTCGTTTCGTTGCTATCACTGATACCGATCAGAAAAACGCCGTTCTGGTTGGCCGTAGCCCGGTTGCTGCCGCCGGTCTGGGTAATCAGTACATCGTTATTGCTACTGCTGCTGGTCTGATTGACGGTGGCCCGGTTCAGCCCCAGCGAGCCAGCCTGAATAACAATGGCTGCGTTGCCCGTGCTGAATGTGCTGCCGTTCTGGCTTACGGTGGCGGTGTTACCACTGCTGGTTTGCGTAATGATTGCGTCATTATTAGCTGAAAGGATGGCATTCTGCGTAATGGTTGCCCGGTTATTACTGGCCGTCATGGACGATCCCTGCGTAATAGTACCCCGGTTGTTGGTAGCATCGGTCTGGTTGGTGCTGGCCACGTTAGCCGATCCGTTTTGGCTGGTATTGGCATAGTTGCTGTTGGCCAGATTATTCTGCGTAGTAGTAGCCGTATTGCCGCTGCCCTCCTGATTGCTATTGGCGTAGTTACCCAGCCCGGTAGCTACGCTGGCGTTGCTGTTGCCGCGCTGCGCCGAGCCGCCACTTCGGGTTTGCGTAATAGTAGCAGTCTGGTTGGCACCATGTTGGGTAATGCGACCCTCGTTATAGCGTGAGCCTACCGTGCCAATGAGAAAAACGTTGGCTCCGTTCTGGTTAATGGTAGCGGTGTTGGTCGTACCACTCTGACTTGTAACACCCGTATTGAACTGGTTGGCGGTATTGTTGGCGGCAGTCTGGCTAATGACCGACGTCAGACCCGAACCCGTTTGTCCGGCGGTGGCACTCTGGCTCTGCCCAGTCTGCGTAATAATTGAGTTGTTGGTTTGTGCCAGCACCCCAGATAGGGGGATGGCTAACAGCCCCAGAAAGATGAATTTTTTCATTGTTCGGTAAGATTTAATGAAAAAAGGAAACCCGTCGGCACGGGCCAGAAACAACGACCGATGCCGACGGGACAAACTTACGGTGCGTAGATTTTGGATGAGCTACCGTCTAATAAATCTCAGAACAGACTACACAATCTTTCCCGTTTCAACAGAAAATCTTTGAAGGCTTATGTTGACAGCCTTATTATCTACCAATTTTTTGCTTTTAGAAACTTGTCCAGATCAGCGCGGGGCATGGGTACTTTAGTGGGGTTTTTGTCAATCCAGGCCAGAAACTCCTTCTTGATAGGGTCGGTCCAGGTTTGATCAATTTCGCCGGGGGTAAACTTACCCTCGCGCAGCATCTGATGGCCAAAACCATCCTGCAACGCAATAAACTCAGCTTCCAGAATGACCTTCTCGGCCAGATGCGCCGGTATGAACACGATACCTTCTTTTTTGGCCAGCACCAGATCGCCGGGAAGCACTACGGCCCGTCCAATGCGTACAGGTACGTTGATGCCGGTCATGGTCATGCCCACAATATAGCTGGGGTCAAAGCCGCGCACCCAGCCGTTGAACCCCTCGATAGCGTCCAGCCCTTCCAAATCCCGGACGCTGCCATCGAACACAATGCCGTTCTTCGATTTGGCGTAAATGGAATTACCCAGATTGTCGCCAATGAGCGTACCGTCCACGATCTTGCCCATGCCGTCGGCCACGTAAATGTCGCCCTCCTGCAACATATCTATGGGCCACGAGTTGGTGTTGCCGCGCCGGTTCTGCGTTTTGCCGAGGTCTTTAATCGGCTTCTCCATATCAGGGCGGCTGGGCATGTACTGCGCCGTCAGGGCACGACCCACCATCGCCTGTCCGGGCCTGATTATCTGCCAGTTGCCTTCAAACTGATTGGTGTACCCTTCCTTTCGCAAAACACCCCAGGCTTCTTCGAGCGATACGTTTTTGAGTCGTTGCAGCAGGGCGTCGGCCACTTTGGGACGTCCGTCGGCAAAGCGGTCGCCTTTCCAGTCGGCGGTATAAAACTGGAGCTGGTCTTTGCTCAGCTGTATCTGTGCCAGCGCGGGCAGTGCCAGTGCAAGGAGCAGGGTAAGTAAACCGATTCGTTTCATGATTTTCATTCGATAGGGTTTTGCACTGAGTTTGAATTTAATCAGGTAAAGAAGTCAAGTATATGAGTAAAATACTGGTATTGTTTTATTTATTAGTAGAAAAACTCTAAATGTAAACCCTTTAGCCATGAAAAATTTTCTATCCCGGCTGGCCGCGCCCGCATCGGCACCGGAGGGTGGACCCAACCGCCGTGAGTTCATCCGCAACGCCGGGCTGGGCGGACTGTCGCTCGGTATGCTTTTCGACGGGAAGCCCGAGCAGGAACTCGAATACATTACCCAAAAAGTGCCGCGCGACTCGAAACCCGCCGATCTGAAAATTACCGATATGCGGGTGGCCATTCTGTCGGGTGTGCCGTTTTCGAGTCCCATTATCCGCATCGACACCAATCAGGGGCTGGTGGGCTGGGGCGAAGTGCGCGACGGGGCCTCGGCCAACTACGCGCTCATGCTCAAGAGTCGGCTTATGGGCAAAAATCCCTGCAATGTGGAGCAGTTATTCAAACTCATCAAACCATTTGGCAATCATGGACGAGCCGCCGGGGGCGTTTGTGGCGTTGAAATGGCCCTGTGGGATTTGGCCGGCAAAGCCTATAACGTACCCGCCTGGCAGTTGCTCGGCGGTCAGTACCGCGATACCGTTCGGATGTATGCCGACACGCCCGAATCTGATACATACGAAGGGTTTGCCGCCAACATCAAGAAGCGCAAAGACCTCGGCTATACGCTGCTGAAGATGGATTTCGGCATCGATATGCTGGCCGACAAACCTGGCCAGCTCGTGAACGCCGGACTCTGGAATATCAACAATCAGTACGGCGGCAAGCCATCGCCTATTGGAAATTATGGCCTGACCAAACACCCGTTTACCCGCATTCAGGTAACGACCAAAGGGCTGGACCGGCTCGTTGAACACGTTGGGAAAGTGCGCGATCTGGTGGGGTATGATATACCGCTTTCGGCTGACCATTTCGGTCATTTCGACGTCAATACGGCCATTCAGATTGGTAAAGCTATGGAGCCCTTCCGGCTGGCCTGGATGGAAGACCTTGTCCCCTGGTTTTACACTGACCAATGGCGGCAAATCACCGAAGCCATTGATACGCCCACGCTCACAGGCGAGGATATCTACCGAAAAGAAGAGTTCATGAAACTCATCGACGCCCACGCCGTGGATATGATTCACCCCGACCTGGCATCGTCGGGTGGGTTGCTGGAGACCAAGAAAATTGGCGACTATGCCGAAGATCATGGCGTTCCGATGGCGATGCACTTTGCCGGATCGCCCATTTCGCTCATGGCCAACGTACACTGCGCGGCTGCCACCGAAAACTTTATTGCACTTGAGCATCACGGCATCGACGTACCGGGTTGGGAAGACATCGTTACGGGAGCCAAACCGCTGGTGCAGAACGGTTTCGTGAAGGTACCTACCGCGCCCGGTCTCGGCGTGAACCTGAACGAAGAAGGAGCCAGGCGATTCCTTAAAAAAGAAAATACCTGGTTTGCCCCCACCGACGTCTGGACCGCTAAAGACTCCTGGGACCGGGAGTGGAGTTGAGATTAAAAAAAGCTGTTACGCAGAGATGCACAGAGACAAAGGAGACACGCGGAGGCCTTATTTTTCTCCGCGAATCTCTTTTTACCCTGTGCATCTCTGCGTAACAGCTTTTTCGCTCATTGCAACAAATCCCGCAGTGCTGCGTCCAGCTCCCCGAAGCGATACGAGAAATTGGTCTCTTCAGCAATTCGTTTGTTCAGAACGTAGTTGCCTCCCGTGACGGTAATGGCCAGTTCGCCAAACATCAGTTTAATTACGAAGTTCGGGATGTTAGGTAGCAGCATAGGACGGTTCAGTTCATGCGCAATGGCCCGCGTCAGGCCCTCATTCGTAGCGGGTGTTGGACCAACGGCATTATAAACGTCCGTCCAGGATTCGTTCTGGATCGCTTCGATGTACATTCGGCATAAGTCGTCGATGTGAATCCAGGAAATGTATTGCTGCCCCGACCCAATGGGTGCGCCCGCGCCAAGCCGCACCGGCTGCGCCAGCTTGGGCAATGCACCTCCGGCCATTGTCAATACCACGCCGGTTCGGAGTTTTACGGTACGAATACCCAGAGCCGCTACCTGATCTTCTGACCGCTCCCAGGCCCGCGTTACCTGCGCCAGAAAGTCGCTGCCCGCCGGGCTGGTTTCGGTCAGGGGGCGGTCGCCGGTGTCGCCCCCGTAGTAACCAATGGCTGATGAGCCGACGAATGATTTTACGTGGTGAGGCTGCCCGGCCAGTGCTTTGGCCAGCAGTTCAGTTGATTGGGTACGTGAGGTCAGGATTTCTTTTTTTCGTTCGTCGGTCCACCGCTCGTCGGCAATACCCGCTCCGGCGAGGTGAATAATGTGATCAGCCGTTTGGATAGCCTGCGGGTCAATTTTGCCGGTCTTTATATCCCATTCATAAACCGCTACTCCCGCCACTGGTTTGTTACTGCGACTGAGCCAGGTAATCTGATAGTTCTGTTGCTGGAGAAGTTCGGTAAGTCGGCGACCAATACTGCCGGTACCGCCCGTAATTAATATTGTCTGAGACATTGTCAGGTAAGCTGAGTATATCGGTATAACCCGCCGGGTAAGCGCGTGGTTTGATTTTCTAACCGGTTTATGAGTTAAATTGGTGATTGTTAGTGTTTTATTGGTGATTACATAGCAAATTCATGCGGCAGGGCAAGCTGCCGGGCGTAATGGGCAGGAGCCGTATGGTGTAGCCATCCGAGAAGCGTATTGAGGGCATCGGCAAACTCGATGTGGTAATCAGGGTCGAGTTTCTGGACTTTTTTGAGCGTTTGCTCAGTACGTTTGGCTACGTATTCTGCGCACTTGTCGGTACGGCTGTTGTAGGTCGAAAGCAGCGGTTTGTTGTGCTCGTATAGTGTGTTGAGCATGTACAGGCTCAGTTCTATGTCGCCGTATGTATCTTTCGTCACCTTCACGTGCCTTGTAATGTAGCCCGACACCGTACGCATGTCCATCATCAGCCAGCCCGCCGAGTCGGGATGGAGTTTGGCCGTTCGGTCAATGAACTGCCGGATCAGATCGCGCCGTTCGTCAATAGTCTGTCCGCGTTCAACCAGTTCAAACTGGAGTTTTTCGGTCAGCGTGACGTCTTTGGCCACCAGCCTCAGCAGGAGTTTATCTTTCTCCCCAGCGGGCATCTGTACAATGGCTTTCTTCAAATCAGAATCGAGAGCAGGCATATAGTAGTCAGGTTAATTCATTTTAATCGCATCGGCGGGCCGACAGAGACAGGGAGATTTACCCCAGAGAAAAAGAAGTGAATTAGTTGATAATTAACGTATTGAGACTCTGTTTTCTCTGTTAGGCCTTTGTGCCTCTGTGTCAAAATGAGGTAGCGCCATAATTGGACTTAAACGCCCACCACGTCTTCTTCGTTGGAGCGGATTTTGTCTTCGATGTATTTGATGATTTCGGCGGCAATGTCGATACCGGTGGCTTTTTCTACGCCCTCCAGCCCTGGCGAAGAGTTGACCTCCAACACCAGTGGCCCCCGGTCGGAGGGGAGCATATCCACACCTGCCACCTTGAGACCCAGGGCGCGGGCGGCTTCGATGGCCGTTTTTTCTTCGTCGGGGGTGAGCGTAATGGGCGTAGCGTTGCCACCCCGGTGGATATTGGACCGGAAATCACCTTCTACGCCCTGCCGTTTCATGGCACCCACCACGCGCCCGCCCACCACAAATGCCCGGATGTCGGAACCTTTGGATTCGGCGATGAACTCCTGCACCAGCACGTGTTTTTTTAGACCGTAAAACGCTTCGATTGTCGATTTGGCCGCTTTGGTGGTCTCGGCCAGCACTACCCCAATGCCTTGTGTACCTTCCAGCAGTTTAATGACCACCGGCGGACCACCCACTAATTCGATCAATTGCGTAACCCGGCCATTTTTAGGATGATTGGCCGATACCGTCTTGGGCAAGCCAACACCCGCCTTCGAGAGCACCTGCAAACTCCGCAGTTTATTGCGCGACCGCGTAATAGCCTGCGACTTAGCCGTTGTAAAGACGCCCATCATTTCGAACTGCCGCACAATGGCACAGCCATAATCCGTAACGGACGCGCCTATACGCGGCACAATGGCATCGAGCGAGTCAAGCTCCAGACCATTGTAAAGAATAGACGGGCGGCCCCCCTCAATCATGACCTGGCAGTTGAGGTGGTTAATTAACAGGCTCTCGTGGCCACGCGCTCGGGCAGCTTCGAGCAGCCGCCTGGTCGAGTACAAATTTGGATTAGCCGATAGAATGGCAATACGCATGAGTTCAGTTGTTGATCAACAATGGTTAGTTATCAGTAGAATTGGAGGAGGGCAGAGTCGAGGATGGGCTGACTGGATTCTGACCCGGCTGGCTGGCTATTTTATGATGATACGACAGGTTTTTCTGCGACACATCCACGAGGAACCGGTCGCGGAGGAGTTGACGACCCAGCAGTACCGGATTGCGCAGCCGCTCGCGGTTGGCCAGGCTAAACTCGGTTCGGAAGACCCGGCCGAAAAGAATAACCTGAGTTTTGATGATGTAGCGTTTTTCTGATACGCCGAACGAGTTGCGGATAACCCGCTGACTAAACTCGCCGGTGTAAAACCGCTGCGATACCTTGCCGGTTTGTCCAACTACCCAAAAGCTAAGTTTCGTTTCGGAGCCTACGCGTACCAGCCGCACTTTCTTGCAGTGCAGCGACGATGTAAACGCCCCCGTATCTACCTTCGCCGGAACGTCGGTCAGACTCAGTTCCGGGAAATCAACCAGATCGGTCATGCCAATAGTCTGCTTTTTTTGGATCATATAAGTTTCGGTGAAGCGTTGATTTATGGGTGGTAAAGTTCCGCCAACAATTGCCGGAAAACCAACAGACCGACGTGAATAAAAATTGTCTTCAGCAACCTGAACGACCAACTATTTGCTAAAGACTGCTTTCTCAAAATCATGACCATAGACTTTTTAATTGTAGGTCAGGGCGTAGCTGGTTCTGTACTTGCCTGGACGCTGGATCAGCGGGGCTGCTCGGTCCTGCTGGTCGACAGTCCTGCTTTGCCTTCGGCATCGGGAGCCGCAGCAGGGATCGTGAATCCGCTCACGGGCCGCAAACTTGTGCGTACCTGGAATGCCGATAAGCTGTTTCCGTTTCTGCACGACTTTTATACGGACATTGAGCAACAACTCAACGTCCGTTTTTTTCATCCTAAAAATATATATCGTCCTTTTCGTTCCGAAGCCGAACGGGCCGCGTATCTGGCTCTGTTAGACGACCCGGAAACTGCGCAGTATGCCCATGAAACGTTTGATAATCAGTTGTATAGTGGCTGTATTTACAATGAGTTTGGCGGGCTTACCGTAACTCGGTCGGGCTGGATCGACATCACTGAGTTTGTCAGAATTGTGAAGGGATATTTTATTAAAAAAAATCAATATTATGAAGGCGAAGTTTTGACTAATGAACTTATAATCAGTGAAGATACCTGCACGTGGAAGGATATTACTATTAAAAAAGTCATATTTTGTGATGGCGTACAGGGTAGCCAGAATCCGCTATTCGACTGGCTGCCGTACAACCCCGTGAAAGGGGAGATTCTGACGGCGACCGTCGAGCATTATCCTATCAAATCAATCGTCAACCAGGGTGTGTTTATTCTGCCTCTCCGGCCCGGCCTCGTCCGAATTGGCGCGACCTATACCTGGCATGACCTCAATTGGCAAACATCTGACGAGGGCCGCGCGTTTCTGGAGAAGAAAGTCAGTTCGTTACTGCGGATACCCTACACGGTTGTGGCTCAGCAGGCGGGCATCCGGCCATCTACCAAAGACCGACGACCGTTTTTGGGGCTGCATCCCGAACACGGAACAGTGGGTATTTTTGGGGGTATGGGCAGCAAAGGTGCGTCCCTGACGCCGTACCTGGCCCATCAACTGGCCCAGCATCTGCTCGAGGGCGAAGATTTAGACCCGGCAACGAATATTAGCCGCCACGAATCGTTATATTTTGACAAAAAGAACGGGGCCCTGACATCACAGGTCGGTCAGCGTCCCCATCAGACATAAAGCAACCAATGCGGAAACATTACCTCTTGCTGCTGAGCCTGTTGGTGGGCGGACTCAGCACGGCGTCGGCTCAGAACTACCCCTCGCTTGAACGTTTCGGAAAGAACCGGATTCAATACCAGAATTTTGACTGGAAAAGCGTCCGTACGTCCAATTTTGAGATATACTACTACGACGGCGGTACGCAGATTGCCAACTTAACGGCGCAGTATGCCGAATTGGAATTTGACCGCATTACCGAATTGCTGGGCTATACACCTTACAACCGGGTTAAGATTTTCCTCTTCAACTCCCCGCAGGAACTGGCCCAGAGTAACATTGGTCTCAATGCCCAGTCGGGTCTGAGTACGCGTGAACTGGACCTGGCCAAGTCGCGGGTGGAGCTGGCTTTTACCGGCGATCAGATCAGTTTTCGGCGGCAGATCGTGCATGATATTTCGATGCTGTTTGTTTACGACATGCTCTACGGCGGTAGTCTGAAAGATGCCCTCCAAAGTTCGTTGCTGTTGACCCTGCCCGACTGGTTCATGCCCGGTATTGCCTCGTACATTGCCGAGGGCAATAGTGTTGAACTGGATGATTACATGCGCGACGTGTCTCTGACACGACCGGTAAAAAAACCGTCGTTGCTGGCGGGTATCGAAGCCGAGCGGGTTGGACATTCGATCTGGAACTACATTGTACAGAAATACGGGCGGGATAACGTCTCCAATATCCTCAACCTAACCCGCATCATCCGCGACGAGCAGCGCAGCATTGCCAGTACGCTGGGTATTCCGTACAGTCGTTTCCTGCGCGACTGGCGTGAGTATTACGCCGGTATGGCCGGGGTCGTAACGCAATCGTACAAGATGGCTGCCGACGATTTTCAGAAAAAAGTCAGCACTGACAATGAGAAGTCGTCGCTGGTCAGTTTGAAGTTAAGTCCTGACAACCAGTTTATTGCTTACTCAATTCTGCGAGACGGGAAATTTACCGTAGAGGTTATTAACACCGCCAGTCAGAAGAAAACAACTATCCTGTCGGGTGGTTACCGGCTCGACGGGCTATCGAGCCGCACCAGCACGCCGTTGGTGGCCTGGCAAAAAGGGAATGATCTGCTGATTATGACCGACGAACTGGGTGGCACCAATCTTTATAAGTTCACGAATTTCGAGAAGAGGCCAAAGCAGGAGTTTCGGCGTCGGGTAAATGGGCTGGAGCAGGTAGTCTGGATGGACGCTGCCGACGACGGGGCCACGCTGGTACTGAGTGCCGACAAAAACGGCCAGAACGATCTGTACCTCTATAATATAGGGCGCGGCTCGTCTCAGCAACTGACCAACGATCTATATGACGATCTGTACCCGCATTTTGTGGGACGTACCCGGCAGATTATCTTCAGCTCAAACCGGGCTGCCGATACGCTGGGCGTGGATAAGGGCAGCTACAGGACCGTTCGCGATCAGTTAAGTTTGTTTGTTAAGTCGGGTAACCCGCGCGAGTTGACCGCAACGCGCCTGACCGATTCGCTCGGCCATGCTACGCAGCCTGTGGCGACTAACGAAACGACGGCTTACTATCTGAGCGATACCGAGGGGATTCGTAATCTGTACCGGCTCAATACCGAAAACAATGTCGTGGAGCAGCTAACGGCCCTGCCGCAAAGTATCCGGCTGTATGACCTCAATCCAAACACGGGTGGCTTTGTCTACAGCACCCTCAAAAATGGCGAAGAATACATTGGCTACCGGACCAAGTTAGGCCTGACGCAAAATGTGCAGGCACCGCCTACTCAGCGGGCTGCTGCTATGAGCCGCCGGACGGTTGCTGCCGTAGCCAAGCCCAATGCCGTTCAGGCCGATACCATACCTGGTACGGCCATAACCCCCACCGATAGCAGGCCGCAAACGGCTCAGGCGCAGACCGGAAAAAAATCTGACCTGATGCTGGAACCGGGTGAGGTTGATACGGATAATTATGAATTTGATGCCGACGTACTCAAAGCGGCTGAGTACCGGCAGCGTCGGTCGCCGGGCTTAACACCGAGCCTGGCCATTACGCCCCCCCGCAACCGCCGTCGCGAAAATATCACCATCCGGGGGCCATATCCCTACAAAGGGATGTTCACCGTCAATGACGCGACCTCCAGCTGGCGCATTGACCCGATCCGGGGCTTTGGCTTTGCCCAGGACGTAACGCTGACGGACCTGCTCGAAAACCACGTGTTACGGGCCGGTGGATTCGTCTCAACTACTTTATTCAACAGCAACCTGTTTGCTGAGTACACCAATCAGACCTATCGTATTGATTTTGGTGCCCGTGTAGATCGGCAAACGCTGCGACTGGACCAGTCGGGTCTGATGCAACGGTACCGCTTCAACCGCGTGGAGGTATCGGCATCGTACCCAATTTCAGTAAATAGCCGGGTAACGGTCTCACCATTCTACGCGATTACCCGACTGATTGATCTGAACAGCTTCACCGAGGGCGACCGAACAGCCGATTACGGCGGGCTGCGGGGCGAGTTTGTTTATGACAACACCAAAGCGAACGGCATGAACATGCTGGTGGGAACGCGGCTGAAACTCCGGTTTGATGAATACGCCGGGTTGCGGGGGTCGGCGCAGGGGTTCCGCAGGCTGTCGCTCGATCTGCGGCACTACCAGCGGATTCACCGCGACCTTATTCTGGCCACGCGTTTTGCGTTCAGTCAGGCGGGCGGAGCCGCGACTAAGGCTCCGCTAGGTCAGTTTACACCAGGTCTGGCTACGCTCGGTGGTATGGAAAACTGGATTGGCTCAGACCAGAAGGAGCGCACCGCTAAGAACCCGCTGCTGATCCCCAATACGCTGACCAATCCCGTACCCGTCGATTACAGCTACGTATTTTTTCTGGATTTTGCGGCTCCGCTGCGGGGCTTCAAACAGGGTAAGCTGACGGGAAACAGCTACATGCTCTTCAATGCCGAACTGCGGTTGCCGCTGGTGCGTTACCTGTACCGGGGCAATATTACCTCCAACTTCCTGCGTAATCTGCAGTTGGTTGCCTTCACTGACATTGGCACTGCCTGGAGTGGGTCGGGGCCGTTTAGCCAGCAAAACAGCCTGAATACCGAAATAGTGGGGGGCGGGGCTATCCCGTTCCGTGCTAAGGTTACAAACTTCAAAAATCCGTTCCTGATTGGATACGGAGCCGGGATACGTACCATGCTGCTGGGTTACTTTGTAAAGTTTGACTACGGCTGGGGGCTTGAAGACAAGATTGTCAGCAAGCCCATTGCCTACCTGACGCTCGGTTACGATTTCTAAGAAGTCCAGACAGTTCATTTCATCATGCCAAAAGCTACTCTCATCAGGGTAGCTTTTTTTATTGCAACACAATAGGATTTCCGGTAGAAACGTTTGGGGCTACCTATATTTATCCACTTAATCTTTATAGATTCATTGAAAAATAAGCCGTTTCAGGGGGGGTAGCAGCGTTGGCCGGGCGGTATAGGTTGCAGCGGGTAAAGCACGAAATAGTAGATAAACGAAGAACTTTTAACGAGGTTGATTAGTTTGGCGGGCCGGTTACAATCTCGTTGGCATAGTTTTTGACGACCCCGGTCGGCTATTTTCTGTGTACCAGCCGTTTCTGACAAAGGCTGCGAAGCCAGCACCTGCTCTTATGGGGTAAGACCGGCAACCCGCCTGAATGCAGAAAAAAAAGGATTTTGACGGTTGCATAGACGAAGCAATGAAGCCGTCGGTTGTTTGGCATAGTTTTCGTTTAGTTTTAGAACAGTAAGAGGGTCTGATCTGTCTGGTCTGGTATTTTGCGAATTATTCGCGGAGTAGTAGCCAGTCAGAATGCACCCCGCACCGGGTAATTTTACCACTTTGTTTACGCTCCAAATTACGTTGCAGATGGAAGTAACGTTTACTATTCGCAAAGACCAGCCTAACAATAGCAGACTGTCAGAGAATCGGCAATCAACCGGTGTTCGTCATTCGGTAATCTGCCTTATTAGACAGGTGATCCGCTACTTCCTGCAACTGACGCAGTCATACACATCCATTGAACCGACATCTGCTACACGGGCCAATGTTCTCGCTGGCATTGGGTCAGTAACGCGCTGGTGCCTGCTGATTCAACCGGACGATGTACACCCCGAACGGTATGGGGGGGAGCCACCCGACATACCCAATATCGCGCCGTCCGATTATCAGAATTATCTTATCCCGCAACAATTCACTTTCGCACCATTTCCAATGAGTGAACAATTTCTACCCAACACCCCCCCTCACCTAAGTGCGTGCTGGACCGCACCCGACGTGGCTGGAGGGCCTACAAAGAAAAGAAGTGAATGGGTTTCTCTGACCGGTGCCTGTCAAGTACTGGTGCTATTGGCTGGATACGTTCGTTCAGGATTTGCCCCGGCCAAATCGGTAACCTTATCCGCTTTGCGCGGTGGCCTGTCGTTGGTTGCTTTGATTATACTCTGGTTTGGTGCCATGCCCGCTTACGCGCAGACCGGCACAATTGATCTGAGCCTGAGCAAAGCCATCAGCAATCAGAATCCTGCTATTGGCGACGTAGTAACTTACACGGTTACGGTTACCAATGCGCCGGGAACTACAACGGCTACTGGCGTAACGGTGACTGACCAGATTGCTGCCGATGGGGCGACGTACGTACCCAATTCAGCAACGACGTCGGCAGGTACGTTTGCGTCGGTCAGTTCGGCTTCGCTCGTTACGGGTACCTGGACTATTCCTTCCATTGCGCCCGGCGCGTCGGTAACCTTAGCCTTTAAGGTAACCGTAAAAGCACGGGGCGTCTGGTTCAACACCGCCGAGGTTACGAAAGCCGATCAGACAGATGTCAACTCGACGCCCAACAACGGTGTTGTAACCGAAGACGATTTTCAAGCGGTTTGCTTTGCGTTGCCCGTTTTCTTTTATCAGGGCGATGAATATACTGTAGCCATTCCGAACGGATTCGACCGAATTGAGTGGACACGCGATGGTGTACCAATCAGTTCGTCGACGGTTTCGTCATCACTGGCCACCGTGAACAGTGACAATTCGCTGACGATCAAGAGCGTCGGTACCTACGCATTTACGACGTATAAGAATAACTGTCCGTCTACCAACTGCTGCAACATCATAATGATACCCGGCCAGTTTGGTAGCCTTGGCGATTTTGTCTGGGAAGATAAGAACGCAGATGGCAAACAGGATACGGGTGAGTTAGGCATAGTAGGCGTTCCGGTACAACTATATGATAAGGACGGAACAACCCTGCTGGCTTCGACAACTACCACCGTGGGTGGCGCGTACAGTTTCACGGGCCTGACCGATGGCGGCTATATCGTTAAGTTTGGCACACCTACCGGTTTCACGGCTACGGTTGCCAATGCCGCCGGTGTACCAGACGGTCTTAACAGTGACGCCGGTCCAAACGGATTTACGAAAATATATACGATAGACACGTCGCAGCCCGAATCCAGCACCGCCCGGAATAACCCGACGGTGGACGCCGGTTTCTACAAACCAGCGTCGTTGGGCGATAAGGTCTTTGCGGACCTGAATGCCAACGGAATTCAGGACTTCGCCAATGGCGACACGCCCATTCCGGGTGTGACCGTTACGCTGTTCCTGAACGGTACGGCAATTGCTACCACCACCACCGCCAGCAGTGGTACGGGTATTGGCTGCTACAGCTTCACCGGCCTAACGCCGGGGCCCTCCAACGTCTATTCGGTGGGCTTCACCAAGCCGGACGGTTTCACGACGACCCAGGCCTTCAGTGGTACGGACAAAACCAGAGATTCCAACGCTGATCCAGTAACGGGTCTAAGTGACTCGGTCACGCTTACCTCGGGTGAGTACAATCCCACGATCGATGCTGGGTATGTACCGGGCTTCGACGTGGGCATTGTCAAGACGATAGTGGCTGAGAAAGGCTCCTACCTGCCGGGCGATCCAATTACATATAGTCTGGCCATCACCAACAACTCGGCCTACCCGGTTTACAACGTGGTGGTACGCGACTTGCTGCCCGCCGGTTTGAGCTACGTATCGGGCGGTGGCCTCACCGCATCGGGTCAGAGCCTGAGTACGGTACTGGCTGGTCCGCTGAATGCATCGGGTACGGCGGGCAGCACAACGAGCCTGACGTTT
>Ga0123337_10002831_pt1 | contig 19203 bp, 21 predicted proteins | sample frozenSSSSmetaG_FD_89792 | JGI IMG/M metagenome (GOLD analysis project Ga0123337, IMG submission 89792) | Glacier valley bacterial and archeal communities from Borup Fiord, Nunavut, Canada, to study Microbial Dark Matter (Phase II) -... | ecosystem: Environmental > Aquatic > Freshwater > Ice >... | reverse complement strand
GCTGCCGTTCGACTTGCATGTGTAAGGCATGCCGCCAGCGTTCAATCTGAGCCAGGATCAAACTCTTCAGTTCGATCTTGAATTTGCTCAAAGAATTGAAGTGAACTTCACTTGCATGAAAATTCAATTCAGTGAGCGTTTAAGGTCCATGAGACCGTGAGCCTTTCGACTCGCGGCACTCGGTCTCGAACGCCCACACTTATCGGCTGTTAGTTTTTAAAGAGCAAGCCTTGCGGCAGCTGAGTCGGCCAAAGAACTTGGTGATCAGCGAAGACCGCGATTCTTGCACGGTTTGGAAAGAGGTGTCAAGCCGGGGACGCTGACGAGGTCATGTGGGTTCTCTCTTTGCAGGTGCGGCTCACCTCCTCTGCGCCCGGTAGAACTCCTGGCTATGAAGCGGACGTGAGGATCGTCGACGATCGCTTCGCCGTCTTTCGAATCTCGCTGGCGAGCGCCGCGCATTCATGCCCTGGATCGTCCGCGCTCAAGACGCGCTCGAGGCCTCGCGCCCAGGGCCGCGTGTCGGTCGCGAGCACCCGTTCCTTGATCGCGCCGATCTGCGACGGATGCATCGAGAAGCGTCGCAATCCCATGCCGAGAAGCAGCTCGGTAAATGCCGCGTCGCCGGCCATCTCGCCGCACACGCTCACGTCCTTGCCGAGGGCGCGACTGCCTGCGACTGTCTGCGCGACGAGCTGCAGGACGGCCGGGTGCCACGCGTCGTAGAGATGCGCGACGGTCTCATCCGCACGGTCGATGGCGAGCGTGTACTGGATCAGGTCGTTGGTGCCGATGGAGACGAAGTCGAAGAGGCGCAGGAACGCCGGCAACATGAGCGCAGCAGCAGGCACTTCGATCATCGCGCCGAGCTGCACCGGCCCATACGCACGCCCGGCGTCGTCGAGCTGTTGACGCGCACGCGCCACCGCCTCGAGCGTGTGCCGCACCTCGCTCAGGTGCGCGACCATCGGAATCAGGATCCGCACCGGGCCGAACGCGGCGGCACGCAGGATCGCGCGCAGTTGCTGGCGAAACATGCCCGGCTCCGACAAGCTCCAGCGGATCGCGCGCAAGCCGAGCGCGGGGTTCAGCGCATGCTCGTGGCGCAGCTCGTTCGCCGACATCCGATCGAGCGCCTTGTCGGCGCCGATGTCGACGGTGCGGATCGTCACCGAGCGGCCACGCATCGCGCTCACGGCGACGCGATAGGCCTCGAACTGCTCGTCCTCTCCGGGCAGCTCGCCTTCGCGGTTCATGAACAGGAATTCGCTCCGGAACAGGCCGATTCCGGACGCGCCCGCGGCCAGTGCTGCCGCGGCATCGCCCGGTCGTTCGATGTTGGCGAGGAGATCGACCTTCTCGCCGTCGAGAGTCACCGCCGGCAGATGACGCAGCCGCGCCAGCCCGGCGCGGCTGCGGTCGCGGCGCAGCTTGACCGCGCGATATTCGGCGACCACCGCAGGCGACGGATCGACGATGACGATGCCGGCGTCGCCGTCGATGATCACCCAGTCGTCCTGGCGGATCAGCCGGCTCGCCTCGCGCGCGCCGACGACCGCGGGGATGTCCATGCTGCGCGCGACGATCGCCGTGTGCGAGGTCTTGCCGCCGACGTCCGTGACGAAGCCGAGGAAGACGCCGCCCTTGAACTGCAGCATGTCGGCCGGCGAGATGTCGCCGGCGACGAGCACCAGCGGATCGCCGCGGCTCTGCTCGGCCGTCACCTGATGCGCAGCCGTTGTCGCGGTGCCGTCTGCGTCGCGCGCAAGCGCTCCGAGCAGCCGCTCGACGACCTGCTCGAGGTCGGCCTTGCGCTCGCGCAGGTACTCGTCCTCCATCTCGTCGAATTGCCGCGCCAGCACTTCGAGCTGGGCCGACAAGGCCCACTCCGCGTTGTAGCGACGATCCAGGATCCACTGCTTGGTCGCGCCGGTGAGCGTGTCGTCGTGCAGAAGCATCAGGTGCACGTCGAGCAGCGCCGACAGCTCGGCGGGCGCTTCGAGCGGCAGGTCGCGCTGCATGGTGCCGAGTTCGCGGGCGACCTCGTCGCGGGCATCACGCAGGCGCTCGATCTCGGCGTCGAGATCGGCTTCGGCGACGTAGTAGTGCGCGACGTCGAGACGACTCGATGCGACCAGCACGGCGCGGCCGATCGCGATGCCGCGCGAAACCGGCAAGCCGAACAGCTGGAAGCTCATGGAAACGATCCTAGCAGCGAGGCCCGCCCGATCGACGCGGCACCGCGCGAGCGAACCGGGCGTCGCCGCAACGCGCTACTGACCCTCGCCGAACTTGTCCTTGAAGATCGCGAGCAGCGCGGTCATCGCCTCCGACTCGTCGACGCCGTCGGTCTCGATCTCGACGTCGCTGCCGATACCGGCGGCCAGCATCATCACGCCCATGATGCTCTTGGCATTGACCCGGCGGCCCTGACGCGACAGGAAGACGTCGCTCTTGAAGCTGCCGGCCAGCTTGCTGAGCTTGGCCGACGCGCGAGCGTGCAGGCCGAGCTTGTTACTGATCCTGATCGTCGCCTTGATCATTGCCTCGTGTCTTGCGTGTCTGGTTCTGGGGCCGCGCCGTCGCCACCTGCATGACGCCCTGCGTCGCGCCGGCCACGGCGCGCGCGAGCGCGGCGTCGAGCGATTCGTTCTGGTAGCAGAGCGTGCGCCAGAGCATCGGCACATTGACGCCGGTGACGACCTTGATGTGCACGCCATCGGCCAGGCGCTGGGCGACGTTGCAAGGCGTGGCGCCGAAGACGTCGGTGAAGATCAAGACATCGGGGGTCGACAGCCGCTCGATCATCTGCCGGCCCTGTGCTTCGATCTCCTCGACCGGCATGTTGGGCAGGATGTCGAGCGCGGCCAGCTGGGCGGCGCACTCCGGAAAGGCATGCTCGGCCACGGACTTCAGCGACGATGCGAGCGGCGCATGGGCAATGATCAGAAGTCCGGGCATGAGCTGTCGATTATGGGGAGTCGGATTCGAAGTCGGCTCACGGCAGGCGGATCGAGCCGAAGAACGTGTCGATCGCCTCGCGGTCGGCCGGCTCGTCGGCGCCGATCACGGTCGCCTGGAAGAGAGTCAATCCCTTAACGAAGAAGGCCGCGTGCTCGACGACACGCTGTCCGTCGGGGCGCTTGCCGACGATCCGCAGGCGCGCGCTCTGCGCGTTCGGCGTCTCGCCGGGAATCGCCGGCGTCGCTTCGGCCGCCGCAGTGCCGTCGACATTGGCGATCGCCTGGCCGCGCCAGGCCTCGAGCAGAGCCGTCACCCGCGACGGATCGGCGGCGTCGGCGGTGACGAGCGCGAACGCGCTGCCGGCGGCGTTGCAGGAGTGCAGGCGCATGGTCAGTGTCTCGGTGCCGATCCGCGCCGGCCGCTCCTGACGCTCGGGCCGGCAGGGAAACATCATCGCCACGCCACTGCCTTCGAGGCGCGACTCGCGCCAGTCGAGCGCGGGCGAGCACGCGAGCATCGACACCGCAACGACCAGGCCGGCCCAACCCAGCGGCAGGCCGCCGGTCGTCGTGGCCGTCGTCGTCATCGCGTCATTATCCCGAGGCTCGCGCGCGACCGTCGCGTCGACAATGGCCGCATGAGCGATGCCGACCGTCCTGCCCCGATGGCCCTTGCTGGGGTGCGCGTCCTCGACCTGTCGCGGGTGCTTGCCGGTCCCTGGTGCACGCAGACGCTCGCCGACCTCGGCGCCGACGTCATCAAGGTCGAGCGGCCGTCACGGCCCGGAGCGCCCGGCGGCGACGACACGCGCGGCTGGGGTCCGCCATTCGTGCGCGACAGCGCTGGCGCCGAGACCGGGGACGCCGCCTACTACCTCGGCACGAACCGGAACAAGCGGTCGATCACGATCGACATGGCCGTCGCCCAGGGCGCCGATCTCGTGCGCACGCTGGCGTCGACCGCCGATGTGCTGGTCGAGAACTTCAAGGTCGGCGACATGGCGCGCCACGGGCTCGATGCGGCCTCGCTGCTCGCGCGCAACCCGCGCCTGGTCTACTGCTCGATCACCGGCTTCGGCCAGACCGGGCCGTACCGCGAGCGGGCCGGCTACGACTACGCGATCCAGGGCATGGGTGGCCTGATGAGCGTGACCGGCCCGTCGCGCGCCGAGATCGCCGACAACGCTCCCGGGGGCGGGCCGCAGAAGGTCGGTGTCGCCGTCGCCGATCTCTTCACCGGCATGTACGCCGCGACCGCGATCCTCGCCGCGCTGCGCCACCGCGACCTCACCGGCCAGGGTCAGGCGATCGACATGGCGCTGCTCGACACCCAGGTCGCGATGCTGGCCAACCTCGGCGCCGGCTACCTCACCACCGGCATCGCGCCGCAGCGCGCCGGCAACGCACACCAGAACATCGTCCCGTACCAGGTATTCGAGGTCGCAGACGGGCATCTCATCCTGGCGGTCGGCAACGACGGCCAGTTCACGCGCTTTTGCGCGGTCGCGGGCTGCAGCGAGCTCGCCGTCGACGAACGCTTCGCACGCAACGCGGGTCGCGTGCGCCATCGCGAGATCCTGGTGCCGATGCTCGCGGCGCGGCTCAAGCTGAAGCCGCGTGCCGAGTGGCTCGCCGCGCTCGAAGTCGCGAAGGTGCCGGCCGGCCCGATCAACGATCTCGCCGAAGTCTTCGCCGATCCGCACGTGCGCTCGCGCGACATGACGGTCGAGATGGCGCATCCCGTGGCCGGTGCGGTGCGTTTGGTGGCGAGTCCGATGAAGCTCGCGGCGACGCCGGTGCGCTATCGCCGCACGCCGCCGGAGCTCGGCGCCGACACCGATGCGGTTCTCGCCGAGATCGGGTTCGACGCCGCGGCCGTCGCCGCGCTGCGTGCCTCGGGAGCGATCTGAGTCGCTTTCGCAACTCGCGAAGAGTGAACAAGTTGTCACATCCGCCGACTTTGTGAGCACGGCGCGGCCATTTGGCCAGCGATCTCTGGCGTCGATGGAGGCGGGCGCACACACTCGCTTGCAGCGCTGGCGATTCGACGCCGGCGAGGCTGTCGCGAGACCTCGAAACCCGTCGTTCCTGCCTCTGGCGACCCCTCGACTGGTGGGTCCGCCACCCTCTTCATCCGAGCAAAGATCGCTCATGTCCAACGTCATTCGCGCCGTCGCAGAGCCCTCGCCCGGCCTCGCTCCCGTCCCTCACGACGACCAGCGCTGGCCCGATCTCGTGTCGCAGGTCGGCGTCGAGGTCGCCGAGCCGCTGACCGCCGCGCTCGAGCGCATCCACGTCCTCGCAACCACCGGCAAGATCGACCGCGCGGGCCTACGCGCGTTGCGCGACGAGGTCGAGCAGGCCCGCCAGGTTGGCATGATCAGCCAGCAGCTCACGCGCTTCGCGTCGGGGCGCGTGCGCCAGTCGCACGAGGTCCTGCAACTCGAGGAAGTGCTGAAGAGCGTGCTCGCGCTGCGCACGCGCGAGACCCAGGCGCGCGGCATCGCCTTGAAGCGCGACCTGAAGTCGGCGCGCGTCATCGTCGACGGCTCGCTCCTCTTCAGCCTGCTCAACGCCACGCTCGACTGGTCGCTCGCCAACGCCCATGCCCACATCGACTTCGCGGTCGATTTCAAGACTTGGCCGGTGCACGCACGCGTCACCTGCCGCTTCGCCAACCGCCCGGCCGACCAGGTCGACGACAGCGTGACGATGGCCGTGCCGCCGCGGCTCGATTCGCTCACCTGGCGCCTCATCGAGCAGACCGCCTGGACGATGGGGCTGATCCTCGACCGCAAGGACGTCGCTGGCGTCACGACGCTCGTGCTCGAGTTCCCGAAGACGGCCGGCGACGAGATGGAGGGCCTCTCGGCCACCGAGATCGACGAAGCCTCGTCGCAGTCGGGCAACTCGAAGGCGCTGGCGGGCAGCCACGTGCTCGTGATTGCCTCGCGACGCGAAGTGCGCGTGATGATCCGCGACGCGTTGCGCAACATGAGCATGCTGGTCGACTTCGTCGGCTCGGTCGAAGAGGCGTCGAGCTTCTGCCGCGAAGGCCTGCCGCACGCGATCATCATCGACTCGATCCAGAAGGGCAGCCGCTTCACCAGCTTCCGCGACGAGATCCTCGGCGAGGTGCCCGACTTTGTCTTCATCGAGATCCTCGAGCAGGGCTCGACCTTCGAGATGTCGGGAACGAACGGCGCGCACATGGCGCGGATCGGCCGCGACGTCATCGCCAGTTCGCTGCCGGCGGCACTGATGTTCGAGCTGTCGCGAGGCCTCTAGCCGCGCACTACGGTCAGCGGCCGAAGACCTTCGCGAGGATCGCGCTGCCCGTGCCGACCGGGTCGCTGCGGATCTTCTTCTCTTCCTCGCCGATCATCACGTAGAGGCCGTCGAGCGCCTTGCCGGTGACATAGCGTTCGATGTTGGCGTCGTCGCCCTTGACCAGCCCCATGCTGGCCGCCTTGCCGACGACGGCATTGAAGCGCGACGCCAGGTCGACCTTGGCGGTCTCGCGCTTGACGATCGGCAGGAAACGCTCGCCGAGCGGCGTGCGCGTCTTGCTCGCGAAGAACTTCGTCACCGAGTCCTGGCCGCCGGCGACAATGCCGCGCGCGTCGCTCACGCTCATCGACTTGACGGCCGAGACGAGCAGGGCCTTGGCTTCGGGCACGGCGGCTTCGGCGGCACGGTTCATCGCCGTCACCAAGTCGTCGACGCGCTTCTGCTGGCCGGTGAACTTGAGCACCTTGGCGGCATCCTTGAGGAAGCCCGGCAGCTCGATGCGCACCTTCGGGTTGCCTAGGAAGCCGTCGGACTTGCCGAGCAACTCGACCGCGGCCGACGCGCCGCGCTCGAGCACGGCGCGGATGCCGGAGGCGGCATCCGCGTTGCTGAGCCCGTCGGCGGCACGCGCGGCAGCGCCGGTGCCGGCGAGCGCGGCGAATGCGGCCACGGAGAAATCACGTCGTTGCATGGAAGCTCCTCGGCGGCATCGCGCCGCCGCCGCATTCTCGTCTCGCGGCGCCGGTCAGCGCGCCCGCAGCCCGATCACCGCGGCGCCGACGATGAGAAGCGCGGCAGCCGCAACCCAGATCGTGAGCGGTCGCCCCGTCGTCGCGGCGAGCAGCAGCGTCGACGCCAGCGGCGTCAGGTAGCTGAGGATGCCGATCCGCCGCGGATCGCTGCGCTTGAGCGCCGCGTCCCAGAGAAAGAACGCGGCGCCGAGCGGGCCGAGGCCGGTGATCGTGATGAGGACCATGTCGCGCGCCGAGAGCGCCACCGAGGGCTCGAACGCGGCGTGGCAGGCAAGCGAGAGCGCGCCCGACACGAGGCCGAAGAGGCCGACAGCCGCCGTCGGGAACGACGCGACGCGGCGCGTTCCGAGCGAGTAGGTCGCCCAGATGACGGCCGACCCGGCGGCGGCCACGTAGCCCCACGCGAATCCGCCGGCCAGGCCGCGTCCGCCGACGATCGCGAGAGCCGCGCCGACGAAGCCGACGAGCGCGGCGACGACATGCACCGGGCGCAGCGTCATGCCCGGCAGCACGACCGGCGCCAGCACGACGATCAGCAATGGCCACAGGTAGTTGACGAGATTCGCCTCGAGCGCCGACGCGTGGCGCAGCGCGACGAAGAGCAGCAGATGGAAGCCGAACAGGCCGTAGACGCCGAGCATCAGCGTCGATGCCGGCACACGCCACTGGCGCGCCAGTGGCCACGACGGCGTGCTGCCGATGACGAGCGCCAGGCCGGTGAGCAGGAACGGCGGTACGTGCGCGAGCGCGACGCCGAGCGATGCGAGCGTCGCCCAGAGCGCGATCGCGCCGAGCGCGCAGACAAGGCCCATCACCGCTTGCCGTGGCGCCAGAAGAGCCAGAACACGATCGCCACACAGACGGCGATGGCGATGCGGCCCGGCCGCGTGCCCAGGATCGCGAGCCATTCCCAATCGACGTCGCCCCGATTGCGCCCGAATCGCGCATCGACCTCGGCCTGCATTTCGGCGGCCCACGCACGCTGGCGCGGCAGATCGGCGTCGATGGCATCGAGCCGACGCTTGACGACTTCCGGCGATGGATGCGCCGCCGCCGCGCGCAAGGCCGGCGCGAGCGCCTGCACGGCCGTGTTCGCCTCGCCGAGCGACGCGATCGCGAGCGTCGCGCCGCATTGCACGCAGCTGATCGCTTCGCCGGGCGGCAGCGCGGCGCCGCACGCGGCGCACTGCATCGCCTGCTGCCGGGCCAGCGCCGCGTAGACGGCGGGCGGCTCGATCGTGTCGTGAGGATCGAGGGCGCGCGCCAGCCGTGCGACGTCGAGCAGGCTGGCGACCGAGCGGCAATACGGACAGCGCTCGTCGTCGGTGCCGATCGAGCCGCCGCAGTTGACGCACTCGATGCGGCCGCGGTCGCGCATCAGCCTGGCGCGGTCGAGCCGCGACATCGGCCGCAGCAGCCCCTTCTCCTCAAGGAACTGCGCGAACGACTGGTACGCGCCGTGCCGCCGCACGCACTGCAGCTGCGACGAGCGGCCCCAGCGCGACTGGTTGTGCGCGAGCGCGAGCGGGCCGGCGCAGCGCGGGCAGCGCGCGTCGGCGCGCAGCAGCTCGTGCGGCAGGTCGTGCGAGCGCGCCATCTCGCCGATCAGCGCGAGCAGGGCCGGGCCGCCGCTCAGCTGCGCGGTCTCGACGCCGTCGAACCAGACGACGTCGCAGTGGCGACAGAGATCGAGGTCGACGCGCTGGCCGTAGTGGCCGGTCAGCGTCAGCCGCTGCATCGGCTGGCGACAGTTGCCGCATGCGAGCAGCGGCTCGGCCGTCGCGGCGGCCGCGCTCACCGACGCCTAGACGCCGACGCCCGCGGCATGCGCCTGCTCGTCGGCGTGGTAGCTCGATCGCACCATCGCGCCGACGGCCGCGTGCGAGAACCCCATCGCTGCGGCCTCGCGCTCGAACATTGAGAAGGTGTCGGGATGGACGTAGCGGCGCACCGGCAGGTGGTGGCCGCTCGGCGCGAGATACTGGCCGATCGTCAGCATGTCGATGCCGTGGGCGCGCATGTCGCGCATCACCTGCAGGATTTCCTCGTCGGTCTCGCCGAGGCCGACCATCACGCCGCTCTTGGTCGGCACGTCGGGCGCGAACTCCTTGAAGCGCTTGAGCAGGTTCAAGGAGTACGCGTAGTCCGAGCCCGGGCGCGCTTCCTTGTACAGGCGCGGCGCGGTCTCGAGGTTGTGGTTCATCACGTCGGGCGGCGCGGCCTTCAGGATCTCGAGGGCGCGGTCCATGCGGCCGCGGAAGTCGGGCGTGAGGATCTCGATCTTCGTGTCGGGCGAGAGCTCGCGCGTCTTCTCGATGCAGGCGACGAAGTGGGCCGCGCCGCCGTCGCGCAGGTCGTCGCGGTCGACGCTGGTGATGACGACATACTTCAGCTTCAGCGCCGCGATCGTCTTGGCCAGGTTCATCGGCTCGTCGGCGTCGAGCGGATCGGGCCGGCCGTGGCCGACGTCGCAGAACGGGCAGCGCCGCGTGCACTTGTCGCCCATGATCATGAAGGTCGCCGTGCCTTTGCCGAAGCACTCGCCGATGTTCGGGCACGACGCTTCTTCGCACACCGTGTGCAGCCGGTGCTCGCGCAGGATCTGCTTGATCTCGTAGAAGCGGGTGCTGGGCGAGCCGGCCTTGACGCGGATCCAGTCGGGCTTCTTCAGCGCCGGCCCGGTATCGACGGCGATGCGGATCGGGATGCGCGAGGTCTTCGCCCCGGCCTTCTGCTTCTGCGTCGGGTCGTAGGGCGCCGGGTCGGCGGTCGCGACGGTCGTCGGCAACGGTGTCATCAAGAGCTCAGGTAGACGGCGAGCTTCTCGCCGAGGGTGGCGGCCACGTCGTCCCACGCGGCGCGAACGCCGATTGTAGAAAGATCGATCGTCTCCAGCCCGGCATGACCGCACGGATGGATGCGCGAGAAGGGGCTCAGGTCCATCGCCACGTTGAGGGCGACGCCGTGATACGCGCAGTGACGGCTCACCCTCACGCCGATCGCGGCGATCTTGCCGAGGCCGTCGAAGCGGCCGGCGCCGGCTGGCGCGACGTGAACGGCATGGCCGAGGGGATCGTCGAGCCGCACGTAGATCCCAGGCTCGCCGGCAACCCGATGGCCGGTGACGTCGAAGCGCTCGAGCGTCTTCAGGAGCGACTGCTCGAGACGAAAGACGTATTCCTTGACGTAGATGCCGAGCCGGCGCAGATCGACGAGCGGGTAGGCCACGACCTGCCCGGGCCCGTGGTACGTCACCTGGCCGCCGCGGTCGGTGCGCAGGACAGCGATCGCGCCGGCGTCGAGGACGTTCTCGTCCTTGCCGGCGATGCCCTGCGTGAAGACCGGAGGATGCTCGCAGAGCCAGAGCTCGTCGGGCGTTTCGGGGGTCCGGGCGGCAGTGAAGGCGCGCATCGCCTCGAAAGTCGACTCATAGTCGACCCGGCCGAGGCGCTTGACGAGCATGGCTGCGTCCGCCCCGGCCAGGTCGCTCAGAGCACGACCTTGACCATCGGATGCGTCGACAGCGTCCGGTACAGCTCGTCGAGCTGCTCGCGGCTGGTGGCGTTGACGGTGATCGTCACGCCCAGGTACTTCGAGCCACTGCTCGGGCGCAGCTCGATCGAGGTCGCGTCGAAGTCGGGGTCGAAGCGGCGCGCGATCTCGGTGACGGCGTGGACGTAGCCGTCGACGTTCTTCCCCATCACCTTGATCGGGAAGCGCGACGGGTACTCGATCAGCGATTGCTCGCGCGGAATGTCCTGCATGAGTGTCGTTTCCATCGCATCGATGTGAGGGCGGCCCATGCGGATACAACCTCCCGCGACGCCCGGCTGCCGACTCAGATCGACTGCTTGCGCTTGGCCCGCTGGTAGGCCTCGTGGAGCTTCGCGTAGACCGGCCCCGGCTTGCCGCGCATCGCGCCATGGCCGACGGCCTGGCCGTCGAGCGTCGTCACCGGCAGCACTTCCTTGGTCGCCGAGCTGAGCAGCAGCTCGTCGGCGGCGGTGACGTCAGCCTCGGCGATCGGCTTCAGGTTGTAGGCGATGCCGCACTCCTCGCACAGCTCCCTGATCAGCTCGTAGCGGATGCCTTCGAGGACGTGCTCGCTCTTCGGCGGCCCGAGCAGTGCGCCCTCGTGGACGATCCACACGTTCGAGGCCGAGGCTTCCGTGAGGTAGCCGCTCCTGAACATGATCGTCTCGACCGCGTCGTGGTCGGCCGAGATCTGCCGCGCCAGCACGTTGCCGAGCAGCGAGGTGCTCTTGATGTCGGCGCGCTCCCAGCGGAAGTCGCGCGCGCTGACGCAGGCGACGCCCTGGTGGCGCTGATCGCCCGAGGCGCCCTTCATCGCGCTGGCCATCATGAAGATCGTCGGCTCGATGCCGGCCGGCATGACGTGATCGCGCAGCGCGACGCCGCGCGTCACCTGGATGTAGACGATCTGCTCAGTCGCGCCGCCATGCTCGTGCAGCGCGGCGACGAGCTTCCTGCAGCGCTCGAGCCACTGCTCGCGGTCGTGCGGGTTGTCGATGCGCAGCTTGGCGAGGCTGCGGCCGAGTCGTGCCATGTGCTCGTCGAAGCGGAACAGCTTCTGCTCGTAGACGGGCACGACCTCGTAGATGCCGTCGCCGAAGATGAAGCCGCGGTCGAGCACCGACACCTTGGCCTCCGACAGGGGCAGGTAATCGCCGTTCAGATAGCAGAGCGTGTGGGGAAGTGGGGTGTGCATGGCGCCTCCGCGGCTCATTGTCGCGCTCGCGGCGTCATTTGACCCAGAGCCGGAGCGCGTCCCAGGCGCGGCCGAAGATGCCGCTCTGCTCGACACCCGTCATCACGACCAGCGGCACCTCGGCGACCTGCGTCCCGCCGGCCGTCGTCACCACGATCCGGCCGACGCGCTGGCCCTTGGCCAGCGGCGCGACCAGCGGGTCGCTGCGCTCGACCTTGGTCTGGAGCTTGCCGCCCTCGCCCTTGGGCACGCTCAGGAACACCGGGCCGGCCGCGCCGAGGTTCACGGTGCTCTCCTTGCCCTTCCAGATCTGCGGAGCGGCGATCACCTTGCCGTCCTCGAACAGGCGCATCGTGTCGAAAGCCAGGAAGCCCCAGTTGAGGAGCTTCTGGCTCTCGTTGGCGCGCGCCTCCATCGACGTGGTGTTGAGCACGACGGTCATGATCCGGCGCTTGCCCGCGCCGCCCGTTGGCCCGAGGTTGGGGAAGTCGCGCTGCGCCGTCGCCAGCAGGCAGTAGCCCGCCGACTCGGTGTAGCCGGTCTTCATGCCGTCGACCGTCGGATCGCGGCGCAGCAGCAGGTTGCGGTTCGGCTGGGCGATGTTGTTGTACGCGTAGTCCTTCAGCGAGTAGTACGGGAAGTACTCCGGGTAGTCGCGGATGATGTGCGCGGCGATCACGCCGAGATCGCGCGCGCTGCCGCGGTGGCCGGGCTCGGTGAGCCCGGTGACGTTCTTGAACGCCGTGTTCTTGAGACCCCAGGCCTGCGCCTGCCGGTTCATGATGCCGACGAAGGTCTCGACCGTGCCGGCGACGCCTTCGGCGAGCGCCACCGCCGCATCGTTGCCGCTCTGCACGATCAGGCCGCGCAGCAGCTCGTCGACCTTGGGCGTCATCGTCGTGTCGATGAACATCAGCGAGCCGCCGCCCTTCCTCTCGCTCCAGGCGAGCTTCGAGACCGGCAGCGTCTGCTCGAGCGCGAGCTTCTTCTCGCGCAGCGCGCCGAAGACAACGTAGGCGGTCATCAGCTTGGTGAGCGAGGCCGGATCGCCCGGCGCGTCGGCGTTGCGCTCGGCCAGGGTCTGGTTCGTGGTCAGGTCGAGGACGATGAAGCTCTTGGCCCCGACCTCGGGCGGCTGCGGCGTTTGCGCGGCCGCGGTGAAGGCGATACAGAGGAGCAGCGCGGCCAGGGGCGCGGGCAGCGAAAGACGTGGAATCGACATGGGAAAGGAGTCGCGGTGAGGAGGACGGACGCGGTCAGACCGCATCGAGATCGCGCAGTTCACGCACGATGACTGTTTTCAGCAATCCGAGCTGGCCGTGGAAGAAGTGGCCGACACCCGGAAACACGATGACGGGCAGGTTCTGCGGCCGGGCCCAGTCGAGCGTGGCTGCGAGCGGCACGACGTCGTCGCTCTCGCCATGGATGACGAGCGTGTCGGCCGGCACGTCGCCGACCGGCTGCTTCTCGGTCGACGGCCCGACGAGGACGAGCCTACGCGGCCTGGCCGCGGCGTCGAGCCGATTCGCCGCGGTGACCGCGACGTAGGCGCCGAACGAGAACCCTGCGAGGACGAACTGCACCCCGGCAAACTCGGGCCGCGCCCGCCACGCAGCGATCACGGCGAGGGCATCGTCGACCTCGCCGCGACCCTCGTCCCACAGGCCCTCCGACGCGCCGATGCCGCGGAAGTTGAAGCGCACGCTCGCCCAGCCCAGGCTGAGACAGGCGCGCGCGATCGTCTGCACGACCTTGTTGTCGAGCGTGCCACCCGACGGCGGATGCGGATGGCAGATGACGGCGAGGCCGCGCGGCGCCGCCTCGGGCCGATCGACGGCGCACTCGATGCGGCCGGCCGGCCCGTCGACCGTCTCGCGAACGGTGCGCGGCGTCATGGCGTGGGCGAGGTGCTAGCGGCCGACGTCGGGTGGCAGCACGAGTCGCTCGACGACTTTGCCGGCGACCAGGTGCGAGTCGACGATCTCGTCGACGTCGGTCTCGTCGACGAAGGTGTACCAGACGCCTTCCGGATAGACCACCGCGACCGGGCCGCCGGCACAGCGATCGAGGCAGCCGGCCTTGTTGACGCGCACCTCGCCCGGACCCGAGAGGCCGAGCTTCTTGATGCGCGACTTGCAGTGGTCGAAGCCGGCCTTGGCGCCGTCGTGGGCGCACGACTTCTCGCCGTTCTCACGGTCGTTGAGACAGAAGAAGATATGACGTTCGTAGTAGCTCATCGCGGGATTCTAGAAGCCGGTGTCGCGCGGCTCGCGTGCGGCCAACCGTGCCAGCAGGTAGGTCAAGGCCGCGTACGGCCAGAGCCACCCGACCCATTGCGCCGCGCCGTGGAAGCGGATGAACCGGCCCTGCTCCCAGCCCTGCAGGCTCTGCGCGAAGTACGAATCGGCGGGCGCCTGGGCGACAAGCATCACCAGCGCGGTCAGCGCGATCAGGCCGAAGCCGGCGGCGACGCGCCGCGGCACGAGGCTCAGCAGCAGCGCGACGCCGGTTCCGACGGCGAACGCCTGCAGCGCCTGCTGCGTCGTCCACGCGAAGGCATGCGTCGGACCGAAGTTGAGCGCGGTCGAGAGCGTCGTCGTCGCCGCGCCGAGCAGCGCCGCGCCGACGACGAGCAGCGTGCGGCGCCAGCCCGGCATCGCGATCGTGAACGCGATCAGGCACGGCGCGATCAGCCCGAGGGCGACGATCGAGAACTCGGTCGCCAGCGAGAGCGACGGCATCGCCGCGTCGCCGACGCGCGCCACGACGGTCGTCCAGCTCTCGGTCCAGGCCGCCATCGGCGTGCCGCGCAACGACTCCGCCATGAACGGCAGCAGCCGGCCGATGACGTGGCCGAGGCCGAACGGCACCGCCGTCGGGAAGAGCAACCCGATCGGCCACAGGACGAGGAGCGCAAGGCCGCCCGCGCTGCGCGCGACGAACCAGCGGTCGCGCAGGCGCTGCCAGCGCTCGATGCCGCCGCGCCAGTTCAACGCGGCGCCGATGGCGACGCCGAGCGCGGCGCCGGCGCCGTTGAGGACGAGGTCGACGTTCGATGCGACGCGGGTCGGCAGGTAGTTCTGCAGCGTCTCCATCGAGAACGAGAGCAGCGTCGCGCCCACGCACGCGAGCACCGCCGCGACGCCGGCGCCGCGCCCGCCGCGCACGCCCGCGACGAAGAACAGGAAGCCGAGCGGCAGGTAGCCGAGCAGGTTGGCGATCAGGTCGAAGCTCGTCCACCAGCGCGGCCAGCCGAGCAGGAGGTAGTCGAGCGGCGCGGCACCGGGCAAGCGCCAGCCGACGAACGGGTACAGGCTCGCGTAGACGATCAGCGCGGCGTAGAGCCACGCGAGCGGAACGGCGGAGCTGCGGTGGCGCGCCATTCCTGAGCTAGCCGACCGGCCGGACGCCGGGCCGCCCCAAGGCCGGTCGCGCCCCCTCGGAGGGTAGCGACTGCAGGGAGCGTGGGGGCCTCGTCACACTCAGAACGGCTTGACGACGACGAGCACCACGATCACCGTGAACAGCAGCACCGCCGCTTCATTGAACATCCGGAACCAGCGCTCGCTGCGCACGTTGGCGAACTCCTCGAACTTGCGGAGCAGCGACCGGCACGCGTGGTGATAGCCGATGGCGACGAGGACCAGCACGATCTTGGCGTGCAGCCAGTAGCTGTGCGGCCCCTTGCCGATGCCGTAGCCGAGCCAGAGCGCGAGCCCGAGCGCGATCGCCACGACCATCAGCAGGCCCGAGAAGCGATACAGCTTCCTCGCCATCATCAGCAGGCGCTCGCGCTCGGCGTGGCTGTCGGCCGGCACGGTGGCGAGATTGACAAAGATCCGCGGCAGGTAGAAGAGGCCGGCGAACCAGCTGCTGACGAAGACGATGTGGAGCGCCTTGACCCACAGATACGATGAACCCATCGCCGGATTATCGGTGGCGCTCGAAGCCCTCCACGACGGCGCTGCCGCCTCGGCCGTGCAAGGGCGCGTCCTGCCCACCGCCCTCTAGAATCGCGCCCGTGCTGACGCCGCCGCCCTACCCCGCGAGCCGCCCGCGACGCCTGCGTCTCGACGCCTGGAGCCGCGAGCTCGTGCGCGAGTCTCGCGTGCATCCGAGCGACCTGATCCTGCCGGTGTTCGTGCTCGACGGCCAAGGCATCACGCAGGACGTCGCCTCGATGCCGGGCGTCCAGCGCGTCACGCTCGACCGCCTGTTGCCGATCGCCGAGGAGTGCGTCCGCCTCGGCGTTCCGGTGCTCGCGCTCTTCCCGGTGCTCGAACCCTCGCTCAAGACCGATGACGGCCGCGAGGCGTTCAACGCCAACGGACTCGTGCCGACGGTCGTGCGTGCGCTCAAGCAGCGCTTCCCCGAGCTCGGCGTGATGACCGACGTCGCCCTCGATCCGTTCACGACCCACGGCCAGGACGGCCTGCTCGACGCGACCGGCTACATCGTCAACGACGAGACCGTCGCCGTGCTTGCGAAACAGGCGCTGGTGCAGGCCGAGGCCGGCGTCGACATCGTCGCGCCGAGTGACATGATGGACGGGCGCATCGGCGCGATCCGCGCCAGTCTCGAGCAGGCTGGTCACATCCACACACGGATCATGGCCTACAGCGCCAAGTACGCGAGCGCCTTCTACGGCCCGTTCCGCGACGCCGTCGGCTCGGCCGCGAACCTCGGCAAGAGCAACAAGAAGGTCTACCAGATGGACCCCGGCAACAGCGACGAGGCCCTGCGCGAGGTCGCGCTCGACATCGCCGAGGGCGCCGACATGGTGATGGTCAAGCCCGGCCTGCCCTACCTCGACATCGTGCGCCGCGTGAAGGACGAGTTCCGCGTGCCGACCTTCGCCTACCAGGTGAGCGGCGAGTACGCGATGCTCAAGGCCGCGGCCGAGCGCGGCTGGCTCGACCACGACCTGACGATGATGGAGACGCTCGGCGCGTTCAAGCGCGCCGGGGCCGACGGCGTCCTCTCCTACTTCGCGCTCGAAGCGGCGCGCCTGCTTCGGCGCAGCGACTAGTTTTCGTTCGCCGATGCCACAGGCGGTCCGCGCGTTCCACATCGTCGGCGACCAGTTCGTCGAGCTCGCCGCATTGCCGGAGGCGCTGCCGCCCAACGGCTACCTCTGGGTCGCGAGTGCGCGGCCGGCGTTCGAGGCCGAGCTCGTCGCTGTCCAGGCCAAGCTGCAGTCATGGACCGGATCGCAGCTCTTCGACCTGCACGTCGCCGACCTGCTCAACCCGCAGCTGTCTTCGGCCTTCGACTACACGTCGGCGTACGACCTGCTCGTGTTCCGGCGCCTGGCAGCCGGCGCGGTCGCAGCGGTCGACCAGGACGGGCCGCCGTCCAAAGGGCAGCAGAGCGCGATCGACCGGATCGACACGAGCCCGGTCGGCTTCGTGGTCTTCGACCGCGTGCTGCTCACGGTCCACCCGACCGACTGCCAAGTGCTCGAGTTCTTCGCCAGCCGCCTGCAGAACCGCACCCAGACGGCAGAAGGTCGCGCCAGCGCGCGCATGCCGACCAGCCCGGCCGATCTGATGCTGCGGATGGTCAACTTCATGGTCGACAGCTACCTCGAGCTCCGGCGCCTGCTGACCAAGCAGCTCGACGAATTGCAGGAGCAGCTGTTCGGCTCGCGTGGCCGGCCCAACAGCTGGCGCCTCGTCCTCAATTCGCGCAATGCCCTGCACCTGCTCGAGGACACCTGCGAGGACCAGCGCGCGGCGATCACCGAGTGGATCGACGCCCTCGCGGAATGGCCGCAGGACAATGACGAGGCCGTGCGCCGCGAGCGGGAGCAATTGCGCGTGCGCTCGCGCGATGTCCTCGAGCACATCGAGCGCGTGCTCTCGCACGTGCGCCGGCTCGAGGCCTCGTCCGAGACCGCGGTGCAGATGCACTTCTCGGAGCAGGGCAACCGCACCAACAACATCATGCGCACGCTCACCGTGCTGACGGCGATCTTCATGCCGCTCAACCTCGTGACGGGCTTCTTCGGCATGAACTTCGTCGGCCTGCCGCTGATCCACAGCCCGACCGGCTTCTGGATCGTGTTCCTGATCATGCTGGCGCTCGGTGTCGGCATGAGCGTCTTCTTCTGGCGCAAACGCTATCTGGGCCGGCCCTGAGCGCTGTCCGGTCATCGGAGTTCGTGTTCGATCGGCGGCGCGTGGCGCTGCTGGCGCTGCTGACCGTCGCGTGGGGCGTCAACTGGCCGGTGATGAAGCTCGGCGTCACGGGCTTCGCACCGCTGTCGTTTCGCGCCATTTCGATGTGGCTCGGCCTGCCCGTGCTCTGGCTCGTGCTGCGCGCGATGCGCGTCCCGCTGGCGATCGACAGGCGCGACTGGGCGCAATTGGCCGGCCTCACCTTCACCAACATGCTGGTCTGGCACGTTCTCGCGATCCTGTCGATCCAGGCGCTGTCGTCGGGCCGGGCGGCAATCCTCGGCTACACGATGCCGATCTTCTCCGCGCTCTGGGGCGTGGCGCTGTTCGGCGAGCGGCTGCGCGCACGCGACGTCGCCGGCATCGTCGCAGCCGGCGGCGGCGTTTCGCTGTTGCTGTGGCACGAGCTCGGCTCGCTGGCCGGGCGACCGCTCGCCGCGCTCGGCATGCTCGGCGCGGCCGCCGTCTGGGCGCTCGGCACGCAGCAGATGCGGCGCACGACGATCGCCGCGCCGACCATGGCGATCGCCTTCTGGATGACGGCGGCCAGTGCGGTCACGATGACCGTTCTCTCGACGCTCTTCGAGCGGGACCGCTGGAGCGCGCCCGGCCCATCGATTTGGGCGGCAATCGTCTACAACGCGGTGCTCATCTTCGGCATCGCCCAGCCGATCTGGCTCGTCATGGCGCGCAACCTGCCGCCGGTCGCGTCGAGCATGTCGGTGATGATGATCCCGGTCCTCGGCACCATCGCCGGCGCCTGGTGGCTCGGCGAGCAGCTGCACTGGCAGGACGGCGCGGCGATCGTGCTCGTGATCGCCGCGATCGCCGCGGTGATGTGGCCGTCACGGCCGGCACGGGTCGATGGCGCTGCAACCCCGCCGGTGCCCGACCGCGCGGGCTGAGCAGCCCCCGATTCGCGGGGTGGTTCCGCGATGTTCTTTCGATAGAGTGAATCGACCAGGCGCCTTCTCGGGTGTCGATCACCACGAAGGACAAACATGGGTGCCAAGGCATGGCGAAAAACTCTGTGCGGCCTGGCGATCTTCGCCGCCGCGGTGCCGGCGGGGGCCGCCGTCTGCGTCGCCGGCAGCGTCGGCAGCTACGTCGCGCTCGGGGCGACGGGATGCACGGTCGGCGGGCTGACCTTCTCCGACTTCGTCGTCGATGCCTTTCCCGGCCCGACCGCACAGCAGATCGCGCCGGGCTCGCTCTCCCTTGCTCCCATCGCGGGCGGGTTCACGCTGTCGAGCCGCGCCGGGATCGTCGCTGACGCAGGCGATCTCTTC